>JADMIO011602899.1_pt1 | contig 25415 bp, 17 predicted proteins | sample 8958161 | NCBI WGS metagenome assembly JADMIO01 (sample SAMN16585339, study PRJNA669376) | soil metagenome | isolation source: Crop rotation soil | place: USA: Cullars Rotation, Alabama | collected 2011
GCCGCGACTTCAAGTCACGTGAATTCCAAGCTTCGGATCCCACTGTGCTGGAAAGTGGACGGAATGCCGATGCATCCAACGGTACTGGTGTGAACGACCCGCTCGACTCCGGCCCGGCGGGCGGCTTCCAGCAGGTTACGGGTTCCATCGACATTGGAGCGGTAGAGATCGCGAGGGTACTTGGCCCAGAGGCGATAGTCGGCTGCCACGTGGAAGACCAGGCCGCACCCCGTGACGGCGCGTACGATGGAATCCGGGTCGCGCAGATCGCCGGTGACGGTTTCGATAGGCAGGTCGTCCACGCGGCTTCCGGGCCGCACGAGCGCGCGCACCCGGTAACCGCGTTCCAGGAGCACACGGGCGACGTGCCAACCGAGAAATCCCGAAGCACCTGTGACGAGGGCCGGTTTCATGCCCGAGAACCTCCGGGTGGAAACGGCTTCGCCAGGCTTAACCTTCGCCCGCAGGGCCGAGTACCACTCCGACGCAGGATACCATTCCGGGTGCGCCCGCCGGTACAAATCTCCCCAGCCCAGGCCGGGTCGCCTGCGCGGCATCGACTTGTTGCCACCACGCTCATGTCTGCGAGCGGGCGCGAGACTTGAGAAAAGAAGTAAGGGCCAACAGTGGGAAGTAGTCTTTGTACAGGTGGTAATTCAGGTAGAAAACCTTCGGAAATCCCGTCCCCGTCGCTAATTCTTCGTCCCAACCCCCATCGGCACGCTGCGTTTCCAGCAGGTACTCGATGCCGTGCTGCACGCTCAAACTGCTGTCGTCACCGCCGGCGATGAGCCCCATGATCGCCCAGGCGGTCTGGGAGGGAGTGCTGTCGGCGGGTGTAAAGGTGCCATTATCGTAGCTGGCGCAGCTTTCGCCCCAGCCTCCATCGGCATTTTGAATCGACCGCAGCCACTCTCCGGCCCTTAAGACGTGAGCCTCACGATCGCTTTCGCCCGACGCGGCCAAGCCCCGCAGAGCGAAGCAGGTGCCGTAGACGTATGCGACTCCCCAACGGCCGTACCAACTGCCGTCGGGCTGTTGATGGCGCACCAGCCAGTCCACGCCGCGGCGAACCGAGCGATGATTGCGATCCACCCCGTGTGCCGCCAATGCCTCCAGCACCCTGCCGGTGATGTCCGAGCAGGTGGGGTCGAGCATGGCGTTATGGTCGGCGAAGGGAACCTTGTTCAGAAACTCCCAGTTGTTGTCGGCGTCGAACGCAGCCCATCCGCCGTCGGAGGACTGCATGGCAAACAGCCAGTCGAGCGCCCGCCGGTGGCAGGCATCCTGGGCGGCGCGGTCGGATCCCGACGCTTCGCTCAAGGCCAGCATCACCATCGCGGTGTCGTCGACATCGGGATAAAATTCGTTGGAATACTCGAAGGCCCAGCCCGACGGCTCGGTGTTCGGCCGCTTTACCGACCAGTCGCCCTTCCGGCGGATTTCCTTGGCCAGCAGCCAGTCGGCCCCGCGGCGAAGCGCCGGATTCTCGCGATCGCTTTGCGCCATGGCGTACAGGCCGATGGCGGTGTCCCAAACGGGCGAGAAGCACGGCTGGAAGAAGAACCGGTCGCCGTCATCGACCATCAGGTTGTTGAAATGGCGCAAGGCTTCGGCTCGCAGGGGATCATCCTTGGGATAGCCGAGAACGTCGAGTGCCATGACCGAGTACATCATCGGGGGATAGATCGCCCCGAGCCCCTCGGAATGGTGCAACCGCTCGATCATCCAGTCTTTGGCCTTTTCGATGGCCCGTTTGCGGAGACTCTTCGAGCCGCTGCGCTCCCACCACTTCAGGAACCAGTCCGCGCTGAGGAAAATATTGTGCCACGTCAGCCAGCGGCGGTCCTTCTGGAACGACCATGCGGGATTGGCCCCGGGCTTCCAGATTTCGTCGAGGTGAAAACCGGCCGGCACGGGCATCCGCGGATTGGCCGCGTGCACAATCGAGAGCGAAACCACGATCGCGCGCGTCCAGGCGGACATCTGGTACAGGAAATCGAAGGGGAGAAGCACCACCTCGGGAGGGATGCTGGGGCAGTACTGCCGTGGATACAGATCGAACAGACTGAGGTTGACCTTGACGTAGCTGTTGGCTGCCTGGATGCCGCCCAGTTCCAGAATGCGACCGCGGAGACGGACCATATGAGGATCGTCCTGCGGAATCCCGGCGAGCTTCAGTGCGAAGTATGCCTTGACCGACGCGCTGACCTCGGAGGGGCCTCCGGTATAGATATTGAGGCCGCCATCGGGCAACTGGCGTTCGAGAATGGCACGCGCGGCTTTCTCGATCAGCGGACGGGTTTCCGGCTCCCAGACACCATTTTGGGGAGGATAAAGCCAGAGTTGGAAGAGGATGTAGTCGGATTCGAGGGTGGTGTCGGCGCTGAGTTCGGCGCACCAATGGCCGTCGCGCTGCTGCAGGCAGGAGAGCCAGCCCGCCGACCGCCGAACCGCCAGTTCGGCAGCGTACTCCAGCGAATTTCCGACTTGTACCGGCGCGCTCATTGAATCGTGATCGTCAACTCCGCCGGCAAAGAGAATCTCACGTCCTCATCCACCAGTTCGATTTCCTCCATCGCATGGAAACCCTTGTCCTTGAGGAATTCGATCAATTCCTGCACGAGGTGCTCCGGAGCCGAAGCGCCGGCCGTTAACCCCACATTCTTCACGCCTTCGAACCACACGGGGTCGACATCACCGCGATCATTCACCAGGTAGGATTTCACCCCGAAATTATCCCCGACTTCAACCAGCCGTTTGGAATTCGAGCTGTTCTGGGAGCCTACTACCAGCAGCAGGTCTACGAACTCCGAAACCGCCTTCACTGCCATCTGCCGATTCTCGGTAGCGTAACAGATATCCTGGGCCGGTGGGCCCTGAATGTGCGGAAATCTTTCTTTCAGGCGCGAAATAATATCGCGCGTCTCGTCCAGACTGAGAGTCGTTTGGGTGAGATAACGCACCCGCATGGGATCCGGAAGCTCTAAACTGTCGACATCGGCTACGGTTTCTACGAGGTAGCTGCGATCCGGTACTTCCCCGAGGGTGCCGATCACTTCATCGTGGTCCTTATGACCAATGAGGACGATGCTGAAGCCGTCGCGGGCGAACCGCACCGCTTCCAGGTGAACTTTGGTCACCAGGGGACAGGTCGCATCGATGACATCCAAGTGGCGTTCTTTGGCCTGTTGCCGGACGGCCGGGGCGACACCGTGAGCGCTGAAGATGGCTCGCCCGCCCTCGGGGACTTCGTCCAGCTCTTCCACGAAGATCGCACCGGCATCGCGTAATTCATCCACGACGTGTTTGTTATGGACGATCTCTTTGCGGACGTAGACCGGCGGGCCGTACAAATCGAGAGCGATCTTTACCACATCGATGGCTCTGACGACACCGGCGCAAAAGCCTCGCGGCTTGAGCAAGAAAATTTTCTTGTCCGCGCCGTGATTCGGTGCGAAAGGCTTAAGAGGCATATTCGGCGATAGCGTCAATTATAACAGGAGCCTTACGCGATTCGCATGCGAAAATCCGTCCGTTCCAAGCGTTTGCAGGAGACGTCGAAGCGCTTCCGTGGCACACTGTTGACATGTTCGAATGGACCGAGGTCTGTGTCGTAGACGATTTGAAAGTACGTTTGGTTGCAAGCAATTCCGGATTAACCGCGGTGAGATTTCCACCGTTTGGCTCATCGGACGGTGAACCGAACGACCGGCACGAAATCCTCGGCCGGGCGGCGGACGAGTTGCACCGGTATTTTGCGGGTACCCTGAAGGAATTTGGCACGCCGCTGGACCTGCGGGGAACCGAATTTCAGCTGAGTGTCTGGAACCAGTTGACGCGGATTCCTTACGGCGAAACCCGCAGCTACTCCCAGATTGCCGGCGCGATCGGGCGGCCGAAATCCGTGCGCGCGGTAGGGGCGGCGAACGGCAGCAATCCGGTCGCAATCATCGTCCCATGCCATCGCGTCATCGGATCCAACGGCACTTTGACCGGCTATGGCGGCGGATTGCCCCTGAAGAAGAGGCTGCTCGAACTCGAAGGCGCCTGGTCGATGGACCTGCGTCTCTGAGCCCCGGTGGCCTGCAAGCGGTGCCGCACTTCGACAGCTGAATCCGCGTTACGATAAGCCCAAATAACTCGCAGAAGGAACATCCGGAATGAAGTCGTGGAAGGCAGCGGTAATCGGTAGCGGATTCATGGGGCGTGTGCACCTGGAAGCGATTCGCCGGGTGGGCCCCGTCGAGGTGGCGGCACTGGCGAGCCGCCATCCGGAGCGTGCCCGGCAGTTGGCGGCGCGGTTTTCGGTGGCCCGGGTGGAAGCGGATTACCGGAAAGTGCTCGACGATCCGGCGATCGACGCGGTGCACATCTGTACGGCCAACTCGCAGCATTTCGCGATGGCCCACGAAGCGCTCCAGGCGGGCAAACATGTGGTTTGCGAAAAGCCGCTGACGACATCGGTAGACACGGCGCAACAACTCGTCACCGCCGCCGCGGCCGCCCGGCGCCGCGACTGCCTCAATCACAACCTGCGCTATTATCCGGCGGTGCAGCACCTGCGCCGGCTCTGCGAGACGGGCGAACTCGGGGAAATCCGTGTGGTGCAAGGCACCTACTCGCAGGACTGGCTGCTTTACGATACCGACTGGAACTGGCGGATCGAAGAAGGCGAGGGCGCGCTGCGCTGCATGGCGGACATCGGCACCCACTGGTTCGATATGGTGGAGCACGTCACCGGCCAGCGCGTCCGCTCGCTCAGCGCCGACCTGGCGACCTTCCACGAGACGCGCAAACAGCCGAAGGGGGACGTCGAGACCTTCGGAGGCAAAACGCTGCAGCCGGGCGAATACCACGAAGTTCCGGTGACGACCGACGATTACGGCGGAGTCCTCTTCCGTCTCGGTGAGCGCGCGCGCGGCGTGATGAACGTGAGCCAGGTATCGGCGGGCCGCAAGAACCGGTTGAGCATCGAAGTTTACGGCACCAGGAGCGGCGCCGCCTGGGACCAGGAGAATCCGAACGAGCTCTGGCTCGGCCATCGGAATGCGAACAATCAGCTGCTGCTGCGCGATCCTTCGCTGCTGCTGCCGGGCGCCGAGTCGTTCGCCGAACTGCCGGGAGGCCACGCCGAAGGCTATGGGGATACGTTCAAGCAGGTGTTCCGGCGGTTTTATGCGTCGTTGGAGGCTGACAACGAGAGCGTGGAATACCCGCGGTTCGCCGACGGCCTGCGGCAAATGACGATTCTACAGGCGGTGCTGGACAGCCACCGCGAGCGCCGATGGGTGGATGTTCCGCTGCCGGAAAAGGAAAACGCATGAAAGTCGGAGTCTTCACACCGCTGCTCTCGCAGCTCCCCCTCGAGGAGGTCCTGAAGAAGCTCAGCGCGAAGGGAATCCATACGGTGGAATTGGGCACCGGCAACTATCCCGGAAATGCCCACTGCCGGCTCTCGATGCTCGAGGATGGAGCGGAACTGGATGCCTTCCGAAGGACGCTGGCAAATCATGGCTTTACGATCAGCGCCTTGAGCTGCCACGGAAACGCGCTCCATCCGGATCCCGAACGCGCCCGGCGCGATGCCGAAGTCAGCCGCAAGACGGTCGAACTGGCGGAACGGCTCGGCGTGCCGGTAGTGGTCGATTTTTCAGGCTGCCCGGGCGATTCGCCCACGGCGAAACAGCCGAATTGGGTGACCTGTCCCTGGCCCCCTGACTATCTCGAGGTCCTCCAGTGGCAGTGGGACGAAGTGGTGGCGCCGTACTGGTCGAAGCACGGGAGATTCGCCGCGCAGCACGGAGTCAAAATCGCGATCGAGATGCATCCGGGATTTGTCGTCTACAGCCCCGAGACGATGCTGCGGCTCCGCGGGATCGCCGGCAACGCCGTCGGCTGCAATCTCGATCCGAGCCACATGTTCTGGCAGGGCATCGATCCCATCGCGGCGGTCCGGCTGTTGGGAGATGCGATTCATTACGTTCATGCCAAGGACACGCAGATGTACGAGCGCAACCTGCCGCTCACCGGCGTGCTGGACACCAAGCCCTACACCGACGAGCGCAACCGCTCGTGGATTTTCCGGACTTGCGGCTACGGCCACGGAGCGGAGTGGTGGCGTGAATTCGTTTCGACGCTGCGGATGTACGGGTACGATTACGTGCTCTCGATCGAGCATGAAGACAGCCTGATGTCGCCCGAAGAGGGACTGACGAAAGCCGCCCGTTTCCTGCAGGAAATCGTGATTGAGGAAAAGCCGGCGGCGGCATGGTGGGTCTAGCGCCGCCGCCGGCGATGGTTTAAACCCCTACCATTTCAAGTAAGCGCGCAGCTGCAACTGCCGGGCCGCCACGATCGTGCTGGTGGTCTGGCCGAAGCTGGTGGACATGATGTTCAGGTTGTACGTGCCCGCTCCCAATCCGAAAATCGGATGGTTGAAGGCGTTGATTGCCTCGGTCTGGAAGCCGAACGTCAGCTTCTCGGTGAGGCGAACGGTCTTCTGGATGGCGAGATCGTTGGTTACCAGCGCGGGGCCGCGGAGGAACAGCCAGGCGCCGAAAACTCCCGGAGTCGTGGGTGGAGCAAGATACTGCTGATTGGAGCGATGATCGGGGCCGATCAGCTGAGGGTTGATCCAGACGATGTTCTTGCTCGGACCGTTGCTGTCATGGTTGAGCATTCCCTGCAGTTGGGCGGCCGTCATGTTGTTGACGAAGACACCGGAGTCGACGGAGGCAGGCGAGGTGACCGAACTGAAGCCGCCGTTCACCGTTTGATAGCCGCTGGTCAGCTGGAAGATGCGGCCGCTGGTGTAGCGATGGATCCCGGAAATGGACCAGCCGCCGAGGATCGAATCCAGCAGGCGATTGTGGATGTTCAGGAACCGTTCCCGGCCGACGGGCAATTCGTAAATCCAGTAGGCCTGGAAGACGTTGCGCAGGTCGAACGGCGACGGTCCATAGTTCAGGCGCTCGTTGCGCAGGGTGTGGACCTGCGCGGTCGAGGTCTGGTCGTTGGGATTGAACATGTTGCTGAGGGCTTTCGACAAGGTGTAGTTCGCATCGAACGAGAATCCCTTGCTGAGCGCTTTTTTCAACTCGATCTGCAGACCGTGGTAATTGCTGTAGCCGTTGTCGTTCTGCAGGAGCAGTTCTCCGCCGTAGGGATTCGGCTGGAAGAAGTTGATGGCGTACGGACCGGCGGCGTCGAAACCGTAATCGGCGCAAGGTCCGAAGGTGCTGCCCACCAGGCGGCAATAATAGTCCACTGAAGTGGCCAAAGACTGGGCCATCGCACCGGCCTGTCCCTGCTTGAGGTAATTGATGTAAGTACCGCTGGTGAAACCGCCCGGCATCGCCGGCATGGAGCCGCGCGCTCCAAAGGCCGCCTGGAAGATGGGGAGGTTTTGCTGCCCGGCGAGCCCACGGTTGGCGAAACTGCTGACTCCGGCTGCCAGGTTGAGATTGTAATTGGTCTGGGCGTTCTTGAATTCCTGCAGGAAACCGTTTTCGAAAATGTTGGTCTCCTGCACGTCGTAGTAGTGCCACATACGGAGCGAGCGGTTGCCGACGTATCGCACTTCGAGGATGGTATTCTTGGCAATCTCGCGCTGGACGCCGAGGTTCCAATTCTGCACGTAGGGGGTTCGCATATGCGGCAGGGTGGTGTTGTACCAGGTGCCGGAGAGGGCGAACAGCGATTCGGGCATCGGAAAGGTGAAGGCCGCCGGGAAGGAATTCATCGCGGGAAGATTCGAGGAAACCGTCAGACCACCGGCGGCAAATCCCGGGTCGCCGGGATTCAACCACTGGATGTTGCTGCTGCCCGGATTTCCGGACTGCACGTTGGAAATCGAGTTCAGGCCTTCGTCGTAGTAAGTGATGCCGTAGCTGCCGCGGATCACGGTACCTTTTCCGAACAGCGCTTTCATTGGACCGGAGTCGAACTTCGGATTCCAGGCGAAGCCGAGGTTCGGCGCCGGGTTGACCTTGCTGGTGGTGTACATCCGAGGCCGCAACGCCATCACGGGGTTGGAGACGCCTTTGACACCGATCTGGAACGGTCCGGTCGACGGACCCCAGAAGTTCGCCATGTCGGGAGAAGCGTCGATGCCGTTGGTGTTGTAGATGACGCCCGGAAATTCCCATCGCAGGCCGTAATTCAGAGTCAGTGTCGGAGAGGCGCGGTAGGAATCCTGGACGTAAATGCCGCCGGTGGTGAATGCGAAGCGCTGCGTCAGCGAACTGAACGGGATGTATTTGTGGGAATTCTCGTCGACGTTGAGCCCGCCCCAGAGGCTGCTGATGCGGCCGGTGAGATTGGCATAGAGCTGTCCGGCGGCCGGCGCATCGTTAGCACTGATTAAGGGCAGGCTGTTGAATACCGGGCTGACCGGATCGGCATCGGCGATTCCGAGATACACCTCGGGCACACCGGCGTAGCCCCACGATTGCTCCCAGAAGCTGGTGCGCAGCCAGGATCCGCCAAGCGTGAGAGTGTGTTTGCCCTTCACCCAATTGAGACTGTCGGAGAAGCTGAACACCGGATTGTTGCGCACCCACGGCGTGTCGTCGGGGATTACCGGGGTCAGACCGCCGAGGTTGATCCTCTGGTTGTTGTAGGGCGCCCACTGCGTGATGGCAGTCCCGCGATTGAAATACTCGCCGTTGCTTTGGACGCCGAAGGTGAGGTTATTGAACATGGTCGGCCGGATCGTCCAATCCAGGCTGTTGGTGGCCACGTAGGTGGTGATTTTGTAGGCGAGATCGAGGATCGACTGCCCGGGATAGTTGGCCACGCCGTCGTTGTTTTGATGGCGCAGGTTCCAGGTGCCGTGCCAGGCCACCTTGTCGCTGATCTGGAAATCCACGCGCGCCGTGGGGAAGAGTTGCCTGGAGCTGTTCGGCTGGTTGAAGGTGAGGGTATTCGTGATGAGATCGGTGTTCGGGATCTGAGTTCCCTTGCCCAAGGTGCCATTGATCTCGGACAGGATCTTCGAAATGGTGGGGTTCACGGTGCCGGAGAACCCGGCCGCGGCCGCCGCCGTGAGGACGTTGGCCTGGTGCGGCTTGCCGTCGGTCCCGACATAACTAAAGACGCCGGACGCGGCGGACGAGGTGTAGACGTTTTGGGTGTAGGTGCCCGTGGAGGGGTGAGGCAGCGCCTCCATATTGACGAAGAAGAAGAGGCGGTTCTTGAGTTTCGGCACCCAGGGCAGCAGTCGGCCGCCGAAATTGCCGCCAAAGTCATTTTGACGGAGCTTCGGGCGCGGTGTTCCCCGGGCGTTATTGATGAAGCTGTTGGCGTTGAGATCATCGTTCCAGAACTGCTCGTAGAGCTTCCAGTGGTACTGATCCTGGCCGCGCCTGGTGACGAAGCGCATTTGCATGGCGCCTTCGCCGGCGGAGTCGGCGGTCATGCCCGCGGTGGTGACGGTGACCTCTTCGATCGCATCGAGGCGCGCGGGAGCGAACGAGAAGAAGCTGGTTCCGCCGCTCTTGAAGCGCTGCGAGTTGTTGTTCATGCCGTCCAGAGTGATGTTGAGGGAGGCGTTGGGGAGGCCGTTGAAAGTGCTGGTACGGCCGCTGTCGATACTCTGCGCGCCGGGCGACAGCAGGGCGAAATTCAGGGAGTCGCGTCCGCTGAACGGTAATTCCTGGATGAGGGTATTCTGCACCGTGGCGGCGAGTTGATTGGACGTGGTCTGCAGGGTTTCCAGAACGTCCTTGACTTCCACCGTCTCGCGCGTCTGTCCGATGGTGAGTTTGACAGGTACGTCGGTGGTTTGCGCCGTCCTCACTTCGACGGGGGAGTAGACGGCAGTTTGAAAGCCTCCCGCGGACGCCGACAGTTCATACTTTCCAGCCAGAAGGTTGAGAAAAGTGAATCCGCCGTCGGATGCGGTAGCGGCTGTTTTTGTAATCCCGGTGCCCAAGTCTTTCAAGGTAAGAGTGGCGTTGGGAACGGCGGCGCCGCTGGGATCAACGACGGTGCCGCGGATGTCGCCCGTGGTGCGCACTTGTGCGCCGAGTGTAAAAGCGAGCGAGAGAATGAACAGGAAGCAGAGCGATAGGCTCGAAGAGGACTTCTTCATGATGTGAGTTCTCCCCTTCGTTCTTGGTGCAAGAGCGAGCTATGGCCGCTACACAACGGCAGCGTCCACAGTGGATTGTGGATGTGTCGGTTTCAAACCGCCCGAAGCAAACGGGCACAACTTTCTGGCTGGAAGTATAGGTCCTTTCACGGATCACGTCAATGGTGCTTCGGACCTGCAAATCCTGTTATGGAAATCATGTGGAACCGTAAGCTACTGAAAGTGCGCGGGCGCCGTTGTGGGCCGCGCGCGTTCCCGCGGATTTGAAGACCCGGGGCAGCCTGGGACTGCCCCGGAAGAGGGGGGGAGTCCTATTTTTGTCCGTAAGTGGCCTTGGGGCCATGCTTGCGGAAGTGATGCTTATCGCGCAGCGATTGCGAAATCGGCTGAGCCTGAGGATTAATGGTCAGGGTCATCCAGGCCATCACGGCGAGTTCTTCCACGATGACCGCGCTGTGGACCGCATCCGCCACGTCCTTGCCCCAGCAGAAAGGCGCATGCCCGGCGACCAGGCAGGCGGGACAACGGAGCGCTTCGATCCCCTCCATCCGGCGGATGATCGCCTCGCCGGTATTGAGCTCGTATTCGCTCTCGATCTCCGCCGCCGTAAGCGGATCCGTTACGGGAACCGGGCCGTGAAAATAATCGGCGTGGGTGGTTCCAAAACAGGGGATCTCGCGTCCGGCTTGCGCCCAGGCGGTCGCGTGGCGCGAATGCGTATGAACGATCCCGCCGATCGAGGGAAAGGCGCGATAGAGGGCCGCATGGGTCGCGAGATCGGAGGAAGGCCGGAGCTTCCCTTCGACGATCTTGCCGTCGAGGTCGGTAATCACCATGTCGGCGGCGGTCATCGTCTCATAGGGCACTCCGCTCGGCTTGATGGCGATGAGACCCTCCTTGCGCGAGACTCCGCTGGCGTTACCGAAGGTATAAACCACCAGTCCGCGGCGGACTAATTCGAGATTCGCTTCGAGAACTTCAGCTCGCAGTTGTTCCAGCACTCTTTCCTCTCCTGGCCTGGGCCGCAATCTGGCGCAACCCGGGCAGGACGGCGCCGATTTCAGCCGCCGCCGAGTTGCGTTGTCCGAACGAGAAATACAGCTTGCGATACAACGGGTACAGCTCTTCGTAAACGGCGGCTTCGCCTGCCTGCGGCTGGATCACGGTATGGTCCGGACACAATGCCGCCTGCGCTTCTTCGATGGTCTTGAAGGTGCCGGCGGCCAGGAACGCAAAGATCGCCGAACCGAGACTCGTGACGTCGCCCTTCGGCACCAGAATCGGCTTGCCGAGCACATTGGCGTACACCTGGTTGAGCACCGCGTTCTTCTGCGGGATGCCGCCGCCGTTGATGACGCGATGGATCGGCACGCCGTTCTGCTCCATCCGCTCGAGAATCACGCGCGTATGGAAGGCGGTGCCTTCGATGGCCGCGTACAATTCGTCCTGCGCGGTGGTCGTCAGCCGCCAGCCGAGGGTGATGCCGCTCAGTTCGGGATTCACCAGGACGGTACGGTCGCCGTTATCCCAGGTGAGCCGCAGCAAGCCGGTCTCGCCGGCGCGATATTGCTCGAGGCCGCGGGAAAGCTCCGCCACCGTCGTCCCGGCGCGCCGGGCGATGGCTTCGAAAATGTCGCCGGTGGCCGAGAGTCCCGCCTCGATGCCGGTACGCGCCGGATCAATCGAGCCCTTTACCACGCCGCAGACACCGGGCACGAGCGCCGCCTGCTCGCTGATCGCCATAATGCAGGTGGACGTACCCACCACGTTGACCACGTCGCCCAGTTTCACACCGGCGCCGATCGCATCCCAGTGCGCGTCGAAAGCGCCGACGGGGATCGGAATGCCGGGCCGCAGTCCGAGCCTGTCCGCCCATTCTTTGGAAAGGTGGCCGGCGATCTTGTCGGAAGTCTCATACTGGCCGGCGAGTTTCTCGCGCACGCCGGCGAGCAGCGGATCCACGCCTGTGAGGAATTCTTCGGATGGAAAGCCGCCCAGCGCCGGGTTCCACATCCACTTGTGGCCCATCGCGCAGACGCTTCGCGGCACGGCATTGGGATCGTGGATCCCGCACAGCACGGCAGCCACCATATCGCAGTGCTCGAGGGCGGTAGCGAACTTCTCCCGCTTGCCCGGATTGTTGCGCAGCCAGTGAAGCAGCTTGGCAAAACCCCATTCGGAAGAATAGGTGCCGCCGCACCAGTCGATCGCCTGTAATTCGCGGTCGTGCGCCGCCGACGTGATCTCGGAGGCTTCCTTCCAGGCGCGGTGGTCGCACCACAAATAATAATCGTCGAGCGGCTCGAGTTGGGCATCCACGGGGATGACGCTCGAACCGGTGGTATCGAGCGCGATGGCGTCGATGGCCGACCCTTGTATGCCGGCGGCAGCGACGGCGGCTTTCATCGCGGTGGCCAGCGCCTGCATATGATCGTGATGCGACTGCGTCGCATGATCGGGATCTTCTTTCTTGCGCGCCAGCGGGTACTCACCGACACCCGCCCCCAGTTTCCCCTTGACGCTGTCAAACAGGGACACGCGAACACTGAGGGTTCCAAAATCGACTCCAGCTACGATGCTCATAAGGACTCCCAAACTGCAAGATTGTGACTCCGCACGGCTCCACTTGAAAACCACGTGGCCGCCTCCCTGAGCGCCGCCGACATCGGCGTCAGATTAGCGGCCACGAGGTGCCTGAAGCCGCGCTCGCCGAAAACGCGCGGCAAATCCGGAAGAGGGTTTGTAACACGATTTGCCCTGTCCTCGCCAGCACATGGAAACAGAATACCGGGCGGATCCCAGGAGTGGAGTGTAATCGCTTTCAATAGAATATGCTAGGAACAAGCGAGGGAGAAGTCAACAACCGCGTTCCCATTCGCAGGTTGGACAATCGGACCCGGCCCTTTGAGTCCCTGACGCCGATAGTGGAAGCGGACGCCGTCGTCGCACTGCCGGATTCGTTTCGCAACGGCCGATTGGGCGGTCAGAGGGTCCACGGTCCAAAGCTCGAGACGACCTCCCACTTCGCGGGAACAATCCGCCGGCTGGCTGCGTATACGCAATTCGAGGAACACTATGCGCGCGCAGACCACTCTCGCAGTTGGCGCCCTCGCGGCCGCCCTTCTGAGTCTGACCTCCTGCGTGGTCGGCATCGGCGACTGGGAGCGTTTCAGCAAGGACTTCCATTCCACCCATCCGTTGAAGGCCGGCGGCCGCCTGTCGGTCGAGACGTTCAACGGATCGGTGGATGTTTCCGGCTGGGATCAGGATACCGTCGACATCAGCGGAACGAAGTACGGCCCCTCGCAGCAGGAGGCCGACAATCTGCGCGTGGATATCGATGCCACCGCCGATTCGGTGTCGATTCGGGTGCCGCGTCCCACCCTCCGCCTCAACAATCAGGGCGCGCGCCTGGTCATCAAAATTCCGCGGAATACGCATATCGACCGGATTACAACCTCCAACGGATCGATCCGCACCCAGGACGGCGGCGGCCCGTTGCGCTTGCGCACCAGCAACTCGGCCATTCGGGTAGTCGATCTGAAGGGAGAGCTGGACGCGGAAACCTCCAACGGCTCGATTGAACTGGATGGAGTGGAGGGCGACGTCCGCGCTCAGACTTCGAACGGCCATATCCGCGCCGAGCGCGTCAATGGAGGCCTGGACGTGAGTACCACCAACGGCGGAATCTCGGCGAGCGTCACCCGCCCGGACCATACGGTCCGCCTCGACACTTCCAACAGCAGCGTGGAATTGCGCCTGCCGGCGAGTTTTTCGAGCAGCGCACACGTGGCGACGCGCAATGGTTCGATCACTTTACGGATGGGGGAGGGCGTGAACGCGCGAATTTCGGCGCGCACCTCCAACTCATCGATTCGGACCGATTACGAGGTCCGCGCCCAAGGGGAGCTCAAACGCAACCGCCTCGAAGGCGTGATTGGCCGCGGGGGCCCACTGATCGAACTGGAGACTTCTAACGCCGGTATTCAGCTCTTGAAGTGGTAACTATCCCAGAAACTGCTGGATGTCCTGTTCGATGCGGCCGCGGCAGTTTTCCGCCCAGCCGATCCCGTCCGGCACCGTCGCCGATCGCAGCTGCACTTCCGGATAGCCGAGCGCATCGGCGAGCAGACAGGCGTTGTGTACCACCCGGTCCTCTTCGGTATCGAAAGCCGACGCGTCGTGATGGCTTTCCGCCAGACTGCAAAGCATTGCAGGGAATCCCCACAGTTGCGTGAGGAGTCCACCGGCAACCGTGTGAATGATCCCGAAATTCTCCCACTCGCTGCGGTCGCTCTCATTCCGGTCCTTGAACTCGGAATGGAGGTAGGACTCGTAGCGCTGACGGTCGCCTGCCAGTAATCCAAGCCTCCCCATATCGTGGGTCAGGCCTGCGGTGTACACCGCGGAGCCGGAGAGCCCGTCGGAGTATCCTGCCAGGGATTCGGCAATCACCGCGGTTGCAATCGCATGCGACCAGATCGGACGCACCGCATCGATCGGGAACTGGCGCATATAAGAAGAGGTGGCGATGGTAGCTACCAGGGTACGAATGCGTTCCATCCCGAGCACCGCGAGGGCGTGCCGGATGGTGGAGATCTGCGCACGAAAACCGAACATGGGAGAATTCGCCGCCGTGAGCAACTGAGCGGCCAATCCCGGATCCCCGCGGAAGGATGCTTCGATATCGCTGAGGGAATCGGACTCGCCAAAAGGCCGCGCCAATAAACGAATCGCGGTCTCGTTGAACGCCGGAAGACGATTCAGACGATTCAGCGTGCGGGCAGCCTGGTCCGTAACACCTGTCGATGCGGCCATCTGTTGTACCAATAAACAGTCTGCGGAAAACTCGCGCACTGCGTCGAGGCCTAGAAGTACGGTTAAGGTTTTTGCCCTATCGTTCGATAACAAAAACGGCGAAAGCGCTTGCAACCAGAGGCGCGGCTAATTAAGATGTTCGTATCTGATTTTGCATCAATCCGTATCGCAGACTTCGTTCTAATTTGGGAGGCCCTATGGCAGCTCTATTAGCCCGAACCGCGCCAACCGCCGAAGAAACGGCCTACGCAGACCGCGCCATCGCGGCTCGATCCGGGCAACCCGGGGCGCTGTTGGGAATCCTGGAAGCCATCCAGGAGCATCACCCGCAGAAGTATCTGACCTCTGAAATTCTGGAGTACGTCGCTGAACAGACGGATACGCCGCTGGCGCAAATCTACAGCGTGGTGACGTTCTTCGCGTTATTCAACCTCGAACCGCAGGGGCAACACAGCATCTGCATTTGCCGCGGAACCGCCTGTCATACGCGCGGATCGCGGAGCCTGCTGCAGCGTCTGCGCCACGAACTCGGCCTTCCCGAGGAGAGCGAAGACGGCGAAAAGGCCTGTGTGACTACCCCCGACGGCCGGTACTCGCTGCGTACCGTGGCCTGCTTCGGCCAGTGTGCGCTGGCGCCGGTGGTCGAAGTGGACCACGCCATCTTCGGCCATATGAATGAGCAAACGCTGCATCGTGAGCTCGAACATCTGAGCGGGAGGAAAGCGTGACTCGCATACAGGATATCGGCGGCTTCAGCACGGTGCGCGAAGCCGGAATGGCGAAACTGGTTCCCGCGCGGCCGCGTATCGGCGTAGGCATGGGTACGTGCGGCGCCGGCAATGGCGCGGAGGGGGTATACCACGCCTTCGCCGAATTGATTGAGCGGCAGGGCCGGGACGTCAAACTGGCGTCGGTGGGCTGTTTCGGTTTCTGCGCGCAGGAACCACTGGTGAATGTGCGGCTGCCGGGACGGCCGCTGGTGATTTTGCGGCGCGTGCAGGCATCCGACGCCGGCCGCATTCTCGATGATGTCGCGGCGGGGCGTCCCACGGAAGATCTCGCGCTGTGCAAGATCGAGGAATGGGACCACCTGACCGCCAGGATCATTTATGGGACCGGCTACCCCAATATCCCGTCGTGGCAGGACGTTCCCTTCTTTAAACAGCAGAAGAAAATCGTACTACGCAACTGCGGGCTGATCAGCCCGGACGATATCGAGGAGTACGTGGCGATTGGCGGATACCAGGCGCTGTACAAGGTCCTGATCGAAGCCAATCCAGAGCTCGTCATCGAGCAGATCAAGGCCTCGAAGCTTCGCGGCCGCGGCGGGGCTGGCTTCCTCACCGGCTTGAAGTGGGAATTCCTGCGCAAAGCGGTGGCGGAGCGGAAATTCATCATCTGCAATGCCGATGAGGGCGATCCCGGTGCGTACATGAACCGCAACGAGATCGAGAGCGACCCCCACTCCCTGCTGGAAGGCATGATCATCGGCGGGTACGTGATGGGGGCCACCGAAGGCATCATCTACGTGCGCGCCGAGTATCCGCTGGCGGTGCACCGCTTGAACCGGGCGATCGAGCAGGCGCGGCAATCCGGGGTTCTAGGCGACAACATTCTGGGGCGCGGCTTCAAGTTCGACATCCAGCTGGTGGAAGGCGCGGGCGCGTTCGTATGCGGGGAAGAGACCGCGCTGATTGCTTCCCTCGAAGGGTATGCCGGACGTCCACGGCCCCGTCCGCCCTTCCCGGCGCAAAAAGGCCTGCTCGACATGCCGACCAATATCAACAATGTCGAGACGTGGTACAACGTGGCGCCGATCGTCTCCAAAGGTCCCGCATGGTATAGCGAAACGGGCAGCGCCAAGAGTGCCGGAACCAAGGTCTTCTCGCTGGTGGGCAAGATCAACAACACCGGCCTGGTGGAAGTCCCGATGGGCACGCCGCTGAAGACGTTCGTCTATGACATCGGCGAGGGCGGTCCGGAAGGCAAACACATCAAGGCGGTACAGACAGGGGGACCCTCCGGAGGCTGCATCCCGCAGGAGATGTTCGACACTCCGGTGGATTACGAAACCCTGGCGCAGCTCGGCTCGATCATGGGCTCGGGCGGCATCGTGGTGATGGACGAAGACAATTGCATGGTCGACGTGGCCCGGTACTTCATCGAATTCACCCATTCGGAGTCCTGCGGGAAGTGCGTGCCCTGCCGCGTAGGCCTCGACAAGTCGCTGCGGCTGCTGAACCACTTCACCCGCGGGCGGGCGGCTGAGACGGATCTCGACCGGCTGGACGAAATGGGGCGGATGATCCGCGACACCTCGCTTTGCGGTCTGGGGCAGAGCGCCCCGAACCCGTTGCTCACCACCATGCGGCACTTCCGCCACGAGTTCGAGGACCACATTCGCGCGCATCGCTGCCGGGCCGGCGTGTGCGAGGAACTCGCCCTTTCCCCCTGCGAGAATAGCTGCCCGCTGCACATGAACATCCCGCGTTTCCTGCAGCTCTATCGCGAAGGAAAGCTGGAGGAGGCGTTCGAAGCCGTGGTGCTCGATAATCCGCTGCCGGCGTCCACCGGCCGCGTCTGCCAGCATCCGTGCGACAATCGCTGCCGCCGACGCTCGCTCGACGAATCGGTAAATATGCGCGAAGTACACCGCTTCCTCGCCGATTCGATTTACCAGTCGGACCGCTTTGACGCGCTGGTTCACCGGATCGCGCAGCGTCGAATGGAGCCCACGGGCCGCAAAGTCGCGATCGTCGGGGCGGGGCCGACCGGTCTGACCGCGGCCTTCTACCTGGCGATGCTCGGCCATGATGTCACGGTTTTCGAATCGAATCCCGAGCCGGGCGGAATGCTGCGCTACGCGCTCCCCGAATACCGGCTGCCGCGCGAAGTGGTGCGCCGCGAGGTGGAACTGATCCGCCGCATGGGAGTGAATTTCGTCTGCAACGTGGCGGTGGGGACGGATATCACGTTGAACGATCTCGACAACCAGTACAATGCCGTTTTTCTGGCCATCGGCACCTGGAAAGAGTCGTGGGTATACCTGCCGGGAACGGAATTGAAGGGCGTTCATCCGGCGCTCTCGTTCCTGGAGAGCGTATCCAAGGAAGATCCGGTGCGGCTTGGTCCCAAGGTGGTGGTGATCGGCGGCGGCAATGCGGCCATCGATTCCGCCCGGACGGCGCTCCGGATGGGCTCGGAAGTGACCATCGTTTACCGCCGCGAGCGCAAAGATATGCCGGCGATCGGGGAGGAAATCGACGCGGCCGAGCATGAGGGCGCGCACTTCCGGTTCCTGGCGACTCCCCACCGGATCGTCGGCGATGCCGAAGGCAACGTCAAAGCCATCGAGGCGGTGAAGACGAAGCTGGGTGAATTCGATTCCTCCGGCAGGCGCCGCCCGGTTCCGACCGAAGAGATCGTCCGCATTCAGTGCGACAACGTCATCCTCGCGGTTGGCGAGGTGGTCGATATGGACTTTGTTCGAGCGTCGGGTCTGCGCATCACCGAAAGGAACACCCTGGAGGTGGATCGCTATTCGCTGGAAACCAGCCGAAGCAAGTTCTATGCCGGCGGCGATCTGATCAGCGGCGCCTCGAACGTTTCAAACGCCATGGGATTCGGCAAGAAGGCGGCGCGCAACATCAATCAACGGCTGATGGGACCGGGCCGCTGGGAGCAGGTTTGGCCCCAGTTCGAGTACAGCAACGATCCACCGGAGCAAGTCAGCGATTCGCGGCGCCACCATGCCAGTGAATTGCCCGCGCACGACAGAGCCGAGAGCTTCGTGGAAGCGATGGTCGGACTCTGCGCCGAGGACGCGCTGGAGGAGGCCGGGCGATGTTTGCGCTGCGACATCAAGGACCACCACTAAGGAGCTGCCATGTCTGAAAAAATCTCTGTGCGAATCGATGGCGAATACGTCGCCGCCCGGCAAGGACAGACCATCCTCGAAGTGGCGCGTGCCAGCGGGAAGTACATTCCTACCTTGTGCTGGCTGGAGCATCTCACGCCGGTAGGCGCCTGCCGCCTCTGCATTGTGGAAGTTTCGGGGGTGAACCGCCTGCTGCCGGCCTGTACGACGCCGGTACAGGACGGCATGAGCGTCACCACCAATTCGGAAAAACTGAAGCATTACCGCAAGATCGCGCTCGAGTTTCTTTTCGCGGAGCGCAATCACATCTGCTCGGTGTGCGTCTCCAATAATCACTGCGAACTCCAGGCCATGGCGCAGAAGCTCGGAGTCACCGGCATCCGCTACCCGTACGCGTACCCACGGATGGCGGTGGACATGTCGCACGATCGCTTCGTGCTCGACCACAACCGCTGCATCCTCTGCACGCGCTGCGTGCGGGTGTGCGCGCAGGTGGAAGGCGCGCACGTCTGGGATGTCAGCGGGCGCGGCATCCGTTCGATGCTGGTGGCCGACATGAAGCGGCCCTGGGGCGAATCGAAGAACTGCACCAACTGCGGCAAATGCGTGCAATCGTGCCCCACCGGCGCGCTCGCCGAGAAGGGCTTCGCGGTGGAGGAAATGGTGAAGCAGGACGGCAAGGTGACACGCCTGGTGACCCGGCGGGGAGGCCGCTCATGAAAAAGATCCGTTTGGCGACCGTATGGCTGGATGGCTGCGCCGGCTGCCACATGTCGCTCCTCGACATGGATGAAGCGATCCTGGTGGTGAGCAAGAAGGTGGAAGTGGTCTACGGCCCCCTGGTGGATGCGCAGGAATTCCCCAAGAACGTGGATGTCACGCTGATCGAAGGCGCGGTCAGTTCGCAGCACGATCTGGAAAAGGTCCGCACGGTGCGGCAGCGGAGCAAGCTGGTGGTCTCGCTCGGCGACTGCGCGGTCACCGGAAACGTGCCCGCGATGCGCAATCCTCTCCCTACCCGCAAGATGCTGGAACGCATCTATGTGGAGGAAGTGCAGGAGAGCAAGGTGGTTCCGGTGGACGGCGTTCCGGCGCTGCTGCGCAATGCGGTGCCGGTTCACGAGGTGGTGAAGGTCGACCTGCACGTCCCCGGCTGTCCGCCCCCGGCCAGCGCGATCTTATTCGTCCTCGGGGAACTCGTCGAGGGCCGCATTCCGGAATTGAGCACGAAGGTGAAGTTTGGCTAAGCGGTAATCCTATGAAAAAAATCACGATCGATCCCGTCACGCGCATCGAAGGCCACGCCAAGATCGACATCTTCCTGGACGATCAGGGGAAGGTCGCCGACACCCAGTTTCACGTTACGCAAGTACGCGGCTTCGAGAAATTCACCGAAGGCCGGCCGTTTTACGAAATGCCGTCGATTACCGCCCGGATCTGCGGTATCTGCCCGGTGAGCCACCTCCTCGCCTCATCGAAGGCCTGCGATGCCATTATGGCAGTCACCACTCCGGAATCCGGGGTGAAACTGCGGGAGTTGATCCACTGCGCGCAATTCGTCCAATCCCACGCGCTGAGCTTCTTCCATCTTTCCGCGCCCGACCTGCTTCTGGGTTTCGACTCCGATCCGGCCCGCCGCAACGTCTTCGGATTGATCGAAGAAAACCCCGAGGCGGCCAAAGCCGGTGTGGCGCTGCGCAAATTCGGCCAGGAGATCATCGAAGGGCTCGCCAAGGAGCGCATCCATCCTTCTTGGGTCGTCCCCGGCGGGGTGAACGCTCCGCTGGCGCCGGAGGTCCGCGAGCGCACGCTCGCCGGCCTGCCGGAGGCGCGAATGCTGGCGGTCCGGACCATCGAATTCTTCAAGAGCGTGCTCGATTCCTTCCCGGAGGAGATCGCCAATTTCGGTTCGGCGCTCTCGATGTACGCCGGAATGGTGGACTCCGGCGGCGGATTGCAGTGGTACGACGGCAACCTGCGTTTCAAGGACGCCGAAGGCAACACCCTCGTGGAAGGCATGAAAGCCGGCAATTATGCCGAGTACATCGGCGAGGCTTCCCTGAAATACTCCTACCTCAAGGCCCCTTACTTCAAGCCGGTGGGCTATCCCGCGGGAGTTTACCGGGTCGGACCGCTCGCCCGGTTGAATGTCGCCGACCGGCTGGGTACGCCCGAGGCCGATCGTCAACTGGCGGAGTTTCGCCAGCGCCTCGGCGCCGTGCCGCACAGTTCGTTCTTCTATCACTACGCCAGGTTGATCGAATTGATTCACGGGCTGGAGAAGATCGAAACGCTGCTTGCCGATCCCGCGATCCTCGGCAAACACGTCCGGGCACACGCTCCGGTCAACTGCCTGGAAGGGGTAGGGATGATCGAAGCGCCCCGGGGAGTGTTGATTCACCATTACAAAGTAGATGATTCCGGTGCAATCAAATGGGCTAATCTGATCGTGGCGACCGGCCACAACAACCTGGCCATCAATCGCAGCGTGGCGCAGGTCGCCAGGCACTTCGTGGACGGGACGCAGTTGAAGGAAGGCATGCTGAATCGTGTATCGGCGGTGGTCCGGGCGTACGATCCGTGCTTAAGCTGCTCCACGCATGCCGACGGAACACTTGCCCTGAAAGTCCGGTTGATGGGCCCGGATGGCGCCGTGCTCGATAGTGCCGGCTGATCGATAGAGAATCATTTGAGATCTCTTGCGTTTGAAGTTGCAATAGGCTATACAAAGTCTACTGTGACTTATAACTATTCGCCTGTCTTACGAAATCTCATCTTATTAGTCGCATTTGCGTCGGCTCTGGCGGGCCCTTTGGCTGCCCAGACGGCTACGCCGTATGCAATTCATACGATTGCGGGGTCCGGTTCACTGGGCGATGGCGGTCCCGCCACGGCCGCCCTCCTGGAATTCCCTTACTCGGTGGTCGTGGATCCCACCGGCAATCTTTACATCGGCGATTATGGCGACGGCCTGATCCGCATGGTCGACACCGCCGGCACAATCACTTCCCTCGCCTACGGGGTCGCAGTCAGCATGAAGACGGACGCCAAGGGCGCGATCTATGCTTCGGATGGCCTGTTTCGGATTTACCGCATTCAGCCCAACGGCAATATCGAGATTTTCGCCGGCTCGAAACTCGGTTACGGCGGCGACGGCGGTGCGGCCACCGCGGCTCAGTTTTCGCTGCCCGGAGGCGTCGCCGTGGATGGCCAGGGCAATGTGTATGTCGCGGACACCTACAATCAGCGGGTCCGTAAGATTACCAGCGACGGCAAGATTCAGACGATCGCGGGTAATGGGATCGCGGCATTCGGCAAGGAAAACGTCACGGCCGCCGATTCTCCGCTGGCCTACCCCAATGCCGTGGAAGTGGACTCCGCCGGCAATATCTATATTGCCGAGGAGTTCCGCATTCGGAAAATCAACACCAGTGGAGTGATCACGACCATCGCCGGCAACGGCTTCTCGCCAGGGGACGGGCTGGCAATCAATACTGCCATCGGGCTGACCGTCGCCCTGGCTATGGACAAAGCGGACAATCTCTATCTCGCCGATTCCGATTTCAACCTGGTGCGCATGATTTCACCGCAAGGCAGGGTTACGACGCTGGCGGGCTCCCAGACACCCGGGTTCGCCGGCGATGGAACGTATACTTCCATGATCAACGGCCCTATGGGACTCGCCGTGGACACCAAAGGCAATGTTTACATCGCCGACACCATCAATCAGCGGATTCGCAAGCTCAATCCTGCCGGACTGATCACTACCGTGGCCGGGACCTCGCATTACGTAGGCGATGGCGGCCCTGCGACTTCCGCCCTGCTGTTGCGGCCCGAGCAGGCGATCCACGACAGTGACGGCAACCTCATTGTTTCCGATACCTACAACAACGTGCTCCGCAAAGTCGACAGCAAGGGCGTGATCACCACCATCGCCGGCAACGGCACCTGCAACTACTCCGGCGACCTGGGAAAGGCGAGCGCGGCCACCTTCTGTCTGCCGCGGGGGATTGTCTACGATTCCACTGGGAATCTTTTCGTCGCCGACTGGGGCAATTGCGTCGTCCGCAAGATCGACACGAAGGGGATCATCACTACTGTCGTGGGAAATGGCAAATGCGCCTCCACGACGTCGACGAGCACCGGTTCTCTATCAGGGCCATGGGGCCTGGTCTTCGATTCACGAGGAACCCTCTTTATCAGCGACGGCGACCTGAACCGGATTTACAGTTCTTCCCTGTCCGGCGCCCCGGGAACCTTCGCGGTGGTGGCCGGGACCGGCGAGTCCGGCTATTCCGGCGATGGGGGGCTTTCCAGCGGGGCAAGACTGAAAACTCCGACCCTGCTTACCATAGGACCGGATGGCAACCTTTATTTCTCGGACAGCGGTAACGATAAGGTCCGGAAGATCCAGATGAACCAGGGGATTCCCGGCATCATCTCGACGGTGACCATTCCGGCCGTCCAGGGAATCGCTCTTACCAGCCCCGACGGCATCGTCTTCGATGCCGCGGGTAATATGTTCGTCGCCTGGGAGAACTCGGACGTCATCACCAGGACTACGCCGACGGGCGCGACCACAATCATCGCCGGCACCGGCGGGACCGGCTTCAGCGGCGACGACGGACTCGCTCCCATGGCCGAGTTCAGCAGTCCGGCGGGTCTGAGCATCGACTCCGCCGGCAACCTGTTCGCCACCGACCTCTTCAACAATCGCGTTCGCGAATTGATTCCGAATGTGCTGAAAGGCATATCGATCGGAGGCGGCGACGGCCAGAGCGGCAATACGGGCACGACGCTGCCAGCACCGATCGTCGTCACGTTGAACTTCCAGGGAGGCGTAGGAATCGCCGGTATCCCGGTGACCTTCGCCGTCACCTCCGGGAGCGCGACCCTCAGCACCCAGAACACGACCACCGACGGCAATGGCAGCGCCGGTGTCGCCGTGACCCTCGGCAATGTTGCCGGGCCGGTGGTGATCACCGCCACCACTCCGGGATTCTCGGCCGTGACCTTCCACCTGACGGCCATCTCCGCAGTGCCACTGCCTACCATCTCGGCGGGCGCCATTATCGGCGCGGGCGGCAGCACGCCGCCGGTGACGATGCTGTCGCCGAACGGATTCGCCTCCGTTTTCGGAACGAATTTCGCTCCGATCGGAACCTTTGCGCAAGCGCCCGGACCGTCGTGGCCCACCAATCTCGCCAACGTTTGCGTAACGGTGAATACCCTCCCCTCCTACATCACCTTCGTGAGCGATACCCAGATCAATTTCCAGGTAGACAACATCCCGGTGGATGCCAGCGTGAAGGTCCAGGTGATCAGCAACTGCGGCACCACGAACGAACTCAAGAGCGCGCAGGTGACGATCTCCACCGCGATCGCCACTCCCGAATTCCTCTATTGGGTGAAGAACGCGAACGGCAAGAATCCCGTGGTGGCGGTCAACGTCCTCACGGGCGCCTATACCGGCGCTACCGGACTAATTGCCGGCGTGCCGTTCGTGCCGGCCAAACCCGGCGATTACCTGACGATCTATGGGGTCTCGTTCGGGCCCACAAATCCGTCCGCGGTGCCCGGCAAACCGTCCGTCGATGCCGCGAAGAGTATCTACACGCCGGGTGTAAAGCTCGGCGCCATCGATCTGGACCCCAACCAGATTCTTTATGCCGGAGTTTCGCCCGGTACTCCGGGTCTGTATCAACTCAATATCCAGATTCCGAAACCTCTGGCGGATGGCGACTACCCGATCGTGCTCACGTTAGGGGGCTTCTCCACGCCGACGGGGGGCTTCGTAACGGTAAAGAATTAGTCGGCGGCGGTTGTAACGGAGCGGCGGCTACAATGGGGAATCCCATGACCGCCGTCCCCCTGCTGGATTTCCAGAACGTCACGGTCGAACGCGGCGGACGCGTCGTGCTCGACGGACTCTCGCTCGCGATCGCGCAGGGAGAGCACGCGGCCATCCTCGGCCCGAACGGATCGGGCAAGTCCAGCCTGATGAAAGTGATTTCGCGGGAGCTGTACCCGCGAATCAAACCGGAACCATGGTCGCTGCGCATTCTGGGGCGCAACCGCTGGAACCTGTTCGACCTGCGGCACCACCTCGGCATCGTTTCCAACGACTGGATGCAGATGTGTACGCGCGATTATTCCGGCTACGAAATCGTGCTCTCGGGATTCTTCGGAAGTGTCGGGATCTGGCCGAATCACGAGGTCACTCCGGAGATGCACCGGCAAACCGGGGAGATCCTGGAACTCCTGGAAATCGGCCACCTGGCGGAGCGCAATACCAATGAGATGTCTTCGGGAGAGGCCCGGCGGATTTTGATTGCACGGGCACTGGTGCATAATCCGCAGGCGCTCATGCTGGACGAGCCGACCACCAGCCTCGACCTGTACGCCACCCACGAGCTTCGCGAAATCCTCCGCAAACTGGCGGCGCGGGGAATCAGTATCCTGCTGGTGACGCATCACCTGCCCGATATCATCCCCGAAATCCGCCGGGTGATCCTGATGTGCCGGGGCCGAGTGGCGGGAGACGGACCGAAGGAAAATGTGCTGCAGTCCAGCAGATTGTCGGCAGTCTTCGGGTTGCCTTTGGAAGTACTCGAACGCGGCGGG
>JADMIO011827120.1_pt1 | contig 25415 bp, 22 predicted proteins | sample 8958161 | NCBI WGS metagenome assembly JADMIO01 (sample SAMN16585339, study PRJNA669376) | soil metagenome | isolation source: Crop rotation soil | place: USA: Cullars Rotation, Alabama | collected 2011
CTTTCCCACCGCCACGAGCGATCGCACACCTGCCCAGGCGACGAACAAGCCGATCGCACCAGCGCCGAGCGACAGCATGGAGCTCTCGGTCAGCAGCTGTGTCAGAAGTCGCGCGCGCGATGCGCCAAGCGCAGCGCGGACCGCCATCTCCTTCTGTCGACCCTCGCCGCGAACGAGCAGCAGATTCGCGACGTTCGCGCACGCGATGAGGAGCACGAACCCGACCGCGCCCAGCAACGCCAGCAGGTATGGTCGCGTGGAACCCACGAGCTGGTCGTCGACCCGCTCGATCGACGGCGTGAGCGGCTGTCGGGGATTGTAGATCTGCGGATACTCGCGCGTGAATCGCTTCGCGAGCCCGTCGGCTTCAGAGAATGCTGATCGAACCGTAGCGCCGGGCGCCAAGCGGCCGACCATGAACAGGTAATTGTTGCCTCGGCCATTGAGACTGTCCGGATTCAACCGCGGGAACGGTAGCCAGACTTCCGTTCGAGCCTCAGGATAGTTGAAATGCGGCGGCATCACGCCCACGATCGTCCGTGGAACGTTGCCGAGACGAAGCGTCTTGCCGATGATCGCGCGGTCGCCGCCGAAGCGACGCTGCCACAGACCGTAGCTGATGACGAGGACGCGCGGCTGTCGTGGCGTGAACTCGTCGGACGCGAAGGTTCGCCCCAGCAAGGGCTGTACGCCGAGCACGGAGAAGAAGTCGTCAGTGGCGCGAACCATTCGGACGCGTTCCGGCTCGTCAGCCGTGGCGATCGTCGCCTCGTTCTTCGTGAACGCCGCGAGCCCCGTGAAGCTCTTGAGCTCGCGATGGTAGTCGATGAAGTTGTCCTCCGAGGTCAACCACGTGGGCGGCGTGTGCCCGAAAGAGACGACTTGCTCGGGATGCGGGAACGGCATCGGCCGCAACAAGACGCCGTTGACGACGCTGAAGATCGCCGCGTTCGCCCCGATGCCGAGCGCGATGGTCGCGACGGTCACGGCGGTGAAGCCGGGCCGGCGAATGAGGCCGCGGATGGCGTATCCCACGTCCTGTCGCAACGTCGTCATGGTTTCCTCCCGCGATGAGAAGTGTCTGGCGCGCTCGACGAGCGCGGACGAGATGACGTCGATCGACGTCGAGGTCCACAGCTTCCAACTCGATTCGCCAGCGGCGCGCGCGTCGGCGAGACGATCGCGATGAAAGTCGAGCATCGCGCGCCCGTAGCGTGCGCGAAACTCGGCCGGGTAAAGTCGTATGAGAAGTCGATAAAACCGCTCGCCCCGCCGCGTCATGGCCGAGCCGGCGCCAGGACGTGGTTCGCCTCCGCGATCCGCATCAGCGCACGCAGTCGCAGCAACTCGGCGGCGAGCACCCGTTTGCCGAAGGGGAGCAGCCGGTAGTAAATCCGTCGCTCGTCGTCATCGCCCGGAACGGAGCGGAGCTCCGTCTCGTCGACCATTCCTTCCGTCTGAAGGCGCCGGATGTGCCGATACAGGTTTCCTGCCTCGAGCGCGATGCGGCCTTCAGTGTGCGCGACGATGTCCTGCCGAATGCCATAGCCGTGCCGGTCGCCGGCGCTCAGCATGGTGAGGATGAGCAGCTCGATCGGCTTGAGTGGGATGACCGACTGCGGATCGCGCTCGCGACGGGCGGTCGACGAAGTCATGGCTCGACGGGTTCGGGTCTATGATCAGTTTGATCATACTTGAGACAACCGAACCCGCAAAAGGGTTTTCTCGTCGCTAACTTTCACCGAGGAGGCAGCTAGCCATGGCGAAGGTCGTCGCACTCACGGTTCGCAACAAAGCAGGCGCGATCGCCCTCGCGGCGGGGGTCGTTGTCCTCGGCGTCGTGTTTCTCACGGTGGGATTTGCGCTTCTCGCCGCATTCGCCGTCGGCGGGGCGGTCGTCGGCACGGCCTACGGTGCGTACGCGCGCCTCCGCGGGCACGATCGGCTCCCGAGCTCCCGCGCGAACGTTCGCGTCGGTCTCGATCCCTCGCTCGAGGTGCGGCCTGTCGAGCCGCCGAAAGTCAGGCAGCTACCGACTGATTCGCGGTCGTCCGACGACGCGCGCTGAGTCGGCGCGCGCCACCGATGGCAGCGAGTCGAGCGCCTCGGCCAACTCCGCCGCGTCGCGGTTCCGCTGGCCGATTTGAAAGAAGAAGAAGCCGAACGTCGTGAAGCCCCCCGTCGTAAAAGCGGCAGCCTCCATTGCGATTCGAGACGCATGTCGGCCGTACAGCACGCCGAGTCCGGGATGGATGATCTCGAACAGGAGATCGAGAGCGGCGAGGATTCCGAACCCCATGAAACCCGCCAAGTAGCTGCGTTTGCTCTCGATGTCTTCGGCCGCGTGTGCGGTGGGTCGTAAGAGCGAAAGCGTGACGACGTAGCCGGCCGTGAGGCACAACACGAGGTTGCCCACACCGAGGACATCCGTCGAGCCGACCGACATTCTGCTGCCGAGGGCGTCGACGCCATACCAGACGCCGAGGCCCGTCGCGATACCGACGAGGAATCGGAGCGCACCACCTTTGATGACTGGCCGTAGGTCCATGCTCCCTCGTCTGACCGCGGGCCGCGACTAAAACAGGCCGACCCGTCCCTTCACCGACGCAATCAACTTCGCCGGATCGAACCCTACGCCCTCCTTGAAGACCAGCGTCACCTTCCGAATGTCGCCGATCGTTGCCGACGGGTCTCCGTCGATCACGACGAGGTCTGCCTGCTTTCCAACGGCAATCGATCCGACACGGTCGGCTCGGCCGAGGTACGTCGCGCCGTTCAGCGTGCCGACCTTGATCGCTTCGAGTGGCGTGAGCCCACTTTCCACGAGCAGCTCGATCGCGCGCTGGTCGGAGTAGCCGGGAATTACCCCGCCTCCGCCCGTGGGGTCCGTTCCTGCGAGCAGCGTGCCGCCGGCGCGAGCGAAGTCGATCTCCATCTGGCGCGCCTTGGGAAAGAGCGTCGTGTACACCGATCGCTGATTGCGCGCTGTCGCCGCGTAGCGTTGCTCGAACTGCTCCTTGAGGATCGGGTCGAGGACGTCGAGGCCGGGCGGCATCGGACGGCCCGGAACGAACGTCTCGAACACCGTGAGCGTCGACGTGAGGGCGACGCGACGCTGTACGAGAAGTCTAATGAGCGATTTCACTTGATCGCTCTGCGGATCGACGGCCGCGAGTGCGGCTTGACCCTGCGCCTGCCCGGGGCACACGTCGGGCTGTTTGTTCGCGACGAAGTCCGTCGCCGCGAAGAATCCATGCTCGAGGTTGTCGATGCCCAGCTCCGCGGCTTCGCGATAGGTGACCGAGCACAGATGGCCGGTGAGCTTCAGCCCGAGCTTGTGCCCTTCGTCGAGCGACGCCTTGAGCTCGTCGCGCGTGATGTGCATGTACGCCTTGAGCGACGTCGCACCGGCGTCGTGCCAGAAGTCGATGAGACGTCTGGCGTCCGCGGCATCCGCGAGCTCGTGCACCTGAGCGAGGCCAAGTCCCTGGCCCTCGAGATATGGCGCGGTCGCGTCGATCCACGGGCCGGCACGCTCGCCGCGATCGATCGCCTTCTTCACGTTGATCTCGCCGTACCCGTTCATGTTGCCGCCGGTGCGCACCGAGGTCACGCCGCCGGCGAGATACAGCCGCACGAAGCTCTCGCTCAAATTGGCGTAGACGCCCTGGCCCGTCGGGTAGTAGAGATGTTCGTGCACCATCACGAGCCCGGGGATGATCGATTTGCCGGCGAGGTCGAGCACCTGCGCGCCCGACGGCACTTGCGCCCGTGCCGCCGCTTCGATCGACGCGATGCGTCCGTCGCGAATGATGACGGTTTGATCGTTGCGCGCGGGCGCGCCGGTTCCGTCGATCACGCGGACATGCGTGAGCGCGATCGTCGGTGTATCGATCTGAATGAACTGGCGGACCTGTTGTGTGAACGCCGGATGTCCGCGCGTTGGCTGTGCGACGAGCGAGAGGGGAGCAAGCACCGCGAGAATCGCGAGGCGAAAGCGCATGAGCATGAGAGAGGCGAGTGGCGGTCGAGGGCGAGCGACGCAATACTATACGACCCGCCTCGGAGCCCGCCATGCCGCCGATCAACTACGTCGCCGTCCTCATCACCTCGGTGATCATCTTCCTCCTCGGCGGTCTGTGGTACTCGCCGCTCATGTTCGCGAACAAGTGGATGGAGCTGCAGGGGAAGACGCGCGACGAGTTGATGGCGTCGGGCGGCGCGGGGCCGTTGCTCTACGTGCAGGTCTTCGTGTGTGGGTTTCTCACGTCGCTCTGCATGGACGCGCTCCTCAAGCGCTTCGACAGCCATTTTGTGGTGAGCGGGGTGAAGGTCGCGTTTCTCTGTTGGCTCGGCTTCGCGGCGGCGACGAGCTTCGGAACGGCGCTGTTTTCCTTCAAGCCCAAGGCACTCTGGGCGATCGACACGGGATTCAACCTCGTCGCCTTTCTCGTCGCAGGCATTTTCTTGGCGGGCTGGGGATGAACGCGACCTGTTCGGCGTCATCCTGAAGCCGGGAAGCAGCTGACCCTGCTTGTCCGTCGCCCTTGCCGGGCTCTGTGCCTAAGTCCATCATAGCGCATGAAATACGCTGAGCTCCGCAATTACGTCGGGGGCAATTTCGTGCCTCCGCTGGTCTCGCGTCCGCTGCTCGACGTCTACGATCCGGCGAGCGGCGACGTCATCTCGAAAGTGCCGCTCTCCGCGGCGGAAGACGTTGACGCCGCGGTGAAAGCTGCGCGCGCCGCTTTTCCTGGCTGGTCGTCGACGACGATCAAAGAGCGCGTTCAAGTGTTCTACCGGTACAAGGCGCTCCTCGAGAAGAACATCGACGAGCTGTCGGCGCTGGTGACGGAAGAGAACGGGAAAATCGCGAGCGAAGCGCGCGCCGAAATCCTCAAATCCGCCGAGTTGACGGAGTTTGCGTGCTCGTTGCCGCAGATTGCGCCGGGCGAGGTGCTCGAGGTGAGCCGCGGCGTCGAATGTCGAATCGAACGCTTTCCGCTCGGCGTCGTCGCGTCGATCGCGCCGTTCAATTTTCCGAACATGGTGCCCAACTGGACGATCCCGAACGCGATCGCGTTGGGCAATTGCATGATCTTGAAACCGTCGGAGCTCGTACCGATCAGCGCGGGCCGCATTGCGGAGTTGCTGAAAGAGGCGGGGCTTCCGGACGGCGTGTTCCAGATCGTCCACGGCGGCCGAGAGGCCGTCGAAGCGATTTGCGACCATCCGGACATTGCGGCCGTGAGCTTCGTCGGGTCGACAAAGATCGCGAAAGTCGTCTACAAGCGAGCGACGAGCAATCTCAAGCGCTGCCTCGCACTCGGCGGGGCGAAGAATCACTTGATCGTGATGCCCGACGCGGACCGCGAGATGGCGGCGACGAACATCGTCGCATCGATGTCGGGCTGTGCGGGCCAGCGCTGCATGGCGGCGTCGGTGATGGTCGCGGTATCGAAAACGGACCACATCATCGAGCGAATGGCGGAGGTCGCGCGCGCGATGGTACCGGGCCGAGATGTGGGTCCGGTCATCTCGCAGGCGGCGCGTGAGCGCATCATCGGCTACATCAATGAGGCGGAAGCGGCGGGCGCACAGGTGATCGTCGACGGACGTACGTCGGTGGTGCCGGGACGAGAGCAAGGCTACTTCCTCGGTCCGACGATCATCGATCACGTGACGCCCGACATGCGCATCGCGCAGGAGGAAGTGTTCGGGCCGGTGCTCGTGATCATCAGGACGCCGGACGTCGACGGCGCGCTCCGCGTGGAGAACGCGTCGCCGTATGGAAACGCGGCTTCAGTGTTTACTGAGAGCGGCGGCGTCGCGCGCTACGTCATGGAGCACGCGAGCGCGGGGATGGTCGGCGTCAACGTGGGCGTCCCGGTTCCGCGCGAGCCGTTCTCGTTCGGCGGCTGGAACGAATCGAAGTTCGGTGTCGGCGACATCACGGGTCGCGGGTCGATCGAGTTCTGGACGCAGTCCAAGAAGATGACGACGAAGTGGAACAAGGAAGCGGGCGTGAATTGGATGTCGTAGGTGGAAGTTGTAGCCAAAACCCTGGAGCCTCCCATGGCGACGCGATCTGTCTCTTTCACCGGCATCACCTTCGAGAATCCATTTTTGCTCTCGTCGGCTCCGCCCACGGAATCCGAGAGCAACATCCTGCGCGCGTTCGACGCGGGCTGGGGCGGGGTCGTCGTGAAGACGATCGGTCTGCATCCCGTTACGAACGTCGTTGGCGCGCGGACGAAGTTCTTCCGAACGTCGCCGGACGACAACTATGTCTCGATGAAGAAGCGGGCTGGCGCGGCGCTGCACGGGTCGTGGAACTGGGAGCTCATCTCGGACAAGCCGCTCGACTGGTGGGTGCCGCGGATTCGTCGGATGAAAGAGGCGCATCCGACGAAGATCGTGATCGCGTCGATCATGGCGGGGTCGGGAAGCGACAAGGAGTTGCGCGCGTGGCAGACGCTCACCGAGGGCGTGCAGGACGCAGGCGCCGACGGTGTCGAATGCAACTTCTCGTGTCCGCACATGGACCGAAAGGACATGGGCTCGAACATCGGGAAGGACGAGGGGCTCTGCTCCGTGGTGACCGAGGCTGTTAAAGAAGTGGCAAAAGTCCCCGTCTGGACGAAGCTCACGCCGGCGACGCAGGACATCGTCGTGGAAGCGGCCGCGTGCTTCCGCGGCGGCGCCGACGCGATCGTGTCGTCGAACACGTTCCCGTCGCTGCCGATCATCGATCCGGAGACGCTCGAGTTCGAGATCAATGTCGACGGCCTCGTGTCGAGCGGCGGCTTGGGCGGGCCGGCGATTCTGCCGCTGTCGCTCGCGAACATGTCCCGGATGTGCCAGGCCTTTCCCGATCGCGCGTTTTCGGCGATCGGCGGGGTATCAGACTTTGCTCAAGCGTTGTCGTACTTCTTGCTCGGCGCGGGGACGGTGCAGGTCTGTACGGCGGCGATGTTGGATCAGGCGGTTGGTCCGCACGTGATTCAGCGGCTCAATGCCGGGTTGGATGCGTTCTTGGAGAAGAACCATTGGTCGAGCGTGGAAGATTTTCGTGGGATTCGGCGGGATCGCGTGGTGGCGCAGTCGGCGATTCGTCGGCCGGAGGGAGAGGGATATCAGGGCGGGTATGAGGCCGTGGAGGGATACGCTGGACCCGAGGCAACGGCGCGTGTGTAGGCACGAAGGTGCGTCGCGTCCGCTGTCATCCTGAGCGAGCGCAGCGAGCGAAAGGACCTGCTTTTCGCGCCGTTACGATTCTTCGAACCAACTGTTAGCCAAATCGTCCCACGTCGGATTCATTTGCTCGATGAGTCGCAGCTTTTTCCAACGCATTAAGAGCTTGATTTCCTTCTCTCGCTCGATCGCTGTTGTGGCGCGCTCGTATTGCTCGTAGAACACCAATCGATTCGTTCGGTATCGCGCTGCGAAGCCGGATGGCTCGAACTTATGGCGATAAACGCGGCGGACGAGATCGTTCGTCACGCCGGTGTATATGCAGCGGGATCGGCTGGCGACGATGTACACGTAGTACGTCCGCATGCGAAATGATTGCGATGAAGCTGCCGAACATCGTCATCGATCCATTGCAGGTGGCGCGATTCCAGCGCAAATCGGAACGACGGGAAAAGCAGGTTCTTTCGGCCGCTTCGCGGCCTCAGAATGACACACGTTGAGCCATGGCGACAACTCTTTCCCTTCCGGTCCTGCCCCCCTGCGATCACGTCCCGCGCCCCTACACGGGCCCCTCGCGCGACGAGATCATCGCCATGCGGAAGCAGTTCACCAATCCCGCGATCTTCACGCTCTACCACGAGCCGCTCCTGATCGTCGAAGGACACATGCAGTACCTCTACGACGAAACCGGCCGCCGCTACCTCGACTTCTTCGCCGGCATCGTCACCGTCTCCGTCGGCCACTGCCATCCGCGAGTCACCCGCGCGATGGAGGACCAGCTGGAGACGCTCCAACACACCACGACCATCTACCTCCACCCGAACTTTCCACAACTCGCAAAGAAGCTCGCGTCGAAGATGCCGAAAGGCCTCGACGTCACCTACTTCACGAACGCCGGCAGCGAAGCGAACGATCTCGCCATCACCATGGCGAGACTGTACACCGGCAACTTCGACGTCATCGCGCTCCGCAACGGCTACCACGGCGGCAGTCCGAGCTCGATGGGCCTCACCGCCTTGTCGACGTGGAAGTTTCCCACCGGCGGCTGGGGATCGATTCATCACGCGGTCAATCCCGACCCGTATCGCAGCCCGTTCGACGGCACGCCGGAACAGATCGCGACGCAAAGCGTCGCCGACATTCGCGAGTTGATCCGCTATTCGACGCCCGGCAAAGTCGCCGCGTTCATCTGCGAGCCGATTCAAGGCGTGGGTGGAGCGACGCATGGCGCGCGCAACTATCTCAAGGAAGCCTACGCCGTCATTCGCGAGCACGGCGGGCTGTGCGTCGCCGACGAGGTGCAGACCGGATTCGGCCGCACCGGCGAGCATTATTGGGGATTCGAGAACTTTGATGTCGTTCCGGACTTCGTCACGATGGCGAAGGGCATCGGCAACGGCGCACCCCTCGCCGCGGTCACCACGCGCATGGAGATCGCGCAGGCGCTGACCCAGAAGCTGCACTTCAACACGTTCGGCGGAAATCCCGTCTCAATGGCCGCGGGGCTCGCGGTCATGGACGTAATCGACGACGAGCAGATCCAGGCGAACGCACGGGAGCGCGGGGCGCAGCTCAAGGCGGGCCTCGAGCGGCTGCAGCGCGAGCATTCGCTCATCGGCGACGTGCGCGGCATGGGCCTCATGCTCGGCGTGGAGCTCGTGCGCGACCGCGCGACGAAGACCCCGGCCAAAGCGGAGACGGCCGACCTGCTCGAGGCCGCGCGCGAGATGGGTCTTCTCATCGGCAAGGGCGGCATCGACGGCAACGTCCTGCGCATCAAGCCGCCCATGTGCATCACGGCGCAGGACGTCGACTTCGCCGTCGACGTGCTCCACCACGGGCTGTCCGCGCTTTCATCCTGACGTCACACCGAAGGAGCATCGCATGCGTTTCGATACCGTCATCAAAGCGGGCAACGTCGTCACCCCCGCCGGCTCGTTCACCGGCGACGTCGGCATCACCGGCGAGAAGATCACCGCCCTCGGCGCGGATCTCGATACGACCGGCGCGAAGGTCATCGACGCGCGCGGGCATCACGTCATCCCCGGCGTCCTCGACGTCCACGTCCATCTCGAGCTGCCCTTCTGCGGCACCGTCTCCGCCGACGACTATCGCACGGGCACGCGAGCCGGCGCGCGCGGCGGCGTGACCACGGTCATCGATTTCGCCATCCCCAGCGCCACCGGCTCGCTCTCCGAGGCGGCCGACACGTGGATGAAGAAAGCCGAAGGCAAGTCGCTCATCGATTATACATTTCATATTTGCATTACGAGATATCAGGATCATAAAGACCAGATCGCCGGGATGGTCGAGCGCGGCTTCCCGACCTTCAAGGAATTCATGATCTATGAATCCGAGGGCTGGCAGTCCGACGACCGCGCGCTCTACGGCACGCTCGAGAAGATGCGCGAGCTGGGCGGCATGCTCCTGGTCCACGCCGAGTCGTCGCGGGTGCTCGATGAGCTCATCGCGCGATATCACACGCCGGAGCTCATGAAACAGTTCGGCGCCAAGCTGCATCCGATGACGCGGCCGAATTTCGTCGAAGCCGAAGCGATTGGGCGCGCCGTCCAATGGTCGGAAGCGACCGGAGGGCAGCTCTACATCGTCCACATGTCCACCGGAGAAGGCGCGGACATCATTCGCGCGGCACAGGCGCGCGGCGTACCCGTCATCGCGGAAACCTGCGTACAGTACCTGGTGCTGGATGACTCCGTGTTCGATCGCGAGGACGGACACCTCTTCGCGTGCTGCCCGCAACTCAAGAAGCCGAAGGACGTCGAGCGTCTCTGGGAAGGCCTCCATCACGGCGAAGTGTCCGTCATCTCCACCGACACCTGCACGTTCACGCGCGAGCAGAAAGCGATGTGGAACGGAGATTGGACGAAGATCCCGATGGGCATGCCCGGCCTCGAGACGCTGATGCCGCTCACCTACACCACCGGGGTCCTCGACGGGCGCATCACGCTCGACGAGATGTGCATGAAGCTGAGCACCAACCCGGCGAAGATCATGGGGCTGTATCCGCGCAAAGGCGCCATTCAAATCGGCGCCGACGCCGACCTCGTGATCATCCACCCGCAGTCGACGATGACCGTCTCACCGTCGACCATGGAGACGAACGCGGACTGGTCGCCGTACGAGGGTTGGCAGCTCGCGGGCTTCGCGCGCACGACGCTCTCGCGCGGCGAGGTGATCGTCGACGACTACAAAGTCGTCGGCAAAGAGGGACGCGGCGTGTGGCTGCCGCGCACCTCCGCCGGCCTCGAGGGCTCCAACGCCGAGCCGCGCGCCGCGCGCATGTCCCGCGGACCGCTGTCGCCGCTTCGTGCGGTGTCGCTCGAGCCGGCAACGCGATGACGACACGCGCGCCCGAGCTCGCGCGTCCGGCGTACACGCCCGACTTCGTCACGACCGACGAAGACCTGTCGTCGTCGGCGCTCTGGAACGCCGATCTCGCGCCGACGGCGCTCGAGCGTCGAACCTGGTCGACGTACAACATCGCCGCGCTGTGGATCGGCATGAGCGTCGTGATCACAACCTACACGCTCGCGTCGGGCCTCATGCTCCAAGGGATGAACTGGTGGCAGTCGATGCTCACCATTCTCCTCGGGAATACGATCGTTCTCATACCAATGATCTTGAACGCGCATGCGGGAACGAAGTACGGGATCTCGTTCCCCGTCATGTGTCGCGCGTCGTTCGGCGTCCTGGGCGCGAACATTCCGGCGATGTTGCGGGCCGTCGTCGCCTGCGGGTGGTTCGGCATTCAAACTTGGATCGGTGCGCTCGCGCTCAACACGCTGCTCACGGCCGCGTGGCCTGGTTGGACGACGATGCCCGGCGGGATCGCGATCGCGTTCGGCGTGTTTTGGTTGATTCAGGTCGCGATCATCGCCGGCGGCATCGAGCGAATCAAGATGCTCGGAAGCTATGCGGCGCCGGTGCTCATCACGGGCGGAACGATTCTCCTGATCTGGGGCATTCAGCACGGCGGCGGCTTCGCACACATTTTAGAGGAGTCTCAACGTCTCCAGGGCAAGAACACGGCGAACGTGTCGTTCTGGAAGCTGTTTCCGCCGGCGCTGACGGCGAACGTCGGATACTGGGCGACGCTCAGCCTCAACATTCCGGACTTCACGCGCTACGCCAGAAGCCAGCGCTCGCAGGTGATGGGCCAGGCGCTAGGCCTGCCGACGACGATGACCGCGTTCGCGTTCATCGGCGTCGCGGTAACGAGCGCGACGATCGTCATCTTTGGCGAAGCGATCTGGGATCCGATCGTCCTGGTGACCCGCATCGCCGGACCGGCCGTGATCATCGTCGCGACGCTCGTCGTCATGACCGCGCAGCTGCACACGAACATGGCGGCGAACGTCGTGTCGCCGTCCAACGACTTCTCGAACTTGAGTCCGCGGCGAATCAGCTTCGTGACCGGCGGGATCATCACGGCGATCATCGGAATTCTGATGATGCCGTGGAAGCTCTACTCGGGCGCGTCGGCGTACATCTTCACGTGGTTGATCGGCTACTCGAGTCTCATGGGCGCGCTGGGCGGCATTCTCATCGCCGACTACTGGGTGATACGGAAGCAGAAGCTGGTGCTGCCCGACCTGTTCAAGGAGCCGGGGCATTCCGGGCTATATGAATACTCGAAAGGCGTCAACCCGAAGGCAGTGATCGCGCTCGTCGTTGCGGTGCTGCCGGTGTTGCCGGGCTTCCTGCATGCCGCGGTGACGCCGGGCGGGTCGGTCGCGAACCCAGGGTTCTTCGACGAGCTCTATCAGTACGCCTGGTTCGTCACGTTCGGGTTGAGCTTCGTCGTGTATCTGTTGTCAATGCGCAAGGCCGCGCCGTCATCCTGAGCGCGCGAAGCGCGCGAAAGGACCTGCTTTTCGCGCTGTTCGCCGTAACTGCGGTTGAAAAAGCAGGTTCTTTCGGCGCTGCGCGCCTCAGAATGACAACCATCACCACATGAAAAAGATGCCAAGAATCGTCAAAGCAGGTCTCATTCAAGCAACGCACGCCTGCAGCACCGCCGAGAACCTCGACACCATTCGCGAGGCCAACGTCGCCAAGCACGTCGACTTGATCGAGCGCGCCGGCCGCGAAGGCGTCCAGCTCCTCTGCATGCAGGAGATCTTCACCGGCCCCTACTTCTGCGCCGAGCAGACGACGCGCTGGTACGAGGCGACGGAGAAAATTCCGGACGGCCCCACGACCAAGCTGATGCAAGAGCTCGCGAAAAAGCATCAGATGGTGATCGTCGTCCCGCTGTACGAGGAGGAGGCCACAGGCGTCTACTACAACACCGCCGCCGTCATCGACGCCGACGGCACGTACCTCGGCAAATACCGCAAGAACCACATCCCGCACACAGCGCCGGGCTTCTGGGAAAAGTTCTACTTCAAGCCCGGCAACCTCGGCTACCCGGTCTTCAAGACGAAGTACGCGGACGTCGGCGTCTACATCTGCTACGATCGCCATTTCCCCGAGGGAGCACGCGAGCTCGGACTCAACGGCGCCGAGATCGTGTTCAATCCATCGGCGACGGTGGCGGGATTATCAGAATACTTATGGAAGCTCGAGCAGCCGGCGCACGCCGTCGCGAACGCCTACTTCGTCGGCGCCATCAACCGCGTCGGCACCGAGGCGCCGTGGAACATCGGCGAATTCTACGGCCAGAGTTACTTTTGCGATCCTCGCGGCCAATTCCTCGCGACGGGCTCGCGCGACACGACCGAGCTCATCACCGCCGAGTTGGATCTCGACAAGATCCGCGAAGTGCGGAACGTGTGGCAATTTTTCCGCGATCGGCGGCCCGAGACGTACACGGGGTTGACGGCCCTCTAGAAGCGCATCGAGACAGGGCGCAGCAGGACCCGGGCTCCGTGCTCGTCTCGCCTAGCTCCCTCACACGATTGCGTTAGGCATACAGTCCATGTAATATATATGCCATGCGGCGTACGAGCCTCTTTCTCGACGAACAAATCCTCAAACGCATTCAGAAGCTCGCCGACCATCGCGGTGTCAGCCTTGCGTCCGTCGTGCGAGAAGCGCTGGCCGAGTACGTATCCAGCGCGTCGCCAGCGGCCGAGCTCCCGTCGATCGCCGGCCAGTTTCGCAGCGAACATCGCGATACCGCTGAGCGTGTCGACGACCTGCTGTGGCGCGATCCTCACGAGTAACCGTCGTCGCCGATACGGGCCCAGTCTTCGCGCTGATCGACGCGAGTGATACGTGGCACTCGCGCGTCAAAGCGTGGTGGCGACTGAACGGTGACCGGGTGGTGATCCCGGCCACGGTCCTCCCCGAAGTGACCTACCTTTTGCAAACGAGAATCAGCGTCACCGCCGAGCTCGCGTTCGTGCGCGCATTGGCCGACGGCGAGCTGATGGTCGATCCGTTCGAAGACGCCGATCTCCCGCGAATCGCCGATCTCATGCATACATATCGCAGCGTGCCGCTCGGCTTCGTGGACGCATCGGTCGTCGCGACCGCCGAGCGACTCGATACCCCCGATGTGCTCACGGTCGATCGACGCCATTTTGGAGTCGTTCGGCCCAGGCACGCGCGAACACTGACGCTGTTTCCGTAAGAGAATTCTGAAGACGAGGCGCTGATGGGAACGCAAGCTACCGGTCCTTCCGACGCCGCGACGAATCGCGGCGTCTACGACGCGCTCGAAGCCCTCCGCTCCATGCTCATTCCAGGCGAAGAGCTGGAGGCATGCGCCATCCAACGCCGAGTCTTTGCGCTCAAGCACCGGCGCATCATGATCGGAGCAACCACGGGCCGATTGATCCTCATTCGCCGAGGCCTCTTCGGTGGCTTCGAGACGACCGACTGCCGGTGGCAAGACGTCCGCGACACACACCTTCACGTCGGCGCGTTCGGATCGACGCTCCGCGTCTCGGCGTATCGAAGCAACGACCTGGCCGTCGCCGAAGGCCCGCCGAGCACCATCGTCGTCACCGGACTGCGCAAAGCCGAAGCGCAGCAGGTCTACAAGGTCTGTCAGGCGCAGGCGCAGCAATGGCGCGAGAAGCGTCGCATCCGCGAGCTCGAGGAATTGCGCGCGCGCTCCGGCGGGATTCAGTTCGCCGGCGGCTCTGCGCCGATGGCGTCTCCGGCGCCGAACGGTGCTGCGGACGACGGACGGTCCCCGCAGGCGCGGCTCCAGCGCGCGAAGGACATGCGCGCCTCGGGTCTCCTCAGTGACGCGGAGTTCGAGCAGATCAAGGCGAAGATTCTGAGCGAGCTGTAGTCCACGCCAGAAATCGTTCGGTGTAATACAGCGCCAGCTGCGAGCTCGGCCCGTTGAACACGGCGTCGAACGCATGATTCGCCCACGGGATCTCCAGATACGCCACCGGTACGTGTGAAGTGGCGAGGGCGTCGCGCAACCGGGCACCCCACTTGGCCTCGACGATCTTGTCCGCCCCGGCATACACGAGCAGCGTCGGTGGCTGGTTCGGCGTCGCGAGTGAAATTGGCGACGCCGCGGCATAGGCGTCGGGCATCTGATCGAGCGGTCCGCCCATCAGCGTTCGCATCGTCGCGCGAACGTCGATCGGGTCGGGGTGGGGTGGGTCGCGATACGACGACGGTAGGTCGGCCGGGCCGTAGTAGCTGATCACGCCGCGAACCGGGATCGGCGGATGCGAGTATGCCGCCATCAACGCGAGATGGCCGCCGGCCGATCGGCCCATGAGAACGACGCGCGCGTCGTCTCCCCCATACTCGCGCGCGTGGTCGCGAATCCACAGGAGCGCGGCATCAACATCCTCTAATAGGACCGGCCATCGCACGTTTGGCGCGTGGCGATAGTCGATCGCGAAGACGACATACCCTCCGTTCGTCGCCCACTCGGCAAAGTTGGTATTGTCCGCCGGCGCGCCGCGCTGCCACGCGCCGCCGTAGATCTGGACGATGATCGGATGTGGCGTCGAATTGGTCGCGGGCCGATAGACGTCGAGCGTGTGTGCCGTTCCATCCGCACTCGTGAACGAGACGCCGCGGGTGACGCGCGCGGGCCGGCGCGGGATGCCGCGAAACAAGTCGGCGACGACGAGCGGCCGGCGTCGAAGCGGCAACGCCGGCGTGGCTGACATCGCGTGCACCGTGGCGTCGAATCGCGCAACGGTCGACGGAATTCGCGCGAACGGCGATGCCGCGAGCACGAACGAGACGGCGGCAACAAGAACCGCAACCTGTGCGAGGCGCGATTCGCCGATCGACGGAACCGCGAGCACCGCGGCGATGATCGATGCGAGGATGAGCCACGCACTGATCTCGCGCGCTCCGACGCCGAGTGCGATCAGCGAATACGTCGGTGCAGGGACGACGATCCATGACGCGAGGAACAACGTCGCGGTGGCGATGAGGAGCGCGAGCCAGCGGATTGCATGTGCCATCATCCTGAGCGGAACTCGCCTGTCATCCTGATCGAAACTCGCCGGTCACCGCGATGGAAACTCGCCTGTCATCCTGAGCGAAGCTCGCCTGTCATCCTGAGCGAAGCGAAAGGATCTGGTTTTCCCGTCGTCCCGTCTTTCCGCACTCACCGCGGAACGCTGGCCTTGTCCGCCTTCTGTCCGCGTTCCGCGCGCGCCTTGGCGACCATGGCTTTGACCTCACGCATGAGCGTCGGACCGTGGTAGGGAATGCCGTCCTTGATCGTCCACTCCACACCGCCGGTATGCACCGCCTTGCCGTCCTTGATGTCGTCGACGCCGGTCGGATAGAGCACTTTCAAATTCTCTAATGGGTTGCCGTTGACGACGATCAGATCGGCGTCGAACCCCTGCCGCACGCGTCCCAGCTCGGTCTCTTTGCCGAGGATGCGCGCATTGTTGCCCGTCGCATGCTCGATGACCTTGATGGTGTTGAAGCCTGCCTCCTGGTGTAGCTCGAGCTCTCGCAGAAGACCGAAGCCGTACATCTCGTAGATGAACCCGGCGTCGTCGCCCGCCCCCACCACGCCGCCCTTCCGCTCGAACTCCCGCACCGCGTTCATCCAAATTCTATAATTCTCCTTCCAGTACGTTTCGTCGGTCGACGTCCAGCCGAAGAAATACGATCCGTGGTTGGCCGGATCGGGCCGGAAATACTCCTCGAGCGTGGGATGGAGATAGTCCGTGAACCAGGGCTGGGTCCTCGCCCGCTGCAGGTCGCGCGACGCTTCGTAGATGTCGAACGTCGGCACCCACGCGACGTGCCTCGCCACCATCGAGTCGAGCACCATCGACAATCGCGCCGGATCAGCCTCGCGCCAGAGATGTCCGGCCCAACGGAACCGGTCGGTCTCGTTATTATAGTTGTAATACGACGGAAAGCTTTGCACGCCGTCGGGAATCGCGGCGTCGGGAATGCCGTACCAATGCTCGATGCTGGTCGTGCCGAAGTGGATGTCGTCCCAGGCGTTCGTCTCTTCGACGCCCACGTGGTGCGCCACGCGCAGTCCGTTCTTGTGCGCCTCGTCCTCCATCACCTGCATGATGTCGCGATCGATGCCCAAGAGCTTGATCCCGTCCGCGCCCATCGCCTTGAGCTCGCGAACGTGTGCCCGCGCCGAGTCGGGATTGGTCGGCCGGCCGAACTGCGGGTAGATGAACATGCGCGGCGCGGCGAGCGTGCCCTTGGCACTCGCGTCGCGCCATGCAAGCGCTTTGCGCGTGTCGCTGCCGACGTCGCGAATCGTCGTGATGCCGCAGGCAAGCCAGATCTTGAGCTCGTAGTCGATCGGCTGCGACACGCCGGCGCGTTCGTCCTGCAGATGCGCGTGGGCGTTGATGAGGCCAGGCAGCACGTACTTGCCCGTCGCATCGATCTCCGCCGTGCCTGCTTCAGCGCGTGGGCGACGACCCGCGCCGCGACCGAGTGCAACGGGATCGAGCGCGATCACCTGCGCGATCTTGCCGCCCTGCACGACGATGTCGAATGGTCCCTTGGCCGGCGTCCCGTTTCCATCGACGACCGTGGCGTTTCGAATGATCAAGCGCGCGGGCCGGGTGCCGCTCACCGCGGTCGTCTGTGCGGCTGCCGTCGTGGCGAGCAGGGCGAGACCGCAACCGATGGCACGCACGTGCATCTGGAACGCTCCGGGGAGGGCAGTGTAGACTTTCGCCGTCGCCGTCCAACCTGCCGGGCGGGCGATCCCACCGCAACCCTCGTGGCGCGTGTCCTCGATCCAGCCCACCTCGCCCGACGAGAAGGTCAATTGGGACCGCGACGAGCCGCCGAAACCACTCGACGCAGCCCGCGTTCAGGCGCTCGTGTCGCTCTGGCTGCCCAATGCACGCGTGACCGGTGCACAGTTGATGAAGGGCGGCCTGATGAATCGCAACTTCCGGCTGACGCTCGATACCGAGCCGCACGTGTGCGTGTTGCGGCTGTTCGACCGCGACGGCGCGATATGCGCGAAGGAGACGGCGATCCTGGACATGCTTCGCGGCACCGTGCCGGTCCCGGAGGTCTATTATAGGAATCTAAACGGCCTCGGCGCCGAGCCTCCGTTCGCGATCCTCTCGATCATGGAGGGGTTCTCACTGCGTTCAGTGCGCGCGACCGGCGACGCCGAGGCCGTCGCTGCCATCTGCTATGACGCCGGTCGCGTGCTCGCGCGAATCGCCGAGCATCGATTCGATCGGCCGGGGATGCTTACGGCGTCGCTCGACGTCGACGACACCTTCGACGGCCCGCTGACCTGCGCCGGCCTGGTCGAGCGCTTCATGGGATCACGCTTCTTCCAACAACGGTTCAGCGTCGCCGAGCGCATTCGTCTTCTTCAATTCGTGACCGATCGCGAGCCTGAGGCCGCCGAGTTCCTCGCTCCGACGAGTCTCGTGCATGGTGATTTCAATTCGCCGAACGTGTTTGGCGCGCAAGTCGCCGGGCGGTGGAGCGTGTCGGCGGTGCTCGATTGGGAATTCGCCGTCGCCGCGTCGACGTATTGCGACATCGGCAATTTCGTCCGCTACCATCGCGCCGACCGGCCCCGCTATGCGCCGGATCTCGAGCGTGGGCTGCGCGATGCCGGAATGGATTTGCCGTCGCACTGGCTCACCATTGCACGTATCGCGGATTTGCCCGCCCTCATCGAGTTGCTCGGCCGGGAGCGGATTCCCGATCTCGTCGTGCGCGAGCTGCGCGACCTCGTGCTCTCGCTCTAAAGACTCGGGGACGGGAATGAACGGGTCTCGCGCGCTCATCTCCTTCGCCCGTCGCGCTTGCTCAGGCCGCGGGCCGTCGCAAAGTTGACCCTCACTCGCACTGGAGAACGCCACATCTTGGACACCGGTATCCCGCTCGACGCGCACTGGCGATCCGTCCTCGAGTACCTGGCTGTGCCCAACGAGGAAGGCCTGTACATCGTCGGCAGCTTCGCGAAGAGCGTGACCGTCTACTCGCAACAGGTCCGCGCGCTCAATCTCATCGATGCCATGTGCGGGATGGGAAAGCTGCGGCGATCGTCTCGCGTCGCCATCATCGGCGGAGGAATCGCTGGATTGACGGCAGCCGCAGCGCTGGTGCAGATGGGCGTCTCGGTCGACGTGTTCGAGAAAGAAGCCGACGTCATCCCGCTGCAACGAAACAGCTCGAAACGCTATTTACATCCGCGCGTCTACGACTGGCCGCTCACCGCCATCGATGACCAGGATGCACAGCTGCCGGTGCTGAGCTGGCAAGCCGGTGCGGCGTCCGCCGTCGCCGCGAACATGCAGGCAGCGTGGGCTACCGTGGTCGCATCAGCGAGCGGGCACGCCAAAGTGCACACGGGCGCTCCCGTGACCAGCCTCGCTCGGATGAACGCGCAGTGGCGCATTGCCGCGCGCGAAGGCTCCGGCGATTTCGATGTCGTGCTGGTATGCGTCGGCTTTGGCGTCGAGGAGGACTCCGACCACTCGCTGAAATACTGGAGCGAATTGCGAGTCGACGACCCGGAAACCCATCGGCAGCGCTGGTTGGTGTCGGGCGCTGGAGATGGCGCGCTGACCGACGTGATTCGGCTGTGCATTCGAAACTTCGACCACGGGCAGGTGCTGCACGAAGTCGAGAAAACGCAGGCGGCGTCCGGGCGGAAGAATGTCGACATCATTCGCGAGAATCTCGCGAAGGGCGCGGTCGGCGAGGCGCTGTTCGCCGGCGTCGACGCCGACGCCATCGCCGAAAAGTTGGCACTGCGCGGCGATCTCGATGGAAAAGCCATCGAGGCCGGCGTCGATGCGGTCGCGTTCAACGCGTCGCGCGAGGAAGTCTTCGGCGCTCCCGGACGTCCCGCCCGGTCGTCCGTCCTGAATCGCACGCTCGTCTGGGTTCTCGTTCAACGCGGAAAAGTGGAGCTCGTGCCGGGCCGAATTCGGCCGCGCGACATCGCTGGACACCGCGGCGAGCTACAGGTCCCGTTCTCGTCGCCGGACAGCACCCGCACGTACTACGACGTCCTCCTGCGCCACGGGCCCGCCGGCCCGTTCGGCCGACCAGGAGAGTTTCAGCTGCCGCAGTGGATGGAGCCGGGCCTCGAGTGGCCCGTCGAGCGACTCAGCGAGACCTGGATCCATCTCTACGACGTCGGCGGCGTTGACCCCACCGTCAGTCGGAGCCTGTGGGAAGGCGACGACCTCTTTACGCATGACCGCCTGGCGCCGGATTTCCATTCCTCCGCCGGCTTGCTCATCTACTCGAGAGGAGTCGTCGAGAGTCAAGAAGACGACTTTCAGCTCATGATCGCCGGCGCCTTGTGCAGCAACGCGGTTCTGCAGGCGCGCGCGCAGCTCGACGGCGTCTCGCTCGTGCCGTCGTCCGCCACGATCTCGGCGATCGCCGTCGAAGATGCGTTTCGCTCGCCGCGATGGATTGGCCGCGCGATTCAAGCGCTCTGCGATGCGCCGATCGTCGTCGTCGACACGACGATCGAGCTGCCGAGCACCATGCTGCTTCTCGGGATTCGGGCCGTGGTGCGCCGCGGCGTCACGGTCACCGTTCGCGTGCGCGCGCCCGGCCCGGACGCTCGGCGCGATGAATCGTTCAGTCTCCGCGAGACGCGTGTCGTCGAGATATTCGATCGAACGAGTGAGGAGCAACGGATCCAGCGCGCCGTTCTCGCGGGGTTGAAGCGCTACGCCGATCGGCCATTCCACTACTCGGACCTTCCCGCCTTTGACGACGTCCGCTCCATGGGCGGCAACGAAGACGATTACCGACCGGTCCCGGCCGAGACGGAAGTCATCGTTTTATGCCCGTTCGACGGCGCGTACACGAGCAGTTGTTGGCCCCAGCTTCGCCGCCAAATCAAGGCGGCCGTCGTGCCTGACGGCGACTATCAACCGGCGCGTCGAGTCATCGATCTCGAGTCGCCCGAGTTGGTTGGACGTCGGCTATATGCGTCGCTCCGTCGCGACGTCGTATGCGTCGCCGATGTGAGTCTCACACGGCCCAACGTGTACTTCGAGCTTGGTGTGCGACTCGCGGTGAACAAGAATGGCGCGCGGGTCATTTGGTGCGACGGCCGTCGCGCCGCGTCGGGTGAGATGCAGCCCGAGCTGTTCGACGCAGATCGACAGCGGGTCGACCGGGCGTTGGGGGCGCGCAAGTACTCACTCAAACCGAACGAGAGCACCCGCAGCATTGCCGCCGCCCTCGAGCTCGCGACGGTTTCCGGCAAGACCACGCTGGCGTTTGCCACTGGGACCGGTGGCACACTGACGCCCGGATACGTGTTCACCATGGTGAGCGACAACATCAATCCGCTCCAGGAAACGGGCGGACGATCGGTGGGCGCGCTGCTGTGGCAAGTGATCGAGGAGGTGGGTGGCCGCGATCTCATGCGGGTCCAAACGACTCCCGTTTTGTTTGCCGAGCGCAATGCGATTGTGAAGGCCCAAAGTCGACGATTCACTTTCGACGTGCTCTTGGCGTACGTGGCATACGCAAGCGCGCTGCCGACGGCACAGCGCGATCGCCGCAACCTGGACATTGCCATGACGAATCTCGAAGAGATCGTGAAGGAGTTCGACGACGCCGAGCGAGCGCGGCTCGACGGAATCATTGCGGGCTACCGGGAGCACCTCCGTGACCACGAGCTTTAAAGAAATCCAAACGGCCGCCCAGAAGACGCGGCTCGACGCGAAGGCGGTTCGCAGCGAATGGAAGGGACAGGAGGATTCCGATCGGAAGGAGGCGGCACTGCGTCGCGCGCTGGGCGATTTGCAAGCGGCCATCGACGCCCTCACACCCTGGGACACGGAAGACTCGGCGTATCGTCGCGAGGCCAAACAGGAGATTGGAGACTGCTACGGAGTGAGAGGCGGCACGTACCGAGACTTCAAGTACTTCGAGGAGGCCGCGGTCGAGTACGGCCGCGGCCTCGCCTACGAGCGTGACGTCGAGCGGCTTGGCGGAAAGCCGAATTCGTATTGTCTCATTCAACGATTGGTATCGCTCGTCCTGGCCAGGCCGGCGGCGTTCGTGAAGGGCGAGCCGGTCGACGGATCGAACCTTCATGCGGAGCTCGTGGCCGCCCTGGCGACCGTGACGGCACAAATCCGCGACGACGATCCCTGGGCCGCCGCCGATGTCGCGCTGCTGAGCCAGCTCCTCGCTGTCGACACGAGCGCCGAGTGGCGATCGAGCGCGCGGGCCGCTTGGAACAAGCTCGACGACCTGCGGCCCAAACGGAACGTGTACGATTCGACGCTCGACGTGCTCCGTGAAATCGCGGCGCGCGTCGGCCCCTATGTCGACCCCGACACGGCGAACGAGCTGTCCCGAGTGCTGAGACGACTCGCGCCGCGATGATCACCACCTCTCTCGAATGACACCGGCTCAGATCTACGTCGACGGCGCATTCGTCGACGCGCACTCGACCGCCACGATCGACGTGATCGACCCTGCGACACGGGAAGTGATCGGCTGCGTTCCCGACGCGGACGCGACGGACATCGATCGCGCGGTCGCGGCCGCGCGCCGGGCATTCGAAGCGCCGCCGTGGCGGGATACCACGGCCCAGGAGCGCGGGCGAATCCTCTTTCGCCTCGCCCAGAGCGTTCGCGATCACGCCGCGGAGCTCGCCGAGCTCGAGACGCGCGACAACGGCAAACCGATCGTCGAAGCGGAGCTCGACATCGCCGACGTTGCCACGTGCTTCGAGTACTACGGTGGTCTCGCGACCAAGATCCACGGCGATGTGATTCCCGTCCCCGACAACGCCATGAGTCTCGCGCTCCGCGAGCCCATCGGCGTATGCGGGCAGATCATTCCGTGGAACTATCCGCTGCTCATGGCGGCGTGGAAGATCGCCCCGGCGGTATGCGCCGGTTGTACGACAATTCTAAAACCGGCCGAGCAGACGCCGTTGACGATTCTTGAATTCGCAAAGTATTTCGAGGCGGCGGGCCTGCCTCCCGGCGTCGTCAACATCGTCACGGGTGCTGGGCAAACCGGTGCGCTGCTGACGGCACATGCCGACGTCGACAAGATCGCCTTTACCGGCAGCGCCGAGGTCGGGAAAATCATCATGCGGACGTCGGCCGACACGCTCAAGAAGATCTCGCTCGAGCTGGGCGGAAAGTCGCCGAACATCCTGTTCGCCGATGCCGATTTCGAGGCCAGTGTCGACGGCGCGCTGTTCGGCCTCTTCATCAACCAGGGCGAGGTCTGCTCCGCCGGGAGCCGAATCCTCGTCGAGCGCTCGATCTACCCTCGCGTCCTCGACGCCATGGTCGAGAAGGCAAAGACGATCCGCCTCGGTCCGGGGCTCGATCGGTCGACGAAAATGGGTCCGCTCGTGAGCCGCGAGCAGCTCGATCGAGTTCTGTCATACCAGTCCATCGGTCGCTCCGAGGCCAAGCTCGCGCTGGGCGGTGGGCGCGCCACGGGCGGCGCTCTCGACCGAGGCCTCTTCGTCGAGCCGACGATCTTTTACGACGTGCCGAATTCCGCGCGGATCGCGCGCGAGGAGATCTTCGGTCCGGTCGCCGCCGTGATTCCGTTCGACGACGAGGATGATGCGATTCGAATCGCGAACGACAGCGACTACGGCTTGGCCGCCGCGGTGTGGACGCGCGACATCTTTCGCGCCATGCGCACGGTGAAGCGGCTGCGCGCCGGCATTGTGTGGGTGAACCACATGCAGCCCACGTTCGTGGAGGCGCCGTGGGGCGGCTACAAGCAGAGCGGAATCGGTCGAGAGTTGGGGAAGTGGGGTGTCGACGAGTACCTGCACGTGAAGCAAGTCCACATCAACTTGAGCGAGACGCCGATCGGCTGGTATTGAGCTGCCGTCGGCGTCGATCGATCACACCCCACTCACCAGTTCTTCACTTCTTGGGCCAAACCACCCCCTGCTCGGGCCCGACCGCTTTAATACCCTTATATACGAATTTCTGTATCCGCTTCCCCTCGTACGTCTCGGTCGTGTAGATGTTGCCCTTGGAGTCCGTGGCGATCGAGTGCACCGCGAACCACGTCCCCGGCTGCCGGCCCCCGTCGCCGAACTGCGTCAGAATCTCCAGCGACTGGCGATCCATCACGTACACGTGCTCGTTCTTGCCGTCCGCCAGGAAGATGTACTTCTGCTGCGGATCCTTCGAGAACGCGATGTCCCACACCGACCCGTCACCGCGCGTCTGCGGCTTCACGATCTTCTCCTTCACGAACTCGCCGTTCTTTTTGAAAACTTGAATGCGATCGTTCGGGCGGTCGCACACGTACACCAGCCCGTCGACCGCCGGCTCCGCGCAGTGCACCGGGTTGCGGAATTGCTTGATGAGCGGCACGTCGGGATTGTACGGGCCGTAGTTCGAGTCGGACGGCACGTTGCCGTAGGCGCCCCAGAATCGCTTGATCTTCCCGTTGTCCATGTCGATCACGGCGACGCGCTTGTTGCCGTAGCCGTCGGCCAGGAACGCCTCGTTGTTCTTCTCGTCGAACGAGATCTTCGCGACGCGGCCGAAATGCGTCAGGCTGTTGCTGTTCGCCGTCTGGTGCGGCTCGCCGATCTCCATCAAGAACTTTCCGTCGTGCGTGAACTTGAGAATGAACGAGTCGATCGTCCCGGGCGGACAGTCGGCGCCGCCATTCTGCGGACACGTCCCGTTGCCGCCGATCCACACATTGTTCTTGCTGTCCACCGAGATGCCGTGATTGGAGCTCGGCCAATCGTACTTGTGCTCCGGATCCGGACCGCCCCACGCCTTCACCAGATTGCCTTGCGGGTCGAACTCGAGCACCGGCGGCGCAGGGTTGCAGCATTCGCTCAACGGCGGACTCTGCGCCGCCCCGATCTCCTTCTGCGCGTCGAACGTGTCGTTGCGATGCACGATGAAGACGTGGTCCTGCGCGTCCACGCCCACACCGATCACGTTGCCCAACACCCAGTGGTTGGGCAGCGGTTTCGGCCAGAGCGGATCGACCTCGAACGTCGGCGCTGAAACCGCGAGTCGTGCGCGCCCCTCGAGCGCCCGCTGTCCCACGCCGAGCGCGACGAACGTCGCGGCGAGCGTGCACGCGATGACGACTTTCCTGGAGCGCATCATTGCTTGCCTCCCGCCTTGGACGGCCAGAGCACGCCTTTGTTCATCGCCGCCGGTCCCGTGCCCTTGTAGGTGAACTTCTGCACGCGCTTTCCCTCGTAGGTCTCGGTCGTGTAGAGATTGCCCTTCGAGTCCGTCGCGACGCTGTGGACCGCGTAGAACTCACCCGGCTGCCGTCCGCCGTCGCCGAAGCTCGAGATCTCGTCGAGCGACTGCCGGTCGAGCACGTGGATTTTCATGTTCATTCCGTCGGCGACGTACATGTACTTCTGCCCAGCATCGCGCGAGAACGCGATGTCCCATACCGAACCCGTGCCACGCGTCTGCGGCGCGATCATCTTCTCTTTCACGAACGAGCCGTCTTTTTTGAAAACTTGAATACGGTCGTTCTCCGTGTCGCAGACGTAGACCATTCCGTCGTTCGAGAGCTTGGCGCAGCTCACCGGCGTCCCGAACTGCTTCGCGGGCGAGCCGCCCGGCTCGTACTTCGCTGAATCGGCATCGACCGGCGGCTTTCCATAGGCGCCCCAGATCCGCTTGATCGCGCCCGTCGTCATGTCGACGACCGCCACGCGGCGATTCCGATAGCCGTCGGCGACGTACGCCTCGTTGGCCTTCGTGTCGAACGAGAAGCCAGCCGCACCGCCAAAGCTGTCCATGCTGGTACTGTTCGCGGGCAGGGGAAAG
>JADMIO011222198.1_pt1 | contig 25406 bp, 23 predicted proteins | sample 8958161 | NCBI WGS metagenome assembly JADMIO01 (sample SAMN16585339, study PRJNA669376) | soil metagenome | isolation source: Crop rotation soil | place: USA: Cullars Rotation, Alabama | collected 2011
CGGCGACGACGTCGTCGGCGCCGCGCAGCACCTCGGCGCCGAGGCGCGTCGCGCGCTCGAGCCGGCTCGGCAGCGTGTCGACGACGAGCACGGACGCGCCGCGGTCGCGCAGCGCGAGGACGAGCGCCTGGCCGATCGGTCCCGCACCGAGCACGACGGCGCGCTCACCCGCGGCGACCCGGCCCCGCACGACTGCGCGCACCGCGATCGACACCGGCTCGACGAGCGCGGCGAGCGCGGGGTCCTGGTCGCCGACCGCGAACACCTGCGCCGCCGGTACGAGCAGCTGCTCCTGCAGCGAGCCGTCGCGATGCACGCCGAACAGCGAGATCTGTGCGCACGCGTTGCCGCGGCCCGAGCGACACGGATAGCACCGGCCGCACGACGTGACGGGCCAGACCGCGACCGCCATACCGGTGCACAGCCCGGGTGGGCAGTCGTCGCCGACCTCGAGGATTCGAGCCGCCGTCTCGTGCCCCTGGATCCGCGGGTAGAGCGTGGACGGGTCGTCGATCGTGCCGATGTCGCCGAGGAAGTAGTGGAAGTCCGAGCCGCACAGGCCGACGGCCGTCGGCCGCACGAGCACCTCGCCGGGGCCGGGCGAGCCGGGCTCGCCGACGTCGACGACCTCCATCGCACCTCGCGACGTCGTGACCGCTGCGCGCATCGACCGATCGAATCAGATCGACTCGGTGGGCTCCAACTTGTACGCGGATTGCGAAGAGCGCGACGGCGTCGCGAGGGACGATTCCGCTACTCGAGCAGCACAACCGACGAAGAAGGAGGCTCGACGGCATGAGGCTCGTAGAGCGAATCCGCCCCGGCCGCGTCGCGAGCGTGACGGGAGCCGTCGCGACCGCGTTCGCCGTCGCGGTCCCGATCGCGCTCGGCCGCGAGGCCGCCGGCGGACCGGTCACGAACTACGTGACCTACGTCGGCGGGAAGTCCGGCGCGGCGAACGCGAAGCTCTCACCGGTCGTGATCGGCGCGGTCAACACGCAGGGAGGGCAGGTGCTCGTCGGCCCGGGCTGGACGAAGGGCGTACAGACGGCCGTCGACTACGTCAACAGGTATCTCGGCGGCATCCAGGGCCATCCGCTGAAGGTCAGCACGTGCTTCACGACCTCCGCGGAGGAGGAAGGCACGAAGTGCGGGCAGAAGTTCGCGAACGACAAGCGGATCTCCGCCGTGCTGCTCGGCGCGGTCGCCGTCGGCAACCAGTCCTTCTATGCGGCGCTCGGCGGCAAGAAGCCGATCGTGAGCGGCGTCGCGCTCCTGCCGGTGGATGCGATCCAGAAGAACGGCTTCGCGCTCTTCGGGACGAACGACTCCGTCCTCGGGCCGTGGGGCACGTTCGCGAAGACCAAGCTCAAGGCGAAGACCGCCGCCGTCATCTATCCGCAGGTGCCGGGGATCGACGTCGGCGCGAAGGTCGAGAAGACGAGCCTCACCGCCGCCGGCATCTCGACGAAGCTCGTCGGCTTCGATCCGAACGCGACCGACCTGACGGGGCCGCTCACGGCCGCCGGCGCGCAGACGGCCGACATCGTCGTGCCGCAGAGCAACGCGGCGGGCTGCGTCAACGTGGCGAAGACGCTGCAGCAGCTCGGCGTCAAGGGCTCGAAGATCGTCTCGAATCCGCTCTGCCTGAGCGGCGAGGTTGCCGCGGGCCTCGGCGGCGACCTGGCCCCGTGGGTCTACGGGATCGCCTCGACGCTCGCCGCCGACAAGACGGACAAGGCGGCCGCGCCGTTCAACAAGGCGCTCGCGCAGCTGAAGCAGCCGAAGCTCGCCGCCGACGCCTGGGTGATCGTCGCCTGGGGTCAGGTTCTGACGACCGTGAAGATGATGAACAAGATCGGCGTATCGAAGGTGACGCCGGCGACGTTCACGACGGCGATCCGCGGCTTCAAGGGACCGCAGGCGCTCGGCGCGCCGAGCCTGCACTGCGGCAAGTACAAGACAGAGCCCGCGGCGTGCAACGACCAAACGCAGTTCTTCCAGTACATGGGCAAGGGGGTCTTCAAGCGCCTCACCGGCTGGCTGCGCCCGCCGAAGGGCTTCACGCCGCAGGGCGGCTAGGCAACGCTCTCCCCGACGACGGAGTGTGGGCCGCGCAGCGGCCCGCACCCGCGTCGCCTCAGCGCATGGACTGGACGCAAATCCTGCTCTTCGCCCTCCTCGGCCTCGGGTCGGGATCGCTGATCGCGGGCATGGCGCTCGGCGTCGTCCTCGCCTACCGCGGCTCGGGGATCATCAACATCGCGATCGGCGCCGTCGCGATGCTCGGCGGCTACACATACTGGTCGCTGAAGACCGGCGTGTACGGCTTCGAGCTGCCGACGGCGGCCGCACTCGTCGCGACGCTCGTCGTCCTCGTCGTGCTCGGTGTCCTGATCGAGCTCGTCGCGTTCCGGCCGCTGCGGACCGCGTCGCCGCTTGCGAAGCTCGCGGCGTCGCTCGGCGTCTTGCTCGTCGCGCAGGCGGGCGTCGTCCTCGCATTCGGGATCGCTTCGAAGCCGCAGCCGCCGGTGCTGCCGCGAAACGTCGTGACGATCCTCGACGCGACGGTTCCCGTCGACCGGCTGATCCTGCCCGTGATCGTGCTCGCGGCGGCACTCGCCCTGTCGCTGCTCTTCCGCTACAGCCGCTTCGGGCTGGCCACGCGCGCGGCGTCGGAGAACGAGATCGGCGCGATGCTCAACGGGCTGTCGCCGAACGAGCTCGCGCTCGCGAACACCGTCCTCGCGACGGTCGTCGCCGGCGGGCTCGGCGTGCTCGCCGCGTCGATCACGCAGCTCGATTCGACGTCGCTGCCGCTGCAGGTCGTGCCCGCACTGACCGCCGCGCTCTTCGCGCGGTTCACGTCGTTCTGGATCGCCGCGCTCGTCGGGATCGCGATCGGAATGCTCGAGAACATCCTCTACTACCTGCAGACGTTGAGCTGGTTCCCGACCGACAACGGCGTCGCGATGCCGGGCGTGCAGCCGCTGCTCGTGTTCGTGCTCATGGTCGTCGCGCTGTTCGTGCGCGGCACGAACCTCCCGAGTCGCGGCGAGCTGGTCGAGCGGCGGCTGCCCCTCGCTCCGCGCGCCGAGCGCCTCTGGCGGACGTCGGTCCTCGCGACCGCCGTCGCGGTCACCGCCATGATCGTGCTGCCGTACGACTTCCGGCAGGCGCTGATCACCTCGCTTCTCGCGACGATCATGTGCCTCTCGCTCGTCGTCATCACCGGCTTCGTCGGCCAGATCTCCGTCGTGCAGCTCGCGCTCGCCGGCGTCGCGGGCTTCATCCTCTCGCACCTCTCCGCCGACCACGGAGTCGCGTTCCCGTGGGGGATGCTGATCGGCGCGGTCGGCGCGACGGTCTGCGGGCTCGTCGTCGCGATCTCCGCGCTGCGCGTCCGCGGGGTCAGCCTCGCCGTCGTGACGCTCGCGGCAGCGGTCGCGATCGAGCAGTTCGTCTTCCTCAGCACGACGTGGGGCGGCGGCAGCTCGAGCTCGCCCGTTCCGGAGCCGAGGCTCTTCGGAATCGACCTCGGGCCGTACGGCCCGTTCAAAGGCGTGGACGGCAAGGTGCCGAGCCCGGTCTTCGGCTTCTTCGTCGTCGGGGTCACGCTCGCGCTCGGGCTCCTCGTCGCGAACCTGCGCCGGTCGAGCCTCGGGCAGCGCATGCTCGCGGTGCGGTCGAACGAGCGGGCCGCGGAGGCGGCCGGGATCAACGTCCGCAACGTGAAGCTCGCCGCGTTCGCCGTCAGCTCGTTCATCGCGGGCATCGCCGGCGCCCTCTACGGCTACAACTTCAGCTCGGTCACCGTCACGCGCTTCTCAGCGCTCACCGCTCTCAGCCTGATCGCGTTCGCGTACGTCGGCGGCATCACGATGGTCTCGGGCGCGATCGTGGCCGGACTCATCTCCGTCGAGGCGCTCGTGCCCTACGCGCTCGAGAAGTGGCTCGACATCTCGGGCAACTGGGCGCTCCTCTTCGGCGGCGTCGCGCTGATCGTGACGCTCTTCCAGAACCCCGAGGGCGTCGCCGGCGCGACCTACCGCAAGCGCCAGGTGCGGCGCGCGGGCGCGTCGGCGTAGGCGTGCCTCGACACGCCGCGGGCAGCCGTCGTAGCATGCTGTCCAGCCAGACTGCACATGGCGCTGCTGATCGACACCGCGGTTGTTCCGGCCGGAGAGCGGGTGGCCTACTGGTCGGAGTCGTCGTGTCGCTCGTATCAACCGGTGCAGATCCGCTGCGGCGCGGAGGGGCAGTTCTCCGCGCGCATGTGGGCGGACGAGCTCGGGCCGCTCAGCATCTACCGGATCGCGGCGGGCCCGAACACGATGATCCGGACCTTGCGCTCGATCGCGGCGGGCGACCCGGAGTGCCTGCAGGTGGAGGTCATCCTGCGCGGCCGGATGAGTGCGGCGCAGGAGGGGCGGACGGGCGTCGCGCGCGCGGGCGACATCATCAGTTACGAGACGTCGCATCCGGCGCTGCTCCGTGCGGACGAGCCGTTCGAGTCCATCATCGTCCGCGTCCCGCTCTGTCTTCTCGGGCCGCGAGCGGCGCAGATCGCCGGCATGACCGCAACGCAGATCTCGGGGAGGAACGGCCTGCCGCGGACGGCGGCGACGTTCCTCAGCCGGCTCGCTGCGAAGCTCGATCACGGCGCCGTCTCGCCGGAGGGCGCCGCGAAGGCGGCGGAGTGCGTCGTCGACCTCGTGCGCGGGCTGTACGCGACGTCGAACGGGGCGCACGAACGCGTCCGGCCGAGAACGCGCGCCGAGATCCTGCTCACCGCGGAGTGCTACATCGAGGCGAACCTCGGCAACTCGCACCTCGATCCAGAGGAGATCGCGCGCGCGAGCTACATCTCGACGCGCTATCTCCACAAGCTCTTCGAGTCCGAGGGAACGAGCGTGTCGCAATGGATCCGCGCGTCCCGGCTCGAGCGCTGCCGCCGCGACCTCGCCGATCCCACGCTCGCGCACCAGACGATCCTCGCGATCGCGAGCCGTTGGGGACTGCCCGGGGCGCAGCACTTCAGCCGCGTGTTCCGCGCCGCCTACGGCTGCTCGCCGAGCGAGTTCCGCCGGGACGCGCAGGCCGCTGCAGGCTGAGCCGATGACGCCGGTGCTGAAGGCGACAGGCGTCTCCGTCAGCTTCGGCGGCGTGCGCGCGGTCGTGGACGTCGACCTCAACGTCGGCGCCGGCCGGCTCGTCGGCCTCATCGGCCCGAACGGCGCAGGCAAGACGACGTTCATCGACGCGATCACGGGCTTCGTCCGCTCGCGCGGCCGCGTCGAGCTCGACGGCCGCGACCTCACCGGGTTGCCGCCGCATGCGCGCGCACGCCTCGGTCTCGCGCGGACGTGGCAGTCGATCGAGCTGTTCGACGACCTGAGCGTGCGCGAGAACCTCCTCGTCGCGTCGTACCGGCCCTCCGTCCTGCAGACCCTCAGGGAGGCGGTGACGCGGCCCGCGCCCGGACCGGCCGAGATCGAGCCGGTGCTCGAGCTGCTCGGGCTGCAGGCACTTGCCGACGAGTTGCCGGGCGAGCTCTCGCAGGGTCAGCGCAAGCTCGTCGGCATCGCCCGCGCGCTCGTGGCGCAGCCGCGTGTCGTCTGTCTCGACGAGCCCGCGGCCGGCCTCGACACGGGCGAGAGCGAGGAGCTCGGCCGGCGGCTGCGTTCTCTCGCCGACGGCGGCCAGTCGATGCTGCTCGTCGACCACGACATGGGTCTCGTGCTGGGGATCTGCGACGAGGTCGTGGTGCTCGAGTTCGGCGAGGTGATCGCTCGCGGCGCGCCCGAGGCCGTGCGCCGCGACGAGCGGGTGGTCGCGGCGTATCTCGGCAACGCCGCCGTCGCGCTTGCGGGCCAGCTCGACTCGGCCGCCGCGAGCGTGCAGGAGGCCGTGGGCGAGGGCGATCGTGCCTGATGCGGTCCTCGTCCTCGACGGGCTGACCGCCGGCTACGACCGCGCGGCGGTGATCCGCGACGTCGACCTGACCGTCGGCGTAGGGGAGGTCGTCGCGCTGCTCGGCGCGAACGGGGCGGGCAAGACGACGACGCTCCGCGTCGTCTCGGGCCTCGTCAAGCCGATGAGCGGGCGGGTGCTCTTCGCGGGCAGCGACCTCGCACGCATGTCGCCCAGCCGGCGCGCGATCGCGGGCATCGCGCACGTGCCGGAGGGCCGGGGCCTCTTCTTCGGCCTGACGGTCGCAGAGCACTTCCGGCTCGGCCACCGGCGCGAGCGGCTCGACGCCGCCGCGGCGTACGAGTACTTCCCGGCACTGCGGGAGCTCGAGGGACGGCGCGTCGGCCTGCTCTCGGGCGGGGAGCAGCAGATGCTCGCCGTCGCACGCGCGCTCGCGCGGCGGCCGAGGCTCCTGCTCCTCGACGAGCTCAGTCTCGGTCTCGCACCGGTGATCGTCGAGCGCTTGCTGCCGGTGGTGCAGGAGTACGCCCGCGACCGCGGCTGCGCAGTGCTGCTCGTCGAGCAGCACGTGCATCTCGCGCTCGAGGTAGCCGACCGCGGCTACGTGCTGTCGCACGGGCGGATCGTGCTCGCCGACGGTGCGGAGCGGCTGCGCGCCGACCGTCAGCTGCTGATCGCGAGCTATCTCGGCGAGCACGGGCAGGTCGCGACCGCGGCGTCGGAGCACGGAGGAGCGGCGTGACGCGAACGGCCTGCAGCGGCGGAGCTACCGCGCAGCGGTCTCAGCTGCCGCAAGCGGGGCCCGGCCGAGGATCAGGTCGGCGCCCTTCTCGGCGATCATCACCGTCGTTGCGTTCGTGTTCGCGCGCGTGATGGTCGGCATGACCGACGCGTCGACGACGCGCAGCCCTTCGATGCCGTACACGCGCAGCTCGGAGTCGACGACCGCACCCATCGCGCACGTCGACGTCGGGTGGTACACGGTCTGCGACGCGCGCTCGACCCAGTCGAGGATGTCCTGCTCGGAGTCCGACTCCGGAACGCTGAGCGGCTCGCGCTCGATCGCCTTCAGCGCCGGCTGCGACGCGATCTCGAGCGCGATCCGCACGCCCTCGACGATGCTCGCCCGGTCCTCCTCGGTCGTGAGGAAGTTGCAGAGCACGCGCGGCTTCGCATCGGCGATCGGCGCGCGCAGCGTCACGAGGCCCCGCGAGCTCGGCTTCACGACGACCGGGCCGAAGGCGTAGCCGTTGTCGACCGGCGGGACGAGCCCCTCGTCGAAGAACGGCGCGGCCGCGAAGTGGAACTCGACGTCCGGCGCCGGCAGGTCCGGCCGCGTGCGGAAAAAGCCGCCTGCCTCCGGGTAGTTCGAGCAGAGCGGGCCGCAGCCCTCGTTCTCGAGCTGCGCGAAGTTGTCGGGCGTGAAGATGCCGAAGAGCCCCGGCTCGTCGGTGAGGTAGTTCACGTTCACCATGCAGTGATCCTGAAGGTTGCGCCCGACCGGGAGGTCCTCGCGCACGTCGATCCCGAAGAGCGCCAGGTCATCTGCAGGACCGATGCCCGACAGCATCAGCAGCACCGGCGACTGGTACGTGCCGGCGGCGAGGATGACCTCGCGCTCCGCACGCAGCGTCTCGCGCACGCCGTTGCGCACGACCTCGACGCCGATCGCACGGCTGCCCTCGAACACGAGCCGCTCGACGAACGAGCAGTCGCGCACCTCGAGGTTCGGGCGTCCCTCCGCGGGATGGAGGTAGCCGTCGGCCGTGCTCCAGCGCTTGCCGTTGCGCTGCGTCAGCTGGAAGCGGCCGACTCCGTCCTGACGCTCGCCGTTCAGGTCGGGATTCAGCTCGTAGCCGGCCTGCACCGCCGCCTCGAGCATCGCCTCGATCAGCGGCGTCATCGAACGGCACTCGGAGACGGCGAGCGGGCCGCCGACGCCGTGGAACTGGTTCTCGCCTCGCTCGTTGTCCTCCGCGCGCTTGAAGTACGGCAGCACCTCGTCGTAGCTCCAGCCGTCGCAGCCGCCCGCGGCCCAGTCGTCGTAGTCGAGGCGATTGCCGCGCAGGTAGATCATCGCGTTCATCGAGCCGGAGCCGCCGATCATCCGGCCGCGCGGCAGGTAGAGCCGCCGGCCGCCGAGGCCGGGCTCGCGCTCGCCGAGGAGATCCCAGTCGACGCCCGTCTTGAAGAGGATCGGGAACGCGGCGGGGATGCGCACCTCGGGCGCCGAGTCCGGGCCGCCGGCCTCCAGCAGCAGCACGTCGACGTCCGGATCCTCGCTCAACCGTCCTGCGAGAACGCAACCCGCCGACCCGGCACCGACGATGATGTAGTCAGCTGCCATCGACCGCGCGCCTACGTTAGCGTCTTCGTCGATGACCGCCAACACCGACGTCGTCGGGCTGTACTGGACGATCTCGGGACCGGTCGACGTGCACGTCGGACGCGAGTGGAGCCTCTTCGACCTGCGCGAGCGGTGTGCACACGCCGCGCGCGTCGGCTTCAGCGGCATCGGGCTGTGGCATGCCGACCTCGAGCACGTGCTCGAGACGCGGACGCTCGCCGACGTCGCGGCGCTCCTCGACGAGCACGGCCTGCGGTATCTCGAGCTCGAGTTCCTCATGGACTGGTTCCTCGACCCGGCCGACGAGCGGCGTCGCGAAAGCGACCGGATCCGCGCGCTGCTCTGGGAGGCGGCCGCCGCACTGCCTGCGCATCACGTCAAGGTCGGGAACATCCCCGGCACGCCGTGCGAGTTCGACCGGCTCGTCGAGCGGTACGCGGAGCTGTGCGCGGACGCGCGCGAGCACCACGACGCGGCGATCGTCTACGAGTTCATGCCGCCCGACGTGAACGTCCACGACCTCGACACGGCGCTCGCGCTCGTCGAAGCGGCGAACGCGCCGAACGGCGGGCTCGCGATCGACACGTGGCACCTCGGCAAGCTCGGCATCGAGCCCGGCGAGCTGCGCCGGATCCCGTCGCGCCGCATCGGCTGGGTCGAGCTGAGCGACGGCCCGTACGAGAGCATGCCCGACCTCGTCGAGGAGACGATCAACCACCGCGAGCTGCCCGGCGAGGGAGAGTTCCCGATCGCCGAGTACGTCGCGGCGCTGCGGGACGCCGGCTACGACGGCCCGTGGGGCGTCGAAGTGCTCTCGGAGAAGCTGCGCAGCCTGCCGATCGGGCAGATCTTCGATCGCGCGTACGAGACGAGCGCCGCGCAGCTCTGAGCTTCGAGCGCGTCAGGCTCGTGCTCGTCCTCGGCGCGCTGTCGGCGTTCGGCCCGCTGTCCGTCGACCTCTACCTGCCCGGGCTGCCGCGACTGACGGACGACTTCGAGACGACCGCGTCGGCGGGCCAGCTGACGCTGACCGCGTGCGTGCTGGGGCTCGCGCTCGGCCAGCTTGCGATCGGCCCGCTGAGCGACCGCGTCGGCCGGAGGCCGCCGCTTCTCGCGGGACTCGCCGTCTACTGCGCGGCGTCCGTGGCGTGCGCGCTTGCGCCGTCCGTGTGGGCGCTCGTCGCGCTCCGTTTCGTCCAGGGCCTGAGCGGCGCCGCGGGAATCGTCGTCGCGCGCTCGGTCGTGCGCGACCTCGTCTCGGGTGCGGCGGCGGCACGGCTCTTCTCGATCCTGCTGCTCGTCCTCGGCGTCGTGCCGGTGCTCGCGCCGGTCCTCGGTGGCGCGCTCCTGCACGTCACGACGTGGCGCGGGCTCTTCGTCCTGCTCGCCGTGATCGACGCCGCGATCCTCCTCGCAACCGCGTCCTGGCTCCGGGAGACGCTGCCGCCCGAGCGCCGCAGACCGGGCGGCGCGGCGACGTTCGGCGCGTTGCTCCGGGATCCGTACTTCGTCGCGTACGCGCTCGTACCGGGCCTCGCGTACGGCGCCCTCTTCAGCTACATCGCGGGCTCGTCCTTCGTGCTCGAGGACATCTACGGCCTGTCGCCACAGCTCTACGGCATCGTCTTCGGCGTCAACGCCCTCGGCATCGTCACGTGCTCGCAGATCAACCGTGCGCTCGTCGGCCGTGTCGTCGGAGCGGCTTCTCTTCCTCGGCATCGCAGCGCAGGCGGCCGCCGGCGCGACGCTGCTCGCGGTCGTGCTCGCCGGCGGGATCGGCATGCGGGGGATCCTGCCGTGCCTCTTCGTCACGGTCGCGGTGATCGGGCTCGTCGTGCCGAACGCGACCGCGCTCGCGATGACCGACTATCCGCACGCGGCCGGCAGCGCCTCGGCACTGCTCGGCGCGGTGCAGTTCCTGCTCGGCGCGGCGACCGCGCCGCTCGTCGGCGTCGCGGGCAGGGAGACGGCGCTCCCGATGGCGCTGATGATCGCGCTCTTCGGGGCCGCGGCGCTTGCGGCGGTCGCCTTCGCGCACAGCGCACTGCCCCTGTCACGCGCGCGACCGGCTCGTTAGGGTCCGAGGCGTGAGCGTCCTCGGGAACCGCGTCCTGCGGAAGGAGGACGCGCGCTTTCTTCGCGGCGAGGGCCGCTACGTGGAGAACCTGCCCCTCGAGGGTGCGGTGTCGGTCACGTTCGTGCGTTCGCTGCTCGCGCACGCGCGGCTCACCGTCGACGTCTCGGGCGCCGCGGCGCAGCCGGGCGTCGTGCAGGTGCTGACAGGCGCGGACGTCGACCTCGCCCCGTTCGGGCCGCCGCCGCTACCGGGGCTGAACCCGGTGATGAGCCGGCCGGTCGTCGCGAAGGACGTCGTCCGCTTCGTCGGGGAGATCGTCGCCGTCGTCCTCGGCGAGACCCGCGCCGCCGGCGCCGACGCGGCGGAGCACGTCGCCGTCGACTACGAGCCGCTTCCCGCAGCCGTCACGCCGGAGGACGCGGCCCGTGACGAGGTGCTGCTCTTCCCCGAAGCCGGCACGAACGTCGCAGCGCGCGCGGGCTCCCCCGAGCACGACGACGCGCTCTTCGACGGCTGCGACGTCGTCGTCTCCGGCTCGGTGCACAGCCGGCGCATGTCGGGCGCGCCGCTCGAGCCGCGCTCTGCGGCGGCGGTGCGCGGAGCCGACGGCCGGCTCACCGCGTGGCTGTCGACGCAGACACCGCACCAGGACAAGCAGGTGATCGCGGCGACGCTCGGCCTCGACCCGGCGCGAGTCCGGGTCGTCTGCCCGGACGTCGGCGGCGGCTTCGGCGTCAAGCTCCTGAGCGTCGAGGAGATCCTCGTCGCCTGGCTCGCGATGCGGCTCGACCGCCCGGTGCGCTGGACGGAGACGCGCAGCGAGAGCATGGTCGCGCTCAACCACGGCCGCGCCTCGCAGCTTGCGTTCACGATCGGCGGCGCCGCCGACGGCAAGATCCTCGCGTACCGCCTGGACGTGCTCGCCGACGGCGGCGCATACCCCGTGCTCGGCGCGATTCTCCCGCACTTCACGGCGCTGATGGCGAGCGGCGTGTATTCGATCCCCCGGATCGAGGTCGAGGGCCGCACGGTGCTCACCAACACGACGCCGATCACGTCGTTCCGCGGCGCAGGACGGCCCGAGGCGTGTCAGGCGATCGAACGCGCCGTCGACACCTTCGCCGCGGAGATCGGTCTCGATCCGGTCGAGGTGCGGCGGCGCAACTTCATCCCGAACGACTCGTTCCCGTACACGACGGCGTCCGGCGCGACCTACGACTCGGGCGACTACGAAGGCGCGCTCGACCGCGCACTCGCTGCGGCGGGTATCGACGAGCTGCGCGCCGAGCAGGCGCGCCGGCGCGATTCGGGCGACGTGAAGCAGCTCGGCATCGGCGTCGCCACGTACATCGAGATCACGAACCCGGTCGCGGAGACCGAGTTCGGCGAGGTCGAGCTCACCGGGGACGGCAGCGTCACCGTGCGCACCGGCTCCTTCTCGCACGGACAGGGCCACGAGACGACGTTCGCGCAGATCGTTGCGCAGCGACTCGGCGTCCCGATCGACGCGGTCACCGTCCTCAAGGGCGACACGGACGAGATCCCGAAGGGCACGGGAACGTACGGCTCGAAGTCGGCGCAGCTCGGCGGCACCGCCGCGCAGCTCGCGGCCGACGACGTGATCGTCAAGGCGCGTGAGCTTGCGGCGCACTACCTCGAAGCGAGTCCCGCAGACGTGCGCCTCGACGCTGCCGCAGGGCGGCTCGAGATCGTCGGCGCACCGCAGCGCGGCTTCACGTGGCAGGAGCTTGCGGCGCGCGCCGCCGCCGACGGCAAGCTCGACCAGCTCACCGCAGCGCAGGAGTTTCACGGCCTCCCGACGTTCCCGTTCGGCTGCCACATCGCGGTCGTCGAGGTCGACACCGAGACGGGCCGCGTCGAGGTCGTGCGGTTCGTCGCCGTCGACGACGCCGGGACGATCATCAACCCGATCGTGTTCGAGGGGCAGGTGCACGGCGGCATCGCGACCGGTGTCTCGCAGGCGCTCTTCGAGCAGTACCTGTACGACGACGACGGGACGCCGATGACGAGCACGTTCGTCGACTACGCGTTCCCGTCGGCCGCCGACCTGCCGTCGTGGGAGACGGTCGAGATGCAGACGCCCACGCCGGTCAACCCACTCGGCGCGAAGGGCATCGGCGAATCGGGGACGATGGGCTCGACGCCGGCCGTGCAGAGCGCCGTCGTCGACGCGCTCGCGCCGCTCGGCGTGCGCAACGTCGACCTGCCCGTCAACGGCGAGAACGTGTGGCGTGCGATCGAGGCGGCGACGGCGTGACGAGGATCTCGCTGAGCGTCAACGGCGAGTCGCGCGAGGCCGAGGTCGAGCCGCGCGAGCTGCTCGTGTACTTCCTGCGCAACGGGCTCGGGCTGAAGGGGACGATGGTGGGCTGCGACACGTCTTCGTGCGGCGCGTGCACGGTGCTGCTCGACGGCGCGTCGGTGAAGTCGTGCACGGTGCTTGCGGTGCAGGCCGACGGCTGCGAGGTGACGACGATCGAGGGCCTCGCGCAGGACGGCGAGCTCCATCCCGTGCAGCGGGCGTTCCACGAGGCGCACGCGCTCCAGTGCGGCTACTGCACGCCCGGGTTCGTGATGGCCTCGGTCTCGCTGCTGCAGGAGAATCCGAGCCCGAGCGAGGACGAGATCCGCGAGGGGCTCGAGGGCAACCTCTGCCGCTGCACCGGCTACCACAACATCGTCGAGGCGGTGCAGGCCGCCGCCCGCGTGGGCGCATGATCCCCGCCTCGTTCGAGTACCGGCGCGCTGGCTCGGTCGGGGAAGCGGTCGAGCTGCTCGGCAGCGATCCGGATGCGAAGGCGCTCGCGGGCGGCCACTCGCTGATCCCGCTCCTGCGGCTCCGCTTCGCCCGTCCGTCGCTTCTCGTCGACATCGGCCGGCTCGACGAGCTGCGGTACGTGCGCGAGGACGGAGACCGGGTCGCGATCGGGGCGCTCACGACCTTCGCGCAGCTCGCGACCGACCCGGTGCTCGCGCAACGTTGTCCGTCGATGGCGAACGCCGCGGCGCACGTCGGCGACCCCCAGGTCCGTCACCGCGGCACCATCGGCGGATCCGTCGCGCACGGCGATCCCGCGTCGGACCTCGGCACGATCATGCTCACCGTCGACGCCGACCTCGTCGTCGTAGGCCCGCAGGGCAAGCGGACGGTCGCGGCGCGCGACTTCTACACCGGCATGTTCACGACCGCTCTCGGTCCGCAGGACGTGCTCGTCGAGCTGCGCGTGCCGCCGGTCCCGGTGGGGACATACCTCAAGCACAGCCGCCGCTCGCAGGACTGGGCGACGGTGGGCGTCGCGGCGGCGCGCGTCGACCACCGGGTGCACGTCGGGCTGACGAGCATGGGAGCGACGCCGCTGCGCGCGCTCGCCGTCGAAACGGCCTTCGCCGGAGGCGCGTCACCGGCGGAAGCGGCGGCCCAGGCGGCCGAGGGCGCCGCGCCGCCGAGCGACGCGAGCGGCAGCTCCGACTACCGCGCGCACCTCGCGCGCGTGCTCGTGCGGCGCGCGCTCGAGAAGCTTCAGTAGGCCGCTCAAGATGTCGAACCGTCACGAGCCCGTCATCCTCGTGCGGAGGGCGCGCGCGAGCTCCTCGGCGTGGGTGAGCGGCATCATGTGGCCCGCGCCGTCGATCACCGTGTGCTGCACGTGCGGTACGTGCCGGCGGATGACCGTGCAGATCGCGCGGTCGACGGCGGACGTCTGCGACCCCTCGACGACGTGAACCGGCACGGTCAGCGTGGCGAGCGCATCGACGGTCAGCAGGTCGTCGAAGAGGACGTCCCACAGGTCGCCCCGGTCCTGCTGGACGGCGAGAAACGCCTCGCGTCGCTGAGCCGGCCAGCGAGCGAACGACCCGGGGCCGTTGTAGAAGTCGACGAACTCCTCGAACGCGTCGGACCAGCGTCCAGCTCGCACATGTGCACGCCACCGGTCGCGCAGGTCGCAGATCTGCGCGTACGCATCCGCGTCCTGCGCGCGCAGCAATGCGTACGCCTCGGGCTCGACGAGGGCGAGCGACTGCACGAGCTCGGGTGCCGCGATCCCGACGCGGAGCGCGGTTGCGCCGCCCCACGAGAAGCCGACGAGCGAGACCGGCCCGCCGACGTGGTCGGCGACGGCGTAGACCTGGTCGGCGTAGTCGTCGAGAGTCCGGTGCGGGGCGGCGCCGAGGTCCGTTCCGTCGCGGTGAGCCTCGACCGCCACGAGGCGGTTGCCGCGAGGCCAGAGCGAGAAGACCTGCTTCCACTCGCCGGCGCTGCCGACCCCGCTGTGCAGGAACACGACCGGCGCGCCGGCGCCCTGCTCGAGGATCTTGACGCGCCGCCTTAGCGGCGTCGGAATGATCGCCCGCGTCGCCGTCACAGCTGTCGAGCCGTCGCCTCGAGGCTCGCGACGTTGTGCCCGGCCGCGAAGACGTCGACGAACGGGAGCGCGGCGGCCATGCCCTGCGCGAGCGGCTCGTACGCGTCGTCGCGTTTCAGCGGATTGAGCCAGACGACGCGGTGTGCAAGGCGCGCGAGCCGCTCCATCTGGACGCGCAGCACCTCGGGGTCGCCGACGTCGAGGCCGTCGGAGCAGATCAAGACGACCGCACCACGGACGACGTCGTGCGAGAGGAACGCCTTCACGGAGTCTCCGATTCGAGTGCCGCCGTCCCAGTCGACGACCTCCTCGGCGGCGCGTGCGAGCGCCTCGTCGGGGTCCCGCAACGCGAGCGCGCGCGTGATGCGCGTCAGCCGCGTGGCGAAGCAGAACACCTCCGTGTGCGGGCGTGCGCGCAGGAGCGCGTGCGCGAGAACAAGCGGTCCGCGCGAGAACCCGGACATCGAGTTCGACACGTCCAGCAGCAGGACGAGGCGGCGCGGGACGTCGGTGCGCGTCCGGAAGCGTCGCTCGAACGGCTCGCCGCCGGTCCGCAGTGCTCGGCGCAGCGTGCGCGGGACGTCGAGGACGCCGTCGTCGGCGCGCCGACGCCGCCGCGAGCTGCGCACGGGCAGCGAGCGTGCGAACGTCCCGGCGAGCTCTGCGAGTTGTGCCAGCTCCTCGCGCGTGCACTCGTCGAAGCTCTTGTGCCGGAGACGCTCCGCAGCGCTCGCGACGCCGCCGACCGCCGACTCCTCCTTCGCGTCGAATCCGTCCTCCGGCGCCTCGACGACGGGCACGACGATCACCTGCCGGCGGGCACGCGCTTGCTGCGACTCCAGCCCGCCGAAGAAGAAGCCGCGGAACACCCGGTCGTACACGGGGATCTCCTCGCGCCGGCCGACGAGCGTCGCGCGTCCGGCCCAGTACAGGCCCTCCGGGCCGACGAGCACCGCCGCCCGGCAGTAGTCCTCGATCGCTCCCGTGCCGACGCCGACGCCTTCCTCGCGCAACCGGCGCGCGAACCGGACGAGCTGCGCGAGCTCGTCAGGCACGGAGCGCTGTGGCCGCGCGGTGCAGGTCGTCGCGGTTCTTGACGACCCAGCCGAGCGTCTCGTGCGCCGGGGCGCCCACGGCTTCGCCGGCGCCCAGGACCGCGAGCGCGCGCGCCCAGTCGATCGCCTCCGCCGCGCCCGGCGGCTTCACGAGGTCCAACCCGCGCAGACGCGCAACGGCCTCGGCAACGGAACGCGCGAGCGCGGCAGGGACCTCCGGTGCACGCAGGCGGATGATCGCGGTCTCACGCTCGACGTCGGGAACGTCGATCCAGTGATAGAGGCAGCGGCGCTTCAGCGCGTCGTGCAGCTCGCGTGTCCGGTTCGACGTGACGACGACGACCGGCGGCTCGTTCGCCGCGATCGTCCCGACCTCCGGCACCGTGACGGTGTAGTCGGAGAGCACCTCGAGCAGGAACGCCTCGAACTCGTCGTCGGCGCGGTCGAGCTCGTCGATCAGCAGCACGGCGCGGGCGCCTGCGCGGATCGCGCGCAGCAGCGGCCGCTCGACGAGGAATTCCGGCCCGTACAGCTCGGCGGTGCGGGCGCGCACGTCCACCTCGCCGGCCTGCAGCGCCCGCGCGTAGAGCAGCTGGCGCGCGTAGTCCCACTCGTAGAGCGCCTGCGACGCGTCGATTCCCTCGTAGCACTGCAACCGGATCAGCTCCGCGTCGAGGAGCCGCGAGAGCGTCTTCGCCACCTCCGTCTTGCCGACGCCCGCCTCTCCCTCGAGGAGGAGCGGCCGGCGCAGCTCGAGCGCGAGGTAGATCGCCGTCGCCAGGCCCCGGTCGGGCAGGTAGTCCGCGCCCCGCAGGCCGCGTTCGAGCTCCTCGACCGATCCGAACGCCACGGTCGGATCGTAGAAGGTGTCGCGCGTGACGAGAGAGGAAGGACTCGCGCGTAGGGCGCGATCGCTTCGCTAGTTTCCGCCCGTGTCCGAGTCCCGCAGGCTCGTCGAGCTCTGGCAGGCGGAGTGGTGCCCCTACTCGCACCGCGTACGTCTGCGGCTCACCGAGCTCGGCGTCCCGTTCGTCGCGCGGCAGATCCCGGTCGATCGGGAAGAGCGGCAGGCGCTCGAGGAGAGCACGGGCGTGCGCTCGATCCCGACGCTCGTCGACGGCGACACGGTCGTGAGCGGCGCCGACGCGATCATCGCCCATCTGAATGCCACGTTCGACGAGGCCGCCGATGCGCCCGCTCATCGCGCGATGATGGACGAGGAGTGGCCGCACTGGCTTGCGCAGCATTCGCCGTAGCGCCTACTCGTGACTGAACGCCTTCTGCGGTGTGATGCGCAGGACTCTGCGCTCGTCCGTGTCGAGCCAGTCGACGAGCGACGCCGGATCGGGACGTTCCGTACCGCGCACGGCGGCGAGGACGTCGGCTGCACGCTCCGCGCGCTCGGGATCGGTCTCGATCGCCTCCGCGAGGCCGTAGACGACGACGTGCACCCGGTCGTCGACCACCGTGAACGACACCCGCGGTTGGCGTAGGGCGTTGCGCCACTTCGCGGCGCGGGTCTGCGTCAGCACCAGGATGCGACCGTCGTCGTCGAGGACGTAGCCAACGAGCGATTGCTGCGGCGATCCGTCGGCGCGGCCGGTGGCCAGCACGCCCCACACGTGCTCCGCCAGAAACTGCCGTTGCTCGTCCGTGTACACCATGCGCTCTCTTCTATCAGCACGCGCCGGGGTAGGCTGCCCGGCCGTGACCGCCGCCGGACTCCACCAGAAGCTCGGCGCGTTCGCCGGCGGCAGCGTGACCGGGTTCGCGCTCTCGTGGAACCTCACGAACACCGGCGCCATCGCTCCGATCCTTGCGCGCCATTACGACGTCGGCCTCGTCGCCGTCGGGTTGCTGACGTCGATCGCGTTCCTGGCGGAGTTCGCGATCATGATCCCCGGCGGGCGCGCGATCGACCGTTGGGGGGCGCGCCGCGTGGCAATCGTCGCGCTCGTCCTCTGTCTCGTCGGCAACGCGCTGCTGCTCGTGCTGCCGGGCATCTATGCGGCGCTCTTCCTGCGGTGGCTGCTCGGCTTCGGGGTCGGCGCCGGCTTCGTTGCCGGATCGATCTGGATCACGGAGGACGCGCGCGGACGTTCCGCGCTCGGACAGGGGCTGTTCGGCGGCGTCTCGCTCGCCGGCGCGGGCATCGCGCTGGCCGTCGTGCCGGCGTTGAAGGGCGCACTGCGGTGGCAGTCGTCGTACTGGACCGGGCTCGTGGTCGCTGCCGCCGGGCTCGCGGTGGCCTGGCTCAGCGTCGGCGCCGCCCGCCGCGCGGAGGACCACGAGACGACGCCGCTGCGGCGCCTGATCTCCGACTCGCTGATCGCGCGGCTCGGCGTCGTGCACAGCGCCTCGTTCGCGTTCAGCGTCATCGCGGGCAACTGGGTCGTCACGCTGCTCACGCGTCACCTCGGCCTGAGCTACCGCAGTGCCGGGCTCGTGGGTGGGCTGACGCTCGTTCTCGGCATCGTCGGCCGGCCGTTCGGCGGCTGGGCGGTGCGCCGGTTTCCACATCGGAGCTACGTGGTGATCGTGGGCTCGCTCGCGCTCGGCGCGCTCGCCATGCTCGCGCTGGCGCTCTCGAGCTCGCTGGCCCTCGACGCCGTCGCCGCAGCGGTGCTCGGCCTCGCGTCCGGCGTGCCGTTCGGCGCCTGCGTCGACGCGGCCGCGAGGACGTTCCCGCGCGCACCGGGCGAGGCAGTCGGCGCGATGAACCTCTACGCGGTGACCGCGATCATCGTCGGCACGCCGCTCGTCGGCGCGACGTTCTCGCTCTCGAGCGGCGGTCGCATCGGCTTCGCAGCGCTTGCCGCACTCGCACTCGTCTCGATCGCAGCCGTTCCGACCACGAGCTTCCGTATTGCGGATAAAAGGTCATAACTTCTGCTGGAAACGCCTTTTGCGGGAGGCTAGTGTCGCTCGGGCAGTGACGTGGGCCGAGGACACGGGAGCAGCTTCGACGTGACGCACCCCGAGGTCCTCGTGATCGGCGGCGGCCTGATCGGGCTTCTCACGGCCGCGGAGCTGGCGGAGCGCGGCGTGCGCGTGACGGTGCTCGAGAAGGACGACATCGGCTTCGAGCAGTCCGGCCGATCGGTCGCGGCGATCAACCTGCCCGGTGGCCCGCCGAACCCGGCGTCGCCGCTGCTGCGCGTCTCCGCCGACGAGTGGTCGACCTTCGAGGAACGGTGGGGCCACCCGATCGATCTCAACTCCGACGGCTGGTACATCGTGATCGCGGACGATCACGACCGCGAGTGGCTCGACCTCGAGCGCGCGACGTGGGAGGCGACCGCCGGCTACCCGGAGAGCGAGCTGCTCGACGCCGGCGCGGCGCGCGAGCGCTTTCCGCAGTTCGAAGGCGCGTTGATGGCCGTCGACGCACGCCACGGCGGACACGTCGACGCGCTGATGGTGATGAGCGCGCTGCGCCAGATCGCCCGCGAGCGCGACATCGACGTGCGGTGCGGCGAGATGGTGACCGGGTTCGACGTCGACGGCGATCGAATCGCGCGCGTCAAGACGAGGAGCGGGTCGTTCTCCGCCGGGAACGTCGTCGTCGCCGCCGGCCTGTGGTCGCCCGACCTCTGCGGCCAGCTCGGCTTCCACATCCCGATGCAGCGCGTTCGCGCCCCGGCCGTCGAGACGGGCCCGATGCCGCCCGGCACGATTCCGGGCTTCCTCCGCGGGTCGATGTTCGGCGCGAAGCAGAACCGCAACGGCACGATCCGGATCACCGGCGGCTACCGGTACTCCGCGATGTTGCACGATCTCAGCCTGCGCGACTTCCGCGACTTCAAGATCTGGGCCCCCGCGCTCTGGCAGAACCGCAAGGACGTCTCGTTCCGGCTCGACCCGGCGGGGTTGAAGCTCGAGCTCGCGGCCAAGATGGCGTCGATGCGCGCACGGGACGGCGAGGTCGTGTTCCCGCAGCGCTACGAGCCGCCGGCCAGGCCGCGCGACCGGTACCGCCAGCTGGCCGCGCTCGCAGAGCTCGTTCCGGCCCTGAAGTCCACACGGATCCACCGCTACTTCTCCGGCGTCATGGATCTCCTGCCCGACCTGCAGCCGGTGCTCGGACGGATCCCGAACACGGCGAACGGCTACGTCGCGGGCGGCCTGAGCGGCCACGGTTACATGAACGGGCCCGGCGCATGTCGCGCGGTCGCCGAGCTGATCACGACCGGTACGAGCTCGATCGACCTCGATGCGTACCGGCCCGAGCGGCTGGAGGGGCCGTTGAAGATGCGCGAGCAGATCTTCTGATGAGCGACGACGGAATGGTCTACGCCGAGCGCGGCGACCAGAAGCGGGCGATCCTGCTCGGCGCGATGACGCACGCCTGGTACGACCTCGCGTCCGACGACGAGCGCGCGCGGGTGCTCGACCGTTTTCGAAAGCTCATCGAGGAGTGGAAGGACCTCGGCGCGCGCGTCGTGGCGACGCTCGACGACGACCTCTTCATGGTCGGTGAGCCCGGGTCACCGACGTTCACCTTCTATCTGATCTTCGACGTCGACGATGCGCAGGTCGTGATCGACATGATCCAGCGGCTGCGAGAGCCGGTCGACGGCATCCGGATGGACCGCTACGCCCGCTTCGAGGCGCACGTCGGCCGTCCGTTCTTCCTGCTCGAGCCCGCGCAGGGCCACTAGCCGGCCGCCGAACGCACCGGGCGCGTGCCCGGCGCGTGCAGCAGCCGCCAGATACGTTCGGGCGGGTTGAAGCTCTCGGTCACGACGCCGCCGCCGGCGCGCGAGACGGCGTCCTGGATCGCCGCACCGACCGCGTGCAGGCCGCCTCCGCCGCCCTCGCCGAGCCCCTTCGTCCCGAGTGGAGTGAAAGGCGACGGGCATTCGATGGAGTCGACCTTGAGCTCGGGCATGTCGAGCGCCCGGATGGCGTGGTAGTCGTCGAAGTTCGGCGTCAGCAGCAGCCCGTCGGCGTCGTAGATGAACGCCTCGTGCAGGGCGGCGCCGATCGCGTGCGCGGTCGCACCGTGCACCTGGCCTTCGACGATCTGCGGGTTGATGCGAACGCCGCAGTCGTCGACGACGGCGTAGTCGAGGATCTCGACTTCGCCGAGGCGCGGATCTACCGCAACGACGCAGACGTGGATCTGCGTCGAGTAGGTGAGCGTGAGATTGCCGTACGCCTTCGAGACGTCGAGCGGCGCGAACCGCGCTCGGTAGACGTGCCGGCAGTTCAGCGTGATGTCGTCCAGCTCCTCCGGAAGGTCGCCGTAGGCCGCGTTCACCTTCATCGCGCACCACTGGAAGGGCACGGCTCGCTCGGGATCGTTTGCAACGCGCGCGTGGCCGCCCTCGAGGACGATGTCGTCCGCGTCGGCGCCGAGCAGGAAAGCGGCGAGCCGTCGAAGCTCGGAGGCGAGCCGCTCGGCCGCGCCCTGCACGGCCCCGAGCCCCGTCACCGCGAACTGGCTCGCGTACGCACCGGAGAACGTGACGTGGTTGTTGTAGAAGCTGTCGTGGCCGGGCCGCACGTGCACCTCGTCCGGTGTCACGCCGAGGATGTCGGCCGCGACCTGCGCCGCAGTCGTCTCGTGACCCTGTCCCTGCGGCGCCGTTCCGAGCGTCACGACGATCTCGCCCATCAGGTCGAGCTTGACGGTCGCCGCCTCGTTGTTGCCGGAGAACGGCAGCTCGGCGTTGACGAGCTGCGCCTGGGCGAAGTTGTTCGTGCCGGAGTCCAGCGTCGAGCCGATGCCGATCCCGACGAGGCGGCCGTCCTCGGTCGTCTGCCGGTCGCGCCAGCCCTCGTAGTCGACGAGCTCGAGCGCGATGTCGAGTGCGCGCCCGTAGTCGCCCGAGTCGTAGACGCATCCGTTCAGCGTCTCGTACGGCATCTCGTCAGGGCGGACGTAGTTGCGCTTGCGCATGTCCACCGGATCGACTCCGAGCTCGCGGCCGACGATGTCGAGCATGCGCTCGATGAACCAGAGATGCTGGAGACGCGAGTAGCCGCGGTTCGGCCCGCACGGCGACTTGTTCGTGCACACCTGCGTGAAGTCGACGCGCGCGTTGCGGATCCGGTAGCAGCCCGCCGCCACCTGCGCCCAGACGACGCAGCCGATCGGCTCGTAGCGCGGGAAGGCGCCGCAGTCGTCGATCGCCTTCATGCGGTAGGCGAGGATCGTGCCGTCGTCCTGCACCGCGACCTCGACGTCGTGGAACCAGCGCTCGTTTCCGTGCGTGTTGGCCATGTGGTTGTCGGTGCGCCATTCGGTCCAGTGGACCTGCCGGTTCAGCTTGCGCGCGAGCAGGCAGCAGATGAGCAGGTACGTGTGGAAGATGACCTTGTTGCCGAAGCCGCCGCCGATGTCGTGCGCGACGAACCGGATCCGGTCCATCGACGTCCGCAGCGCGGGCGCCATGAAGACGAGCGCCATCCCCGGGAACTGGTGGTTGCAGTACATGTGCCACTGCCCGGTCGCGCGCTCGTACTCGACGATCGCGCCGCAGCACTCGATCGGCGTCGACGAGAACCGGTGGAAGTGCAGCTCGTCGATGCGCACGATGCGATCCGCCGCCGCGAACGCGCCGTCAACGTCTCCCCAGTCGAAGCTTCCCTGCCAGACGAGATTCGTGCCGGCGTCGGTGTGCATGACCGGCGCGTCCGGATCGAGCGCGCGGCGCGCGTCGACGTTCGCGCCGAGCTCCTCGTACTCGACCTCGACGAGGTCGGCGGCGTCACGCGCGAGCTCGCGAGTCCGCGCGACGACGGCCGCGACGGGCTCGCCCGCATACCGGGCGGTGCCGACGGCCATGCAGTAGTCCTTGATCTCGTTCGAGGGAGGCAGCTGCAGCTGGAAGTACGGATCCGTGAGCGCCGCGACCTCCTCGCCGGTCAGCGTCCCGTAGACGCCTTCGAGCGCCGTCGCCTTCGAGACGTCGATGCGCTTGATGCGCGCGTGTGCGTACGGTGAGCGAACGAGGTGGACGTAGCCGCTTTCGCGACCGCGTCCGCGGTCGTCGAAGTAGATGCCCTCGCCGCGGAGGAGGCGCTGGTCCTCCTTCCGCGGCACGCTCGCGCCGACCGATCCGCGGCGCAGGTCCACGCGGTCGCCGGTGACGGAGCTCACGCGTCCGTCCCGCCGGCCGCGGCACGGATCGCGCGGAAGATGTTCTGGTACCCCGTGCAGCGGCAGATGTTCCCCTGGATCGCGTGCCTGATGTCGTCGTCCGTCGGCGAGGCGTTGCGCTCGAGCAGGTAGGTGGCGCTCATCAGCATCCCCGGGGTGCAGTAGCCGCACTGGAGCGCGTGCTCGTCGTGGAACGCCTGCTGTAGCGGCGACAGGCTGCCGTCCTCGGCGGTCAGGCCCTCCACCGTGCGAATCGAGCAGCCGTCGGCCTGCGCGGCGAGCAGCATGCACGACTTCACGGCGCGCCCGTCGACGATCACGGTGCAGGCCCCGCAGCTGCCGGTGTCGCAGCCGATGTGCGTCCCGGTCAGCCCGAAGTCGTCGCGCAGGAGGAGGACGAGCAGGCGTCTCGCCTCCACCTCGGCCTCGTGGGGTCGGCCGTTGACCTCGACGCGGACTCGAACCCGCAGGCCCGCCTCAGCCACCGGCGCCTCCACGCGCGCGCTCGGCGCATTGCACCACGGCACGCTCGACCAGCACCTCGGCGACGTGGCGCTTGAAGTCCGCCGACGCGTTGACGTCGGACACGGGCGTCAAGGTCGCGCCGAGGCCCGCCACCGCTGCCTGCACGGTCTTCTCGTCGGCGTCGGTGCCGACGAGCCGCTCCTCCACGGCCGCTGCCCGCAGCGGCCGCGGCGACACGCAGCCGAGCACGACCCTCGCTTCGGCAACCGCGCCGTCGAGGCGAAGCGAGGCCGCGACGTGGACGATGCTCTTGCTCTCCTTGCCGGCGGACATCGCGAGGAAGGCGTCGGCTTCGCCCGGGCGCCTCGCCGGAATGCGGATGCGCGTCAGGAGCTCACCGGTGCGCACGGCCGTCGTGAACGTGGTCTCGAAGAACTCCGACGCCGGGACGGTGCGCTCGCCGTCGGGGCCCGCGATCGTCATGCCGGCGTCGACCGCGACGAGGACCGGGGGGAAGTGGCCGACGGGCAGGTTGAGGCAGGCGTTGCCGCCGATCGTGCCGCGGTTTCGCACCTGCACGTCAGCGATGATCGACGCGACCTCCGCGACGACCGGCCGGACGGCCCAGACGTCCACGGCTTCGGTCAGCTCCGCATACGTGGTGGTCGCGCCGATCTCGAGCCCGCCGTCGTCGGCGATTCGAATGCCCCTCAGCGCGTCGATTCTCGTGATGTCGACGACGCGCTCTGGACCGAGAAGCCGCAGCTTGAGCGCGTTGAGAAGCGTCTGACCGCCCGCGAGCGCGCGCGCGTTGTCATGTGTCGCGAGGAGCTCGAGCGCTTCGTCGACGGTCGCCGGCCGCGCGTACTCGATCTCCCGCATTAGCATCGTGACGCGACCTTATCCAATCGTCTCCGTCCATCTCAAAGCTTGCAGCGAGGAGGTTCATCCGCGATGACAGAGGTCGAATGTGGGATCAAAGCGTTCGACGTGCACGAGCTCTACTGCCACTTCCTCGCGGAGCGACTGGGCTTCTACGCGGACGAAGGCCTGCGCGTCCGCGTGATCGACGTCACGTTCACGCCGGACGATCGCCTGCCGCAGCGCAACTATTTCCAGGTCGCCTGCGGCGCGGCATATCTCGGCCGACGGGAGGGATTCCCGTTCAAGGTCGTGCTCGCCGCCGCGACCCGGCCGATGTTCTGGCTCCACGCCCAGCAGGAGATCGAGTCCATCGAGGCGCTGCGCGGCAAGCGCGTCGCGACGTACCCGCCGGTCGCGCCGCCGCACTGGTTCCACCGCGTCCTGCTGCGCAAGCACGGCCTCGATCCCGACAACGACCTCGAGTTCTGGCCGTGCCGCGACGACATCATCAGGCTGGGCCTTCTGCGCGGCGGCGACGTCGACGCGGCTCTCCTCAGCTCCGCGACGTCGCCCGTGACGGTGCAGCGGCTCGGCTTTCGCACGCTCGCGCTTTCCGGCGACGAGGTGCGCTTCGTCACGACGGGAGTCGCGACGTTCGAGTCGATCGTCGAGACGCAGCGCGAGCTGGTAGAGGCGGTCGTCCGCGCCCACCGGCGCGGTCTCGCCGTCATCCACGAGCAGCCGGACGAGGCCGTCGCCGTGCTCGCCGACGTCCTCCGCGAGCCCGACGACGTCGCGCGCGAGACGTTCGAGCTGATGCGCCACTGCTTCACCGAGGACGGTGTCGCCGAGGACGACGTGCTGGCGCAAGCGCTCGCGGATCTCGGCGGCGAGCTACCACCGGCGGAGCGCGTCGAGCCCTCCGACCTCTACGACTTCTCGCTGCTCGAGCCCGTCGCGGCGTGACGCCCGTCCTCGACATCGGCCTCATGCCGCGCCTGCCGGCGCCCGAGGCCGTCGGTCTCTTTCCAGCACAGTGGGATCCGAAGCTTGGAATTCACGTGACTTGAAGTCGCGGCCGCACTGACCCTATAGTGAGTCGTATTAATTTAAATCATACCAACATGGTCAAATAAAACGAAAGGCTCAGTCGAAAGACTGGGCCTTTCGT
>JADMIO011124184.1_pt1 | contig 25403 bp, 19 predicted proteins | sample 8958161 | NCBI WGS metagenome assembly JADMIO01 (sample SAMN16585339, study PRJNA669376) | soil metagenome | isolation source: Crop rotation soil | place: USA: Cullars Rotation, Alabama | collected 2011
CTGTTCGCGTTCCTCGGCGGACAGCCCCGGAATGACGATGTTGTTGCCGCTGTTCGCGTTCCTCGGCGGACAGCCCCGGAATGACGATGTTGTTGCCGCTGTTCGCGTTCCTCGGCGGACAGCCCCGGAATGACGATGTTGCTGCCGCTGTTCGCGCTCCTTGGCAGACAGTCCCGGAATGACGATGTTAGTGCACTGTCCGCGCTTCCTCCGCGGGCAGCCCCGGAATGACGGCACGATCAAGCCGCGCCCAACCTCTCCATCCTGTAACTCCCGTCCAGCACGCGTTGCACCCAGTCCTGGTTGGCGAGGTACCAGTCCACGGTGCGGGCGATGCCGGTTTCGAAACTTTCGGCCGGTTGCCAACCCAGTTCGCGTTGCAGTTTGGATGAATCGATGGCGTAGCGGCGGTCGTGGCCGGGACGGTCCTTGACGAATTCGATCAGCGATTCGTGCGCGCGGCCGCCGGGCAACGGCGCGCGTTCGTCCAGCAGCGCGCAGATGGTTTTCACGACGCGGATGTTCTCGCGCTCCGCGTTGCCGCCGACGTTGTAGGTTTCGCCCACGCGACCCGCCTCCAGCACGCGGGTGATCGCGCTGCAATGATCGGCCACGTACAACCAGTCGCGCACGTTTTTTCCATCGCCATAAACCGGAAGTTTCTCGCCCGCGAGCGCGCGCGCGATGATCAGCGGGATCAGCTTCTCCGGGAACTGGTACGGCCCGTAGTTGTTGGAGCAGTTGGTCGTCGCGACCGGCAAACCATAGGTGTGGCGGAACGCGCGCACGAGGTGATCGCTGGCCGCCTTCGATGCCGAGTACGGCGAGTTCGGGGCGTACGGCGTCTCTTCCGTGAACTTCCCGGTGGCGCCCAGCGAGCCGTACACCTCGTCGGTGGAAACGTGCAGGAAGCGGAACGACTCGCGCCTGCCGCCTTCCAGCGATTTCCAGTAATCGCGGGCGCGTTCCAGCAGCGCCAGCGTGCCGACGACGTTGGTTTCGATGAAAGTCGCGGGCCCGTCGATCGAACGGTCGACGTGCGACTCGGCGGCGAAGTTGACGATCGCTTCGGGCTTGTGTTCCGCCAGCAGTTTCGAAACCAACGCGCGATCGCCGATGTCACCGTGCACGAAGGTATGGCGCGGATCGCCTTGCAGCGGTTTCAGCGTGTCGAGGTTGCCGGCGTAGGTGAGCTTGTCGAGATTGACCACGCGCGCACCATTCGCAACCGTCTGCAATACGAAATTGCCGCCGATGAAACCGGCGCCGCCGGTCACCAGCAGCGTTTTCCCCGCGTCGCCTGCAGGCATTTGTGTGATCCGCTTCAAAGGCGCGCATTTTGACACACGCGCGCGACCGCCACCGATACGATTTGGCACAGTCCCTGCTGCTTGCCGATCATCAAGAACGCGCGCGTCAGGGACAGGGGTTTCCAATGCGCAACATCCAGCGTGGCTTTACGCTGATCGAGCTGATGATCGTGATCGCGATCATCGCGATCCTGGCGGCCATCGCCATACCCGCCTACCAGGACTACGTGATCCGCTCGCAGGTGTCGGAAGGCCTGAGCCTGGCCGAAGGCGCCAAGACGGCGGTGTGGGATTACGTCAGCAACAACGGCAGGATGCCCAGCAACAACGAGTCGGCCGGCCTACCCGCCACGCCCGAATCGATCGCCGGCAAATACGTTTCTTCGGTGACGATCGCCGGGGGCCTGATCACCGTGGCGTACAACACTCCGAAGTCGAACTCCAACCTGCAAAGTTCCACCCTGCTGCTCTCGCCCATCACGCACGCCGGCAGCATCGAGTGGAAATGCAGCGCCACGGCCAAACCGCAATACCTGCCGTCCTCCTGCCGCTCGTGACGCCCTCACGGCACTGACGCGCCGCGTCACCTGCCCCGGCGCGTCCACATCCATACGGTACGGAAGCCCGTCGTTTCCACGCTTTGCGCGGCTTTTCACGGCCGCGGCTTGAACCCGATCACGCTATTGATGGCACGGAGCCTGCATCGAAGCCCCCCGAGCTTCCGCTCGTCTGGCCGGCTGGCCAGGGAGGCGGGCCCGCCAGGGCCCGGTCAGGAGCTTCAAAGAGCTTCAGGGGTTTCCCACGGTTAGCTAGCCAACCAGAGCAAACGAGGTATCTCACAATGAAAACGTTCCAGAAGGGCTTCACCCTCATCGAACTGATGATCGTGGTCGCCATCATCGCCATCCTGGCCGCCATCGCGATCCCGGCCTATCAGGATTACGTGATCCGTTCGCAGGTGTCGGAAGGCATGACGCTCGCCGACGGCGCCAAGACCGCGGTTGCCGAGTTCTATAGTAACTACGGCCACTATCCTGCCAACAATGTGTCCGCCGGCTTGGCGGCGCCCAAGAGCATCGCTGGCAAGTACACCAGTGAGCTGGGCACCGGCTCCGACGGCAATGGCACCGGCAAGATTCAGGTCACCTTTGATGGCGCGAAGGTCAACGACAAGATTCGGAAAGACCTTTTGGTTCTTTCTGCCGTTTCGCACGCCGGCAGCACCGAGTGGCACTGCTCCGCCGGTGGCGGCACCAACATTCCCGAGAAGTACCTGCCGGCTTCCTGCCGCGGTGCGGGCCAGTAATAAACACGCTGCACGTTTCGCTTCGAAGGGCCGCCCAGTGCGGCCCTTCTTTTTTGCGCGATGCGCCGATGCCGTAAGCTTGCCGCGCCATGGATCCAGCGAACGAACACGAAACATCGACTGCGGAAGCCCGCCCGCGAACGCGCGTGCTGGTGTCCTGCGCCGCACTCGTGCTGTTGCTGGCCGGCACCTGGGTGGTTTACCACCCCGGCCTGTCGGGCGGTTTCCTGTTCGACGACTATGCCAACCTGCCCGCGATCGGCGCGACCGGACCGGTGGACAACGGCGCCACGCTGGCACGTTACCTCACCTCGGGTACCGCCGATCCCACCGGCCGTCCGCTGACCCTCGCCAGTTTCCTGATCGACGCGCGCGACTGGCCCGCCGACCCGCGCGCGTTCAAGATCACCAACGTCCTGCTGCACCTGTTGAACGGCGCGCTGCTGTATGCGGTGTTGTTGCGGTTGGGCGGGATGCTTTACCCCTCTCCCCTCGGGAGAGGGGCAGGGGTGAGGGTACGACACCGCGAGAATCCGCCTTTTAAGGGTTCTCCCATCGGCACCGATGCTTCTTCCTCGGTTGCAGCGCGCGAAACCGAACCCTCACCCGCCCTTCGGGCACCCTCTCCCGGAGGGAGAGGGAAAGAGCGCCATTTCGGCCCGCAGAACTACGCGGCATTCGCCGCCCTTTTCGGTGCGGGCGCCTGGCTGCTGCATCCGCTGTTCGTCTCGACCACGTTGTACATCGTGCAGCGCGAAGCGATGTTGCCGGCGACGTTCGTGCTGCTCGGCATCCTCGGCTGGATCGCCGCGCGCAATGCACTGGCCAACGGAAACACGTGCCGCGGCGTGGCCGTCATGGCGCTGGCCGCGGGCGGCTGCACGTTGCTGGCCGTGCTGAGCAAGGGCAACGGTGCGCTGCTGCCCTTGCTGTTGCTGCTGATCGAGTGGATCGTGCTGGCGCCCGCGCAAACGATGCCGACGATGCACCTGGCGCGCGCACGCAAAACCGCGGTGATCATTCTCTTGATCCTGCCCACGCTCGCGTTGCTCGGTTGGCTGCTGGCGCAGATCCCCTCCTCGCTGCGTTTCGCCGATTCACTGCGCGACTGGAGCGTGCCGCAACGGCTGCTGAGCGAGGCGCGCGCGCTCACCGAGTACCTCGCGCTGTTGTGGCTGCCGCGCGCGTATTCGCGCGGGCTGTTCACCGACGGCTTCACGGCATCGACCGGCCTGCTGCACCCGTGGACGACGTTGCCGTGCGCGCTGCTGTTGTTAGCGCTGATCGCCGGGGCGTTCGCTCTGCGCAGGAAACATCCGGCGCTGGCGCTGGCGGTGCTGTTCTATTTCGCGGGACTACTGATCGAAAGCACGTGGCTGCCGCTGGAGCTGTACTACGAACACCGCAATTACCTGCCGGCGATGCTGATGTTCTGGCCGCTGGGGCTTTTCCTGTTCGCGCCCGGCAATCGCGTCGCATTGCGCGCGGCGGCGGCGGTGGCGATCCTGGCGCTACTCGGGACGCTGACGTTCTTCCGCGCATCGCTGTGGGGCGATGCCTATGCGCAGGCGCTGGTGTGGGCGGCACACAATCCGGAATCGGCGCGCGCGCAGGCCGATGCCGCGCAATTCGAAGTCGCGCACGGCCACCCCGACCTCGCCGCGCGGCGATTGCAGGCCGAAATCCCCAAACATCCGGGCGACATCCAGTTGCCGGTGAACCTGATCGGCGCCGAGTGCGAGATGGGCGGCGCGCGGGCTTCGACGCTCTCGGCAGTCGACGACGCACTGGAGCATTCGCGCGCCGGTGCGCAACTGGCGTTCCACTGGTTCGACCGCGCCTTGAACCTGTACGCGCAACACGGTTGCCCGGGAATCGATGCCACGTCGCTGCAGGCCATGCTGGATGCGGCGCGGCGAAATCCGGGCTGGCGCAAGGTTCCCGGGCGGCAGCAGGATCTCGACCACATGCAGGGCATGCTCGATCTCACGCGAGGCGATCCGCAATCCGCCTTGCGCGCGTTCGATCGCGCGCTCGTGCAAGAGCCGACGCCGGATGCCGCGCTGGCGCAGTCGGCGATGCTCGGTGCGCGCGGCTACCCCGAACTCGGGTTGCGACACCTCGGCTTCTACGCCACGTTGCCGGCGAAGCCGAAGCCCGCGCGCGGCATGCCGCGAATCCATGCGTGGGTGCTTGAGCGGCAACACTACTGGGAGCGCGAGACGACGCGGCTGCGCGAGACCCTGCAAAGCGATGCCGCGGCAAAAGCGCGATCCGCATCGGCAAAATCCCCGGCGCGCGGTTAGGCTTGCGTCCGTCCTCATCCACGGCAGGGTCCACGTGCGCCATCGCTTCCATCCGCTGATCCTGTGTTGCCTCGCCGCCGCGCTGGTGGCGACCGCGCTGGTGTACTGGCCCGGACTCACCGGCGGCTACGTCTTCGACGACTATCCCAACATCGTCGACAACGCGGCGATCCACGTCACGCATTCCACGCTGGCCAACTGGGCCAACGCGGCCTGGTCCTCGCCTTCAAGTTCGTTCCGCCGGCCGCTGGCCTCGCTCACTTTCGCGGTCAACTGGTTTTTCAGCGGTGGCAATCCGGGGCCGATGAAGGCGACGAATCTCGGCATCCACCTGCTCAACGGCGTGCTGCTGTATTTCATGTTGCGCGAGTTGCTGCGCGTGTGGCGCGTACGCCGCGGCGAAGGAGTGATCGACGAAGCCGCCGCGACGCGACTGGCGCTCGCCGTGGCCGCGGCGTGGATGCTGCTGCCGATCAACCTGATGGCGGTGCTGTACGTGGTGCAGCGGATGGAAAGCCTGTGCCAGGTTTTCGTGCTGGCGGGATTGTGGGCGTACCTGTGCGGCCGCCGCCGCATGCTCGCTGCAAGCACGGTCGGCGGCGAGCGCGCCGGATTTGCCATCGCGATCGCGGGATTGATATTCGGCACGGGTGTCGGAGTCCTTTCGAAGGAATCGTCGGTGCTGCTGCCGGTATACGCGTTCCTGGCCGAATGGGTCCTGCTCGGCTTTCGCAATCGCGTGCAGCGGGTCGACCTTCGCGTGGTCGCCTTGTTCGTGCTGGTGCTGTTTCTTCCCGCCGTGCTGGGACTGGCGTGGCTGCTGCCGGGCATTCTCAAGCCGGCCGCATGGGATGGCCGCGATTTCACCCTGGGCGAGCGCCTGCTGACCGAAGCGCGCGTGCTGGTGAAATACCTGCGCTGGACATTGTTCCCCGACCCGACCAGCCTCAGCGTCTACCACGACGAGATGAAGCTCTCCACCGGCCTGTTCTCGCCGCGCACCACCTTGCCCGCGATCCTGTTTCTCGCCGGCTTGCTCGCGCTGGCCGCATGGCTGCGCAAGCGCCTGCCGCTGGTGGCACTCGGCATCCTCTGGTTCTTCGCCGCGCAACTGCTGACGGCGACGTTCATCCCGCTGGAGCTGGTGTACGAACACCGAAATTACTTCGCGTCGATCGGCGTGCTGCTGGCGGTGTTTTCGTTGCTGCTCGGCCTGCGCAGCCACATCGCGCTGCCGATCGTGCGCGGCGCGCTGGTGCTGGTCGCGCTGATGTGGTTCGGCGGCGTCACCTGGCTGCGCACGCAGGACTGGTCCAATCCCTTGCGGCTGGCGCTGGCCGAAGCCAATCGCCATTCCGATTCGCCGCGCGCGAATTACGAAGCCGGGCGCCTGCTGATCATCGCTTCGGATTACCTGCCGGGCGAGGCGCTCGAAAAGGCAAAGTTCTACCTGCACCGCGCAGCGGAGATCCCCGGCGCGTCCACGTTGCCCGAACAGGCCTTGATCATGACCACCGACCATCGCGCGCATGGGGACGATGCGCAGCTCTGGAAAGACATGGCGGCCAAGCTGCGCAGCCAGCCGACGATGCAGGAGGACATCTCCGCGCTGATTTCGCTGACGCAATGCCGCGTGAAGAACGATTGCCACTTCGACATCGCGCCTTTGAACGAGGCCTTCCTCGCCGCACTGTCGCGGCCCAGCCCGATCGCACGCCTGGTCGCGGCCTATTCGGATTTCGCGCGCGACCTGCTGCACGACCCCGCGACAGCGATCCGCTACATGCGCCTCGCGGTCGCCAAGGCGCCCTACGAGCCTGCCTATCGCGTGCAGCTAGCGCACATGCTCGCGATCTCCGGGCAGAGCGCGGAAGCGAGGCAGCAGATCGAAGCGTTGCGCCGGATGGACAGCTTCGGCCGGCTGGACAGGCAGATCAAGATACTGCAAAGCCAGGCGGGCGGCGCCGAAGCCACGGCTCGCCATTGAGAATGCAAAACATGACCGACGGGGAATCCAGGCACGTCTACCGCCTCGGCTATCGCGGGGACATCGAAGGCCTGCGCGCGGTCGCCATCCTGCTGGTGGTGGCGGCGCATGCAAAGGTCACATGGCTCGCGGGCGGTTTTGTCGGCGTGGACGTGTTCTACGTCTTGTCCGGCTATCTGATCACTGGCCTGCTGGTGCAGGAGGTCCGCGCCACCCGCACGATACGCTTCGCCGATTTCTACGCGCGCCGCTTGCGACGTCTGTTGCCGGCGATGTTGTTGATGATCGGCGTCTCCGGCGTGCTTGGATGGCTGCTGCTCGCCCCGGGCGAGCAAGCAGGTCAGGCGTCCGCCGCCGCGGCCGCCACCCTTTGGCTGAGCAATTTCCATTTCGCCTTCGGGCGCATGGATTATTTCGCGCCGGGTAGCGAAACCAACCTGTTCCTGCACACTTGGTCACTGGGCGTGGAGGAGCAGTTCTACCTCGTGTGGCCGATGTTGCTGGTTCTTTCGATGGGCGCATGGGAAGGCGCGAAACGCGAACCGAGCGTGCGGCGGCTCGGCTGGACAATGTTGTTCACGGCGGTGCTCAGTTTCCTGCTTTCGCTGTACTGGACCTGGGCGCAACCGCAACTCGCGTTCTACATGATGCCTTCGCGCGCCTGGCAGTTCGCGCTCGGTGCACTGGTGTTCCTGGGATTCGGCGCACCGGCCTTCCATGCCGGCTCGCAAATTTCGCGCAGGAAAAACATGTTGCGGGCGGCCGGAGGGGTGGGCCTGTGCATGATCGTTGCGGCAGGACTGCTGCTCGACGACCACATGCCGTATCCGGGCTTCTGGGCGATCCTGCCATCGGTGGGTGCCGCGCTGGTACTGGCATCCGGCGGACGCGGCGCGGTCGGCGGAGTCGACCGGCTCCTGTCGCTGAAACCCATGCAGGCGATCGGACGGATTTCGTACGCGTGGTATCTGTGGCACTGGCCGGCGTTGTTGCTCGGCGCCGCGGTCCTGAACTTCGGCAACGCCTGGGTTCGCCTCTCGCTGGTACTGGCCTCGCTTGTGGTCGCAGCGCTTTCCTATCGTTTCTTCGAGACACCGATCCGGCAAAAGCGCAGTCTCGTCGCGCGCCCGCGCATGGCCGTCTTCGTTTCCGCGGCCCTGATGGTGCTCGCGGGATCGTTCGCGCTGCGGTGGCAGCACGCCGCGGCCGCGCGCATGGAGAGCCCGGAACAACTTCCCTATCAACTGGCGCGCGTGGACGCACCGGTGATTTACGGGATGGACTGCGACGACTGGTATCACTCCGCGGATGTGCACATCTGCGGTTTCGGCGATGCGCACGCCCCGCATACCGCCGTTGCGATGGGCGACAGTGTGGGGTTGCAGTGGTTTCCCGCCTATGCGCGGATTTTTGTTCGTCCAGGCTGGCGCCTCCTGGTGATCACCAAGTCTTCATGTCCCATGGTGGATGAGCCGATTTTTTATCCGCGCATCGGCCGCGAATACACCGAATGCACGCAGTGGCGCGATACCGCTTTGCAGGAATTGGCGAAGCTCAAGCCTGATGTCGTAGTACTCGGCTCCACCTTCACCACGCACTATACGCAGGGCCAGTGGGAACAAGGTACACGGCGGATACTGCAGCGCCTGAGCAGCGACGTCGGCCGCGTGTACCTCATGCGCTCCACACCGACCCTGCCCTTTGACGGGCCTTCCTGCCTGGCACCTCGCAGCAGACTTTACGAATGGCTGATGGGGGCTGCGCGCTGCACGGCTCCGGTCGAATCGTCGCACTTCGCCGACGTGTACCGTTGGCTGCAGGTGGCCGCGGCACCGTTTCCGAACGTGCGCATGGTAGACATGACCCCGGTGATTTGTCCGAAAGGAATTTGCCGCGCCCGCCTGAACGGAAAGATAGTGTTCCGCGACTTCCAGCATCTCACCGCGAGTTTCGCGGAATCAACGTCCGCGGCGATGGGTGCCCGCATGGGCATCGCCGACTCGCCGGCGGTGGTGCCTTCCCATCCCTAGCATGGCTCCGACAACAACAACGATGCGCAATCTGATCAAGACATTCCGCGACGACATCCAGTCGGGCACCGATCGCGGGAAACTGGTCCGGTCCGCCGGCGCGACACTCGCGCTCAATGTCGGCTACGTGCTGATCGGCTTTCTCGCAAGTTTGCTGTACGCCCGCGTCCTCGGACCGCATGATTACGGCCTGTACGCATACGTCATTGCATGCAGTCAGGTATTGATCATTCCCTCCAGCCTCGGCTTGTCTTCCTACATGGTGCGCGAGGGCGCCAAATCACCACAAAGCCTGTTGTGGCTGCTGCACTGGGGTGACGCACGCACCTTGATTGCTGGCCTGATCGCGGCAGCTCTGATGGCGTGCGCGTATTTCATCCCGACCGCGGCGGGCGCGCGCGTGCTGTTCCTGATAGCCGCACCGCTTCCACTCCTGACCAACCTGGGTTCAGTGCGCAAGGCGCTGGTCCAAGCGCACGGCTGGGTTGCCCGAAGCCAATGGCCACAAACGATCCTTGCGCCGGGGCTGGCTTTGACGAGCCTCGCCGGCTTTTGGTTCTGGCGAGGAGGTTTCACCGCCGGGGAGCTGATGAGCATCACCGTACTCGCGTTGCTGCCTGCGATCGCGGTCAACTCCATGCAACTGAAAATGGCGGTACGGGACACCTCGGCTCTGGAACCCGCCCGTGCGCTTATCCGCGACGCGTTGCCGTTTGTATGGCTCAACGGCATGTACCTGATCAACAGCCGGGTGGATGTGATCCTGCTCGGCAGCTTGCGCGGCGCGCGTGAGGCGGGCGTTTACGCCATTGCGGTTCGGGCCGCGGAGCTGGTTCCCTACCTCATGACCGTGGCCAATCTGACCATTGCGCCGAGGGTGTCACGCCTGCATCGGGACGGCAAATTCGATCAACTCCAGCGCTTGGCCACGGCCACGGCAATTCGTGTTTTGTTGGTCACGCTGCCACTCGCCTTGGTCCTTGTCTTCGGGGCAAGCCTCCTGCTAGATCTGCTTTACGGCAGCAGTTTTACCGAAGGGTCAAACGTCATTCGTATCCTGGCGCTCTCCCAACTCGTGGTCGTCGGCTTCGGTCCCGTCGGAGTGTTGCTGTCCATGACGAAGCACGCCGATTTGTCCGCGCGGGCATTCACCGTGGGAGCGGTGTTGAACATCGGTTTGAACTTGGCCCTGATACCGCGCTTCGGCATGATCGGCGCGGCCTTGGCCACGGGCATCAGCACGATCTCGAGCTACACGCTATGTTGGTACATGGTGCGTCGGAAGTTGGCATTGCGACCGAGTTTTTTCGGAGCGTAGTGAGTGATGGATTCTTTGGTGGATGTTCGATGCGAACACAGCATCCGGCTTTCCCCATTGGCAAGACTCGGAGTATGGAGTACCACTGATGTCAGCGCGCGCTGCGATGGAGAGCCACATAGCCGATCTGCTTCGTTTGTGCGGCTTCAGGCTCTTCAGGATCAGAAGCCTGCAACATCCGTTCGACAGACGGGCAAAGCTGCTGCAGGCCCACAAGGTCGATCTCGTCATCGATGTCGGCGCCAATATCGGCCAGTACGGCGCGACCTTGCGTAAAGTCGGCTACAGAGGGCGCATCGTATCTTTTGAGCCGATGCGCAACGCTTTGGACCAGCTCGTCGAGCGCGCCCGGAACGATGGGAACTGGCAGGTGTTCCCATTTGGACTGGGTGAAGCGCAGGAGTTTTGCGATCTGAATGTGTCGCTGAATTCCATCAGCAGCTCCGTGCTCTCGATGCTTTCCACCCATGAGATTTTTTCACCTACTTCGCAAGTCACGGCCAAAGAGCGCATTGAAATTCGCAGGCTGGATGATGTATTCGAGCAGATTCATGGACGAGCAAAACATGTGTGGCTGAAAATCGACGTGCAGGGATTCGAAGACCGCGTATTCAAGGGTGCGCAGGCTTCGTTGCCTTCGGTGGAGTTCGTGCAGGTGGAGCTGTCATTGCGACCGCTCTACGATTCTCAGCTCTTGCACTTGGAGATCATGCAGTTTCTCGCTTCGCTGGGGTTCGAGCTCATAGGCGTCGAACCCGGATTTCAGGATAGAAATACGGGTGAATTGCTCCAGATGGACGGGATCTTCAAAAGAAGTATCGCATCCGATTGATTGACGGCCATCCAATTTTTGACCATTGTGCCAATCAAACCGGAGCCACAGGTGAAGCAAGGGTCAATTCCAACAATTGCCATCGTCCTCGCTTCGGGATCCGGTACGCGTCTCGGCTCGGAGATACCGAAGCAGTTCCTCAAGCTCGCCGGCAAGACCGTCCTCGAACACACTCTGGACGTGTTCGAGCGTCATGAGGCCATCGACGGAATAGTGATTGTCGCCGCAGCAGAATTCCGCCTGCTGGTGGAGCAGATTGTCACGAATGCTGGCTATCGCAAAGTCACTGCAATCGTGAATGGGGGCGCCACGCGGCAGGCGAGTTCTGCGTCCGGCATCGCAGCCGTCCCGAACGACGCTAGCAAGATCCTAGTGCACGATGCGGTACGCCCGTTGCTGGAGCCCACCACGATCGAACGTTGCATCGATGCTCTGGACATGTATGACGCGGTGGATACGGGGATCCCGTCCGGGGACACCATCATTCGTGTCGATTGCAACGACGTCATCGCGGAGATCCCCGAACGCGCTACGTTGCGCCTGGGGCAGACCCCACAGGGATTTAGGGCGGGTCTGCTCCGAAAAGCCCATGCTCTTGCAAGCCATGAGCCCGATTTGAGGGTCACGGATGACTGCGGCCTTATTCTCCATTACCGCTTGGGTAGCGTGAAAATGGTGGACGGTCATGTAAACAACATCAAGATCACTTACTTCTCCGACATCTACCTTGCGGATCGACTGTTTCAATTGCGTTCGCGAAGCCCCGACGCGCGACAGTCAACCCGACTGGACGGCAAGTGCATTGTGGTATTCGGCGCCGGACGAGGGATCGGCGAACGTATTGCCGCGCTGGCCGCGGAACTCGGCGCCCATGTAGTGTCGACCTCCAAACGCGACGGCGTTGACGTGACCGACGTCGAAAGGGTGCACGGTATCCTTGCCGACGCGACCAGACAGTTTGGTCGCGTGGACATGGTCGCGAACACGGCGGGCGTACTTCGAACCGGCCTCCTATCGGGCCAGGACTATGCGACGATCGACGAGCAGCTCGCCACGAATTTGCGCGGCAGCATCGTCGTTGCGCGCGAGGCGTTCGAGGTGATGAAGGATGGCGGCGGGAGCATCGCGCTTTTCACGTCCAGCTCTTACACGCGCGGACGCGCGCGCACGAGCGTGTACTCCGCGACCAAAGCTGCGATCGTCAATCTCGTGCAGGCACTGGCGCAGGAATACTACTCGTCGAAGGTGCGCATCAACGCGATCAACCCCGAGCGAACCGCCACTCCCATGCGTGCGGAAAACTTCGGCAATGAACCGCCTGAGGACCTGCTTAGCGCCACCGCTGTCGCGCAGGCTACGCTGATGGCCATGATGTCCGATGCCACCGGCGAAGTCATTGATGTCCGTCGCTAGAACGGTTGTCTTCATGGGGACGGCAGCGAGGCTAGTCGTCGCCGGCCTCGTCGGCTGGCTGCTGATCGCACCAGTCGCGTTGCTGCTCCCGCGCCGGCGTGACCTGGCGGTAGTCATCGGCCTAGCCGAGGGCCACTTCCTCGACAATGCCAAGTATTTCTTTCTTCAGGCTGTACCTTTGCTGCAACCCGGCGTGCGCGTAGTGTTTCTCGCGGGAAGTAAAGAACTATCGATGCAGCTGGAACGAGCAGGCCTTGCGGTGGCCAGATATCCGTCGTGGACCGGAATCGGGCTTCTACTGCGCTGTTCCGTGGTAGTGGTGGATTCCGGTTTCTGGCTGACCCGAATGCGGCGCTTTCTGCTGATCGGCGCAAAGACGGTGCAGCTTTGGCACGGTGTCGGGTTCAAGCGGGTGGGCATCGACAAGATGCGCAATGAACCGCGCACCTGGCTCTCTTCGCCATTGATGATGCGCTTGCGCATGCTCAATGGCGCGCTCAACGGCAAGCTGGTTCGTTACGACCTGATGGTATCACCGTCGGAGTTTTATCAACGGGAGGTCTTTCGCCCCGCTTTCCCGGCGAATCACTACCTGGTTGCGGGTTATCCGCGCAACACCTTTGGGCGGTCCGACGATCGCGCCCTGCACGAATCCGCTTGGCTCAACGTCGATGACGCGGTGCGCCGCTCACTCGCGTCATGGACGGCGCAGGGACACCGAATTGTGCTGGTGGGTCCCACTTTCCGCGATTCGCGCGCGACCTCGCTGGGCATCGATGCTTCGACGGCAGCGATGCTGGACGAATGGTGCGAACGGCGGCGTGTGGAAATCGTATTCAAGTTCCATCCGTTCGAACGCGGCACCGAGACGGTTTCGGGCAGACACCTGCACGTTTGCGGTGCAACCACGGACGTCTATCCATTGCTGCCGCACGCCGATGCGCTCGTCACGGACTATTCCTCCATCTACATGGACTACCTGCTGCTTGATAGACCCGTGTGTTTTTTCATCCCGGATCTAGAAGACTACGTGCGCAGCGATCGCCAGTTCCAGTTCGATTTCGATGAAATGACGCCAGGACCCAAGGCCCGCAGCTGGCAGCAATTGCTCGCCGAGCTGGAGCAGCAGTGGCGCAATGATGCATTCATGGCCGAACGCGCGCGATTGCGCAAATTGGCATTTGACGATCTCGACCAGCATCAGGCGGTGCCGACGTTGATCGCCTTCATGCGTGGCCAGGGATGGATTGCCGGACCGCGATCTGACGTGTGACCGCTTCAGCTTACCCTCGGCACGCCGTGCCGCCGCAGCAAGGCGAGCTTGCGCGGCATCCAGGTGAACGCGGCGAAATACGCGCGCGATGATATGCGCCTCGATTGCTGCGCAGCGCGCCTGCGCGCACGCAGGCCACGCGGCGCACGCGCGGCGTAACCCAGCGCAGGCGCGTAGATCCCGCGCCAGATGCGCGCGTCGCGTTTCAACAGCACGAGGACGGCGCCCTCGATCGCCAGCAAGACGAAATGCAGCGCGAGCAGCGGCCATACGAGCCACGTCGGCGTGCAGACCACCATCACCGCGATCTTGTTGCGCTCGCTCAGTGCGCGGCGGCGGTAGGTCGTGCTCAACCCTGTTGCATCGGCGCGATTGCCGCCGAACGTCGCGCCTTGCCGATGCCGGTAGCCGCTGCCCGGCGCCACACGTACCGGCACGCCGCGCAGGCGCGCAAGGCAACAGAAGTACATGTCCTCGGCGAGCGAATCCAGCCACTCCGGGAACCCGCCCAGTTCGTTCCAGAGCGCGTGCGGCAGGAACAGGCATGCGCCGATGACGTACGCGACATCCTTGCGCTTTTCGTCCGTGTTGGGAACAGGGTTGTAAAAAGGATCGAGCAGGCAACCGCGATCGACCAGGGCGCCGCTTTGCCAGTCGTATTGTGGCAACGTGAGGATTCCGGCCGCCGGTTGCGCGCGCGCCGCCGCCAGCAGGATGGCGACCGCATCGGGGAAAAGCGCCGCGTCGTTGTTGAGCAACAGCACGTATTCGCCGCGCGCGTGCGCGACCATGCGGTTGTTGCCGACGCAGAACCCGACGTTCTCTTCGCTCGCGAGGATTTCCACTTGCGGGTAGCGCCTGCGCAGCAATTCGACCGAGCCATCCGTCGATGCGTCGTCGTGGACGATGATTTCGATCGTTGCTTCGGTTCCCTGCGCGAGCACCGAATCGATGCAATCGGCCAGCATGTGCGCGCCGTTGTAGTTGGCGATGCAGACCGAACAGTCCGGCGCCGCCGGACGGTTCAATGCCGGGAGGTTTCGAACCATTGCCACGTGCGTTCCAGGCCTTCCGGCAACGCAACATCGGGCGTCCAGCCGTAGAGTTCGCGCGCGCGGTCGGCCTGCATCTCGACGCGCGGCATGTCCACGGCCCGGGCGGCTTCGTAACTGCGCTGCAATTGGCGCCCGGTCACGCGCTCGATTTCCCCGAACAGCTCGTTGAGGCTGATGCTGGCGCCGCTGCACGCATTGATCACGCGCGTCCCGCGCGCGGGCGCGGCTTCCAATATCGCGATGCAGAGCCGCGTGAAATCGCCGATGTAGAGATAATCGCGTTCCGCGGAACCATCGCCCCAGACGTGCAAGGTTTCGCCGCGCAGGATTTTGCCGAAGGCGGTGGGGACGATGCCGAAGCCGGAGCGCTCCGCCTGGCCCGGTCCGTAGAGGTTGGACGGCCGCACGATGGTGGCCGAGGCGCGAAACTGGCGGCACCAGGCCGCGATGAAATGCTCCGCGGCGATCTTGCCCGCGCCGTGGTAAGAACGCGGCGCGACCATCGCCGATTCGTCGGCGTCGACGTCCGCCTTCGGGTCGTAGAGCGTGCCGCCGGAAGACACGTACAGCAGCGGGATCGCGGGATGTTCCTGCAGCGCCTGCAACAACGCGAAGGTCGGGCGCAGGTTCTCTTGCAGTTCCAGCAACGGTTGCGCGGCGCTGCTGCCGGGCGTGGAAGCCGAAGCGACGTGCACGACAGCGCGGCAGCCTTGCAGGAGCGGCAGGTAATCCCGCGGATCACGCCCGGCGACGATGATCGTTTCCACGTCGGCGCCCGGTGCGACGAACGCATGTCGGCCGGTCGCGATCACGCGCTGTTTGCGTTCGGCGAAAGCCTGCAAGAGCCGGCTGCCGACGAAACCGCCGGCACCGATCACCAGTACGCGATCAGCCATCCCCATCTTGCCCCAGTAGACGCCTGTAGATTCTCACATAACGCCCGGCGCAGTCGTCCCATGTCCCCATTTCGCGCGACGCCCGCGCGCGCGCGGCCGCGCCCATGCGCAGGTTCGTCGCGGTGTTTTCGAGCGCGGCCAGTTCGCGTTCGTAGTCCAGCTGCGAATCGACCAGCGCGCCGGTCACGCCGTCATCGACGATGTCCGCATGCGCCGGCATGCCCGATGCGACGATCGGCAGGCCCGCTGCCATCGCCTCCAGCATCACCTGCGGACGACCTTCGGCATGGCGACTCAACGTGACCAGGCCGTGCGCCCTGGGGAACCACTCCCGCGACAACTGCATGGCGGTGGCCGAACCGTGATAGTGCACCCACGGAGGAACATCCACGTCCTCCTGTTTCGGGCCGAACAGATGCAGTTCGCGTTCGGGGTTGGCGAAAAGCGGTTGCGACCATTCGAACAGCGGACCAAGCTTGGCGGCGGTCAGTCGCGTCACGGCGAGCCAGATGCGTGGCACTTCCCCGATGCGGCGCTCGATCGCGTACCACTGCGGATCGATTCCGAATGGAACGGGAACGACTTCCGCGATGCCGCCGAACGCGTCGCGCAGCGGCTGCTCCATCCAGTCGGCATTCGGGCAGATCGCGACCTTGCGGCCACGCAGCGCGCGGCGCAAGGACGGCCGTATCAGTCGCTTTCCCAGCAGCTTCATGTCGTTGCCCAGCACCGTGATCAGCGCGGGCTTGCCGTCCTTGGGCAAGGGCAGCGCGCATTGCAGCCAGTTGACATGGTAGAGCGAAACGTCGGTCGAACGGCGGTAGACGTTGCGGAGCATGCGCAGGAGCGCGAACGCTTCGCGCGCACCGGCGATGCGATGCTTGCGCAGCAGGTGCGAGACGCCGCCGGCATCCATCAGGCTCGACAGGCGCGCGGATTCGCGGGGCGAGGTCGCGGAAGTCACGCCAGCCGGCAGCACGCCCGGGGGCGCCCACAGCTGCAAATTTAGGTCCTCGTTGCGCGCGAGCGCCGCCGCCATGTGATGGATGAAAAGGCCTTTCCAGTCGGACGGATCGCGCGGGAAAGACGTGCTTGTCATCAGCACGTTCATGCGAAACCGGCGCGCCCCGTCGAATGGAGTTCAGCGGTCACGTTGGTACGTCAGCGACGTGATCTGCTCGGACACCAGCCCGATCAGGAAGATGATCACCGACGCGCTCCAGAAGGCGACGCTGATCAGGCTGAGGCGATGGAACTGGGTGAAGGTGTAGAAGTAGTAGCCGAGCCCGACCAGGAAGAACACCACGCTCGCGGGCACGAACAGTTTCAGCGGCGCGTACAGCGTGGAAATCTTGAAGATGATGATCAAAAACCGCAGGCCGTCGCGCACGGGCTTGATGTGGCTGGTGCCCACGCGCTCGGCGGCGCGGATCGGCACGTAAGCGACCGGATAGGCGCTGCGGAAGAACGCCATCGTGGAAGTCGTGGGATAGCTGAAGCCGTTCGGCAGCAGGTGCAGGAACTCGCGGAACTTGTCCGCGCGCGCGGCACGGAAACCGGAAGTGAGGTCGTCGATGCGGTGTTCGGTCATCCTCGACGCCAGCCAGTTGTAGAAGGTGTTGGCGACGCCGCGGCCCACGCCGGCCTGCCCCTGCCAGTCGCGCGCGCCGACCACCATGTCGAAGCCTTCTTCCAGTTTCGCCAGCAGCCGCGGGATGTCGGCCGGGTCGTGCTGGCCGTCGGCATCCATGAACACCAGCACGTCGCCCCTGGCTGCGCGCGCGCCGCGCTTGACGGCCGCGCCGTTGCCCATCGAATAGGGCGACGACAGGCAAATCACGCCGTGTTCGGCGCACAGCGCCCGCGTCTGGTCGGCGGAACCGTCGTCGGAAACGATGATTTCCGCGTCCGGCTGCGCCGCGCGCAGGCGCGGCAACAGGTCGGTCAATGCGGCGGCTTCGTTCTTGGCCGGCAGGATGATGCTGAGCATCGGGCTCCCCAATTGACCGGCGGATCATAACCCGTGCGGTCCTTCACGTTTTCGCCCGGACGGCCGTCGCCGGCATTGCGACACGCGGCACGCTATCTGCATCCTCTTTGCCCCAATGTTCCCCAATTGCGGTACATTCCGGCCGTAGTCGCGGGGGTTTACGGGACCTGCTCACCGCTTGCCAAGTGGCCGCGCCGTCGGCCCTTTGCCTGCAGGGCAAGGAAGAGCGAGGAAGATGTATGTCGATACATCGACGAGCGATGACGCAGCCATGCGGGCAAAGGGCCACGGCCCTTCGGGCTGCTCCGCAGCGGCCGCCATACTGCGTTGCGCAGCTTGGCCATAGAAGTGCTATGGCGCGGCGCCGCGCGCCTTGTCTGACAGCCGCTGCGGAAGCAACGCGGCTCATTTGGCAAGCGGCGAGCAGGTCCTAAACATGGCAACGCAAATGAACCCCACTCCGTTGGCGGGATTGACCGGCGTCGTGCGCCGGCTTGCGCTCGAGGGCGCGCTGTCGGAAACCGACGCGCGGCAGGCCCTCGATGACTCGCTGCGGCACAAAGTGCCGGTGGCGACCTGGCTGGCCGAGAACGGCCTGGTGGAGGGCAAGCGCGTGGCGCAGGCGGTTTCGGCCGAATTCGGCGTGCCGCTGCTGGACGCGAGCGCGCTGGATTTCCCGCAGCTTCCCCTGAAGGCCGTCAGCGAAGAGCTGATCGGCAAGCACACCGCGCTGCCGCTGTTCAAGCGCGGCAACAGGCTGTTCGTCGGCATCGCCGATCCGACCAACTCCGCCGCACTGGACGAGATCAAGTTTCACTCCAATTGCGCGGTCGAGCCGATTCTCATTGAACCCGAGCTGCTGAAGCGCACCATCGACCAGGCATTGTCCAGCCAGAGCGCGGTGATGCCCGAGATGGACGACGCGGATGGGCTCGAAAACCTGCAACTGGGCGAAAGCGGCGAAGAAGGCGAAAGCGGCTTCGATGCAGCCGGCGGCGAAGACGCGCCGGTGGTGAAGTTCGTCAACAAGGTATTGGTCGACGCGATCAAGCGCGGCGCCTCCGACATCCACTTCGAACCCTACGAAGGCGTCTATCGGGTGCGCGTGCGGCTCGACGGCATCCTGCGCGCGGTGGCGTCGCCGCCGATCAAGCTGAGCCCGCGCATTTCCTCGCGTCTGAAGGTGATGGCGGGGCTGGACATCGCCGAGCGCCGCGTGCCGCAGGACGGCCGCATCAAGCTGAATCTCTCCAAGGGCAAGTCGATCGATTTCCGCGTCAGCACGCTGCCGACGTTGTTCGGCGAGAAAGTGGTGCTGCGCATCCTCGATGCCGCCGCCGCGCGACTGGGCATCGAGAAGCTCGGCTACGAGGAGGACCAGAAGGAGCTGTTCCTCAATGCCATACACAAGCCTTACGGCATGGTGCTGGTGACCGGCCCGACCGGTTCGGGCAAGACCGTTTCGCTCTACACCGCGCTCAACATCCTCAACACCGAAGGACGCAACATTTCCACGGTGGAGGATCCGGTGGAAATCCGCGTCGGCGGCATCAACCAGGTGCAGCAGAACGTGAAGCGCGGCATGACCTTCGCCGCGGCGCTGCGCTCGTTCCTGCGCCAGGACCCGGACGTCATCATGGTCGGCGAAATCCGCGACCTCGAAACCGCGGAGATCGCGATCAAGGCGGCGCAGACGGGCCACATGGTGCTCTCGACCCTGCACACCAACGACTCGGCGCAGACCATCGCGCGCCTGATGAACATGGGCATCGCACCCTACAACATCACGTCCTCGGTGACGCTGGTGATCGCGCAGCGCCTCGCGCGCCGGTTGCACGACTGCAAGAAGCCGATGACATTGCCGGAACCCGCGCTGCTGGCCGAGGGTTTCAGCCACGAAGAGATCAAGGCCGGCCTGAAGCTGTACGATGCGGTCGGCTGCTCGGGCTGCAACGAGGGCTACAAGGGGCGCCTGGGCATTTACGAAGTGATGCCGATGAACGACGACATACAGCGGATCATCCTGGAAGGCGGCAGCGCGATGAAGATCGCCGAAGCCGCGCAGAAGAGCGGCGTGCGCAGCCTGCGCGAATCCGCATTGTGGAAGGTCAGGCAGGGCGTCACCAGCCTCGCCGAGATCAACCGCGTCACGAAGGATTAGTTGCGGGCCCCTTTCCCACCGGGAGACGGGTTGAAGCAAAAGCATGCTGATTGGGGAAGAACTCATGGCCACCGCCACCACCGTCAACAAACCTGCGCCGCGTTCCGTCGGCGCCGCGCGCGCCGCCGTCAAGCAACTCGCGGTGTACGAGTGGACCGCGCTGGACAAGCGCGGCGTGAAGATGAAGGGCGAGCTGCAGGCGCGCAACGCCAGCCTGGTAAAGGCCGAGCTGCGCCGCCAGGGCATGAACCCGCAGACGGTGAAGGAAAAGGCCAAGCCTCTGTTCGGCGCCGCCGGCAAGCGCGTGAAGCCGCGCGACGTCGCGATATTCAGCCGCCAGATCGCGACCATGATGGCGGCCGGCGTGCCGATGGTGCAATCGTTCGAGATCATCGCCGGCGGCCAGCGCAACATCCGCTTCAAGAACATGCTGACCGACGTCAAGCAGGGCATCGAGGGTGGTTCGACCCTGCACGAGGCGCTGGCGAAATACCCGGTGCAGTTCGACGAGCTGTACCGCAACCTGGTGCGCGCGGGCGAGTCGGCCGGCGTGCTCGATACGGTGCTCGACACCGTCGCGACCTACAAGGAACGGATCGAGGCGATCAAGGCCAAGATCAAGAAGGCGCTGTTCTATCCGGCGATGGTGCTGGCGGTGGCGCTGATCGTCAGCCTGATCCTGCTGGTGTTCGTGGTGCCGGTGTTCCAGGGCGTGTTCAAGGATGCCGGCGTGCAGTTGCCGGCATTCACGCAGATGATCGTGAGCGCGTCGGAATTCATGCAGGCGTACTGGTGGCTGGTGCTGATCATCCTGATCGGCGGCATCGTCTTCATTGTGGTGTCGTACAAGCGCTCCGAGAAGATGGCCCATTTCGTCGACCGCATGTCGCTGAAAGTCCCGATCATCGGCAACATCCTGCGCCAGTCGGCGATCGCGCGCTTCGCGCGCACGCTGGGCGTCACCTTCCGCGCCGGCGTGCCGCTGGTGGAAGCGCTGGACGCGGTGGCCGGCGCAACCGGCAGCGTGGTATACGGCCAGGCCGTGAAACGCATGCGCGACGACATCGCGGTCGGCCACCAGTTGCAACTGGCGATGAAGCAGACCGGCCTGTTTCCCAACATGGTCACGCAGATGGTGGCGATCGGCGAGGAATCCGGCGCGCTCGATTCGATGCTCTTCAAGGTCGCCGAATTCTACGAGGAAGAGGTCAACAACGCGGTCGACACGCTCTCCACGCTGCTGGAACCGTTGATCATGGTGATCATCGGCGTGCTGGTGGGTGGCATGGTGGTCGGCCTGTACCTGCCGATCTTCAAACTGGCCGGCGCGTTCTAGTGTTTGGCGCCGGACAAGTCCGTCCTGGACTTGCCGGCGCACGCCGAGTCCGGCACATGTCCGGACTCGGCTTCGCGCAGCGGGCACCTGAAGCAGAAGCGTGCCCGCAGCGCGGCGATACATCCCTGTATCGCGGAGACCCCAGCCATTCGGCCTTATCCGGAGCCGCCGGTTGATGCTCGCGCCCCAGGGGATTCCAACCTGGGTGTGGATTGCCGCGGCGTTCGTCCTCGGCCTGCTGGTCGGCAGTTTCCTCAATGTGGTGATCCTGCGCCTGCCGGCGCGGCTGATCCACGCGTGGAAGCGCGACGCGCGGGAGATGCTGGAACTGGAGGGCACAGAACCCGCGCCGCCCGGCATCGTGCGGCAGGCTTCGCACTGTCCGCGTTGCAAGCATCCGCTGGCCGCCTACGACAACATCCCGCTGCTCTCCTGGCTGTTGCTGCGGGGGCGCTGCCGCCATTGCAAGGCGCCGATCTCGATCCAGTATCCGCTGGTTGAATTGTTGAGCGGCGTGCTGAGCGCGGTTGTGGTGTGGAAATTCGGACCGACCTGGGCCGCGCTGGCCGCGCTGTTTTTCACCTGGGTGCTGATCGCCGCGGCCGGCATTGACCTGCACACCCAACTGCTGCCGGACCAACTGACGCTGCCATTGCTGTGGCTAGGCCTGCTGATCGCGCTGATTCCGTTGTTCGTCGATGCGCGCGCCGCCATCGAGGGAGCGGCGATCGGATACCTGGCGCTGTGGTGCGTGTACTGGGCCTTCAAATTGCTGACCGGCAAGGAAGGCATGGGCTACGGCGATTTCAAGTTGCTGGGCGCGCTGGGCGCATGGATGGGCCCGGTCGCGCTGCTGCCGATCGTGTTGTTGTCCTCGTTCATCGGCGCGATCGTCGGCGTGGTTGCGCTGCGCATGCGCAATCAGGATCATTCCACGCCCATTCCGTTCGGCCCCTTCCTGGCCGCCGCCGGCTGGGTCTGGTTCGTGTTCGGTGACACCATATTGGCCACCTATCTGCACGTCAGCGGTTTGCGATGAATCCTCCAGCCCATATCCATCTGCGCAGGCGCGCAGGCGCGGCGCTGGGCGCCTTGTGCGCATGGCTGATGTTTCCGAATCTGGTGTGGCTGTGCATCGGGCACGGCATCGCGGTGTGGACAGCGGGCTTGCTGGTGCCCGCCGCCCTGCTGATCCTGATGTTCGCGCTGTCCGGTCGCGCGCCATGGCTCGCCTGCCTGCTGCTGGCACCGTTCGCGGCCGTGGCGCCGGCGGAGGCGTTTTACATCCACACCTACCTGCGCCCGAGTTCCGCACAGGTCCTGGCGTCGCTGTTCGCCACCAATCCCGGCGAATCACGCGAGTACCTGGGCAGGCTGCTGGCCCCACTGGTCGCGTGCATGCTCGTCGGCGTGGCGCTTGCGCTTTGGGCGGCCTGGTCGAGCGCGCGGGCGCGGCTGCGCTGGCGCTTCGCGAGGGGAAGCACCGTCGCGATCGCCATGGCGCTGGCCGCCTTCCTGATCAGTTTCGGCAATACCAGGGGAGCGACCACCTTGCGCCTGACCGGAGCGGTCAGCGCGCTGGATGGCCAGCTCGAAGCCGGTTATCCGTTCGGCTTGATCGAACGTCTGGTCGAATACCGGCAGCAGTGGCTGGCGATGCGCAACGAATCCGCGCATCTGGACGGCTTCCGCTTCCACGCGCGCCGTGCGGCGAACATCGCCGAGCGCCAGATCTACGTGCTGGTGATCGGCGAATCCAGCCGTCGCGATCACTGGCAGTTGTTCGGCTATGGCCGCCCCACCAATCCGGCGCTCGTGCGCGAATCCAATCTGGTGCCGGTCACCGACATGGTGACCTCGTGGCCCGAATCCATCGCGGCCATCCCGATGATCCTGACGCGCAAGCCATCGACGGCGCCCTGGAGCAGCCTCTGGCGCGAAGCATCCATCCTGCGCGCGATGCAGGAGGCCGGATTCGAGACCTGGTGGATTTCCAACCAGTTGCCGATCGGCAAATTCGATTCGCCGGTATCGGTGTATGCGCTTGAAGCGCAGCATCTGCAATTCATGCGGCACGAAGCATGGTCCGCACCGGGGAGTTACGACGAGGATCTGCTGCAACCGCTCCGGGAAGCGATACGCAATTCGAACGATGATCTTTTCATCGTGCTGCACATGATGGGCAGCCATCAGGCTTACGATCTTCGTTACCCCGACTCGTTCCGCCGTTTCCGCCCGGTGAAGTCCGATGCGAAAAGCGGTGCGCCCTTGTATCTGCGCGATCGCAACAGCTATGACAATACGATTCTCTACACCGATCACGTGCTGGCGGAGATCATCGCCACTTTGCGCGCGGGTGGCGCAACCAGTGCGTTGTGGTTCGAGTCCGATCACGGCGAGACCCTGCCGACGCCCACCTGCCTGCGCGAAGGCCATGGCTTCGGAACCCGCTATGATTTCCAGGTCCCGGCGCTGTTCTGGTACTCCGATGCGTATGCAAGGACTTTTCCGGCCCGCGCGGCAGCGCTGCGCAACAACGCCCGCAAGCGCAGCATGAGCGCCGATACCTTCGAATCCCTGCTCGACATGGCGGATGTGACTTTCCCCGGTCACGACGAAGCGCGCAGTTTGTTCAGCCCCGGCTGGCGCTACCAGCCGCGCCTGGTCCACGGACCGCGACAGGCCGATTTCGATCGCGCGACGTTCGAACCGCGTTGCGAAATCGTCAGGCCGCGGAATTGACGGGGCGCGTACGTGCCAGGCATTCCTGATGCAGCCAGGAACCGCTTTGTTGTCGCATTGACCGGCGGCGTGGCGTCCGGCAAGAGCGCGGTGGCGCGGCGGTTCGAAGCGCTCGGAATAAACGTGCACGACGCCGATGCCGCCGCGCGTGCCGTGGTGGAACCTGGCGAACCCGCGCTGCCGGAAATCGAATTCGTGTTCGGGCCGCAGGTGCTGAACTCGGAAGGCGCGCTCGATCGCCGCGCGCTGCGCGAGCGCATCTTCGACGACGCCGACGCGCGCAGGAAGCTGGAAGCGATCGTGCACCCGCGCGTGCACGCGTGGCTGTTGCGGCGGGCGGCGATGGATCGCGGTCCGTACTGCATGCTGATGATCCCGCTGCTGGCCGAAACCTGGCCGCAGTACGACTTCGTCGATCGCGTGCTGCTGGTGGACGCCCGGGAGGAAATCCAGATTGAACGCGTGGTGCGGCGCGACGGCGTGACGCGCGAACAGGCGCGGCGCACGCTCGATGCGCAAGCCACGCGCGCGCAACGGCGCGCGATCGCGCACGACGTGATCGTCAATGACAGCGACGAATCGGCACTCGACGCGCAGGTCGCGGCCCTGCACGCGAAGTACCTGGAACTCGCCGCGCGTCGGTAGGGCGCGCTGGGCAGGCACGCCCCTCCTTCGTCATTCCGGGGTCGCCGTGCGGGGGGATATCACCCCCTGTCATTCCGGGGCCATCGCCGCCTGTCGGCGATGGAACCCGGAATCCAGCTCTTGGTCCGTGCGAAGCCAGGAAAACCTGGATTCCGGGTTCTGTTTGCGATGAATCGCAAACGGCCCCGGAATGACGGTCACCTGACCCCTTTTTCTAGAACGCGCCGATTCCCGCAACGCCCTGCGCACCGGCTGCGCGCGCGCGGTCCAGGTCGGCCGGCCCGACACCGCCGAGCGCGTAAACCGGCAAACGTGCGTCGCGCACGAGTTCCGCGAAGCGGTTCCAGCCGAGCGGCGATGCTTCGGGGTGACTCGCCGTCTCGCACACGGGCGAGAGCGTCGCGAAATCCGCGCCGATCGTCGCCGCGCGCTCGAGTTCGTCCGCATCGTGGCAGGACGCGCCGACCCATCGCGCATCCGGCAAGGGCCGTTGCCGCAGTTCGCGCAGTTGCGCGGCACGCAGGTGCACGCCGATGCCCAGTTCGCGCGCGAGTTCGACGTCGGCATTGATCAACAGGCGAGCCCGCAATTCCGGCACGCGCGCCAGCAGATCGTTCGCACCGGCACGCACGTCGGCGCGATCGCGCCCGGGCAAGCGCACCTGCAACAACGCGCCGGTCGCGCGTAGGCGCGCTCCGGCATCAAGATCGGGATCACCCGGCGTGATGATGTAATGCAGCGGCAGCCGCTTTCCAGCACATTGGGATCCTAAGCTTAGAATTCCACGTGGACAAGTTGTCGCG
>JADMIO010871512.1_pt1 | contig 25399 bp, 20 predicted proteins | sample 8958161 | NCBI WGS metagenome assembly JADMIO01 (sample SAMN16585339, study PRJNA669376) | soil metagenome | isolation source: Crop rotation soil | place: USA: Cullars Rotation, Alabama | collected 2011
AGGTGAGCCAGTGTGATTACATTTGCGGCCTAACTGTGGCCAGTCCAGTTACGCTGGAGTCACTAGTATTTAGGTGACACTATAGAAGCGGCCGCGACAACTTGTCCACGTGGAATTCTAAGCTTAGGATCCCAATGTGCTGGAAAGCTCGGATTCTCCGGGGAATCCCACAATCACATCGGTGCTGATGGTGATTTCCGGCATCGCCCGGCGCAGTTTCTGAACCAGGTCGAGATAGCCTTCGCGGCTGTAGTTGCGCTGCATCTTCCGCAGCATGGCGTTGGATCCCGACTGCAGCGGCAAGTGTAATCCCTCACAGACCTCGGGAACGGTCGCCATGGCTTCGATCACGCGCTCCGTCATGTAGTAAGGGTGCGGGCTCATGAAACGAATCCGTTCGACGCCCTCCACCGCGCCCACGGCTTCGAGAAGATCGGCGAAATCCGTTCCGCGCGACCTTTGCCCATCACGCTGGTAAGAGTTGACCGTTTGCCCGAGCAGCATGATTTCGCGGGCGCCTTCGCTGACGCGGGCGCGCACCTCGTCGATAACCTGCTCCATCGGGTGATAGCTTTCGCGGCCACGCACGTAAGGCACGATGCAATAGGTGCAGGAGTAATTGCAGCCGCGCATGATGGTGACATAGGAAGAGACGGGGCCTTCGATCGCAGGCAGCGCAAAATCCAGGTCTTCCTGCCGCGGATTGCGTTCGAGCAAGCCGTCCACAATACCGCCGAATTCTTCGATCGATTTGGCGCCGACAATGAGGTCGACGTAGGGGAAACGCCCTTCGAGATACTCCCGGGCCCGCTCAGCCGCGCATCCGGTGACGACTATTTTGCGGTCCGGCCTTGCCGCTTTCCATTTCTTTAGGCGGCCCACTTCCGAAAAGGCTCGATCTTCCGCGTGCTGCCGCACGGTACACGTGTTGACGATCAGGACGGAGGCCTCTTCCTGGTCTTCGGTCTGGTCGATGCCGCGGGCTCTCAGGTGGCGTCCCATCTCGTTGGAATCCGCGACATTCATCTGGCACCCGTAAGTGCGCACGAAATACTTCATAAACAGGTCATTATACTTGGGTCATGCACGAACTGCCGATCGAGGACTCCATTGATCTGCACACGTTCTCACCGCGTGAGATCGAGATTGTGGTGGAGGAGTATCTCTTTCAGGCGGTAGTGAAAGGTTTCCGCGAGGTCCGCATCATCCACGGCCGGGGCATCGGGGTGCAGCGCGAGATCGTTCGTTCGCTTCTTTCGAAGCATCCCAACGTCGCGTCGTATCGCGATGCCCCGGATCGCGGATCCACCTGTGTGGTTCTTGCGTTCAACAACCGGCCGGGGTGAGTCGCACTCCTACTTCTTCCTGTTCTTCTCGATGTACTGTTTCGCGAACTCTTCCAGCGCCGCCGAGCGCAAGCCGATCTTGGTGGCTTCCGTCTTCGCCGCATCGAAGGTCAGCCCGTCACGCAACACGCGGCGGATCATGAAGAACGCGCCCACCCGGTTCGCGGAACCGCAGTGGATGAACACCGGGCGATTCTTTGCGTCGTCCGTCACTTTGAGGAACTCGTCTGCCTGCTCGTCTTTCGGCCCCGCGTTGGCAACCGGGATGTGAATGTATTTCATCCCCAGCTTTTTCACTTCGGCCTCTTCCGCCGGCGCATCGAAGCCATTCTCGCCAACCGTTCGCAGGTTCACCACCGTCGTAATCCCCTGCGCCTTTAGCTCCGCGAGCTGCGCCAAGGTGGGCTGCCCACCGCTGCAGAACTCGGTGTTGATCTTCAAAAAATTCTGAATCCCCGCCGGCTGCTGCGCCAAGGCGGCGATCGCCGCCATGCAAACCAACCCCGCCGTCCACATTACTTTCTTCATGTCCGCCTCCGTTGATATTCAGGACTCTAGGTCATCCCGAATGCAGCCGTCAAATGCTCCGGTTGATCTATTCTCATGGCATTGCTAGAATCGTTCGGCACGTTGGCGCCATTGCCCGCGTGCGCATTGCTCCTCAGTAGCTCAATGGCAGAGCATCCGGCTGTTAACCGGAGGGTTGTAGGTTCGAGCCCTACCTGAGGAGCCTTTTCAAAAGGTTACCGACCACAAACGGCAAAGTAGGCTCCTCAGGCCTACTTTGCCGTTTTTTTGCCGTTATCGATGCCTACGCTCCAGAGGTACGTTCTGAGAGGACAGCGACACGGGAGCCACGCGTGCAACCGAGGTAAACCATGAACGCCCTCAAAAGCGACTGATATCATTCCCGTAATCGTGATCTGCAAACTCTGTCGGCAAGAACGGCAACTTCTCAATAGCCATCTCATCCCCCGCGCGTTTTACAAGTTGCTTCGAACACCGGGTCTGGAGAACCCCAACCCTATCGTTGGGGATGGGAAAGTGGCACGGGCCAGTCAGGATCAATTGGTCCAACCCCTTTTGTGCGCCGACTGTGAGGACCTGCTTAACAAGAACGGTGAAAGTTGGGTCCTCTCAAAGAGCTACCGCTTGAAAGGGCCATCGCCTTTGTACAAAACGCTGGCGTTGGCTTCACCCGATCCTGCGTTCGAAAGCCGAACTGTCTTTAGTGCCCAGGCAATTCCCCAGATAGATCTCGACAAACTCGTCTATTTCGGCGCGAGCATCTTCTGGCGAGCCTCTGTCGCAGACTGGGCGTTAGGCCGCAAAACCGCTGAGCTAATGCGCTTAGGAAAATATGAGGAGCAATTCAGGCAATTCCTACTGGGTGTAGCGGAATTTCCGGCGAACGCGGTGATTTGGGTGGCAGTTGTTCGTTCTGAGCGTCCGGCTCCAGTGATCTTCTATCCGACAGGAGAGCGAGTGCATGGTTACCACCGGCACACGTTCGATGTGTTGGGACTTTCGTACATGCTCTATGTTGGCAATCGCCTTCCCCAGGAAATCCGGCGTCTCTGCGCTGCTCGCTCGCCCGCGCGGTATTTGTTCTTCACAAACATCGATCCCATCCTCGAGCGCAATGCGCGAAGCACTTTCCGGAAATCACCACCTACTCAGAAGCTTCGCGCACTTCGAGATAAGCATCTTTCGGGGAATATGCCGCCAATTCTCAGAGAACAGCTTGCCGACCTTGCCAAGAAGCGGAAAGCGGGCCAGTAGTTATTGACGCTTCGCTTTCCGCATCTTTTCAAGAGCGTCGAAGATACCGAGTTTGGCCTTTTCGGCTGAGGGGTACTCAATTCGCCCGCGGCGATCGTCAATCCACGCTTTAAAGCGTGCATGTCCGACTTCAAAAATACCAACGTTGTAGCCATCGCGGGTGTTGAGATACTCATGTCCTTTTCGCGACAGCTTCCATTTTCGAGTGAGCCACCGTTCTCGCCGTGCCGCACGGCTCCGTAGTTCGTGCTCGCGCCGTTTTGGCGTGACGTAGTCCTCTGTCAGTTGCTCGGCGCATATACAGCCAACCCGGATGCGATCGGAATACTCGCGATGGGACAGGATGTGGACAAAGCGGATCTGTTCGTGGCCACAGAACTGACAATCATCGTACTCCCCGTATGCGCGATCTTCGTCAAAGCGGAGATCCAAAACGTCTTCAAGGTGCCAGCCTTTGTGAGGAACGCCGGGAGTGCTCTTCAGATTCATCCAAAAGAATTTTAGATCGAGAACGACCGTAGAAACGGAGTGCGCCGCCGAGTTTCGAAATAGGGTCTGCCCTACGCGGTAGAGGTCAATGTGGCTGGTTGTACTTGGCATGGAGCTTTGAGTCGGGAGGCGTCGTGTCGTTTGACGAGTGCACGGAATGCACAGGCGGCCAATGTGGCGGCGCGGAGACCAGCGCGTCCGCGTTTGCCTGATCTGCCCAACCCCTCACTCGATGACAGACGCATTCTGGCCGGGCCGATTGTTGCTGATCGGTGACGTCCAAGAATGGAGCAACCAAATTCATCTGGAGTCGCTCGAATGGTGGGTCGAACCGACCTGTGACCCAGCCGATCGCATAGCCCGCCGCCAACGCGCCGGCCATCGTTGTTATGTATCCGACCGTGTTCAGTTGTGGACGTTCCTGCCAGTACGCATTGGCTTCACGCCCATGCGATCTGGCCTCTTCGGCGGCAAGTCGACGTCGTTGCCGTTCCTCGCTTGTCATCAACTCTTGAGCGACCGTTGATGGATTGATCATTCCACGACAGAGCGCACAGGGATCTGCGGCCAAAAAACGGACGAGTTGAATCACTTGTCCGGTAATCTTCCCGTGTTCTCCTTCCAGAAGTACGCCGCAGTCTATGGCTGGAACGAGGTACCGTACCGCGAGATCGCTAAGAGCTAGCCTGCTATGTTGCTGATCAGTGCAACCCAAAACGACATCTGCCTTTAAAAGAGCGTCAATGACCTCGTCTTGCGGCAGACCACCGATCAACGCCTCTACTTCGCAATTAGGATCTATAGTTCGAACGTGCTCGGCCGCCAATGAGACTTTCGACCGCTTCTGGCTGACGTGTTCAGGCCGACTGCCATGAACCCTTTCCAAATTGGACTCGCTGATATGGTCAGGGTCAACAACGATGAGGTGCCCGACTCCGGCACGCGCCAACACTTCGATTGCGGCAGATCCAGTGCCACCCGCTCCAATTACAGCAACGACGCTCCGCCGTAACCGCGAGGCGGCTTCCAGTCCGAAAGCTGCTGATAGCCGTTCTGTTCTTTGGCGGACGCCGTCTCGCGAAGTGCCGCGAATGCCATCGCCCCAGGTTACGGTTGGTGTACGTTCGACTACAAACCGCGTGACTTTGAGCCATTGATCCTGCCAATGCACGCGGCCGGATAATGACAGCTCGCCACGAATTGTCGAAGCAATCAGGCTTATATATGGGCGATCCGGCGCGAATCCTTGGAAATAGGACGAGTAATACTCATCCATATTGTCATCTATATGACTAGGAATCGGCGGACACTCCTTCGGATGTGAGTGAATCACGGCCACCGCCAACTTATGTCTTTCTGCAGCCAAAGCGATCCGAAGCGTGTAGGGTTCAGTAATTGCAACGTGCCCGACGCTCTCGTCGAGTTCACCGGTCGCTGGCGTATCCACATGAGCTAACGTGAGCACCAGACCGTGGCTTGTAACACGCCAGCCAAAGCTTGCGAATGTCGCCCACTCCTTGTTGGGGTATCGAGAAAAAACCGTGTCCCGGAGGCTATCCCACTCTGGAGCCGCGAGCCGAACAATGGCATCCGTCTTCATCAATTCAACCTCTCTAACCATGAAAGCAAATGATCAAAGTACGTATGAAAGCCATGGCGCATCTGATCCCATGGCCCACCACCACCGTTTTGATGTGGATGATAGCTGGCTAACTGCCAGCTGATTCCCCCAACCTGGACGATCCCCTGGTTGTTTTGGCCCCCTTTTACTCTTGATAAGAAGGGAGACCCTACCGGGAGGCCAGCCAAATCAATAGGCGCTCCGGGATATCCGCCAGGCACAGGAACGATTATGTCCGTTGAAGCTGGCAACGATAGACGAGGGCCTACGGTCGGGACTTGCCGATAAATCACATAGTCTTTACCGTTGGCGACCAACTCAGCGACTTGTTGGCCTTCCTGTAGAATCGCTAGCTCTCTAAGAATTCTTTCTCGCGACATATCCACCCTCGACAACTTTCCGCGTAACAAGAAAGTGTTCGCCATTGCGAATTTCCACGATCTCATTGACCCCGATTTCTGTCTTGTCAGGGCCGCTGTCGCGACGGATCACGGCGCTATCAGCTGGAACATTGACGAGCGCCGCGATCTCCGCTCCTGTCATGCGCTCTTTCACACCATCTCCCCGTCCGAATTTGCGGCGGTTGACAAAGATGTGCAGCTCTTTATGATCTGGCGGTTCCGGTCTGTTATCCTTAACTTCTTGATTTTCCATATTCATCTCGCCTTTCCGCTTGATTGTATTCAAGCCAGCTTGTAACATGTAGTAGTGAAGTCTACTGCATAGTATAGTTGTACTATAGCAAAGCGTAGTGTTATGTCAAGAGCCGGGCTAAATGATTTTTCGACAAATCTGCAATCGCTTCGAGAATTGCGAGGATTGACTCAAGCAGAGCTTGGAAAGCGAGCGGGAATTGCCGCCGCGTCGATTTCTCACTTCGAAACTGGCCAGCGTGCACCGTCACTAGAATCCCTCGTCAAGTTGGCCGATGCCTTGGATGTATCTGTGGACGTGATTCTCGGACGGGCTTCTATTGAATCGGCAGCGCAAATTGATCCTTTGTTTCTCCGCGCGTCAAAAGCCGATGCCCAAACCCTTGCAACGGTGCGACGTGTGATGTCTGCTTTGCTTGATGACACCAAGTGAGATAACATCCCCCGACTTTGGAGTGTCATGAAAAAAGAAACCAATCAGCCCCCAGAAAAGGGAAAGGCTGCGGAAACCACGCAGCAAGAACTTTCTTCCGAGGAGAAGCGACGCCTCCTCGCGGCACTTGAGACTGCTCGCGAAACCGTAAAGCCGACGGTCAAGCGCTTGATGGAATCAGAATCGGTGAGTAATGACATCCTGAGCATGCGCTTGGAGAAGTCTCCCTTGAGATGACGTTTGGTAATACCGAGTATCCGGAACACAAGATTGACGTTCTTCGATTTCCCGCGGATTTCGATTCTCTGTTCCCGAAACCCGCGGGGTTGATTCATAGCGACTGGCCACCAAATCAGCTCGCATATTTGAAGCTGTATCTGGAAAAACTCGGCTGTAAAACAATCATCAGAGAGTCGCATTACGTTGACCGCGACTTCATTCTCGATCTCGCCGCGTTCTATGCGCGGAGCCTCCGAAATTATCCCAACTATTGTGGCCGACTCCATTTCCTCAGCTCTGACCTCCCCAAGGAGCTCTGGACGAAAGTTTTCGACGTTTCCGACCGGGATCGTGAATCAGTGGCGGATGAAATCAGAAAACACTATTTAGGATTTACGGTAGTCAAGCCTTTGCCGGGCTCACCGGTTGGGCGAACTGTCCTAAAGCCTTATCCCTCCACAACCTCTGACGGCGACACACGCTCTTTTGGAGGCATCCGAAAATACACGGTGCACGTCGCCGGCTTACAGCTGACGGTGGATGGATTGGCTTTCCAACAACAGGACCAGGGTGTTAGTGCCTGCGCCACGACGGCACTTTGGACCTCACTACACAAAGTTGCACATGACGAGCGTATCGAGGTTCCAGCTCCTGCGCAGATTACTGAGGCGGCATCAAGATATTTGCTGGCCGAAGGTCGATCGCTGCCATCAGAGGGTCTCAACATTCAGCAGATTTGCGAGGCTGTTCGGGGAACGGGACTGCAACCCTTGGTTGTGAGAGCGGTCTCTCTTGAAGAGGATCGGGCGCAACTGACAGCTTACGTGAATTCTGGTTTCCCGCCAGTACTGGCTATTGAGCCAGTGGGCGGCGGAACCGGCCATGCGATCTGTTGTGTCGGGATCAAAATGGGAGAGGGCTCCGCCCTGACCGCGCCTGCTCATCACCCACACCATTTCCGTCTCGCCGACGGGCTGACGGGAATTTATATACACGATGACCGGCTCGGCCCTTATGCATCGGCAGCTGTCCAGCCTTGGACTGCTCGGATCAACAACGAAAATCGCATACTCATGGGTATCCAAATCAAATGGCCAGACCAGACGCAGGCGGAACTCTCTATTTTGCGCGCTATGATTGTGCCGGTACCCGATAAAGTCCGGATGCCCATCAGCCGGGTATTAGCGTCGGGTGCCGTGGTGGCAGAACTCGCAGGAATGTACTTCAAGGATTTCGAACGCAGGGTGATTCTCAGCGTCGCGTATAAGCTTGGCCACCGATATGTAGAGGAGGCGATGACATTCGGCCTGACAAGCACTGGACTGGCTGCACTCTGTTGCGATACGGTGTTGTCGCGTTTCGTTGGACTCATTGAGATAAGCGCGAACGAAGGCCCATTGTTCGATGTCCTTCTGGACACAACAGAAACAAGAGCAAACCCGTCAGCACTAGCATTTATCAAACGTGCCGCTTTCCCGGCCTCGCAGGAAAGTGCGCTTAGAGAGCTTGCAGGCGAATTTGGAGCCGCATTGATTGCGTGACAAGGGGATAAGGAGTGCACACAAATGGCAAGTCTGGATTGGTCACAATGCACTGCCGTGGAAAGCACTCCCGGTAAAGTCGGGGGCGCATGGGTGTTTCGCGACACCCGGTTGCCCGTTGCTACGGTTATCGAAAACCTGGAAGATTTGAGCGTCGAAGAAGTCATGGAACAATTCGACGTCACGAGAGAGCAGATCGCGGCTGTGCTTGATTTCGTAGCACAGAGCCTCAAGCCGACAGGTCCTCCTCGAGACTCACTGCCTATCGATACTAATTCTCTTTGATCACGGAACGCCCCGCGGCCTCGCCTGTGCACTGCCCGATCATAAGGTCCTCACAGCCAAGGCAAAAGAGTTTGGAGCGGCTGAACAACGGCGACGATTGCGATCGTCGTCCTGGCTGGCACAACCAAATGGTCTCGTGTTCGATTGCATCTGGAACGCGTCGCCTCTGCGGTGAATGCCGCGAAGCCAAAATCCCTCGCAAATGGGATCGACGACCAATTGCAGAGGTTTCTCCATGCGGTTCCCTGCCCACAAGGCCTTTTCGGCAACTTTCACACGACTATGATCGCGGCGAGGAGTGGGCGAACCGCGTGTCGTATTCCGATATCCAACTCGGTTTGTGAAGGCTGACGAAGCAGCGAGGCTAGGCGGGTTTCTTCGGCGACGAGAACTCTTCCGGATTCCTCCAACTGATCTGGCCTCGGACGGATTGTGCTGCGCATGATGCCACGAAGCAGATCGGCCTTGGCTGCGTTATCGACCTCTTCCAACGTGGAGGTTGTTCCAGCGTAGCAATAGACTCCTAAGCCATGTTCGATCCATCCGCCCTGCGGGTCCGGTCTGACTGATTGCCGTGCAAAGGCCAGGACACTGAGAGCATCTCCTTTAGTAAGTTGAGCGGGCAACGGCATTTCTTTGGGCCACCGCAGATGAGCGGCACCCGTTGGTTGTGAGTGACCGATAAGCTGCCGTAGCGCGTCGGAGACAACGGGTAGGTTCAGTCCCAATTGCTGCACCGGCTCGTCTTGGGGGCCGAACATCGGATACTCCGAAGGATCGTCGCACACATAGTGAGTTCCACGGGCCCGTAGGACGAACACCGGTTGTTCGAGGTCCTGCACTTGGCCTTCTGCGATATGGAACCGCTGAGACTTGAACCCTGGAGCATGTTCGGCCTGGCCGAAGTCGAGCATAAACTGGGCAAGGTCTGACCACGTTGCGAGGCCAGGATTTTGCAGTTTGATTTGCTTCTGTTGCTCGCCGTACCGGCGATGGAACTCGCTCCATCGCGAGTAACCGTCTTGAACGATTTTCGCGATTTGCTCCTGATCCTGGACCGTAAACGGAGAAAGTGGTTCGTTCATGAGCAAGTCTTGGAGCTCCTCCGGGGGTATCAGAGCCATGACGCGGGCGAAGACGGATTCAAAGCGCTCGGACTCCACAAGAGTGGATGCGATCAGCCGTAACCGCTCACGCGCTATACGATAGGCGTCCGCTTCTCGGCTGTCTTTGACGACAACGGTATCCACAATGATGGTGCGTCGTGAACCGAACCGATGAACCCGGCCGACGCGCTGTTCCATATCCATGGGGTTCCATGGAACATCAATATGAATCAGCCTTCGGGACACTTGTAAGTTAATGCCTTCACCGCCAGCGCGTGAAGAGACTAGAAACCGAGTACCTCCGGGATGAATAAACTTCTTGATCTGTTCGTTGCGCTCAGCGTCTGTCTGTCCGCCGATGATAAGTGCGGGGCGTTGACCGTAGGTAATCTCAAGGAATCGGGCTAGAGCCGTTACCGTCTCGATAGGCTGGGCAAAAAGAACGATCTTTTCGTCTTCAAAGGGATCCAGGAGCCGATTCTTGATAATCTTCCATTTTTGGTCGCCCGACTTCTGCAGAATGGCGAGGCCTTCCAGAAGTAATTCGCGCAATCCGTCAGTATCTTCCTTTGAAAGGTCAGAGTTGTCCTCTTCGATGTCGTCTATCGTGGCATCCTGCTGTTGTTGTCGGACTTCTTTCAACATCCGTTGATAGAGAATGTCTACCGGCTCATCCTCGGCGCCGCCCCTGTAGGGTCTAAGGGCCTTGAGCGCACTGAGCAGAGGGTCATCATCCAACGTCCAGCTCGCGCGTAGAGCCTGCCGCGTAAGGTATCCCACGCCCGCCTGTGGACTGGAGGCTGCCCACTGCATCGCTTGCGCACATCTCCAACCTGCGGCGCGCTGGCGCGAGTCCCCATATTTTTTGCCGCGAGAAGGTTTGTAAAATTCGTGAATATCTTCGATCCATTTTTTGTATTCCGGCCCCAGATCAACGATTAGTGGATCGTTAACGCGTCGGGGCGGAAATAGAGGGTTTCCTTGCCAGTCGCGAATGTCGTCTTTTGTGCGGTAGATTACCCTGCCACTAAGAGACTTCTGCGGCTCTTCCGAGCGCCTCAAAAGATTCAAGAGGTTTTCGAAGCGACTGACATGGCCTTGATGAGGTGTCCCGCTAAGGAAAAGTACCCTGGCTCCATCGGGTTGTCGTTGTATGAGGTCTCGGACGAGTTTGAATTTCTCGGTCGCGTCACCTCCACCTGGAGCCCAATCGGAAAGATGATGGCACTCATCGACAATCAACACGTGCCATGGACCAGAGTTAATGAGTCGATCAAAATTTGACGCAAATACGGCTCGATGGATGCTGGCAATGACGCGCGGATCATTCAGGTTGGCGTCAGACTCTCCGGCTGTCCACTGGCGAAAACTGATTCCGAGCCGATCGAATTCACGGCGAACGTTGCTGACTAGGCGAGCCGGAGCCAGATACAGGACTCGGATTCCCGAGTTGAACTCCAGAAGCTCCTTTACGATCAGTCCTGCTTCGACAGTTTTGCCGAGTCCCACCTCATCGGCGATCAAAACCCGGGAGAGATTGGGATTGTCGAAGATATGACGAACAAGACTCACTTGATGGGACAGCGTACTTACAGGCCGCGCATCAAGACGACGCTGGGGATCTTCTGCAATAAGGAAGTATGCAGCCAATCGGCCCACGCTTCTCTTGCTCTGCGAGCTCCAGGTGTCGCCCGAGGGTAACGCCTGAAGTATTTCTGCAGGGGTAGGTACAGGCCTGGTCCGCCGGGAGTCTATCCCCACATCTATGGGTGGAAAGGGCGGCTTCTCATCGCCCCAGAAACGCCGTGGAAGATTGACCAAATCTAAGGTCTTGAGGCCCCACTCGTCCTGTTCCCTTAGCACGGTGCTGGAAAAGGACGATCCTTCCCGGATAACAGTGCGTGGGTTCGTCATCATGGAGCGACTGTTTCCCCAGCCCCCGCCTCAAAACAAGATTGGGGAGACTGGGACCGGACGAGACGCACATCTTCAAGGACACGCCTTTTCTTCTGCGCATCACTTCGCCGAAACCGGACTTCATGCGATTCAACGATCATGCTGGCGGCTGCTGATAAGGGATCTTCAAATTGCTTCAGCGCCGTTCGAATCTCACGAAAGACGTTTTGATAGTTGGAGGTTAGCACTTCTGCTGCGGGCTGGGTGGCAGCCTTGGTGACCTCGTCGGCGATTTCTCTCACAAGCCGCAACATTCGATCCTTTACTCCCCACCCCACATCCGATCCCCGTTCGACGAATGCTTTACATTTCCTGCGGATCGGTTGCTCGATCACCTTGATAAGATCGTTACGGACCGCATCTCTCAACTCCTTGACCATTTCGCGACCAATCGAATCGAGGTTTTTCGCGTCAGCTTTGATAGCTTCCCTGTGCGTTTCAAGCAACTCCGTGTTAGCACGCGCGCCCTGAGCTTTGGCCCAATGCAACAACTCGTCCACCAAGGCAACGCAGTCGTTTCCGAACTCCTTCGTTCGCCGGCGTATTTCGGTGAGGATCGATTTGTTCCAGACATCGGCGACTGGTTCTTCGAAACGGAGCGCGAAATCCTGAGGAAGGTTGATGTACTTGACACCATGAAAGGTTCCTTCACGACGTACTGCTGCCCTCAGTGTCGCCCAATGCACGTTTCGTAGATCCCAAAGGTATGCGGAAATGTCTCGTTCTGCTTCGAGCCGCGCTTTGTCCACCAGGACGTCAATGAGTTTGGGAAGCTCATTTTTTAGAAACGCGCCAAACATGACTCGCCGTGTCTGGAATTCCTCCTGTTTAGGCTTAAGGAATTCCATTAGTTCGATTCGTAGCCGCTCTGCCTCCTCAACACTACGGCGGTCACTGTCCCATTGACCTTCAATGACTCGAAGTGTTGTGCAGAGCCGGAGAAAAAAATCGTCTTGTGCTTTCACGAGTGCCTCGCGCCTCTGGAGCAGACGTTGCTCTGCCAATTGCTTGAGCGCAGCCGCGAGTAGTGGAATGTTGCTCTGGTCGAGCTGTTTGATAAACGGCGGATCGTCCTCATCCGCGGTGATCAGCCTGCGGTACTGGATTGCCGAAACCGAGTGAACCTGGAGCCCAGCAAGGACGCGGGCTACAACTTCTTCGCGGCGTTCCTTGGAGCTGTCATCGCCGGCACCCCAAACATGCTGAAGTTGCGAGCGAAGTTGGTCGTGAATGAGGGTGATCGATTTCCCATAGCCTTCTTGAAGGTATTCTGATTTCTTCTTCGACTTGTCTTTGGCATATTCAGTTTCCGCGAATTCATCAACGCGAACGGAAACGACCATCAGCATAGGGTCCGACGTCGGGTCTTCAGACTGGTAGAGAAGCCGATTCAGAAACTCCGATCGACGAAGCATCTCAGCCCCTGACTCAGGTAGTCCCCGATGATCCACTACCCAAACGACTGCGCGTGCACGAGAACGTATCCACTCTCGTGTCACCTCTCGGTAAACGTCTCCTTCGATTCCCACGCCAGGAAGATCGACCAATACCAGTCCGGTTTGAAGGAGCTCCGAATTCCAGAAAACCTTCAGACGCTTTATCAGTGGAGCAAGAAATCCGGAGGCGTGCTGACCGAGTTCCTTCAGAAACTCCTTATCTTCCAAAGAACCGGCGCGCCGGTATTCGCCCTTGCGGGCCCACTCCAGTGCGATTCGCAATCTGCGGAGTCTGTCTTCGTCTTCGTTGCGACAAACTGTCGAACGGATACGAGGCTTGCCGACAAGGTCCCTCAAACTGTCGATGAGATAAGCGATGTCGGCTTCCCCGTCTTGGCCGCCCGTGATCATCAGGTGCGCGGATTTCTTGAAGGCGTCGGCCTTTCTTCTTTTATTGGATTCGTCAGAGTCGGCGATCTCGTTGAGCTCTTCCAGTTCGTCATTTGCTAGGAGGCCTTTCAGTTCAGGGTCTTCGCTTACGGGAGTCGTTGGCGCAAGCTCCGTCTTGAAGAACTGTTCCAGCGCGAAGATGGTGCGCCAGAGTACTTTGACGGAGTGATACTCCACTTCAAAGCGCGGTTGGTCCGCGAACTGAACGCTTAATGCCTGCGCCGTGAGTGGCCCGATCCCGCCGGCTGGCAAGATGATTTCGTTTCCGGCGACTAGCGCGTTGATAAGGGTGCTTTTCCCCACACCTGAGTTACCTAGAAAGCAGACGTGAACTTCGTCATCGGGCTCGCTTCCACGGGTTTCCAATCGCGTGGCTTCCGCGTCAAGGTCCTCAATCTTCTCCGACTCCATTTTGTCGAGAAAAGACCTCACGTGATTCCGGTACCACTCCACTAGTCTCCTGACCATCTCACTCGGCATAACTCGCAGACCTTTTCGAAGACGGATAGTCCTGACCCGCCTTCTTTTTGTATTGTTTAGCGGTTTAGATTAACCGAAAAGCGGGGGCGCGTTAATGCATATCGGAAATAACCTGCTTCAGTGAAAATGTAGTTGCTATACTGCCTGCCTCAATCGACAGGAACACAGCTGCAGGATGAGCAACCCTTTCTACGAACGTCCGATTCTCAATTCGCCCTACGAATCCCCCCGGCGTCATTGGGAACTAGACGCGGAACACCGACCCACACAAAAGATCGTCGAGAGCCGCCGAAAGGCGGAGTTCATCACTCCCATTCCGAAACCGAGGAAAACGAAGAGTGCGCCCGGACAACTCGAGTTCGTTCGTGATGGGGGTAAGGGCATTTCCACTGCGGATCAGCAGTACGATCCCACTCCCATAATCAATGATGTTCGCATTCAAGTGGAGGCGTGGCGTGGACTGCCCAACCCGGCGCAGTGGAACGTCACGCCCGAGACGGCGCGCTTACTGCAACACTGGAGGTCGCACCATTTCAACAGTGTGCGCCCGTTTTTCTGTCAAGTGGAGGCCGTCGAAACTGCCATTTGGCTGACAGAAGTGGCACCTGGTCTAGGCAAGTCTGCCAAGGGTGTTCTGGAGCACTTGAAGAATGCGAACCACGATGCGAACCCTGAACTGACGCGGCTCGCGCTAAAGTTGGCCACGGGTGCCGGCAAGACGACGGTTATGGCAATGCTAATCGCCTGGCAAACGATCAATGCTGTTCGCCGCCCCGGGAGTCATCGCTTTACACGTGGGTTTCTGGTGGTCACTCCAGGCCTCACCATCAAGGATCGTCTGCGCGTTCTCCAACCCAATGACCCGGATAGCTACTATCGCGACCGCGAACTCGTTCCGGCGGAGTATCTCGAAGAACTGAACAGAGCCAAGATCGTCATTACCAACTATCACGCACTAAAGCAGCGTGAGCGACTGGAAGTCTCCAAGGGAGGACGATCCTTGTTACAGGGCAGAGGCCCGGCGCTTGACACGTTGGAAACCGAAGGCCAGATGTTGCAGCGCGTCATGCCCGACTTGATGGGCATGAAGAATGTCGTTGTGCTCAACGACGAAGCGCACCATTGCTACCGTGAAAAGCCAAAGGCGGAAGATGAGGAAGACTTGAAGGGCGAAGAAAGGAAGGAAGCCGAAAAGCGCAACGAGGCTGCACGTCTATGGATAAACGGATTAGAGATCGTTAGCCGCAAGCTTGGCATTTCGCGGGTCATGGATCTCTCGGCAACGCCGTTCTTTCTGCGCGGTTCCGGCTACGCCGAAGGCACTCTCTTTCCCTGGACCATGAGCGATTTCTCGCTGATGGACGCCATTGAATGCGGCATCGTCAAACTTCCCCGAGTTCCCGTTGCCGACAACATCAGCGGCGACGAGATGCCCATGTACCGAAATCTTTGGGAAAACATTCGGAAGCAGATGCCGAAGAAAGGAAGAGGCAAAGCTGCAGATCTCGATCCCCGCGACCTGCCACCGCCTCTGCAAACGGCGCTCGACGCCCTCTATGGCCACTACGCTAAAACTTTCGAGTTGTGGCAGGAAAAGAAGATCCGTGTTCCGCCTTGCTTCATCGTCGTTTGCAACAACACGTCTACATCTAAGCTGGTTTATGACTTCATTTCAGGCTACAGCCGCGCAAATGAAGACGGAAGTTCGTCGTTCCAGCAAGGGCGTCTGGCTCTTTTCAGAAATTTTGATGACTATGGCAACCCTTACCCAAAGCCAAACACGATCCTGATCGACAGTGAAGAACTGGAGTCCGGCAATGCGCTCGACGACAATTTCAAGAAGATCGCCGCCCTGGAAATTGAGCGCTTCCGAAGTGAACGTATCCAGCGAGGTGGCGCAGGCCAGGGCGACATCACCGATCAGGAGCTCCTTCGAGAAGTGATGAACACGGTTGGCAAGCGTGACCAGCTCGGCGGGCAGATCCGGTGTGTCGTTTCGGTGTCGATGTTAACGGAAGGATGGGACGCCAACACCGTGACCCACATCCTCGGCGTTCGTGCCTTTGGAACCCAGTTGCTTTGCGAGCAGGTGATCGGCCGCGCCCTGCGTCGTCAATCCTATGATTTGAACGATGACGGCCTGTTCGGCGTCGAGTACGCAGACATTCTGGGCGTGCCCTTCGACTTCAGCGCCAAGCCTGTGGTTGCGCCCCCGCATCCTCCGCGGGAAACCACGCACGTCAGGGCCGTCCGGCCCGACCGCGATACGCTGGAGATCCGGTTCCCGCGAGTCGCCGGCTATCGGGTCGAACTGCCGAACGACCGGCTCACCGCGAACTTCACTCCCGATTCAACACTGGAACTCACTCCAGATCTGGTCGGTGCCACGGAAACACGCAATTCTGGAATCATTGGCGAGCAAGTGGATCTAAACCTGGTGCATACGGGGGATGTGCGTCCCTCTCAGGTCCTTTACGAGCTCACAAAACATCTTTTGGACAAATGGCGCGATCCTGGCGAAGACCCGCGATTACATCTCTTTGGGCAGCTGAAGCGAGTGGCCCGGCAATGGCTGGAAGGCGGCTATCTTGTGTGCAAGGGCGAAACTTATCCCGCACAGTTGAAATACAAGGTACTCGCTGACAAGGCCTGTGAGCGAATCATCGCAGGGATCGTCCGGGCTACCTCCGGGCAGGGGCAGATTGCCGTGACACTCGATTCCTACAATCCGGTCGGTTCCACATCTCACGTCCGGTTCAACACCACAAAGATCACTCTTTGGGAGACCGATGCCCGTCGTTGTCACGTCAATTGGGTTGTTCTAGACAGTGACTGGGAGGGCGAGTTCTGCCGAGTCGTAGAAGCACATCCGCGCGTTCGCGCTTATGTGAAGAATCACAATCTTGGGTTTGAGGTTCCTTACCTGTCTGGCTCCGAATCCAGAATGTACCGTCCAGATTTCATTGTTCTGATCGACGACGGTACCGGAGATAGCGATCTGTTGCATTTGGTGGTGGAGATCAAGGGTCTCCGTGGAGAAGATGCGAAAGAGAAGGCCGAAACCATGCAGACCTACTGGGTTCCGGGAGTAAACCATGCCCGCCGGTTCGGGCGATGGACATTCGCGGAGTTCACTCAGCAGTTTCAGATTCAGTCGGACTTCGCGAAGAAGGTTGCCGGTGAGTTTGACAGGATGATTGACGATGCCGTCCGATCGCAACCTAAAGGAAAAACTGTAAATGTTTGATACGACCAAAGAAGACCTGAAAGATCTCCTGGAGAAGGTCGACGAAGGCACCCTGCAACTACCGGATTTCCAGCGCGACTATGTCTGGAACGATGAAGACGTCCGGAGTCTTATCGCGTCGATTGCGAAGGGCTTCCCGGTAGGTGCGCTACTGACGTTGGAAACGGGCGGCAGCGTTCGCTTCAAGCCGCGATTGCTGGCCGGAGTGAAGGCCACGGATCAGAAGCCCGAGGATCTCCTCCTCGACGGTCAACAGCGTATGACGTCCCTCTATCAATCTGCCTATGCCAGATCTCCGGTTCGGACAAAAACTCCCAAGAATACGGAGATCGAACGGTTCTATTACCTCGATATCAACAAGGCGCTGGGAAGTCCTGCGCAAATCGACGACGCGATTATCGGTGTCCCCGCAGACAGAATCGTTCGAAGTAACTTTGGCAAGACGGTAGATTTGGACCTGTCCACTTCCGACCGGGAATTCGCTAAGGATATGTTTCCCCTGAATCAGGTTTTCGACAGTCACGACTGGCTTTACGCATGGCGCGACTACTGGAAGGCGAACTCTCGCGATGTCAGCGACCTCGACAAGGACTTCTTCAAGAAGGTCCTTCAGGTGATCCAACGTTACAAGATGCCGATCATTCGGCTCGACAAAGACAACAGCCGCGAAGCGATCTGCCTGGTCTTTGAAAAGGTGAATGTCGGCGGAAAGAAACTGGACGCCTTCGAACTCGTTACAGCGATTTATGCGGCCGACAGCTTTGATCTGCGGGAAGACTGGTCCGGCGCAGCGAAACCTGTGAAAGAGGGCCGCAAGGCGCGAATGATCGGCCGGAATCGCCGGGACGTCTTGATCGGCATCGCAAGTACCGACTTCCTTCAATCGTGCACGCTCCTGCACACGCGCGATGTTCGATTGGCGAAAGCGGCCGAGGGACTCAAAGACCGTGAATTACCTCAGGTTTCCTGCAAGCGGGACGCCTTGCTCGATTTGCCTCTTGCCGCTTACCAGAAGTATGCCGATGTTGTCGAAGCCGGATTCATCGAGGCTGCCGGGCTCCTTAACGAAATGAAGATCATTTGGCACAAAGACGTTCCGTATCCGCCGCTGAACGTGGCGCTCGCTTCCGTCTTCGCCGTAGCCGGCCGCGCGGCTCAGACCGCCGCGGCGAAACAGAAGCTGGAGCAGTGGTTCTGGAGCGTCACGCTCGGGGAACTTTACGGATCGGCTACGGAATCGCGGATGGCCCGCGATGTCCCGGAAATCGTCGATTGGGTTGTGAACGATGGCCCGAGGCCGCGATCCATCGATGAAGCTCTGTTCCAGCGCGATCGGCTGCGTTCCTTGAAAACTCGCGTATCCGCTGCCTATAAGGGAATACATGCTCTGTTGATGAAACAAGGCTGCCGCGACTTCATCACGGGCAAGCCGACGGATATCATGACGTTTTTCAACGACAAGATCCCCATCGACATTCACCACATCTTTCCGCAGGACTGGTGCAGGAAGCAGGGGATTGAACAGAAGGTATTCAATTCCATCATCAATAAGACGGCACTGTCTGCCAGGTCCAATCGAGTTATCGGGGGTAACGCGCCTTCTGTCTATCTGAAGAAGATCGAACAGGACCAGGGTATCTCGCCAGCCGCGCTGGACGAGATTCTCAAATCGCATCTGATAGAGCCTGAACATCTGCGCCGCGACGATTTCGAGTTGTTCATGTCGACTCGAATGAAAGCTCTTGGATCGCTCGTCGCCACAGCGATGGGTAAGCCAATCGTCGAGGAGCATGGCGGCAATGAAAATGAGTCGGAAATTGAGGATGAGCCTGGCTCGGGCACCGACGAGGAGGTCGCCTGATGTCGAAGAAGCCGGCGAAATCTAAGACGCCGAAGACAGTCGAGACGATCAAACATGAAGACGCCACACGGAAAAACATCCCGACCGCGGAGTATCAGCCCGTTCTCGAAAAGAGAGAGCAGTCGCCGATCCAAGTCGCGTATGAGAGGCGTAATCGCGATCTCGACCCACAGTTGGTGTGGCGTGGCAAAGACGAGCAGGACTGGAGCGACCTAGTAGTCCAGGCCCCGCCGATCTATATCCAGGAAAAGGTCCATCCCAAGGTCTTGATTGACGATCTGCTTCGTGAGACTAAGGAGCGCAAAGACACCGGGTGGCGTCCACCGCAATTTGATTTGTTTGCCGATTTCAATGGAACCCCAAAGGACGTAGACAAGACCGACTTCTATCAACACGATCAGAATTGGTCGAATCGAATGATTCTTGGAGATTCGCTGCAAGTCATGGCGAGCCTGGCTGAGCGTGAAGGACTTCGTGGGAAGGTTCAGTGCATCTACATCGATCCGCCATACGGCATCAAGTTCAACAGTAATTTTCAGTGGAGTACCACGAGTCGAGAGGTGAAGGATGGCAGCGTTGGACACATAACACGTGAACCTGAGCAGGTTAAGGCTTTTCGTGACACCTGGAGAGATGGGGTTCACAGCTATCTCACGTACTTGCGGGATCGACTCTTCGTTGCAAGGGAATTGTTGACGGACTCAGGATCGGTCTTTGTGCAAATCGGTGATGAAAACGTTCATCGAGTTAGAGTCTTGATGGACGAAGTTTTCGGAGATGAGAATTTCGTTACCGTCGTAGCGGCGCAGAAAACAGGAACGGTCACCGGCGAGTTCATTCAGTCGAATACTGACTTCGTCATCTGGTTCGCGCGAGATCGCAGTCGCGCTAAGTTCCACCAACTTTTTCTGGATCGCGAAGGCAAGCCCGACGAGCCCACACTGAAATTGAGCACAAAAGAGCGCTCGGACTACGGAGCGTACCCGCTCACATCGGATGGTTTCAGGGAAACCACGACAGTAAGGTTCGAATTCGAGGGGCAATCCTTTTACCCTGGCGACAACAGGCATTGGGGGGTTACGACTTCCGAATTGGATCGAGTCGGGCGAGCTGGCCGGATCCTAAGGCAGGAAAAGCAAATAAGGCTGCGCTATTTTTGGGATGACTTTCCCGTCACTAGCCTTGGCGCACATTGGAATGACGTCGGCGGTGCGACAGGCAAGGTCTATGTCGTTCAAACCGCACCAAAAGTCATTCAACGGCTTGTCCTGATGACGACCGATCCTGGCGATCTAGTGCTCGACCCCACCTGCGGTTCGGGCACAACTGCTTTTGTTTCGGAGCAATGGGCGCGTCGATGGATCACGATTGACAGTTCTCGCGTTGCGTTAGCCCTCGCCCGTGCACGCCTTATGGGAGCGCGGTATCCGTATTACCTTCTCGTAGACTCTCTTGAGGGCCAACTGAAACAGGCGCAACTGACAGGCATCGTTCCGTCCACTCAGCGGGCCAACGGCAACGTACGGCAGGGTTTCGTTTGCGAGCGAGTTCCACATATTACCTTGAAGTCCATCGCGGAAAACCTCGAGATCGACGTTATCTGGGAGAAGTGGCAGCAGAAGATCGAGGCTCTGCTGAACGCTCTAAATGCCATGCTCAAATCATCATGGCAATCGTGGGAGGTACCACGAATTAGAGATGAAAAGTGGCAGTCTGCTGCCAAAGAGCTCCACTCTCAGTGGTGGGCAGCGCAAATTGCCCGACAAAAAGAGTTCGATTCATCGATTTTGGCAAGGGCCGACATCGAATTTCTTTACGACAAACCTTACGAAGACAAGAAAAAGGTTCGAGTGGCAGGTCCATTTACCGTCGAGAGTTTGTCACCACATCGCGTTCTTGGCGTTGACGAGAACGACGATTTGATCGATCCGCTTGAACAGAATAAAGCAAGCGCTGATGTGCAGACCTTTTCCCAGTTGATTTTGGAAAATCTCAAAACTGCCGGTGTCCAACAGCCTCACAAAGCAGACAAGATCGAATTCGCCTCGGTGTCTGCATGGCCGGGGCGTTATGTTTCGGCCGAAGGGCGCTATACCGAAGGCAACGCGGAATCGGGAGTGGAGAAGCGTGCCGCCATCTTCATTGGACCGGAGTTCGGTACGGTTAGTCGCCCCGATCTCGTCGCGGCTGCGCGCGAGGCTGGTGACGCCGGCTTCGATCTATTGATTGCCTGCGCCTTCAGCTATGATGCCCACTCCTCCGACTTGAGCAAGCTTGGCCGGATTCCTGTCCTAAAGGCGCGGATGAATGCTGACCTCCACATGGCCGAAGACCTCAAGAATACTGGCAAGGGCAACCTATTCGTCATTTTTGGGGAACCCACAATCGAGATTCAGGATGCGGGCATGGACAAGATTCAAGTGAAGCTCATTGATATTTGCGTCTTCGACCCCACCACCGGAGAGGTGCGCAGCGACACCGCGAAGGACATTGCGTGCTGGTTCATTGACACCGACTATAACGAAGAGAGCTTCTTTGTACGGCACGCTTACTTCCTAGGAGCCAAGGCCCCGTACGCGTCTTTGAGAACCACACTCAATACGGAGATCGACGAAGAAGCGTGGACTTCTCTCCACAGCGACACGTCGCGGCCCTTTAGCAAGCCTAAATCCGGTCGCATCGCGGTCAAGGTCATCAATCACTTAGGCGACGAAGTCATGAAGGTTTTCCGTGTGGACAAATAGGCTGATAACATCAATGAGATACGAATGAAGGAACCGCGCGCCAAGCCCATTGCCCTCTCCACTCCGGAGGTGGGGGCAGCCGTTGACTATTATTTCTCTGCAGATGTGGAAACAGACGGACCGATTCCGGGACCGTTCTCCATGCTGTCTTTCGCCTTGGTGTATGCAGGGCGCTTTGACGGCAAGACCTTCACGAAAGCTGACGCCTTCGACACTGCAATCTATAAGGAACTTCAGCCGATCTCGGATCAATATGAACCAGAGGCTTTGCAGGTTAATGGTCTGGATCGAGAACGGTTGAAACGCGAAGGCGGAAAACCAGAAGCGGTGATGACTGAGGTCACAAAATGGGTTCGGTCGATTACAGGTGCAGGCCGGCCCGTTCTCGTCGCCTATCCTTTGAGCTTCGACTGGACATGGTTATATTGGTACTTCATCCGCTATTCCTGCGAAGGATCGCCGTTTTCGTACTCCAGTTGCTTTGACCTGAAGACGGCTTTTGCTGTCAAGGCCGACATTCCCATTGCCAGGGCTGGCCGGAAGCAATTGTTTCCGAACCTCAGATCCTTCAGAGAACACACCCATCACGCATTAGATGATGCAAAGGAGCAAGCGGAGATCTTCGTGAACATATTCGAGTGGGAAGGCGTCCATGACAGGCATCATCGCGGAGCGACGCGCAAGTAGTTCCGAGCGGCTCTCCCAACTATCTAAAAGGCTGACGGAAGCAACGACCATCTGTTCGCACAGAGCATGCGTCTTTGTCACAGGATCGTTTGGCCGAGGTGAGGGTGGACCTCACAGCGATCTTGACGTTTTCATCGCTGGACGGAGTCACCGAGACAGAGAGGGCAACGAAGTCCGGGAACTCCCAAGGCTCGATGAAATCTGCCTGAAACGAGAACTGATCGTTGCGACGCGAGAACTGAAGTTTCCCGAGTTTTCAGGTGACGGCGAATACGTCAAGCTCTACACGATTGATGAATTGGTGCGGACCACCGGTCGCCCGGAGGACGACGCGACAAATACTTTCACTGCGCGGCTGCTGCTCTTGTTGGAAAGCCGGCCTCTAATCGGCGACGCTGTCTACCAGGAGGCTATCGACTCCGCGATTGAGAAATACTGGCGTGACTTCAAAGGGCATGAAGATGGCTTTGTTCCCGCATTCCTTGCCAACGACATTTTGCGACTGTGGCGCACCTTCTGCGTCAACTATGAGGCGCGAACGAGCGATGTGCCCGAGGATCGAAAGAATAAGCGAAGGCTGAAGAACTATAAGCTCAAGTACAGCCGAATGTTGACGTGTTATTCCGCGCTGATCCACCTGCTGGCTGTCCACAACGCCGCCGGAACAGTCACTCCAGGGGATGTTCGAGCCATGGTTGCGAAGGGGCCGACGCAGCGGTTGGAATGGCTGCTGACGTTGGAAAACCTGAGTGACGCTCACGGCACTATAGAAAAACTCCTCGGACAATACTCCCAGTTTCTACGCAACACGAGCGTTGGTGAGGAAACGATGCTGGAGCGCATCGCGGATCGAGCAACTCGAATCGAATATTTCAGGGAGGCGGATTCCTTCGGCTCCACCGTGTTCGATCTCATAGAACGCGTGGGACAAAGATCCCCGTTTCACCGCATGCTGGTCGTCTAGTGGAATTTCTGATCGCAGATACGTTCACTGATAGTCTTGCTCGGCTTACTGGGGACGAGCAGAAAGCCGTCAAGACAACAGCCTTCGATCTCCAGCTCAATCCGTCCCAGCCTGGCCTTCAGTTCCATAAACTCGACAAGCCTCGAGATCCCAATTTCTGCTCAGTGCGAGTGAACAAAGACATCCGCTTGATCGTTCATCGTACCGGCGAAAGCTTGCTCCTCTGCTATGTGGATCACCACGACAGGGCCTATCAGTGGGCGGAACGTCGCAAGCTCGAAACGCATCCCAAAACGGGTGCGGCGCAACTCGTTGAGATTCGAGAGACGGTCCGCGAAATCGTCGTTCCTCACTATGTCGATGGTCTCGCCGAGCCGGTGCCTGCGCTTTACAAAGAGCCCAAGCGATTGCTCTTCGAATCTTTCTCTGATGACGAACTTTTGAGTTACGGTGTGCCACCCGAATGGTTGGGAGATGTGCGGAAAGCGGATGAAGATGTGCTCCTTGCCCTGTCGGAGCATCTCCCGTCAGAAGCGTCCAATGCGTTGCTGGAACTCGCAGTCGGCGGAACCCCCGAGGTTGCTCCGGCTGTTGCCGCCGGTACAGATCCTTTCGCGCATCCCGATGCGCAGCGCCGATTCCGTGTTCTGACCAATGTTGAAGAGCTTGAGCGAGCTCTCGAATATCCCTGGGAGAAATGGACCGTCTTCCTGCATCCCTCCCAGAGGCAGCTGGTCGAACGTGACTACAGCGGGCCTGCAAGAGTGTCGGGCTCGGCCGGCACCGGCAAGACCGTGGTCGCGCTCCATCGCGCTGCTTATCTTGCCCGAAAGAATTCCGACTCGCGCGTGCTTCTGACTACCTATTCCGATGCTTTGGCCAACGCCCTCGGGACGAAGCTCCGTCGGCTGATTCACAACGAGCCGAAGCTAGGGGAACGCATCGACGTCTGGTCGTTCGACGCCATTGCTCGTCGTATGTTCAAAGCTCACCGTGCTCACCCTCGGATCGTCCCGCGGGAGAGAATTCGAGAAATCATCAAAACTGCTTCAGAAGAGGTCGGCGGTCACAAGTTCACTCCAAGGTTCATCTTCAGCGAATGGGAAGACGTTGTCGATGCCTGGCAACTGGAGTCCTGGCAGGCCTATCGGGACGTGCGTCGGCTTGGGCGTAAGACGCGGCTTCCTGAAGAACAACGCGTGCTGCTATGGTCGATCTTCGAACGCGTCCGCCAGGGCCTCGCAAGGGAGCACTACGTTACGTATTCAGGTTTTTTCGCGCTGTTGACGCAGACAGTCCGAGAAATGAAGAAGCCCGCGTTCGATTTTGTCGTTATCGATGAGGCCCAGGATGTGGGAATCCCGCATTTAAAGTTCTTCGCGGCCCTTGGTGGCGATCGGCCCAACGGCTTATTTTTCGCTGGAGACCTCGGCCAGCGTATTTTCCAGCAGCCTTTCTCATGGAAGGCTATGGGCGTGGATGTGCGCGGTCGCGCTCGTACCCTCCGAGTGAATTATCGAACGTCGCATCAGATTCGGGCGCAGGCCGATCGGCTGCTTGCGCCCGAGATTGCTGATGTCGATGGAGTCGCGGAAAGTCGCAGAGGAACGGTGTCGGTGTTCAATGGTCCTCCGCCCATCGTTCGCGTGTGCACGGCGCAGAAAGACGAAGCGAAGGCCGTGGGGAAGTGGATAGCGAAACTTGTCGGCGACGGCTTGGGTGCTCACGAGATTGGTGTCTTTGTGCGCTCTGAAGCCGAACTGGAAAGAGCCGAGGATGCCGTAAAGTGCTCCGGACTACCATTTACAATTCTCGATAACAATGTAGAGACCCTAAGCGGCCGAGTTTCGATTGGAACCATGCATTTGGCCAAGGGACTGGAATTTCGTGCCGTTGCTCTGATGGCCTGCGATGACGAGATACTTCCCTCCCAAGAGCGGATACAAAACGTCGGAGACGATGCCGAACTAGAGGAGGTCTACAACACAGAGCGGCACTTGCTCTACGTCGCCTGCACCCGTGCCAGAGATCATCTGCTAATAACTTTCCAGCACAGTGGGATCCGAAGCTTGGAATTCACGTGACTTGAAGTCGCGGCC
>JADMIO011631558.1_pt1 | contig 25394 bp, 25 predicted proteins | sample 8958161 | NCBI WGS metagenome assembly JADMIO01 (sample SAMN16585339, study PRJNA669376) | soil metagenome | isolation source: Crop rotation soil | place: USA: Cullars Rotation, Alabama | collected 2011
GCCGCGACTTCAAGTCACGTGAATTCCAAGCTTCGGATCCCACTGTGCTGGAAAGTGAGCAGCGCCACCAGGTGGCCGAACACGCGGCCCGACTTGCCGCGCGCGAGCTCGGGGACATCCGGGTTCTTCTTCTGCGGCATGATCGAGGAGCCGGTGCAGAAGCGGTCGGGCAGCGTGATGAAGCCGAAGCGTGGGCTCATCCACAACACGAGCTCCTCGGAGAAGCGCGAGATGTGCACCATCGTGATGGAAGCGGCCGCGCAGAACTCGATCGCGAAGTCCCGGTCCGAAACCGCGTCGAGCGAGTTTTCAGCGACCGAGTCGAAGCCGAGGTCGGCCGCCACTTTCTCGCGCCGGATCGGATAGGTCGTGCCGGCGAGCGCTGCGGCTCCCAGCGGCAGCACGTTGAGCCGCCTGCGGCAATCCAGGAGCCGTGTCCGGTCGCGCTCGAACATCTCGAAGTACGCGAGCAGGTGATGTCCGAAGGTGACCGGCTGCGCGACCTGCAGGTGCGTGAAGCCCGGCATCACCACCTGCGCGTGCTTCTCGGCGCCATCGACGAGCGCGTTTTCGAGCCGCGCGAGCAGCTCCACCAGGCCATCGATCTCGTTTCGCAGCCAGAGCCGGATGTCGGTCGCGACCTGGTCATTGCGCGAGCGCGCCGTATGCAGGCGCTTGCCGGGCTCGCCCACGAGTGCCGTGAGACGGCGCTCGATGTTGAGATGCACGTCCTCGGCGTCGAGCGACCACTTGAGCTTGCCCTGCTCGATCTCGTCTTTCACCGCCGCGAGGCCGCGCTCGATGGATCGCAGGTCGGCGCGCGACAGCACGCCCGCAGAAGCGAGCATGCGCGCGTGCGCGAGCGAGCCTTCGATGTCCTGCATGGCGAGTCGGGAGTCGAAGCCGATGGAAGCGGTGTAGCGCTTCACGCGCTCGGACACCGGCTCGGCGAAGCGTCCCGACCAGAGCGGAGAACGCACGCCCGCGCGCCTGGAAGGAGGCGGCGCAGGCGCCTTCGGAGATGTTTTTTTAGGCATCCTTCCCTGTAGAATATCTCTGGTATTTCAAGGGCATCGACTATCCGTGCAGCCGCGTTTTCTTTGAACGCTCGCCCCGTCCCGAGTATACGGCAAACCCGCGCCGCACTGCCCGATTTCCGCAGCCTGGGGGTCATCACTCGCGTGCTCGTCATGGCCAATGCCGCCGGCCTCATTGCCGCGTTGCTGCGCTCGGACGGCATCGCGCAGCTGGCCGAGAATTTCTCCCTCGTCGCCGTGAAGCTCGAGCCGGCCTTGCTGTTCGCGATCTGCGGCCTTTACCTGCTCGCGGGATGGATTTCCCGCAGGACCTATCCTGTCGGCCTGTTCACGGTGATGCTGATCGCATCGGCATCGGCCCTGGTGATGACCCCGGTCTGGGCCACCCTCGGGAGCAGGCCGGTGACGCTCGAGATGGGCTGGAACGTTTTCTATGCGGCACTGCTCGCGCTGGTGCTTGCGGCGTACTTCGATCTGCGCCTGCGCGCTTTCTCGCCCGCTCTGTCGGAAGCCCGGTTGCAGGCCCTGCAGGCCCGCATTCGCCCGCACTTCCTGTTCAACAGCCTTAATGCCGTCATCAGCCTGATACGTCGCGACCCGCGACGCGCGGAGACCGCACTGGAGGATCTGGCCGACCTGTTTCGCAGCGTGCTCTCGGACACGCGCCAGCTGGTGCCGCTCGCGGATGAATTCGCCATCACCCGGCAGTATCTCGCCCTGGAACATCTGCGCCTGGGCGAACGGCTCCTGGTCGAGTGGGACATCGATCCCTCGACCGAAGCCGCGCTGGTGCCGCCGATGCTTCTCCAGCCCCTGGTCGAGAACGCGGTCTACCACGGCATAGAGCCCGGGCTGGAGCCGGGGACGGTTCGCATCAGCGCGCGGCGCGATGGCGAGCGCATGCGGCTGCAGCTGTCGAATCCCTACCACCCGGATCACCAGCACCGGCAGGGCAATCGTATGGCGCTCGAGAACATCGCGGAGCGCCTTTCGCTGCACTTCGACATGGAAGCCGCGCTCGACACCCGCGTAGAGGAAGGGCGATTCAACATCTCCATCGTCCTGCCGACCCGCTTTTCTGCTCGAGGCGAGCGATGAACCCGGCGGCTCCGCTCAGGATCCTGATCGTCGACGACGAGCGGCCCGCGCGCGAGCGCCTGAAGGAGCTTCTCGAGGACGGAGCAGGGGAGCTGAGCACCGCCGTGGCGGGGGAAGCGGCGAGCGGCATCGAAGCGCTCGCGCTCGCACCCGAATGCGCCGCCGATGTCGCGCTGGTGGACATCCACATGCCGGCGATGGACGGCATAGAGGTCGCGCGACACCTGCAGGTCCTCGAGCGCCCCCCCGCGATCGTGTTCGTCACGGCCCACGACCAGTACGCCGTGCAGGCGTTCGAAGTGAACGCGATCGACTACCTGCTCAAGCCCGTTCGTCTCGCACGGCTGCTCGCGGCGCTGAAAAAGGCCGCCGGCAATCCGCGCGCCGATCGCGAGGGTCTGGCGCGGGCAGCGCCGGGTCCGCGCCGCCACCTCAGCGCCGCCGAGCGGGGCAAGGTCACCCTGGTGCCCGTCGAGCAGGTGCTGTTCCTGAAAGCGGAACAGAAGTACGTGACGGCGAGAACGCCCGAGCGCGAGTTCCTCGTCGAAGAGAGCCTGAGCCAGCTCGAGCAGGAGCTGGGTGATCTTTTCATCCGCGTGCACCGCAACTGCCTGGTCGCGCGCCGGGCGATTCGCGCCGTGGTCCAGTCGAAACCGTCGGGAGAGGACGCGAGGGATGCGCGCGGCGAATCGCAGGAAGGGGGCTGGGCGGTGCGGCTCGAAGGACTGGAAGAGGCCATTCCCATCAGCCGTCGGCAATGGCCGGCGGTCAAAGCCCTGGTGAAAGGTTGAATGCCGTGAGCGTCCCACAACGCCTGGTCATCGCTTCGCGCCAGAGCCGGCTTGCCCTGTGGCAGGCGCACCACGTGCGCGACCGGCTGGCAGCGCTCTACCCGGCGTGCGCGATCGAAATCCTGGGCATGACCACCCAGGGAGACCGCGTGCTCGACCAGTCGCTGGCGACGATCGGCGGCAAGGGGCTTTTCGTGAAGGAGCTCGAGACGGCGATCGCCGATGGCCGCGCGGACCTTGCGGTTCATTCGGCCAAGGACGTGCCGATGGATCTTCCGCAGGGCTTCGTCCTTGCGGCCATCCTGGAGCGCGAGGATCCGCGCGATTGCTTCGTTTCGGGAGGATTCGAAGACCTCGAGGCGCTTCCGGGCGGCGCCCGCATAGGCAGCTCCAGCCTGCGGCGTGAAGCGCAGATACGCAGCCGCTTCCCGCAGGTGTCGGTGCTGCCGGTGCGGGGCAATGTCGAGACGCGGCTGGCGAAGCTCGACCGCGGGGAATTCGAAGCGCTGGTGCTCGCAGCCGCGGGCCTGAAGCGACTGGGGCTCGCCGGGCGCATTCGTTCCTTCATCGAACCCGGGACGAGCCTTCCCGCGCCCGGCCAGGGCGCCCTCGCCATCGAGTGCCGGTCGGACCGGGCTGACGTGCAGGAATGGCTGGCGCCGCTCGACCATCCCGCGACGGCGGCCTGCGTGATCGCCGAGCGCTCGCTCAGCCGCGCGCTCGCGGGCAGCTGCCAGGTGCCGCTCGCGGCGCACGCCGTCATTGAGGGTGAGTTGTGGCTGCGCGGACTGGTGGCGACCCCCGACGGAAGCCGGATCGTGCGTGGCGAGGTGCGCGGACCTGCCGCCAAAGCACGCGACCTGGGAGAGCAGCTCGCCGCGACGCTGCGCGAGCGGGGCGCTACCGAAGTGCTTGCGCTGCTCGAGGGTCGGTCGAAGTGAGCCAGGAGCAACGCAGCCGGGAACCCAGGCTGGCAGGATGCGGTGTCCTCATCGTCCGTCCGGCGGGGCTGGGGGAGCGTCTTGCCAGGCTGCTCGCGGCTGAGGGCGCTCAAGCCACGCTGTTCCCCACCATCGAGATGCTGCCCGCGCCACGCCCGGCCCGCCTGGCCGCGGTGATCGCCCGGCTGCACACCTTCGACTGGGCCGTGTTCATCAGTCCCACCGCAGCCCGTGAAGGCGTGCGCGCGGTGCGCTCCTGCAGGGATTGGCCTGCGGAGCCCCGCATCGCCGCCGTAGGGAGCGGCACCGCCGCCGCGCTCGGCGAGCTGGGCTTTGCCACCGTGCTCGCGCCCGCGGCCCCGGGGGACAGCGAAGCGCTGGTCTCCCTGCCCGAGCTGCAGGACGTCGAAGGGCAGAACGTGGTGATCTTCCGCGGCGAAGGCGGGCGCGAGTACCTTGCCCAGGTGCTCGCGGGCCGCGGTGCGCGCGTCGAATACGCCGAGTGCTATCGCAGGAGCCGTCCGGCCACGGATCCGGAGCCGGTCCTGCGAAGCTGGCGCGCAGGCGGCATCCAGGCGGTATGCGCTGCCAGCGGGGAGGCGGTCGGCAACCTGCGTGAAATGCTGGCCGAGGAGGGCATGGCCGTCGCCCGCTCGACTCCGGTGTTCGTGCCCCATCCGCGCGTGGCCACGGCGGCGCGCGAAGCCGGATTCGCCCACACGATAGTGGTGACGGGAGGCGATGCCTCCACCGTGGAAGGACTCGCGGCCTTTTTTGCTAAAGTGTGAAGTCCCCCCGAATTCAAGCCATGAGCGACGAAATCCGCGACGACACCCAGCCCAGGCCCGCGTCGCGCGCTGTCCGCTTCCCGATGCCGTCGCGCTCCTGGTGGATACCCGCGCTGTTCGTGTTGCTCGTGGCGGCGCTGGCCTGGCAGTGGCACGAGTCGCGCACCGAAGTCTCCTCTTTGCGGGAGGAGCTCGCCCGGCGCCTTCGCGACAGCGATACGGACAGCCGCGACGCACGCCTGATCGCCCGCCAGGCGCAGGAGGCCGTGCGCGAGTCGCAGACGCGCCTCGCGCAGGTGGAAACCAGGCTCGCGGAATCGCAGAGCCAGCAGGTCGCCCTGGAGGCGCTCTACCAGGAGCTGTCGCGAGGTCGTGACGAGTGGACGCTCGCGGAGATCGAGCAGATTCTCGCGATCGCTTCGCAGCAGCTGCAGCTCGCGGGCAACATCAATGCCGCGCTCGCCGCACTGCAGACCGCCGACGCGCGCATCGCGCGCGCCGAACGCCCGCAGTTCCTGCCCCTTCGCAAGGCGCTCGCGCGCGACATCGAGAAGCTGAAATCGGCTCCCAATACCGATCTTGCCGGCATCGCGTTGAAGCTCGACCAGGTGATCGCGGGGGTCGACGCGCTTCCCTTCCCGTCTGACCAGCCCGGGCTCGCCGCGCGTCCGGAGGATCGCGTCGAAGAAGGCTTCTGGAGGCGGCTCGGCAGCGGGATGTGGAACGAGGTGAAGCAGCTCGTCCAGGTAAGGAACCTCGATCGCCAGGAGCCGCCGCTGCTTGCGCCCTCGCAGGCGTATTTCCTGCGGCAGAACCTGCGCCTGAGGCTGTTGAACGCGCGCCTCGCGTTGCTTGAACGCAACCCCGCGCTGTTCCGTTCCGACATGAAAGCCGCGCAGGACTGGATCGAGCGCTATTTCGATCCGCGCGCCCGGCAGGTGGCCTCGGCCAGCGCCCTGCTCAAGCAGGTCGCCTCCGGTGGCCTCAGCATCGACATTCCCGACATCTCCGAGAGCCTGGCCGCGGTGCGCACTTTCAAGGCGGTGCGGGAAAAAGCGGCCCGATGAAGGGCCTCGCGTGGGTGCTGGTCCTGTTCGCCGCGGCCGTGGCGGCGTCGATGGCACTGGAAGACGGCGGCTACGTGGTCGCGGTGGTTCCGCCGTGGCGGGTCGAGGTTTCGCTGGTGATGGCGATCTTCGTCGCGCTGGGCGCTTTCGTCATCGGGTACTTCGTCGTGCGGATCGCCTCGCACGCCCTCGCCCTGCCCACGCACGTGCGGGCGTTCCGTGCGCGGCGCCACGAGCGCGGGGGCCGGCGCGCCCTCAGCGCCGCCATGCAGGCGCTGTTCGAAGGACGCTACGGCCAGGTGGAAAAGCACGCCTCGCAGGCCTGGGAGAGCGGCATCGAACCCGGCCTCACCAGCCTGATTGCCGCGCGCGCCGCGCAGCGCCGGCGCGACGAGCCGCGCCGCGAGGAATGGATGCAGCGCGCGGCCGCCGCCGAGCCCGAATGGCGCCGCGCGCGGATGGTGATCCGCGCCGAGCAGCTCCTGGAAGAACGGCGCTTCGAGGAAGCGCGCCAGGTGCTGCAGGAGCTCCATACAGGCGGGGCCCGCCACATTGCGACCTTGCAGCTGCTCCTGCGCGCCGAGCAGGGACTGGGGCATTGGAGCGAAGCCGTGCGGCTCGCGCGCGCGCTCGAGAAGCGCGAAGCGCTGCCGGCGGAGGCGGCCGAGAGCCTCGTGGTGCGCGCTCGCACGTCGGAGCTTTCGCGGGTTTCGCACGATCCCGCGAGCCTGGCCGGATTCTGGCGCGAGCTGCCCGAGAGGGAGCGCACTCATCCGCGCATCGCTGCGGCCGCCGCGCGCGCATTCATGCAGCTCGGCGACTGCCGTTCGGCACACCGCCTGATCGAGCGCGCGCTGGATGAATCGTGGGAGAGCGACCTGGTGCTGCTCTATTCGGAATGCAGCGATCCGGACGCCCTCTCGCGCATCGAGCGCGCCGAGGCGTGGCTCGCAAGGCATCCTGACGACCAGGACCTGCTTCTCACGCTGGGGCGCCTGTGCATCCAGTGCGAGCTGTGGGGCAAGGCGCAAAGCTACCTGGAGGCGAGCCTCTCGGCGCAGCCCAGCCGCGCCGCGCACGTCGCGCTGGCGGGCCTCTTCGACAGGCTGGAGCGTCCCGAGGAGGCTCACCGCCAGTACCGCGCGGCTGCGGACCCGGGCCTGCTGCGCTAGGGCTCGGGCTTCAGCCCGATCAGCTTCGCGAGCTGGGCGAAGGCCTCGCGGTCCCGCTTGAGGAAGGCGCCGAACTCGTCCGCGCTCATGCCGCCTCCGACGAGTCCCAGGGAGGCCATGTATTTCTCGATGAACGCAGGGTCTGCCATGGCCTTGTTGATCTCGGCATTCAAGCGTTGAACCGCGTCCCGCGGCGTGCCCGCAGGGGAGAACAACGCATACCAGGTGCGCAGCGGCAGCTCCATGCCCAGCTCCTTCGACGAGGGCACGTCGGGAAGCGAGCCTGAGCGGCGCTCGCCCGTCACCATGAGCGCGCGCAGCTTGCCTGCCTTGATCTGCGGAACGATCTGGCCCGTGCCGTACAGGTTCACCTGCACTTCGCCAGCCATGAGCGCCTGCTGCGACTGGATTGAAGACTTGTAAGGAACGTGCAGGAATTCGGCGCCGCGGGCCAGGCGCATCCACTCGCTGAAATAGAAGCTGCTGGTGTTGTTTCCGAAGGAGGCCCATGCCAGTGCGCGCGGCTTCGCCTTCGCCAGTGCGATGAGCTCGTCCATGGTTCGCGCCGGAACCGAAGCGTTCACCACGATGGCGACGTCAAGGAAGCCGGTGTGCGCCACCGGCGCAAAATCGCGCAAAGGCTCATACGGCAGCGTCAGCTTCAGGACCGGCTGGTAGGTGATGTTGTTGGTCGCGCCGCTGCACAGCGTGTAACCGTCCGGCGCTGCGCGGGCGCACGCTTCGAGGCCGACGGCGCCCTGCGCCCCTGCGCGGTTCTCGACCACGAACGGCTGGGCCAGTGCCTGGGTCAGCGATTGGGCGAGCCCGCGCGATTGCACGTCGTTGGGTCCGCCGGCGCCGCCGCTGAGAAGCATGCGAACCGGCTTCGACGGATAGGTCTGCGCCTGGGCGCAGAACGCGGCCATCGCGGCCAGGCAGGCTATTGCGCGCAGGCGCACGAGGTCAGTGAACGTGCGGCTTCTTGAGGAAATCGTGCCGGTCGCCCGAGCGCACGCGCACCTGCGAGATAGAGCCGCGCCGCGCCATCGTGAGCGGGATCTCCGTGCCGGCGGGGCCGAGTTTCCACACCTTGCGGAACAGGTCCGCGAGCCCGGTGACTTTTTCGCCGGCGACTTCGAGCACCACGTCGCCGACCTGCACCGATGCGCGCTGCGCCGGGCCGCCCTTGGCCATGCCGGAAACGACCAGGCGTCCGGACATCTCGTTCGCGTACATCCCGAGCCACGGGCGCACCGGGCCCTTGACCCTTCCCAGCGTGAGCAGGTCCTCGAGGATGGGCTCGATGAGGTCGATGGGGACCATCATGTTGCCCTGCACGGAGTCGTCTTCGCCGCCTTCACCCTTGGTCTTGCCCGGGGTGCTCTCCTGCACGAGCAGCGATCCGATGCCGATGAGCTTGCCTTCCACGTCGATGAGCGCCGAGCCTCCCCATTGCGGATGCGCGGGGGCGGTGAAGATCGCCTCGTCGAGCAGGTACTCCCACGAGCCGGCGAACTCGCGCTTGCCGATGATCTTCGCCTTGAGCGAGTGCGCGCGGCCGCCATGACCGGCGACCAGCACGTCGTCGCCGACTTCGGAGCCGGCAGCGGTTCCGCGCTCCAGCACCGGCGCATCGAGCCGGCCCAGGGCCTGCACCAGCCCGAAGCCGCTCGCCTGGTCGTAACCGAGCGGATACGCCGGAACCACCGCCCCCTTGTTGGTCGTGAGCCAGATGGCGGTGGCCTCGGTGATGACATAGCCGATGGTGAGCACGATGCCCCCCTCGCGGATCACCACGCCGTTGCCGACGCGCTCGGTGCCGAGGTTGGACGCGGTGAACGCGTCCTCCGGGATCTCGGCGCGCAGCAGCACCATCGAGTCGAATACCCGAGCGAGGTCGAAGTGGAAATCCTCCGCCTTCGGCTGCAGGTCGGCAGGGAACTGCCAGTCGCTCATTTCAGCCATGCGCGCATGCCCCGGAATTCCCCACGAATGTACACTCCCGCCTTCGAACGATGCATCGTCGGACATGATACAGAGGAGGCCTGCATGAAGACTATCGCCGTTGCGGCGCTGGCGCTTTTTCCCGCGCTCGCTTTTGCGCAGAATTACCCCTCCAAGCCGATCCGCGCCACGATAGGCACTCCCACGGGCGGCCCCGGCGACGTGGTGCTGCGCGGCGCGGCCCAGGCCATCCAGGACGCGACCGGCCAGACGATGATCGTCGAGAACCGCGTCAGCGTCAGCGGCATCGTGTCGGCGGAAACGTGCGCCAAGGCGAACCCGGACGGCTACCAGCTTTGCTCGTGCGACCAGCAGATCGTCGCCATCAACCCCGCGACGCGCTCCACGCTGCCGTACAACCCGGCAGATATCATCCCGATCGCGCTCTACGGGTTCCTCGCCGCGGGTGTGCACGTGCATCCTTCGGTCCCGGTGAACACCCTTCAGGAGCTGCTGGCGCTCGCCAAGCAGAAGCCGAAATCGATCACCTTCGGCACCTACGGACTGACCAGCGCTTCGCACCTCTACATCGAGTGGTGGCGCAACACGCAGGGCATCGATTTCCTCAACGTGCCCTACAAGGCCGCGTCGCTCGCCTGGCCGGCGATGCTCGCCGGAGAGGTGCAGGTTTCCTACTTCGCGCTCACCAGCGCGGCGGTGCAGATGGTCAAGGCGGGCAAGGCGAAGACCCTTGCGGTGACGCTGGAGAAGCGCCTGCCCGAGCTGCCCGATGTGCCCACCTACCGGGAAGCGGGCATCGAGTTTCCGCTGGTCACCTGGTTCGGCCTTTGCGGCCCGAAGAACACGCCGCGGGATGCCGTGACGCGCCTCAACGCGATCCTCAACAAGGGCCTGCTCGGCAATCCCGAGCTCAAGGCGAAGTTCGTTTCCTCGCAGGGCATCCAGGTCGACCCTCCCGCCGGCGGAACGCCGGAGGCGTTCGGCAAGTGGATCGCCTCGGAGCAGGCGAGCTACGCGAAGATCGTGAAGGCGACCGGGGTCAAGGAAGACTAGCGGCCTAGACGCCGCCGGCGACCCGGTCCGCAGGCAGCTTCGGCATCATGAACACGAACAGGTTCGCGATGACGATGGTCGCTACCAGGAAGTAGAACGTCGCCATCAGGCCGTAGGAGTCCGCGATCATTCCGCCGATCGTCGGCGCGATGGCCGCTCCCAGCGCCTGCACCCCGAACATGATGCCTATGCTGGTGCCGCCCATGTTCTTCGGCGTGGTTTCCAGCATCCACGCCTGCAACACGGGGCGCTGCGCGTAGAGGAAGAATCCGAGCGCGGCGATGAAGAAGATGAAGGCCTGCGAATGGCCGGCGACCGCCATGAAGAGCAGCACGACGGCGGTCATCGTCATGGTGGACATGATGATGCTGCGCCGGCCCATCTTGTCCGAGAGGTGTCCGGCGACCGGCGCCGCCGCGAAGCCGGCCAGCTGCATGACGAACAGGCACGCGCCCACCCAGAACGGCGAGTACTGCAGCTCGCGCGACAGGAATACCGGCAGGAACGTCAGCAGGGTGATCTGTGTCATCGACCGGAAGCCCGAGCTCAGCAAGAGCGACGCCATGCCGCGGCTGCGCATCAGCTCACGCAGGCCGTTCATGTAGGAGGCGAGGCTCTGCCCCTCCTTTTTCGCGGCGCCCGCATCCTTGCCTGCGACGTTCCACGTACCCAGGAACGCGAGGATCAGCACGGCGACCACGACGCCGGGCACGAGGTTCACGACGACGATCTCGCGCCAGCTCATGAAGGCGAGCAGTCCGCCTACGGCCAGCGGCGCCAGCGCGTCGCCGACGTTGCCTCCCATGCCGTGAATCGACAGGACGAGCCCCTTGCGCTCCGGGTAGCGGCCCGCAAGGCCCGGGATCGCCGCCGGATGCCACAGGTTGTTGCCGATCCCGACGAGCGAGATGCACACCAGCAGCATCCAGTAGCTGTGCGTGAAGCCCATCAGCAGGTAGGGCAGGCCGATCCAGAACAGCGACACCGCCAGCAGCATGCCCTTGCGGCCCGAGGTGTCCACGTACATGCCGCCGGGAATGTTGGAGATCGCGCCCGCCATGTACTGGCAGCTCATGACCAGGCCGATCTGGCTGTAGGAGAGGCCCAGCTCGGCGCCTATGAGGGGCAGCAGCAGGTAGAAGGTCGCGGGGTACCAGTGCGTGAGGCTGTGGCCGGCGGTGACCAGCCATACCTCCCGCAGCGAGCGGGCGGGGGAGGCGATGTCGGCGGCTACGGAGCTCATCGTGTCTGCTTTCTCAGCGTTTCAGGAAGATCGAATCCCAGGCCTTGGTCCACTTGTCGCGCTGGTCGAGGATGATCGCCGGGTCGACGATCTTGATGCGCGCGTTGCGCAGCGGCGAGGCGGCTTTCGAGTTCGTCGGCACGTAATCCATCGAGACCAGCAGGTCCTGTCCCTCGGACAGCAGGTATTCGTAGAAGAGCAGCGCGGCTCCCGGGCTGGGGGCGCGCAGCGCGACGCCGATGCCGTTCGGCCGCGCCACCAGCGGCTCGAGCGCGATCCAGTCGATCGGGGCGCCCTTCTTCTTAGCGCCTTCGGGCATGTAGTTGTAGACGGTGAGCGCGAGCGGCACTTCACCGGAGACGACCAGGTTGTTGAGCAGCGTGTGGCCGCGGCGCACGGAGACGCCGTTCTTCTGCGCCAGCTCGCGGAAGAACGCGAGGCCCTGGGCCTCGCCCATCTCCCCTGCTAGGGTGGCGAGCCACTCCTGGTCTTCCGACTCAATGCCGAGCTTGCCTTTCCACTTCGGGTCCAGCAGGTCCTTGAAGCTTTTCGGCAGGTCTTCCTTCTTCACCACGTTGGTGTTGTAGGCCTGCACCCACACGGAGACCAGCGGGGCCACCCACTCGCGGTGAGCCGGCACGGCCCCCGCGACCAGGTTCCGGTGGTTGGGCGAGCTCACCGGCTGGAGCAGCTTCTCGCGGTGCAGCGCCTCCATTTCCGGCGCGCTCATCAAAATCGCATCGACCTCGAACCGCTTCGCCGCCGCCTCGGCGACCGTCCTTTGCAGCACGGTCACCGAGCTCGCCCGCCAGACCTTCACCTTGATGCCGTACTTCTTCTCGAACGGCGGGATGATCGTCGGCAGGTCCTTCTCGGCGAAGGACGTGTACAGCGTGAACGAGCCTTCCTTCTTCGCCGCCGCCGCAAGGCGCTCCATCCTGTCGGCGCCCGCGTAGGCCGCGAGCTCCGACTGCGCGAACGCGCTGCCGCAGAACGCGAGCAGCAGGACGGCGAGGACGCGCACGGGGTTTACCGGTCGCGGCGACGCTTCGCGACGAGCTTCACTGCGAGCGCAACGCTCAGCAGGGCCCAGACCCCGACGGCGGCTATGGTCAACCACGCGTCAGTGGCGGAAAGCGCATGGCCGGCGCCGTTCAGGTGGTGGAGCCCGGGGTGGGCGAAAGCGGCGGGGCTGACAAAGGCAAGTGCGACAGCTAGGCGTTTCATGCGGGCTCCTTGATTTTTCCTGCGAGGTAGCGGGTGACGAATTCTGGGGTAATGACCGCTTTGGCATCGTACTCGGGCGCGTCCTCGAGCTGCTCGAGGTCGTTGAGGCCCGACTTGCGGTAGACGCGGTTGATGGCCGAGATCAGCCGCACCGGGCGTGCCGGGTCGGCATTGAAATGCTGGTGGATGGTGTTGGGCGGGATGTAGATCACGTCGCCCGCTTCCCATTCGTATTTCTTCACCTCGTCCTGGGGTTTCCAGTGGTAGGTGTCCGTGATCTCGACGTCGCAGTCCTGGTGCAGGTCGTAGCCGCGGCCCTCCAGCACATACAGGCATTCCTCGGCGAGGTGCCGGTGCTTGCCCGATTTGCTGCCCGGCGGAATGATCAGCATGTACGCGTCGACCGTTTCCATGCGCGTGTTCATGCCCTCGTTCAGCAGGTGCTTGAGCAGACCCTGGCGGGACATTTCCCAAGGCATGTCCGCCGGATGCACGAGCTTCTTGCGCTTGGCATTGCGGCTCGGAGCCGTGGTCGCGTCGTCCAGCAGCTCCTGGTAAAGCTTCGCGCCGGCGCTGCCCGCCAGCCAGTTCTTCGATTCGTCCCAGGCCATTATTTGCCTCCGGCGTGGTTGTAGTCCGCCTCGGCTTCGCGGACCTTGAAGTCTTCCTTGCCCGGCATGGCCTGGCTCGGACGCGGCTCGACGGTCGACTGGAACAGCATGTTCAGGAACATGAACATGGGCTTCGACTTGAGCACCAGGGCGCGCGCCGGACGATCCGGATCGGCGTTGAAGTGCTGGTGCACGCAGTTGTTGTGCACCACCGCCACGTCCCCCGCCTGCCAGTCGTAGCGTATGCCGTCGTGGATTTCGTAGCCCTTGCCGTCGAGGATGTAGAAGGCCGCCTCGTTCACGTGGCCGTGCTTCTGCGACTTGCCGCCCGGCGCATATTCCTCGAGGTGGATGTGCAGCGTCTGCGTCATGCCGTCCTTGGGCTCCATGTAATGGCGGCTGTAGGTCTGCGGCCCGTCGGTGAACTTGATGTCCTTCGCCTTGCGCACGCGCGGCAGCGCGCGCAGGCGCTTCAGCTCGTCCTTGAGGCTGTACGCGCCGGCGATCGCGCGCACGAAGATCCGGTCCTTCTTGCTGTGGTAGTGCGACTCGTTCGGTGTCGATGCAGGTGCGGGTGCCTTGGTGCCTTCGGCCATGGAATGCCTCCTTGCTTACTTGGCGGCGCCGCGCCCGGCGGTGCCGATGATTTCCCGGTACAGCTTGGACCATTTCTCGTTCTCGTCGAGCACCACCTTCGGATCGACGAACTGCAGCGGGAAACGGTTGAGGGCCGTGGTGACGCGCTTGCTGGTCGGGATGAAGTCGCGCTTGAGCATCAGGTCCTGCGCGTCCGTCAGCATGAAGTCGAAGAACAGGACCGCGGCATTCGGGTGCGGCGCGCGCCGCGCCATGCCGATGCCCTGCGGGCGCGCGAGCGCGGGCTGCAGCACGAACCAGTCGATCGGCGCGCCGTCATTCTTCAGTTGCTCGGCCTTGTAGTTGTACACGGTGAGCGCGAGCGGCACTTCGCCGGAAGCCACGAGATTGGTGAGCAGCGTGTGGCCGTTGCGCACCGACATGCCATTGACGGCGACGATGTCCCGGAACAGCTTCAGGCCCTTCGCCTCGCCCATCGAGCCGACCACGCCGGCGAACCAGTCCATGTCCGCGCCTTCGATGCCCAGGCGCCCCTTCCAGCGCGGGTTGAGCAGGTCCTCGAAGGTCTTCGGCAGCTCGTCCTTCTTCACCAGCCTGGTGTTGTAGGCGAACGAGAAGACGTTCAGCCGCGTGCCGATCCATTCGCGGTGCGGGGGGATGGCCTGCGGGATGAGCTGGCCCAGGTGCGGCGTCTTCACTTCCTGGAGTACCCGCTCGCGGGCGAGCGCTTCCATTTCCGGCGAGTTGGTTTCGGCGATGTCGAACTCGTTGCGCCCTGCCTTCGACTCGGCGACCGCCCGCTGGACGATGTTCTCCGAGCTCGCCCTCCAGACCCGCACCTTGACGCCGTACTTCTTCTCGAAGGCCGCGGCGAACACGGTCATGTCGTCGACGGGGGCCGAGTTGTAGACCGAGAGGAAGCCTTCCCGCTTCGCGCCTTCGATCAGCCGCTGCTGCCGGTCGGCGCCCAGGTACGACGCCACTTCGGCCGGGCTGCGCGCCTGGCCGAAGGCCGCCGACGAAACCGCCACGGCGATCGTCAGGGCAAGGAGGCGAAGGAGGGTGTGCATGAGCAGGCGAGTATAGGCTCAGGCCGCTTTCGGAGGCAGCGTGGCGAGCTCGGCCTCGTAGGCGGCGTCCATCCGGGACTGCACGCCGTGCTGGGCGAGCGCCTCGGCGAAGAGCTTGCGTACCAGAGGCTTCTCGTCCGCGTAGTCGATCTGGTCGCCCCCTTCGCGCTTGCTGATCCAGGCCTTGGGAACCCCCTGGGCGTTGCGGATGGCCACGCCCTCGAACTTGAACGCGAGGTAACGGGCGGGCGTCTTGCCGGTGTTGAAGTGCTGGTGCATCCACAGCGTGGGCGGGACGATCATGGTGCCGACCTGCCATTCGTAGCGCGTGGGTTCCTGGCCCTCCGGCCACATGAGGCTGAAGCCCTCGCCGGACAGGATGATCACGTGCGCGCCCGGGCCGTGGGCGTGCGCCTTCTTGTAGGTGCCGACGGGAAATTGCGAGATATGGCTGTTGAGCGAGCTCTTGGCCATGTTGAAGCGGATGTGCCCGCCGCCCGCGCCGCGTTCCTTGGCGGAGATGAGCGGCAGGTTCACCGCGTCGGCGACGAAGTTGGTCTGCAGCAGCAGGCCCTTCTGCTCGCCCTTGTTGGCGAAGTAGTCCGGCTCGCCCGAGAAGCGGCCCTTGAAGTCGTACTTGGTGTTGAAGATGAAGTCGAGGTCCTCGTACAGGTTGATCACCACCGGGGCGTTGGTGACCGACACGAAGCGCGCCGGCTCCCGGCCCGAGCCGTTGAAGTGCTGGTGCCAGGCATTGAGGGGGATCGCGAACAGCGAGCCGGCCTTCCATTCGAAGGTGACGCGCTGGCCGGCGTCGTTCCACACCGAGGTCGAGCCCCGGCCGTCGAGCACCAGCACCATCTCCTCGTAGAGCTGGCGCAGCGGCTCGAGCTTGCCGCCGGCGGGAATCTCGCACACGAAGCAGTCGTTCGACGTGCGCGACGCCTCGTGGTTGATGAACACGCCCTTGCCGCCGCGGCGGGCCCAGGGCTTGAGCTCGACCGTGCGCAGGTTCGGCACGTAGAGCGCGTTGATGATGTCGAGGCCCTCGTTCTTCACCCAGCGGGTGTACGGGGTCTCCTTCTCGGCGGCGAACTTGCCCGCCAGCTCTTCCGATGCTACGGCGCCCTTGGCCATGCTGACTCCCTAGCGTGCGCCGTGCGCACGACCGACTGTGGAGCCCGTATTCTAATGCGCCGGGGCTGTCAGTTTCGTGAAGAAGCGCTTTCCGGGAGCGCGATGCATTTGTCAGGATTGAGGCGCAGGAAGATGGCCCCGCCCACGCCGCTCTTCAGCGAGGGATGGCCGCGGGCTATCAGGCGCTCTCCCCCGGCGCTGATCTCGAAATCCACGCACTCGCCCAGGAACACGCGCGTGTCCACGACGCCTTCGCAGATGTTGGTGCCGTCGGCCGGCGGCCGTGCCTCGAAAAGCTGGATGTCCTCCGGCCGGATCGACAGCACGACGGCGTCCCCGGCGCGCAGCGCGCCGGCGGACTGGGCCACGAATTCGCCCACTCGCGTGAGCACGCTGTAGCGCCCTGAATCGAGCGCGGACGAAACCTTGCCGTCGATGAAGTTGGTCGTGCCGACGAAATCCGCGACGAAGCGGTTCCGGGGCGTCTCGTAGACCTCGCGCGGCGAGCCGAGCTGCACCACGCGCCCTTCGCTCATCACCGCGATTTCGTGCGACAGCGCCAGGGCCTCGCTCTGGTCGTGGGTGACGTATACCGTGGTGACGCCGAGCTCGCCCTGCAGGCGCTTGAGCTCGAAGCGCATGCGCTGGCGCAGCTTGGCGTCGAGGTTCGACAGCGGCTCGTCCAGGAGCAGGAGCTGCGGCTCCATGACAAGGGCGCGCGCCAAAGCGAGGCGCTGCTGCTGGCCGCCCGAAAGCCGGGTCGCCTCGCGGCCCGCCAGCTCGTCAAGCCCCACCGCGGTGAGCACCCGCGTGACTTTTTCCTCGATGGCCTTTTTCGAAAGGCGCGCGCCGTTGACCTGCAGCGGGAAGGCCGCATTGTCGAAAACGTTCATGTGCGGCCAGATCGCGTACGACTGGAACACCATGCCGATGTTGCGCTTGTTGGGCGCGATGAAGGTGTGGCTCGCGGACGAATAGACCGTCTTTTCACCGACGCGGATCTCGCCCGCGACGGGGCGCTCCAGGCCCGCGATCGAGCGCAGCGTGGTGGTCTTCCCGCAGCCGCTGGGTCCGAGCAGCGTGAAAAACGTGCCCTCCTTCACCTCGAAGCTCACGTCCTGCGCGGCTTTCACGGGCGCGCGCTTGTCGTCGGCGCTGCCGGAGTACTCGGTGAACAGTCCTTTTACGCTGAGCATCTCATGCGTCCTTGACTCCGAACCGGCTGCCGACGACCTGCGCGACCATCACGAGCACGAACAGCGCCAGGATGAAGAGCACCCCCAGGGCCGACAGCTCGACGTACTGTCCGTTCTGCCATAGCTCCCAGATGATGATCGAGACCACTTCGGAGCCGGGGCTGTAAAGGAGGATCGAGCTGGAGAGCTCGCGGATGGAAACGATCAGGATGTAGATCCAGCCCGCCAGCAGGCCCGGTTTCAGCAGCGGCAGCACCACGCGGCGGAACGTCGTCGCCCACGACGCCCCGCTCATGGACGCGGACTCCTCCAGCTCCTTGTGGATCTGCAGCATCGACGCGGTGTTGTAGCGCAGCCCGTAGGGCAGGAAGCGCGTGATGTAGGCGACAGCCATGATCCACAGCGTTCCGTAGATGCCGATGTTGAAGTTGAGGTAGAAGATCATGATCGCAAGGCCGAGCACCATGCCGGGAAACACCATCGGCATGGACGCAAGGTTGTCCAGCAGCCAGCGGCCCGGGATCTTCGTCTTCACCACGATCCAGCAGATCACCGAGGTCACCAGCATGATCAGCGTCGCGCTGGACACGGAAAGGATCAGGCTGTTCCACACCGACTGCCCGAGCGTCGGGTAGTTGAGGATGAAACGGTAAGGGTCGAGGGTCAGGTTCTTCAGCGCCGCCATCGAGGGCACGCTGTAGAACTTCTGGAACGACGACCACAGCAGCACGAGGAACGGCAGCACCACGATCAGCAGGAAATACGCGATGAACACCGCCGCGGCGACGTAGCGCCACGGGCCGAGATCGATCAGCCGCGGGCGAAAGCCCTTCCCGGTGACGGTCGAATACTTGCTCCCCCGGTTGGAGAGCCGGGACTGCAGGTAGATGCCCGCCGTGGTGATGAGCAGCAGCGTCACCGCATAGGCGGCCGCCAGGCCGACCTGGCTGGGGTAGCGATGGATGGCCTGGTAGATCGACGAGGTGAACACCTCGATGCCCACCGGCATGCCGAGCAGCGCCGGAACCTCGAAGGACTCTACTGCCCGGACGAAAAGAATCAGCAGCGTGGCGAACGCAGCGGGCCACGCGAGCTTCATGGTGATGCGCCAGGCGACCTGCGCCACGTTGGCGCCGCTCATCATGGCGGATTCCTCCAGCGACGGGTCCATCGACCGGAAGGCAGCGGTCATCAGCAGGAAGGCCATCGGGGAATAGTGCAGGCCGTCGACCCAGATCATCCCCGGGAGCGAGTAGATGTTGAAGAACACCGTGTCGGTTTCGAACAGCGCCTGCAGCCCCAGGTTGATGAGCCCGATCTTGGGGCTCGCGAGGAAGATCCACGCGACCGTGAACAGGATGCTCGGAATGATCAGCGGAATCAGCGAAAGCGCGAAGAACAGCCTCTTGAACGGCGTGTTGGTGCGCTCGTTCATCCACGCCAGGACGGTGCCGACGACGAACGACAGGCTCGCCGTTCCCGCCGCGAACTGCACCGAGTTGGCGAACAGCCGCGCAGTCTCGAAGCTCGAATAGGCGTTGCGGTAGTTGTCGAACGTGAACTCGGCGGCCTTCGCGGCTGTCTGCGGCGTGAAGAAGCTCTGCCACAGGAGGAACACCAGCGGAACCAGCGAAAGCCAGGCGGCGATCGCCACGCAGACGCCGATCACCACCCACTTGAGGTCGAACGGCGCACGCGGGGCCGCGATGGCCTGCGGCTTCAGCGCCTGTTCACCTGCCTGCATCGGTCCTCCCGTTGAGATGCGGCAGTTTATCGCGGGCTAGTGCCGATGCGGATGTCCGTGCCCGTGGCTGTGCAGGCGGCCGCGGTGGCCCTGCGGCTGGCGGGGGTCTTCGCTGAACACGAGCGACTTCACGGTCACGGGCACGGTGAAGGAGGGCATGCGGATGCGCCCCAGGTCGACGTAGTCGAAATCCCAGAGCGTCACGCCGTCGATCACCAGGATCTCGCCTTTCACGCCCATCTCCTCGCGCAGGATCGCGCCGAGCGTCTGCGCGATGTCGCCGTCGATCACGATGAACAGCGGCTTGCCCGCGGCGAGCGTCCGCTCCAGTCCCTGCAGGATCCCCGCGGCGAAGGCCGAGATGCGCTCGTAGGAGGGCGCGCCCCGCCACCGGAAGGCCAGGGCGACTTCCCTTTCGCCTTCCACCAGGTCGAAGGCGGTGAAATGGCTGCGGATCGCGCGGGCGATCTCGGCGGAGTCCACCGCCTCGCGAAACTCATATACCGGCTGCAGCACCTGCAGGTTGCGCCGCGGCAGCAGGCTGGCGGGGTCGGTAATGTAAGTTGTGTTGCCCGAGAGCTGCACGCTGTATTCGGAAGCGCCCAGGGCCGTGGCCCGGATGCATTCGCCCGCCGGCAGCAGCTTCCAGGGCAGGGCGCCGGCGTCGAGCTTCTTGCGCAATGCGCGCCCCAGCGGCCGTCCCAGGTCGTTGAAGTCGCGCATCTCGCGCCCGTACACATATTCGGCCACTCCGCCGGACACCATCACGCCGCGCATCTGTCCGTCGTCTTTCAGCTCGGGCAGCATTTCCGTCAGGTAAAGGTGCTGGATGTCGTCCGGGATCCGACGCGAATGGATGGCGGTCACGAGCGCATTAGCCATCCATTCGGCGAGCGTGCGCATGTCTTCGCGGGTGATGACGTCGCCGCGGTTCCAGGAGAACCCCGCGAGCGAGGCGAGGTGCTTGCCGGCCGGGTCGAGCCTGACGATGCGCAGGTCGTCGTCCACCACGAGCAGCCGTCCTCCGATGTGCACCGCCGCCGTGGCCAGCACCTTGCCGTTCTCGACGAGGGCCAGCTTGGTGGTGCCGCCGCCGATGTCGATGTTGAGGATGCGGCCCTCGAGCTCGTGGGAGGCCCGCGCCGCGCCCGAACCGTAGGCGGCCAGCATCGCTTCCATGTGGTGGCCCGCCGTCGCGCAGACGAATTCGCCGCCCTGCTCGGCGAGCACGCCCGCAATGCCCTCGGCGTTCTCGCGCCGCAGCGCCTCGCCGGTGAGGATCACGACCCCCGCGTCGATGTCGTCGGGATGCAGACCCGCGGCCTCGTAGGCGTCGTCGATGATCTTCCCGAGCGCCCGGTCGTCTATGCGCTCCTCGCTTTGATACGGGGTCAGCGCCACCGGCGACTGGAAGAGTGTTTCGCGCGAAACCACCATGTACCTGCTGGAGAGGTCTTCGCTCATTCGCCTCAGTTTCAGGCGCGAGAAGATGACCTGCGTGCCGGCCGAGCCGATGTCGATGCCGATGCTGGAGAGCGAAACGTTGTCGGCGATCCACAGCGGGTTTTCTTCCAGGGGACCGTCGTCGCCCTCGTGGTCATGGTCGTGATCGTGGTCGTGATCCGCCCCTTCTTCGCCCTCGTGGACGTGGTCGTACTCCTCGCCGTACAGGTGGTCGGCCAGGGAATGGGGCTTGCGGCCTTTTTTGTCTTCTTCGCTCATCTGGGGCGATGCTAGCGCGAAGCGGGGCGAAGCGACGGTCCGTTTATCGCAGTAGTCCGCCCGGCGCAGGCCGCCATTCATGAATTGATATATTGGAGGCGCGTAATGGAGGCACGGAATCTCCGGAGCCTCGCACATGCAGCGCCGAACGGATTGCCAGATTCCCCTGCCGCTGCCGTACGGCGGATGCAGCGAAGACGACCTGCGGGCGGCGCATCGCGCGTCAGGCGTCAAGATTCCCTTCGAACAGGCTCTCCAGGACCGCGCCCTCGCCATCTGCCTGCGCAGCTTCGCCGAAGCGCGCCGCAGGCGGCGCCCGGTGCACTGACTCTCAGGGCCAGTTCGCGCGCTTCCTGACGGCAGCTGCGGCTTCCCCGGCCTCCCGTCCGAGCCGCTCTTCGTCCATCGAAGTCAGGCGCCCGCCGCGCAACAGGATGCGGCCGTCCACCACCGTCATGTCGACATTCATGGGCTGCGCAGTGAACACCAGCGCGTGAGTGGGCTCGCCCATCGGCGCGATATTCGCGTCGGTGGTCCGGACGAGGATCAAGTCGGCGCGCTTGCCCGGCGTGAGAGAACCGACGCGGTCCGCGATCCCCATGTCCTTCGCCCCTTCGAGGGTCGCGAGCTGAACCAGCCTGCGGGTGGTGACCGGCACCTTGTCGCCGATCCGCCGGCTGTGGTTCCAGTGCAGCACGCGCATCTGGTTGAAGAAATCCGCGTTCAGGCCTGCCACGTGATCGCTGGAGAGGCTCATCTGGACGCCCGCTTCGACGAGCTCCGCGTACTGGATGTCGCCGCGCTCCTGGAGGCGGCGCATCTCGGTCACCGGGGAGATGCTGAAGGTGGTGCGCCAGCGCGCGAGCATGCCGAACTCCTCGCGGCTGATGAGCTCCGGGTGAACGAGTTGCAGGTCGGGACCGAGGAGTCCCTCCTTTTCCATGAGCGTGACGACGCCCGGATTCCCCAGGTGCACCGTGATCGGAAGGCCGAGCTTGCGCGCGCCGGCCCAGTCGGCCTTCACGCTTTTCAGCAGCACCGGGTCGGGTGCGACGCTGCGTGAGCAGATGCCGAGCGTGATCAGACCGTCGTAGCCGCCGGCCAGCATCTTCTGCACCCGCGCAAGGTCGCCCAGATCCATGGTGTCCGCGGGCTTCAGCAGGCCGCTGTATCCGTAGGCAAACCTCGAGCGGATGCCGGTCTCGGCGATGGCACGCACCCCGGCGTCCGCGTGCGCCGGCGAGAGGATGTTGTGGTTCCAGTCGTGGATCGTGGTGACGCCCGAGTGCAGGGCTTCCGCGATGCCCAGCTTCGCGGATCGGTAGCAATCGTCCGCGGTGTAGTGCGGCCCGAGCCTCGCGGTCGCCGGGAAGTAGCCGTAATTGACCGCGTCATCGTTGCGGATCAGGGCGCGCAGCGCCGTTGTCCAGAGATGGAAGTGCGTGTCTATGAATCCGGGCATCGCGAGCATGCCACGGCCGTCGATCGCCTCGCCGCCGCCCGGCAGGTTCGCGCCCACGGCGACGATCTGGCCGTTGCGCACGTGGACATCGCCCCTTGGCAGGTCACCGACGTTCGGGTCCATGGAAAGCACGTAGGCGTTGCGGATCGTGAACTCGCCGCGCGGGGGAAGACTGCCCGCCGGCGCGCTGCTGCCTACCGTGGCGCAGCTTGTCGTCGTGCCCGCGGCCGCGACGGCGGCTGCCGTTTTCAGAAATTGACGTCTTTCCATGATTCCTCCTCTGGAAGTGCAAGCAGGGTGCAGCTACATCGGCACGCCGTCCCGGAACGCCAGCAGCTCGCCCGCTGCCATCGGCGTCCATTGCTCGTTGTCGGTCAGGGGCTTGGTGGCGATCACCGCCACCCGGTCCGACGGCGTGGTGACGGTGCTGAAGTCGACTTCATAGTCCTCGTCGACGAGGTGCGCCTTCGAGAACGGCGCCTTGCGCAGGATGTAGCCGAGGTTTGTGGCGCAATGGGCATACAGCACGGACCCGTCGCACAGCAGGTAATTGAATTCGCCGAAGGCGCCGATCTCCTTCGTGATCCGCGCGAGCGTTTCGCGAAGCTCCGCCGCGGCGGGTGCGCCGCCCGGAAACGCCGAGCGCAGCGTTTCGAGGATGAAACAGAACGCGCGTTCGCTGTCGGTCGCCCCAACCGGGAGATGGAAGCTGCCGCGAGGCGGCGCGAAGTCCTTCAGGGTGCCGTTGTGCGCGAAGGTCCAGTAGCGGCCCCACATTTCGCGCACGAACGGGTGCGTATTTTCCAGTGCCACGCCGCCCACCGTCGCCTTGCGGATGTGGGCGATGACGTTGAGCGAGTGGATCGGGTAGGTCTTCACCAGCTCCGCCACCGGAGACTCGGAAGCCGGCTTGGTGTCGATATAGAGGCGGCAGCCGCGGCCCTCGTAGAACGCAATGCCCCAGCCGTCGACGTGCTTGTCGGTGGCCCCGCCGCGCCTGTGGAAGCCGGCGAACGAAAAGCACACGTCCGTGGGGACGTTGCAGTTCATTCCCAGCAGCTGGCACATGCAAGGATGTTATCGCATCGGTACGGCTGGCCGCGCCGTCGCGCGCTGCGGACCCGAGGGAAAACCGCTATCGTCGTCTCATGGCGATGTGCGGCCATCCTGACACGCGGAGACCATCCAATGAAGACAAAGGACAGCAACACCCACTGGCAATCCGTCTGCGAATGCTGCGTCCCTTCGTCGAAACGCCGGGGCTTCCTTACCGGCGCCGCCGCGCTGGGAGCAGCCGCCGGGAGCGGGTTGCTCGGTTCCATGGGCAGTGCCTATGCCCAGGGCTCGGCGACGCCCCCGCGGCGCGGTGAATACCTGGTCCGCGGCGGATACATCATCACCATGGACAAGGCCACCGGGGACATTCCCGTGGGTGACGTGCACGTGCGAAATGGCGCCATCGTCGCCATCGCGCCGTCGATATCCGCTCCGGGGCTGGAGGTCATCGATGCCCGGAACATGATCGTCATGCCGGGCTTCATCGAAACGCATTCGCACTCCTGGAATGCGCTGCTGAAGAACATGCGCCGGCCCGGGGTCGACTATTTCCCGTTGAAGGAAGTCTTCGGCAAGCTGCATACGCCGACCGATTACTACCGCGCCAACCGGCTGTTCATGGCGGACGCCCTGAACGCAGGCATCACCACGGTCATCAACTACGCGCACAACACCCAGTCGCCGGCGCACGTCGATGCCGAGATCAAGGCCATGATGGAAAGCGGCCTGCGCGGCCGTTACGCGTACAGCGGCCCCGATCCGTACCCGAACGACAAGACCATCGATTTCGCCGACGTGCTCCGCGTCAAGCGCACGTATTTTTCGAGCCCCGGCAACCTGATCGACCTGGGACACGGGCTGCGGCCTTCGACGCCCCAGGGCCAGCAGCTCACCTCGTACCCGCAGGAATTCCGCTTCGCCATCGAGAACGGGCTGCCGATCATCCTGCATTCGGGATCGCGTCCCGGTGTCATGAGCCCCTCCAAGCTGCATGCCGAAGGGTTCAGCAAGAACCTGATCTTCGTCCACTCGCTCTTCTTCGACGAGAAGGACCGGCAGGTGATGGTGGAGAACGGAACGTCGAACGCCTTCTCGCTCTACAACGACATGCGCAACCAGCTCGGAACCGAGTTGCGCGAGCAGATCCTCGGCATGGTGAGCATGGGCGCCAACGTGTGCCTGTCCCACGACGCCACGTCGCTCAACCCCACGTCGATGTTCGACCAGATGCGCCTCGCCTGGCATATGACTGCGCCGCCGAACACCCCGCTCGAGAAGTTCCGCCTGACCCAGACCCAGTGCCTGGAGCTCGGTACCATCAACGGCGCGAAGGCGATGGGCATCGCCGACAAGACCGGCTCGCTGGTTGCAGGCAAGCGCGCCGACATGATCCTGCTGCGCGCGAGCGACATCAACATGGTGCCGTTCGACAACGGTCCTTCGGCGGTGCTGCACAGCGCGACCACGGGCAACGTGGATACGGTGATCGTCGACGGCAAGGTCCGGAAGTACCGCGGCCGGATCCTCAGCATGAACGTGAGCGACGTGCGGCGCGAGGCGCTGGAATCGTTCTACCTGTTGCGCGAGCGCGCCGGCGGCCAGTGGGCGCCCAAGGCGTGGGAAAAACGGCCGGCCTGAACTCGCAATGAACGTGCCGGACGAAAAGGCCCTGCGGCAGCTGAGCGCATCGATGGATCTCGACGCGCTCTGGCTGCCGTTCACCGCCAATCGCCAGTTCAAGGCTGCGCCACGCCTGCTGGTGTCCGCCAAAGATATGCACTACCAGACCGTTGACGGCCGCAGCGTGCTCGATGGCATCGCGGGCCTCTGGGCGGTCAACGCCGGCCACTGTCGCCAGCCGATCGTCGAGGCGATCCAGAAGCAGGCGGCGACGCTGGACTACGCGACCGCTTTCCAGATGCACCATCCGCTGGCGTTCCAGGCCGCGGAAAAGCTGGCCGCGATTGCGCCGCAGGGCCTGAATCGGGTGTTCTTTGCGAACTCGGGCTCGGAAGCCGTCGATACCGCCTTGAAGATCGCACTCGCCTACCACCGCCTGCGCGGAGAAGGTACGCGCCGCATCCTCATCGGGCGCGAGCGGGGATACCACGGCGTGGGCTTCGGCGGCATTTCAGTCGGTGGCATAGGCGCCAACCGCAAGGCTTTCGGCAACACGCTGGGGGCAGTGGACCATCTTCGCCATACGCACGATCTCGAGCGCAATGCGTTTTCGCGCGGGCTGCCGCAGCACGGCGCGGAACTGGCCGACGACCTGGAACGGCTGGTGCAGCTGCACGACGCATCCAACATTGCCGCGGTGATCGTCGAGCCCGTGGCGGGATCGACCGGCGTGTTGCTGCCGCCCAGCACATTGGGATCCTAAGCTTAGAATTCCACGTGGACAAGTTGTCGCGGCC
>JADMIO010835411.1_pt1 | contig 25391 bp, 15 predicted proteins | sample 8958161 | NCBI WGS metagenome assembly JADMIO01 (sample SAMN16585339, study PRJNA669376) | soil metagenome | isolation source: Crop rotation soil | place: USA: Cullars Rotation, Alabama | collected 2011
CGCGACAACTTGTCCACGTGGAATTCTAAGCTTAGGATCCCAATGTGCTGGAAAGATGATGCCCAAGGCCAAGGGCGATCCTTACTTCGTCAGTTGCCGCCAGGGAGCGGAGGAAGCAGCGAAAGAGTTGGGCGTGGATCTGCTTTGGGATGGCCCGACGGATCTCGATCCGGCCAAGCAAAATGAGGTCGTGGAAGCCTGGATCACAAAAGGCGTTGATGTGATTGCGGTCAGCGTCGAAAACCAGGCCGGGATTTCCACTGTCCTGCGCAAAGCGCGCGACAAAGGAATTAAAGTAATTACCTGGGACGCCGATGCCGAAAAGAATGCGCGTGATTTTTTGATCAACCAGGCCACCCCACAGGGTATTGGTAACACGCTGACCGACGAAGCCGCGCGCATCATGAACAATAAAGGTGAGTTTGCGATCATTACCGCGTCACTGAGCGCCGCGAATCAGAACGAATGGATCAAGAACATCAAAGCGCGGCTGGCGGAAAAGTATCCTGAGATGAAATTGGTGGCGATCCAGCCGAGCGAAGGCGATCGGGATCGCGCATTTACGGAAACGCAGACGGTGCTGAAGGTTTACCCGCAGGTCAAAGTGATCATGGCGATTGCGGCGCCGGCGGTTCCCGGCGCTGCCGAAGCGGTGAAACAATCGGGCCGCAGCGACGTGAAAGTTACCGGACTTTCGCTGCCGAACATGAACAAGCCCTACGTTAAGACAGGGGTGGTGGAAAGCGTGGTGCTGTGGAATACCGTGGACCTCGGTTATCTGACGGTGTACGCGGCAGACGCGCTCAGCACCGGTAAGTTGAAGCGAGGCGATCGCGAGCTCTCAGCGGGGCGGTTAGGCAGGATCGAGGTGGCGGAAGACGAAGTCCGGCTCGGCGCTCCGTTCATTTTCAATCAGAGCAACATCGATCGATTCAATTTTTGACCTTCGTGGGCTTTGTTTGGTGTCCTTTGGTGGTTTCGTACTTCGCGGCTACATAAACCACGAAAAACACGAAAGGGTTTGTTGACTGGTTCTGCTGCCGGTACCCGATCACGAAATTGCACGAAGTGCAGCCAGTTGCTCAGCGCTCTTTGCTCTCGGCCCAGGGCGGTTGGGTGGTAGGCGGGCGATAGGTTGGTGTTCCGGTAAGGTGAAAAGCTTATGAAGCCTGCATTAATTCGAGAAGTCCGCGCGTTTGTGATCGCTGCGGGCGAGATGGGCGCGGATTATCACAATCAAAACGGCAGCCACTGGATCATCGATCTTCCGATCGCAAATCCAATGTCTGTCTATGAAGACTATCGTGCCCGCCGGACAAGCTGGGGCATCAACGCCCTGGGAACAGTGCTGGTGGAAGTCGAGTTGGATGACGGCACCGTCGGCTTAGGCTGCAGCATCGGCGGCGAGCCGGCCTGCTATATCATCGAAAAACACCTCAGTCGTTTCGTCGAAGGCCAGGACGCCCACAACGTTGAATTAATTTGGGACCAGATGTGGCGCGCGACTATGCCTTACGGCCGTAAGGGTCTGACCGTCCAGGCTATCAGCGCTGTCGATCTGGCGATTTGGGACTGCCTCGGCAAGCTGCGCGGCGAACCCGTCTATGCGTTGATTGGCGGCAAGACAAAAGAACGGCTGCCCGTCTATGCCACGACTTCGCGTCCCGACATCGCCCAAAGTTGGGGATTTCATGGCGCCAAGATCCCATGTCGTTATGGTCCAGCCGAAGGGCAACAGGGTCTCAAGAAGAATATCGCCATCATGGCGGAGGCGCGTGAGCAGGTGGGTCCTGACTTCCCTTTGCGCCTCGACTGTTACATGGCTTTGACGGTGCCGTATGCAATTCAGTTGGGTAAGGAGTTGGCCCAATACAATTTGGAATGGATCGAAGAGTGTCTGCCGCCCGACGATTATGATGGTTATGCAGAGATTCGCGCGGCGCTGCGCGGAGTTTGTCTGGTCACGACCGGCGAGCATGAATACACCCGATATGGATTTCGCGAGTTGATCGCGCGCAAGTGCGCGGACGTCCTGCAACCTGACATCAACTGGGTAGGCGGCTTGACCGAAGCGAAGCGAATTGTGGCGATGGCGGCCGCTTACGATATTCCGATCATCCCGCACGGTTCCAGTGTTTTTTCGTACCACCTGCAATTCGCTTTTACGAACTGTCCGATCGCCGAGTTTTTGGTGATGAGCCCCCAAGCCGATGAACTCGTGCCGCTGTTCGGCCGGCTGTTCACCAACGAACCTATCCCGCATCAGGGGTTCATCGAATTAGATGACACCCCCGGATGGGGTGTCGAGCTAAATCACGATCTCGAGTTATTGAGACCATACGAGGATCGAAACCGCATGGTTGTGGCCGTGGATTGATTGATGACAGACCTTCTCAAAGATCAGGTAGCAGTGGTCACCGGATCGGCTTCCGGTTTGGGATTCGCCATCGCCCGAAAGTTATGTGACGCCGGTGCGAGGGTAGCTTTGTTGGACCTCAATCAGGAGGCCCTGGACGTTGCGGCCGCATCCATCGGTCCAAAAGCTATTCCGTTTACGATTGACCTGACGGACGAGCCTCAGGTTCGAAAAGTGATCGGCGAGGTCGGCGAGTGGTTTGGGCGGATCGACATTCTCATCAACAGCGCTGGAGTCACGGGCAGGACAAACCTCAAGAGTCATGAGGTTGAGGCGACGGACGTTCGCTTTGTTTTTGAGGTCAATTTCATGGCGTCGTTTTTGACCGCGCGCGCGGTGCTGCCATGGATGTTGCGGCAAAACTACGGCCGGATTCTTCATATTGCGTCGATCGCGGGGAAAGAAGGGAATGCGGGAATGCTGGCGTACTCGGCTTCGAAAGCGGCCGTTATCGGCATGACCAAGGTGCAGGGGAAGGAGTATGCCGAGACCGGCATAACGGTTAACGCGCTGGCGCCGGCAGTGATTCAAACACCGATGGTTGATGCCATGCCGGCTGAGCAGGTGAAATACATGACGGATAAGATCCCGATGAAACGCTGCGGTACGTTGGACGAAATAGCTCACATGGCGACGTTTATTGTGGCGCCGGGCACGTCGTTTACGACCGGCTTCACGTTTGATATGACCGGCGGCAGAGCAGTGTATTGATATTGGGACGGTTTTTATTGGTTCATCGGTTCATTGCTTAATTGAATCATTGAATCAATGGTTGTTCAGTCGGGCCGGCTGAGCGGTGAGGTCAGTACCGGGAGCGGTAGCGACCGTATCGTAGTCTAACTGGCGAGCAACCCGGTCGCTACCGCTCTCGGTACTGACCTCATCATCCGATCGCTGTCACGGTACTGTGGTAGACCGCATTGCAAGCAGTCGACGATGATCAATTAGTCAATGAACAAATGACCCCAATGACTCAATGAACCAATAACCCCAATGACTCAATTTCAAATCCAACTCCTCAAGATGGGTCAATGCGATGTGGCTGGGCCGGAAGTTTTCTGGATGAGCCATTGGAACGATTGGGTGCAGCTGTATTTTTGGATGGTTGTAATTCGCGGCAACGGCAAGACCGCCATCATTAACACCGGACCACCCGCCGATCTCACTGAATTAAACGAGCGTTGGAGCAGCGGCTTTGGTGAACGAGGAAAACTGGCCCGCGCAGAAAATGAACGGCCTGTCGCGGCGCTCGCTGCTCTCGGCATCGCGCCGGAAGAAGTCGATTACGTGCTCATCACGCCAATTCAGATTTATGCCACCGCGAACATTCAACTATTCAAGAATGCGACGGTGTGCATCTCCAGGCGTGGCTGGATTGAAGATTTTCATGCCGAGAAGTTTCCCATGCATGTGCCGCGCAAGCTGCGCCTGTCCGACGAAACGTTGCAGTACCTGATGTTCGAAGGCCAGGACCGGCTGCGTTTACTGGCGGACGAGGATGAAGTGATGCCGGGCTTGCGAGCGTTCTGGGCCGGGGTGCATCACCGTTCGTCAATGTGTTATGTGGTCGATACCAGTGCGGGCAGAGTCGGGATCTCAGACTGCGTTTTCAAGTACGGAAACATTGAAAGCGGCGAACCGCTGGGCATTCAGGAGAGTCTCGAGGAGTACTACATCACGACGCGCCGCATCGCCAAAGAAACCGACATCTTCATTCCGTTATATGAGCCGGAGGTGTTGCAGCGATTTCCGGGCGGGAAGATTGGATGATTTTGCAGGCCGCGTTTTGTGGGTTGAATATCTACTGCGAACAGATTTCTCCCTTCTCCCCTGGGAGAAGGGGTGGGGATGAGGGCCTAACCGCTTCAAGGCAACCTGAAATACTTCTGCGGGAGATGAGTTCGCCGAGCGAACTCATCTCCCGGACAAAATAAACGGTTGTACTCGCTAGACCCTCTCCCAGGGGAGACGGCTAAGAGAGTTTTGAAGTCCAAAATGATTCGCAAGGCATTTCTGATGCAACTCAAGCCGGGTTCTCACTTCGAGTACGAGCGGCGCCATAATCCGATCTGGCCTGAGCTCGAAAGCGTGCTTAAGAACCACGGCGTTAAGAACTATTCGATCTTTCTCCACCGCGGGACCGATCGCCTGTTCGCTTATGCTGAAATTAAATCTGAACAGTTGTGGCAAGAGATTGCGGGCACCCAGGTCTGCCGAAATTGGTGGTCGCATATGAAAGAACTGATGCTGACTAATGCCGACGACAGTCCGACCTCAACCGATTTGACTGAAGTGTTTCATCTCGATTAACAGACATGACGGACCGACTGAAAGGAAAAGTCGCGATTGTTACCGGTGGGTCGGTCGGAATTGGCCAGGCCACTTCCGAGCTGTTTGCCGAGGAAGGCGCCAAAGTGATCGTGGCCAATCCGAACGCTATCGCCGGCGAAGAGTGCGCCCGCCAGATTCGCGACCACGGAGGTGAGGCAGTCTTCGTCCAGACCGATATTTCGAAGGAAGACGATTGCCGGAATGTTTGTGACCGGGCGGTCGAAACGTTTGGCCGGTTGAACATCCTGGTTAACAACGGCGCTCGCTTTATTTTTCGCGGGCTCGAGGCGACGGTCGAAGAATGGCAAAAGATCCTTGGAGTCAATGTCATCGGCACGGCGATGATGAGCCGGTTTGCGGCCGAGCGCATGAAGCAGGCTGGCGGTGGGGCAATTGTTAACGTCGGATCGATTTCCAGCTTTATTGCCCAGCCGTCGTTCATCACCTACAGCACTACGAAGGCGGCGCACGTGCAGATGACGCGCAATATGGCGCTCGACCTAGCGCCTTTCAACATCCGGGTCAACTGCGTGTGTCCGGGCACGATTCTGACGCGCGCTTCGTTCGAACACATGGAGAAGGTGGGTCAGACGCTCGAGCAATTCATCGCGGAACAGGCGCCGCTGCACCTGCTAAACCGAATTGGCGAGCCGCGGGAAGTCGCCTGGCCGATTTTGTTCCTGGCTTCGGACGAAGCTTCCTTCATTACCGGCACGCACCTGATGGTTGATGGCGGGTATACGGCTGTGTGATTCGTATTGAGATCGTGGTAATCAGGCCTCGCGGGCCTGGAAAGAATTTCATTCACACCGTGGCTTTAGCCCGGTGAGAAACTGCAACTGGTCTTCTCTTGTCGAACCGTTTTAACGGTTCGGCTCCATTCTATTTTCAGGGAAACCGTTGAAACGGTTTCGTGGGTTCGGTCACCCTTACATCACCGGGCTAAAGCCCCGGTGTGACTGGGAGTGAGGGCGCCGGCGTCTGAGTCGCTGTTTTGCGTAGGGAGATAGTCGCTATGAGAGTGCTTAAATCTCTTCTGGTGTTAGGTTTTTGCTTCGGAATAGTCGTGGCCCAGCAAACGCAGGAACCGCCACGCGAATGGATCGATCCGGACACCGGGCATCGCGTGATTCGCCTCTCTGCCGAGCCGGGCAGCGCCAGTCTTTATTTTCATCAAAACCCTTACACACCGGATGGGAAGAAGCTGCTAATCACTACCCCGAGCGGGCTGGCGATCGTCGATCTGCAGACGCGAAAAATCAGCAAGCTGGTGGATGGTCGCGTCAATGTGATTATTACCGGCCATAAGACGGGGCATGTTTATTACGTGAAGGCCGGTACTGTCTACGCGACAGATCCAAACACCCTTCAGACGCGCGAAATTGCAAAGCTGCCGGCCGCGCCGGCGGGCGGTTCAATCGGCGTGAACACAGTGAATGCGGATGAGACCCTCTTGGCCGGAACCATTACCGAAGGCCGGGCGCCAAATGAGCCCGCGCCACCTCAGCAAGCCGACAACCGGAATGCGCCGAACTCGCGGGGTCAATCGGGCGCCGACAATTATGCCGGCAAAGAAAGCATGATGGAGCGGCGGCTCGCGGCGCGTCTGCCCATGCAGCTGATCACCATAAACACCAGAACCGGAGAAGTGAAAACCATTCTGCGTAGTACGGACTGGCTCAACCATCTTCAGTTTTCCCCCACCGATCCAACCATGCTTCTGTTTTGTCACGAAGGACCTTGGCACAAGGTTGATCGTACCTGGATCATCCGCGCCGACGGCAGCGGCTTGACCAAACTGCACACGCGCACCATGAACATGGAGATCGAAGGCCACGAGTGGTGGAGCGCTGACGGCAAGACCGTCTGGTACGATCTGCAAACCCCGAAGAGCCAGGTGTTCTGGGTGGCCGGCTACAATCTCGAAACTGGAGCGCGCAATTGGTACAACCTGCCCATTGAGGAGTGGTCCGTTCATTTCAACAGTTCACCCGACGGAAAGTTGTTTGCGGGTGACGGCGGCGGACCGAACAGCGTCGCGGCCGGTCACAACGGACAGTGGATCTACCTATTCACACCTCAGGAAAGACCAGGCTGGAACGACCCAAGCCTGCCGGACTACGCCAAAATGGTGCGGACCGGTCACTTCAAAACTGAAAAGCTGGTGAATCTGGCAAAACATGATTACCGGCTGGAGCCCAACGTTACGTTTACGCCGGATATGAAGTGGATTGTCTTTCGCTCAAACATGTTTGGGCCCACGCACGTGTTCGCCGTGGAGATCGCAAAAACAGAAACCACGAAAAGATAGCTGCAAATGAAGTCAGAACCGGGAGCGGTAGCGACCGGGTAGCTTTAATAACCACGTGGCGTGGTTGCAGAGGCGACCCGGTCGTTACCGCTCCCGGTTCTGACTCCGATTGGGTGCGCCCACGCGCGCCGCCACCATAGCCCCTCAACCAAAGGAGCACAGAGATGAAAGCAAAGACTCTAATCAAGGTGGGTGTCCTTCTGGCGCTGATTTGCTCAATGAGCGCAACCAGCAGGGTTTCGGCCCAGCTGGGAGGAACGGGAGCAATTCAGGGAACGATAACTGATCCTGGCGGTGCAGTTGTACCGGGAGCTACGGTAGCGGCTACGAATGTGGCCACCAATGTAGCCACCATGCGCGAAACCAACGACGCCGGGTTGTATGTGATCAAGCCGTTGCCACCGGGTGAATACAAGGTGGTGGTCAGCCGTACCGGTTTTCTCACAGTGATCCAGGAGAAGGTCATCGTGGACGCGTTGAGTACGGTGACCGTGAACGTGGGTCTCAAAGTTGGTGACGTTAAGGAAACGGTGACCGTGGCGGATGCGCCGACACAGTTGAATACCTCTGACGCTCGCTTAGGCACTACGATCCGTAACGAGCTGTACACCAATTTGCCGCTGGCTATGGGGACCGCCGTGGCCGGGTCTGGTATTGGTCAGGGACCGCGAAACCCGGGCGCCTTTATCTTCCTTCTGCCCGGAGTGACTGAGGGCAACCGCTGGGGCCAGATCAACGGCGCGCAGGGTTTTTCCAAGGATGTCTTTATCGAGGGCACTCCGATTACCGATCCAATTCAGCAGGGCGAGGGGCGCACCATCAGCCTGGGAGTTTCGGTTGAAGCTGTGGAGCAGTTTCAAGTCGAGACCAGTGGCACCGGAGTCGAGTTCAATGGACAGGGAGCTGAGAACTACACTATCAAATCAGGCAAAGATCAGTTTCATGGCTCCGTCTTTGAATACTTCCGCAACACGGTACTCGATGCTCGCGGCTTTTTCCCGGTTATTCGTCCGCCGGAACATCAGAACGAGTTCGGTTTTACCATTGGTGGTCCAATCGTCAAGCGAAAGGCTTTCTTCTTCTTCTCGTACGATGGTTGGCGTTACCGGGTGACCAGCCCGACCCAGCTGGTTTCAATTCCTACTTTGAAAGAGCGCGTGGGTGACTTCAGCGAATTGCCCGTGCCGATTTACGATCCACTGACCACAGTCGCCGTGCCCGGCGGGTTCGCGCGGACTCAATTCAGCGATCCGTCGCGCGCGACGCCGGCAAATCCACTGGGGCTCAACATCATTCCGCTCGCCAGACTCTCGCCGATCTCCAAGGCCTATCAGGCCGATCTGCCTTTGCCCACGAATAGCGGTCTGGTCAATAACTACCTCGGCCAGGTACCGGTTCAATACAATAACGACAGCTTTAACGCGAAGGTCGACTACGATATGACCTCCAATCAGCGCCTTTCGTTCCTGTACACTCACGGCAAGCGCAGCCAGCCCGGGCCTTATCGTGAGGTGAGCACGGCCACACCGCAATCGGCGCTCCCCTTACCGTACACCAGCACCCGTTTGGTGACAGAGATTCCCACGGTATTTCAGGTCAAGCACGCCTGGACCATCAGTCCTTCACTGGTGAACCAGATTAATTTTGGTTTCCAGCATTTCTTTGTGCCGATCACCAACGCGACGTCAGACGGTAAGTGGTCGACCAAATCCGGAATCAAGGGACTGCCGCCCGGTGACGCGAGTGACGCATTTCTTGAAGCCAGCTTTGCGGGGACCAATGCGCCGGCAGGTTGGCGCGGCACCGACGCCCGCGACTTTGAAGACAACAACTACAACTGGACCCTGCAGGACAACGTCCTCTGGGTCAAAGGAAAGCACTCGTTCAAGTTTGGCTTCCAGTATCAAAACGTTTACGACAAAACGAAAACTAATGATACCGGCAGTTTGTTCGTGGCCGCTTTCAGCAATGTACAGACCGCCGGCTTCAACGCCAATGGAACCTTAAACAGCGGCACCGGCAATGCTTATGCGAGTTACCTTTTGGGAGCGCTCAACTCGGCGACTGTTAACCAGGATTCGATAGTCCTGACAGTCGCGCAATTCAGTAGTTACTCATGGTGGGCCGCCGATGACTGGAAGGTCACACCAAAACTAACTTTGAATCTGGGCGTGCGGCACGACATTTGGCTGCCCTATACGGAAAAGGACGATCACTTCACGTTCTTTGATCCGACCGCTCCGAATCCGGCCGTAGGCGGTTATCCGGGCGCGCTGAGATTTGGCGGCAACTATGCGCCGGATGCAATCAGTTGCCACTGTAGTCAAATTATCAATACCGACCACCTGGCGATCGGCCCACGCCTCGGCTTTGCGTATGCGTTGAATGATAAGACCGTGCTGCGCGGCGGTTATGGAATCATGTACACGCGACGCGGTGCGGTGGGTGGTCGCGAGAATGCGCGCACCGGCACCGGCTTCACCGGCATCAATGCCAATGCGCCGATCAGCAGTGCTAATGGTTTTGCTCCGGCGCTCTTCTGGGACAACGGCATTCCGGCTTTCGCGACCGGACCAATTTACGATCAAACCTACCAGACCGGGTTTGCTACGGGCCTCGGAAACGGGGGCACGTTGACCTACGGCAATCCTAATAGTGTGCCGCCTCGTTATACCAACTGGAACCTTTCAATCCAGCGGTCCCTGACCAGGTCGACGGTGTTGACTGCGGCTTACGTTGGAAGCATGGGTAAATCATTGCAAGGTGCAGCGCCGGGCTACTGGACCAATCAGCTGGATCCAAAGTACCTGGTGTTGGGAAGTCTACTCGCTCTGAGTGCCACGCCGGCCAACGTTGCGGCAGCCGCAGCGATTATTCCGGGAATCAAACTCCCTTATGCCAACTACTCCGGCACGATTGCGCAGATGCTTAAGCCCTGGCCGCAATACGCCGGCATCACCGCGCCTTACAACAACGATGGCCAGTCCAACTATCACGCGCTGCAAGCCTCCGTGCAACAGCGCCTAGCGCGTGGGCTGACCTTTAACGTGAACTACACGTGGAGTAAAGCGCTCGGAACGATTAACGGCTTCCGCAGTGCGTATATCGGTGAGAAAAATCTTTCAACTACCGATATCCCCCATGTTTGGAATGCGTTCTATGCCTACGATCTCCCGTTTGGCAGGGGGCGACAGTTTAATCCCGAGAACAAGGTCCTCAGTTATATTGTCAGTGGCTGGCAGGTTTCCGGGATCACTCGCTACGCTTCCGGAACTCCGCTGGGTCCGTTTACCGCCAACTGCAATGTGCAGGGGGCCGGTACCTGCTGGGCCAGCTACAATCCGAACTTCACGGGATCGGTGCGGATTAATGGCGGTTGGGGTCACGGTGATGTCGTGGCGAACGCGTACATCGATAAGAATGCTTTCATTAATCCGGCCGCATTCACCTACGGGAATACGCCGGCCACGGGAGCGTATGGTTTGCGCAATCCGCATTTTGCCAACCAGGATTTGAGCATCTCGCGCAACTTCCAGGTGCGGGAGGGTTGGAAGTTGTTGTTTGGCGCGGACACTTTCAACCTGCTTAACTCAGTGCGTTTTGGCGGTATCAGCACCAACATCAACGCGGCGAATTTCGGCAAGGTTAGTTCGCAGGTGAATTTGCCGCGCGTGGTTCAATTCAGGTTGAGACTGGAATACTGAGTCGGTCGAAATTACTTCGTGATGCTTCGTGTTATTTCGTGGTCCATTTTTTCCCGGCCGATCACAAGCACGAAATGCACGAAGCACACGAAACAACGTGAACCGGCCAATGAAAATTAGAATCCCGGGTCGCTGGGCGTATGAATAAGACGCTACGAATAATAGCTATCTTCTTTGGTTTGATAGCACCTGCAACGATTGCTGACGCCAACATTACGCTGCCTGATGTAATAGGAAGCGGAATGGTCCTGCAGCGCGATCAGGTGGTTCCAATTTGGGGCACCGCTGATCCTGGCGAATCAGTCACCGTCAATTTTAATGGCCAAACCCGCACCACCACCGCTGATCAGGAGGGCAAATGGATAGTTCGTTTGAAATCGCTCAAAACGAATGCCACACCGGCCCGGATGTCTATCGCGGGTCGAAACCGGATTGAGTTCGATAACATTCTGGTCGGGGAAGTCTGGCTGGTCGCCGGCCAGTCAAACATGCAGCGATTGTTGAGCGAGACGGCGAACGGCGAGGCGGCGATCGCCGCGGCCAATCATCCGTTGATTCGCCTGTTCAACGTCAGCCGGCAGGTGGCTTTTAAACACGCATCGCCGCCGATCGGCCTTTGGCGCGTATCCAGTCCTGAGTCAGTCAAAGAGTTTTCCGCTGCCGGTTATTACTTTGCAGTAGAGTTGCAGCAGGAATTGAACGTTCCCGTTGGGATGATCAATTCGTCGTATGGCGGTTCGCAGGCCGAAGCCTGGACGCCCGTTGATTATCTAAACGCCTCAGCCGATCTCAAGCCCACCGTCGATCGCAAAAAGATTTGGGACGAGGAACGGCCGCGGGTGAAAATCCAATACGACGAAGCGATCAGCAAATGGCGCGCAGAGGCCGATCGAGCGAAGGCCGGTGGCGCGCGGCCACAGCCGTCACCTGCCGTCCCTGACGCGCTGCGCGAATACCGCGTCGCTTCATCAATTTACGACGGCATGATTGCGCCGTTGATTCCGTTCGGAATCCGCGGCGCCGCGTGGTACCAGGGCGAATCGAATGAGGCCCGCGCCGAACAATACGGCATTCTGCTGCCGGTATTGATCAAGGCCTGGCGGGAACGTTGGGGCCAGGGCGACTTTCCCTTCGGCATCGTCCAACTACCTAATTATCGCGATGAGAAGTCGGAACCTGCGGATGAACCGTGGAGCCATCTGCGCGAAGCTCAGAGACGAACCGCCCTGCGAACGCGCAACGCAGGACTGATCGTGACGATCGACATAGGCGAGGCCCACGATATTCATCCACGGAATAAGCTCGATGTCGGCAAGCGGATGGCGCTTTGGGCTTTGGCTGATGTGTACGGAAAACGAGTTACGAAATCGGGCCCGATGATCCGCGACGCCCGGGTCGCGGGAGCAAAGATTATTTTGACTTTCGATGAGGTTGGCTCCGGCCTGCGAATTCGTGACGGAGCCAGGCTGGACGAATTTGCTGTGGCGGGAGAGGATAAGAAGTGGGTGTGGGCCGACGCGAAGATCGTAGGAAAGAATCGCGTTGAAGTTTCCTCGCCGGCTGTCTCGCGACCAGTAGCAGTTCGTTACGCATTCAATAACAATCCGAAACATCCGAACCTGACAAATGAAAGCGGACTGCCCGCGGCGCCGTTCAGGACTGATAATTGGCCTGGGCCCACCGACGGTAAGCGTTGACGCGGGCCTATGACTGGAGCGCCAGCCGCTCGCTCTGTTTGCTTGATATAGTGACGATTGCTTGCCAGTGGGGCGCGCCAGCGCTCCAGTAAACCTAAAATCACTTCTAACAGAAAGAGGAAAACCTAAGCATGGTGCGAAACCGCAAACATTCAACTTTGCTGATCGCCGCCGTACTTTTAATTGCGAGTGTCCAATCACTCGGTCAATCAAAGTATTTCAGTAAATGGCCGGCCGGATCATCGCCGCAGGAAGTCGGCAAACGAGTGGCCGAAAATTTTGTCGTGCGCAAATTGGAATACTCGGAAGGGAAGCGACAGTACGTCATCTACCCAGAGGTTTGCGCCTGGTACGGATCGCTGACCACCGCAAAGCTGATCAAAGACCAGGACCTGACGTCGCAGCTCATCAAGAAATTCGATCCTCTCTTCGGTGCTGACGCGAACAGGATTTCACCCGACGCGCACGTCGATTTTCGGGTCTTTGGGACCCTGCCACTCGAAATCTATCTGCAGACGAAGGACCGGAGGTTTCTCGATCTGGGAATTGGGCTGGCGGACAAGCAATGGGAAAATCCGACGCCGGATGGGATTACCGCCGAAGCGCGTTACTGGATCGACGACATGTTCATGATTACGGCGGTCCAGGTGCAGGCCTATCGCGCTACCGGTCAAGCGAAATATATCGATCGCGCGGCCACGACGATGGCCGCCTATCTGGACAAGCTGCAGCAACCGAACGGCCTTTTTTATCACGCGCCCGACTCGAGATTCTTCTGGGGCCGCGGCAATGGTTGGGTGGCCGCAGGCATGACTGAGCTCCTGCGTTCACTGCCAAAGAACCATCCGCGCCGCAAACGAATCTTGCAGGGGTATCGCACGATGATGGCGTCGTTGCTCAAATATCAGAACGCTGACGGTCTCTGGCGGCAGCTGGTCGATCATCCGGATGTTTGGGCCGAGACGTCGAGCACTGGCATGTTCACTTTCGCAATGGTTACGGGCGTTAAGAATCATTGGCTGGAACCTTCGGTCTATGGGCCGGCGGCGCGCAAAGCGTGGCTCGGTCTGGTGCAGCACATCAACAGCGAGGCCAACGTGACCGATGTTTGTGTGGGCACGAACAAGGCCAACGCTGAAGTGGGTTCCGATGTGAACGTGCAGCTCAAGTACTATCTGGATCGGCCGCGCCGCACGGGCGATCTGCACGGCCAATCACCGATTCTTTGGACCGCGACCGCGCTGATGCGCTGAATGTCAGAAGTCCGACCGTTAGGAAGGGCAACGCTCGGTATATGTGCCTATGAAATTGAGCGTTATGAGGTTGCCCTCGCTCACGCTCGAGCTTCTGACACAAACACTGGCCGCGACGAACGTTGTTCCGACTCGAATGAAAACTATTCTCAACCTCCTCAGGGCACTTGCCCTGCTGATCATTCTGGCGATCTCGAACGTGGCTGGCGCCGCGCCGATCGACGATTTACAGCGCTCGTTTGAGAATCCTCCTGACGACGCCCGGATCATGATGCGTTGGTGGTGGTTTGGCCCAGCGGTCACCAAAGCAGAACTCGAACGGGAGATGCGGCTGATGAAAGAAGGCGGCATCGGCGGATTTGAGGTCCAACCCGTCTATCCGCTTTCACTCGATGATCCGGCGAAAGGAATTCGCAACCTGCAGTTTTTGTCAGACGAATTCATTGAAAATCTGCGTTTCACTTCCGAGAAGGCCCGCGAGCTCGGCCTGCGCTTCGACCTGACGTTGGGTAGTGGCTGGCCATTCGGAGGACCCATGGTGTCTGTCGCTCACGCCGCGGGGCGTCTGCGATATGAGCACATGAAGGTCGATCCGGGCTCCCGTGTCGCGAAAGTTCCATCTCTCGGCGCGGGCGAAAGTCTGCTCGCTGTTTTCCTCGCGCAATTAGCGGGCACATCGATCTCAGCGGACGGGCTGCGCGAACTTACCGTTATCAAAGACGGCTTGGTGGAGTTGCCGGAGCCAGTGGCCGGACAATACGAAGTGCTCTTTTTTATTTCGAGCCGGTCAGGCATGCAGGTCAAGCGTCCGGCGCTGGGCGGAGAAGGCTTCGTCCTCGATCACCTGAATCGCGCTGCCACCGATATGTATTTGAAAACCGTTGGCGCTCGGTTGATGCAGGGGTTTCCAAATCAGCGCCCTCATGCAATCTTCTGCGACAGTCTGGAAGTTTACACCTCGGATTGGTCAGCCGATTTTCTGCCGGAGTTTCAAAAGCGGCGTGGCTACGATCTGAAGCCGCATCTTCCGGCTCTGGTCAACGAGTTCGGCCCAGAGACAAAAGCCGTGCGGCGTGATTGGGGATTGACGCTCACCGAACTGCTGAATGAACGGTTCCTGCGGCCAATGCAGGAATGGGCAAAGCAACAGCGCACGCTGTTTCGCGTACAAGCCTATGGCGTGCCTGCGGCCGCTCTATCGGGGAATGCGTACGCTGATTTACCGGAAGGCGAGGGCGCTGACTGGAAGAGCCTGAGCGCGACGCGTTGGGCTTCATCGGCCAGCCATATCTACAATCGAAAGGTTACTTCCTCCGAAACCTGGACCTGGTTGCACTCACCTTCGTTTCGCGCCACGCCGTTGGACATGAAGGCGGAAGCGGATCGTCACTTCCTGATGGGCATCAATCAATTGATTGGACACGGTTGGCCCTACACGCCACCAGGCGTGGAATATCCAGGCTGGCGTTTCTATGCTGCCGCGGTGTTCGACGAGAAGAACCCGTGGTGGCTCGTGATGCCGGACATCGCCCGTTATCTTCAACGGGTAAGTTTCATGATGCGACAAGGCGCGCCGGCCAACGACATCGCGATCTACCTACCAAACGATGATGCCGCCGCCAGCTTCACTCCGGGGAACGTAAATCTGCGTGAGATGGCGCTGCGTCGAATTGGACGCGACCTGGTCCCAAAGCTGATTGAGGGAGGCTACGGCTTTGATTTCTTCGACGCTGAAATCCTGCGGCGTAACGGACAGGTAACTGGCAACGCGTTGACGCTCGGTCCCAATCGTTATCGGGCGGTGGTCCTCCCGAATGTCGAAACTATTCCGGCCGATGTTTACGTCAAGCTGGAAGAGTTTGCTCGCGGTGGGGGAGTTTTAGTCGCCACGCAGAACCAACCTTTCGCCGAACCGGGTCTGAGCGCTACTCCGGTAGATCATGAACGCATTCGTAGTATCTCTAATCGTCTGTTCGGCGGATCGTTGGCATCTGCGTTCTTTGTTGAAAACGAGGCGAGCGGACTGGTTTCAGAATTGAATCGCAGGCTGATTCCGGACCTGGTCCCCTCTGCCGGCGTGGGTGATATCGGGTTTGTCCATCGTCGCAATTCAACGGAAGACATTTATTTCGTAGCGAACACATCAAACGCTCCTCGAGACATCACCATTACTTTTCGAGTTAAAGGCTCGCAACCCGAACTCTGGGATCCAATCAACGGGAAGGTAAGCGGCTTAAGCGTCGTGAAGCAGAGTGAGGATACAACCACAGTGGCACTGCAACTCGAGCCGTACGGTTCACGGTTGATTGTGTTCGCCGGAAGAAAATTGCCGGCGCCGGCGAAGGTTCCTGTAACAGACGTCTCCGAGGTTGATTTGCATTCGAATTGGCGCGTGAGTTTCGAAGGCGCAACCAGCTCCTACCTTCGATTGCATTCGTGGACGGACGATGCGTCTACTCGATATTTCTCGGGCGTGGCCACGTACGAAAAGGAGGTGGAAATGAATACGCTTCGTAATGGCCGAACGGTGCGCCTGGATCTTGGCAGCCCTGGCACCATCGTTGAGCAGCCACTTCGATCAGGAATGCAGGCCTGGTTGGATGGGCCAGTGCGCGAAGCTGCGGTCGTCTATGTTAACGGTCAACGGGCAGGAAGCATCTGGTGCCCGCCTTATTCCGTTGATATCACCAGATTCGTCCGTGCCGGCAAGAACGAAATTCGAATCGCGGTCGGGAACACGGCGCTGAATTACATGGCCGGCCATAGTTTGCCTGATTACAAACTTCTTAATCTGCGATTCGGCGAAAGATTTCAGCCGCAGGACATCGACAAGGTGCAACCAGTGCCTTCCGGCCTGCTGGGTAAAGTGCGAATGATCATTGAGTAAGACTGCGCATTTTCAGCGGAAAAATTCCTCCGAAAACTCAGCGTATATTCAAATAATTGGAACGAAAATATGGGTTCCTGTCCGCTGGACGGGAAAACGCGAGGCTTTCTCCGGGACCCTGGGAGGGAACAGTTTTTGCTCCGCTGGAGTTTGAAAGTGGTCTTACCGGTCGTAATTTTTAGCCCAAACTGGTCATAAAACATCTTGACAAGAAGTCAGGGCTGAAACAAAATGCGCCCGGGTTCAATACTAATCGATTTGTTCAGCGGTATTGCGGGCTCCACGATTACTCTTCAGGTTGCACAACACAATCAGGTAGCCCGTTCATCAGGCGGAATCCGGACTAACAAAAGGACGCGGTGGTTAGACCAATACGCTTAGGTGAGTTTCCAGCACGATCAAAGTCATCATGGGGTTAGCAGGCCTGAGCTTCGTGCTCGGAGGGCCGGCTGACTGCGTTTCAGCATGCGGCCCGCTGCTCTGGCGGCGAGCCGATCCGCACGCCAGGTTTGAGATTGTCAATCAAGAGGAGATGAAAATGAAATCAAAGTCTACGCTGCTCTTCTTCGCAGTGCTCTTCGCGTTAACGACTTTTTTAGTTCCCGCCTCGACGCGCGCTCAGGAGTCGCGCGGAAAGATCAGCGGAAGAGTTTTGGATCCAAACGGCGCTGCGGTGCCCGGAGCATCCGTGAAAGTTACCGACCTCGGCAGGAACCAGACGGCTAACTTGACCACGAACACCGATGGATTGTTCGAGGCGCCTCTGCTTTTACCCGGCAAGTATCGAATCCTGGTTGAAGTCCAGGGCTTCAAGAAAGCCCTGAAGGACGACGTGGAAGTGCGCATCAATGAGACTACGAACATCGATCTGCCTCTCGAAGTCGGTGGCACGCAGGAAACGGTAACCGTTACCTCCGAGGCGACGACTTTGAATGCATCAGATCCGAACCTGGGACTGACTGTCGATCGAAAGCGCGTCGATGAGTTGCCGTCGGTGCACGGTGATCCTTACTACCTGATCAATCTCACTCCGGGTGTTGCCTACACCGGCAGCACGCGTCTGGATCGTCCGTTCGAGCCGACGCACATCGCGAACTTCGCCATGGGCGGTGCGCGCGGTATTCGCAGCGACCTTCTGATCGACGGGGCCCCCAGCACTGCTACCGCGAATGCCAACGAAGTAATCGCGTCCTATGTGCCTCCAACCGATACCACCCAGGAATTCAGAGTTCAAACGGCGACGTTTGATGCGCAGTTTGGCAATACGGAAGGCGGCGTGACCAGCATCGTTACCAAAGGTGGTACCAACGATTACCACGGCACGGCTTATTACTGGATCGAGCCGGGCGGCTGGGCGGCCAACGACTTTTTCGGAAATGCGAATCGCCAGGGACGGCCCTTCACTTATTCCAATCGCCCCGGATTCAGCATCGGCGGTCCTGTGCGAATCCCGAATATCTACAATGGCAAGAACAAAACCTTCTTCTTCTTCTCGTACGAGAGTATCAACGACTCGCGGCCTTGATTCGACGCCAATAACGTTTGGGTGCCGACGGCAGCACTGGCGAGCGGCGATTTCTCGGCTTACGCCAACAGCGTGAAGATCTACGATCCTCTGACGGGCACATACAATACGAGCACCGGGGCAGTCACCAATCGCACCCAATTCACCAATAACATCATTCCGGCTAATCGAATTAATCCGGTGGCCAAGGCCGTCCTCGCCTTCATGGGTTCGCCGAAGCAGGGAGGTCAGAGCGGCTTCCTGGTTAATAACAATATTAGAGATTCGACGCTGCCGGAGGTGCTCGATCCACCATATCGCAACTTCACCATCAGGCTTGACCAGAATATCGGCGATAAGGATCGACTGTTTGGCCGCTACAGCTGGTACAACCGCAAGAGTAGTTACAACAACTACACCAGTAGCATTTATATTGGCGACCGGTTCTTGTTCATCTCCAAGCAGGCCGTGGTGGATGAAGTCCACACCTTCAATGCCAATAACGTTTTGAACGTCAGATATGGTTTCAATCGCTTCATTCGCGGCTCGGATGCGCCGGAAGGCCAGTACGGACTTGACCTGACGACGCTGGGTTTCCCGGCTTCCTTTAACAATTCCATTTCTGAGTTCATCCGAAGATTCCCGCGCTTTGACTTCAACTGTTCGGGAAGTTGCACCGGCACTCCGCTCGGTAATGGGCATACGAATGAGTTCCGCCCGGTGAGCAGTCACTTTGCAACGGCTGTGTTGACGCACACTCAGGGCAAACACTCAATCCGTATGGGCGGCGAAATGCGCATCTATCGTGAAGACGATAGTTTCAAGAGCAACCAGCAATCAGGACAGTTTATTTTTGACAACACCTACACCCGGATCGGCAGCGCGAGCGCCACCGACGTCGAAGGTTTGGGTGGGTTCGCTGCGTTTCTGCTGGGATATCCGACGACTATGCAGATCGTGCGCGCCGCTGATTACTCGGAGTACTCAAAGACGTGGGGCTTCTTTGGTCAGGATGACTTCCGAGTCACCCAGAAACTGACCTTGAATCTTGGTTTGCGCTGGGAGTTCGAGCAGTCGCTTAGAGAGCGTCAGAACAAGAGCGTGTCCGACTTTGATCCCGTCTACGCTCAACCTTTTGAAGGCCAGGCCCAGACGAACTATGGTCTGATCAGCGGTACCGATGTTCTGCGCACGGTCTACGGTCTGAACAACATCACGGCCAAGGGCGGACTGTTGTTTGCCGGAAAAGACACAGGCAGCGACCTTTACAACACACCCAAGGGCGGCATCCTTCCGCGCTTGGGCTTTGCGTATTCCCTGAACGACAAGACCGTGATCCGCGGTGGTTTTGGTTTGTACCAGGGCTTCCTGGGCGAGCGCCGCGGTGACGTTATTCAAGCTGGATTTAGCCAGACGACGATCCAGCCCCTGACCGCAGCTCCTAATGGAGCTCCTCTTCCGTTCCTGATTTCAAATCCCTTCACCGCCGGAATCACTGAGCCCAGTGGTAATGCTTTAGGAAAACAGACCGCGCTGGGACAGAACATCTCGTTCTTTAATCAGAATCCCAAGGCGCCGAAACAAGCACGATGGACATTCGGTATTCAGCGCGAGTTGTGGGGAGGCTGGACCTTTGAAGCCACCTACCTCGGAGATCATGGCACTGATATCGAAATTGCGCGAAACCTTAATGCGCAGCCGCTTAATACTCTGAATACGGACAACTCGAGGACGGTGGCCCAGAACACCAACAATTCCCAATTGGGTGGATCGGTCAGAAATCCGTTTTGCAATACCGTCACTTTGGGCAACTGCACTGCGGGGTTATTCACCGGCGCCGGCGCCACCATCTCGCGCCGGCAATTGCTGCTGCCTTATCCCGATTTCGGCACCATTACGACTTCGAACAATGACGGAGAAAGCTGGTACCATTCAGCGCAATTTTCACTGAACAAGCGATTCGCGAACGGCTATGCACTGCAGTTCGCCTACACTCGCTCGAAGTGGATCGAGGCGGTCGAATATTTGAATGCCGCCGACGCGCTCCCGAATAGAGCGATCGCCGCGCAGGACGTTCCTAATCGGTTCTCAATGAGCGGCTTTTACGAGTTGCCATTTGGTAAGGGCAAGTGGATCGGCGGCAGCGCACACGGATGGACACAAGCGATTATCGGCGGCTGGCAGATTGAGGGAACCTATACCTATCAATCCGGTTTCCCGGTACGGTTTGCCAACGATGCTTTCTATCTGGGTGGAAAGATCTCCATTCCGAAGAGCCAGCAGACGGTCAACCGTTGGTTCAATACGGCCGCGTTCGTCTCGGCGGCGGGAGGCACTCCGACCTGCGCGGGCACTACCGGCGTGAACTGCGCTACTCCGGTCGATCACCTGCGCACGTTGCCGTTCTTCTTCGCCGATGTGCGTTCGGACCCAATCAATAACGCTGATTTGGGATTACGCAAGGACATCCAAATTCGCGAAGGCATGAAGATCCAGCTAAGGATGGAGTTCATTAACGCTTTCAACCATCCGCTGCTCAACACGGGCACCGCCGGAATTGTGGTGAGCCCAAGTTCGACCACCTTTGGTCAGGTCGTTGCTTCCAATCAACAGAACTATGCCCGACGCGCGCAGATGATGGTGAAGTTTATCTTCTAAAGCGTGCATCGTTTGTCCTTCAGGACCGGGGAGTTTGCGGGAGCAAGCTCTCCGGTTTTTGTTTGGTCTGAGAGCTAAGAGGACTGCATGAGTAAGCCACGGAAGGACTTTAACGGCGGTGAGATTTCACGTCGCAATTTTCTGGGCTCACTTACGGCCGGTGCGGTGGTTTCGGCCAGCTGGTCTGCAACCAAACCTCCGTTCCAACCGGACAACCGCATTGATCGGAAAGCGTTGGTGATGCGGCACCATCCCGCGCTTTACCGGTTCGATCCATCGTCACCTCTATCAGTTGGCAATGGCGAGTTTGCATTCACAGCTGACATCACCGGGCTACAAACATTTCCGGAGTTGTACGAGCGCACTATGCCCTTGTGCACGATGGCCCAGTGGGGTTGGCATTCAACGCCGTTACCCAGCGGTCTGGAGCCGGCGAAGTTTCGGTTCACACCTTATGACACGTTCGGACGGTCCGTGGGTTACGCGACGAGTAGCGAGGGCCAGCGTGAGCTTTATGATTGGCTGCGGCAGAATCCTCACCGGTTGCATCTGGGAAGAATTGGATTGGTCGTGCTGAAAGGCAGCGAGGCGGCGGCGCCGGCAGACCTTTCGGATATAAAGCAGGAACTGGATCTCTGGTCCGGACTTCTTAGGAGTCGATACAAGTTTGCCGGCGAGGAGATCTCAGTCACGACCGCGGTTCATCCGAGATACGACCTCCTGGCGGTTGAGATCAAATCGGGCATGGTGCGTCAGGGGCGTCCCGCCCGGCTGGGTGTGCGGTTTGGCTTTCCGTTCGGTTCGCCGGCAATGAACGCGGCGGATTGGAAGAAAACGAAAAGCCACATTACAAACGTCGTTGAGAGATCCCGTCATTCCATCCGGCTGCATCGTCAATTGGACCACGATGAATATGAGGTCCGCGTTGAATGGACCGGAGAGGCGACCTTCGACCATGACGAGCCGCATCAGTTCATTCTCTATCCGGCCGGCTCCAGCGACACGCTCGCGTTCACCGTTTCGTTTTCTGCGCGGCCGATTAGAGGGCGGCTACCAAACGCGGCCGCGACTTTGACTGCAGCCGCGGAGCATTGGCGGAAATTCTGGAGTACCGGCGCCGCAGTCGATTTCTCAGGCAGCCGCACCGAGTACGCGCTCGAACTTGAACGCCGCATCGTTCTCTCACAATATCTGACGGCAATTCAGTGCGCCGGTTCGATGCCGCCGCAGGAAACTGGCTTGACGGTCAATAGTTGGTACGGCAAGTTCCATCTGGAGATGCATTGGTGGCATGCGGCGCATTTTGCGCTTTGGAACCGTCTGCCTCTGCTGGAGAAAAGTCTGGCCTGGTACCAGCAAATTCTTCCGAGTGCACGCCGGCGGGCGCAGAGCCAGGGTTATGGTGGGGCGCGCTGGCCAAAGATGGTGGGTCCTGAAGGAAAAGATAGTCCCTCGCCGATCGGTCCGTTGCTAATTTGGCAGCAACCTCACCCAATCTTTTACGCAGAACTGTGTTATCAGTCGCGCCGCAACCGCCGCACTCTGGAGCTTTATCGCCAGATTGTTTTTGAATCTGCGGAGTTCATGGCTTCCTTCGCGCACTTCGATCAGATACAGAAACGATACGTGCTTGGTCCACCGGTGATTCCGGCGCAGGAGAATCATCCGCCGCGCGAGACGTGGAACCCGACTTTCGAATTGGCGTATTGGCGCTACGGGTTGCAAACCGCGCAGCGCTGGCGAGAACGTCTCGGGCTCGGCCGCAATTCGCAATGGGACCGCGTGCTCGCAGGCCTGTCCAGGTTGCCAATTGATAATGGTGTTTATCTGGCCCATGAGAATTGCCCGCAGACTTACACTGAACGAAATTATGATCATCCTTCAATGCTCGCCGCATTCGGAGTGCTGCCCGGTGAAGGGGTTGACCGCGAAACAATGCGACGCACACTGCAAAAGGTTTGGCGCGAATGGCAGTGGGACAAAACCTGGGGCTGGGATTATCCGATGGTGGCCATGTGCGCAGCGCGACTCGGCGAACCAAAACTGGCGCTCGAAGCTTTGTTGATGGAGACCGAAAAGAACCGGTATCTGCTCAATGGACACAACTGGCAACGAGACAATTTGCCCTGCTACCTGCCGGGTAATGGTGGCCTGCTCTATGCGATCGCGTTGATGGCCGCGGGTTGGCAAGGCTCTCCGAACGACGCAACTCCGGGATTTCCCAAAGACGGGTCATGGCGTGTGCGAGCCGAAGGATTTAATAAGGAATTGTTTCGAGGTATTTAGGTATTTAGGAATGATCGCTGAATGCCTCTCAGGCCACGAAGGGTGGTTTACCCCCCGCGTACTCGATTGACACAGCCACTGACGGGGCCAACCGACCTTCATGACCTTGGAGGCATTCAACGACTCGTTAACGTCAGATCAATCAAACATGATCACGCGAATTGTTTTCTTCTTAATCTGCGCTATCGGTCTGGCTGCCGTAGAGCCCAGACAGTCGAAGGCCCAATCAGCATCGCTAAAACTGACTTCGCCGGCTTTACCGCTAGCGATCGAAATCGACGGTCTATTTTATGAGACTGCCAGCGGCCGCGTTGCCCTGCCCGCGCAATTTAACGCGAGCCTCGGTCAACGGCGATGGTCAAGGGAAAGGAAAATGCCAGATGGCCGCACTGTGAGCATCGCGGTGGCGCCGCAAGGTAATAACTTTCTACTTGCCCTACGCGCTGTTCCATCGACCGGTATTCTCAAATGGGGCTTTGCCGTCGACGCGCGCGGCGACGAATACTTTACCGGTTTGATGGAGCGCGTAGTCGATGGACCACAGGGGGCTTCCTGGGCGCCCGGCATTCAGGCGGCAATGGATCTGCGCGGCCAGCAAGTGGACATGCTGGTCAAGCCGACCACTTCGATCTATGCGCCTTTCTATCTCTCTTCCCGTGGCTACGGCATCTTCGTCAAGGGAACCTGGCCGGGTCACTTCGATTTTGCCGCGAGTGATCCGGGACGGGTGAAGATCGAGTTTGAAGGGCCCTCGCTGGATCTGAAGCTCTACACGGCGGCCGAACCCGCCACTATCGTCCGCGCGCATGCAGTCGATGCGGGCCTACCTTTTCTGCCACCCAAGTGGATGTACTCGCCGTGGCGTTGGCGCGATGAGCACACTCAGCGGACAACTTTTTACGATGGCACGCCGGTGACCGGGCCTTTCAATTCAGAAATCATGGAAGACGTTCTGATGATGAAGGCCTTTGGTATTCCCAATGGGGTGTATTGGATTGATCGACCCTGGGGACCGGGAAAACCCTGGGGCTATGACGACTTCGAGATCGATCCGCAGCGATTGCCGAACTTTCCAGTAATGGTAAAGTGGCTCAACGGACAGAACCAGCAGATGCTGCTGTGGATCGCGCCATTCGTGCAAGGCGAAATGGAGAAAGAAGCGCTGGCTAAAGGCTATGGCCTTGCCGGTCAGACGCGCCCCGCGAACGGCAATAACTATCCGACGATGGATCTTACCAATCCCGCGGCCAAAGCATTCTGGCAAGCCGGCGTCGCCAAGCTTTTGAAACTGGGTGTGGCCGCGTTCAAGCTGGATCGCGGTGAGGAAGACATGCCGGATGATGGTCCGTTTAAAGTCTTCGACGGCCGTTCAATTCGCGAAAACCGAAACGCCTACGTGGCCATGTATGTGCAAGCCACCTATGACATTGCCGCAAAACATCGCGGCCGCGACTTCGTCTTGATGCCGCGCGGCGCCTACACCGGCAGCTCGCCGTACGGCGTGTTCTGGGGAGGTGACGTTGGAGGCACGCAGGAAGGTTTGCGCGCTTCGATTATTGCGGTGCAGCGATCGGCCTTAATGGGTTACCCCAATTGGGGTTCCGACACGTGCGGTTATAACCAGCAACTGATGGAACAGGAAGTGTGCGGGCGTTGGCTGGCCTTCAGTGCGTTCACGCCAATCATGGAAGTTGGCCCAACGAAGAATGTCGCCTTTTGGAACCTGCCGCGCGAGCCGAGTTACGACACTGAGCTGATTGCCATGTGGCGGCTCTATGCACGATTGCATCAGCGTTTGATCGATTACAGCTATGCTGCGGCACAGGAGGCGAGCCGCACCGGCACGCCAATCGTGCGGCCGCTGTTTCTGGCCGAACCCAGGTCCAAAGCGGCGTGGTCAAACTGGTGGACATATCTTTACGGCCGCGATCTGTTGGTTTCGCCGATCTGGGAAAAAGGAAAGCGAACGCAGTCAGTCTATCTTCCGTCCGGCGCTTCATGGCGCGACGCCTGGCAGCCGACAAAGATTTATCGCGGCGGCCAGACCATTTCAATGCCGGCAGAGTTACACCAGATTCCATTGTTCATCCGGGTTGGATCAACGGTTCAGCTGGGCGATCTAAATCGCGAATGGATTGAGTCGCATGCAATCGCCGAACGGAAACCGGATCTGAAAGCGCTGGACGCTGAGGTGAAAAGTTGGTTCGACAAACGATGAGCAGCTTTTTGTGGCTTGTTCGAAGAGAGCTGTAACACAACTAACGATGAAGGTGCTGAGCGCGCAAATCTTCAACCCCCTCCCCGCTTGCGGAGAGGGGGCAGGGGGTGAGGAGAAAATGGAAAG
>JADMIO011135825.1_pt1 | contig 25391 bp, 12 predicted proteins | sample 8958161 | NCBI WGS metagenome assembly JADMIO01 (sample SAMN16585339, study PRJNA669376) | soil metagenome | isolation source: Crop rotation soil | place: USA: Cullars Rotation, Alabama | collected 2011
CCCGCCGCTGAACAGCGTCCAGCTCGGCGTCCAGATGCGCTTCACAATCGGGCAGATGCCGGCGACGTGCAGCAGCAGGCCGGCAGTAATGCCGATGCCCCCGGCCGCCAGCAGGCGCCGCATGGGAATCCGGGGCGCCGACGCTCGCAGCCACTGGCCGGCGGCCAGGCCGAGGATCATGGTGCCCAGGGTCGGGATGAAGCTTAAGGTCAGGTACCCGCCGCTATTAGCGACGTACGGCTCTGTGCGCGGAAAGAGGTTGAGGAACCACTGGTCGAAGGCATTGCCGAAGTTGGCGCCCTTCGCCCAGTGGGCCGCGAATCCCGGCGATGCCGCGGGATAAACGGCCCACGCCAGCCAGTAGGCCGTCAGAATCGCCGCGAGTGCCGTCCATTGCCAGCGCGGCGGCCGGAACCCCAGCAGAAACAGGAACGGATAGCCGAGCCCGATCTGGGTCAGCGTGTCCTCGAACGTGAAATAGGTCTGCGTGCTGTGCATCGATCGCAGGAAGATGCCCAACGCCACCAGCACCAGCGATCGCCATAAGGCATGCACGAACATGCTGCGAAAACTCCCGCCCTTGGCGATCCGGCTGGCAATCGAATACGGCAGCGCCACGCCCACCAGAAACGAGAAGCCCGGCTGGATGGTATCGTGCAGCGAGCACCCGACCCATTCCACATGGGTCTGATGGTATGCCAGGAAACTCCAGAACCAATTTCCGGGATAGGCGCGCGCCACCCGTGCCAGTTGCACCACCTCGGCCATCATCAGCAGCATGACGAAGCCGCGATACGCATCCACCGCCACGTTCCGCGGCGCCGTCTGTGGTGTGAGCCCCGGCGTTCGCTCTACCGTGACTCCGGGAACTGTCGCCTGCATCGTTCACCTCCTGATGCCATCACCACCTACCACATACGGTATCAGTTGCCAATCGCGGATGCCCGGCGAATGGCCGGGGCCGCACAGTAACAAGTGCAACATCCACCATTTAATCGACGTAAAACCTGTGGTTTGAGCGCTGGTACTCGCGGTTTGGTCTGCTACACTCCAGGCTGAAAGGGTCATTTCCCCACCCACATCTGCCATGTTTCGCTTATCCTTATTCGCCGTTTGGACACTTTCGGCCTTCGCCACTCTGCACGCTCAGGTTGCTTCCAGCAGCCTGCTCGGCGTCATCACTGACCCGGCCACCGGCGGCATCTCGGAGGTCCGGATCACCGCGCACCACACTGCCACCGGCTTCACACGCAGCACACTCACCGGCACCGCCGGACAGTACCGCATCGACGACCTGATTCCGGGAGCCTACACGGTCACCGCGGAGAAGTCGGGCTTCCGCACTGCCACCACCAACTCCATCACCTTGGAGGTGAATCAGAAGGCGCGGCTCGACCTGCAACTGGAATTGGGCGCCGCGCGCGACAGCGTCATCGTCTCCGCCGCCGCCTCGCCCGTGGAGACCGACGACGCATCTATCGGATACGTGCTCCACTCGGCGACGATCCTCAGCCTTCCGCTCGAGACGCGCAATGTGGCCTCGCTCATTACTCTCGGTCCCGGCGCCATTCCGCGCCAGATGGGCGGCTTCACGAACGACGTGGTCAGCGATTATCAGGGCAGCCGCGGCCTGGTGCAGCTCAACCCGCCGGTGAATGGCGCGCGCTCCACCATGAACACATACCTGCTGGACGGCGCCGTCAATACCGATCGCAATACCTTCGCGATGGCCATCAATCCGCCGCTCGAAGGCGTGCAGGAGTTCCGCATCCAGTCCTCGCAGGCGTCCGCGGAATTCTCCCAGGCCGCCGGCGCGGTGGTGGACGTGGTGACCAAGTCGGGCGGCAAGAAGTATCATGGCAGCGGCTTCGAGTATTTCCGCAACGAAGGCACAGACGCCCGCAATTTCTTCGATGATCCCGCGCTGCCTCGCCCCATCTTCCGGCAGAACCAGTTCGGCGGCTCGGTCGGCGGCGCCTTGCCCGTACCCAACACCTTCTTCTTCGCGACCTATGAAGGCATGCGCGGCAAGTCGGCCAAGTCCTCGCTCTCCCTCGTGCCGGACGCTGCCAGTCGCGGCGGCGATTTCACAGGCGGCAGCCCCATCTTCGACCCGATGTCCCCCGGCGCGCCCGGCGTCCGCCTGCCTTTCCCCAACAACTCCATCCCGAAGAATCGCCTCGACCCCATCGCCCAAAAATACCTGCAGCAGTACGAGCCCCTCCCCAACCGCACCGGCGGCAGCAACTACCTCGACGCCACTCCCAACCAGACCACCGACGACCTGGCATCCGGCCGCATCGATCATCAGTTCCGCAATCAGAATCGGATCTTCGGCCGCTACACCCTCAACGAGCAGCGCGACCGCGTGAACAGTTCCTTCCCGCTGCGTCCCGCCGACGAAGATGTGCGCGCCCAGCAGGCCGCCATTGGTTTCACCAGCAATGGCGCGGCCTGGCTCAACGAAGCGCGCCTCTCCTTCACCCGGCTGCGTGTGTTCGATGTTCCCCAAAGCGCCCTCGGAGCCAACGTCGCTGCCGATCTGGGAATTCAGGGCGTCTCGAACGACCCCCTGACCTTCGGCCTGCCCTACTTCCTGATCACCAATTACTCCACCCTTACCGACGATCCCGCCATTCCGAAGGCGCAGCGCGACAATCTCTGGAGCCTCTCCGACGGCGTCTCCCTGGTGCGCGGCGCGCACACCCTCAAGGCGGGCTTCCAGTTTCTGCACTCGCAGGTGAATTTCCTGAAGGACCAATACCAGCGCGGCCAGTTCATCTTCACCGGCGCCTTCACCTCCAACCCTGCATCGCCGGACGGTACCGGGGACGCCCTGGCCGACTTCCTGCTAGGCTTCCCGCAGGACACCAACCGGCAACTGGGCAACACGCAGGCCTACCTTCGCCAGAACATTTCCGCCGCCTACTTCCAGGACGATTGGCGCGTCAACTCGCGCCTCACCGTCAACCTGGGACTGCGCTACGAATACGCCGCGCCTTACACCGAGGCCAGCAACAACCTGTTGAACCTGGATTACTCCGCGCTGCCTGCCGCCCCGCGCCTGGTGCGGGTCTCGTCCGCCGTGCATCCGGACCGCAAGGACTTTGCACCGCGCGTCGGCCTCGCCTGGCGTCCCAAGGGTTCCTTCCTGGAACACCGCTCCACCGTTCTGCGCGCCGGGTATGGCATCTACTACAGTCCCGAAACGGCCGTCGAGACGTACAGCCTGGTGCTCAACGGTGCGCTCAATCAGAGCATCACCACCGATGGCACTACCCCGCGGCTCACGCTGGCCAACGGCTTCACCGGTCAGACCGATGCGCTCTTCCCCACCTATTTCGGACTCGATCCGAATGCCAAAACTCCGTACATCCAGCAGTGGCAGGCGGGCATCCAGCAGGAACTGCCGGGACGCATTCTGCTCGAGTTGTCCTACCTCGGAACCAAGGGTACGCGCCTCGGCCGTTTCCGCAACAACAACACCCCGCTCCACACCGTGGATGGCGAGAACCTGGCGCCGCGCCCCGGTGACCTGCAGTCCTTGCGCGAGTTCCCCACGCTCGGACCCATCACCCAGCGCGAGCACCTTTCCAACTCCATCTATCATTCGCTGCAGGTGAAGGCCGAGAAGCGCCTGTCTTCGCGCCTCACGTTCCTGGGCAGCTTCGTGTGGTCCAAATCCATCGACGATTCCGACGATGCCATTCCCGGCCTCTTCGAATCCTTCGGCGCGCAGGACGAGCGCAACCTGCACCTGGAGCGCGGCCTCTCCTTCTTTAATGTGGGACGTCGCGTCAGCGTCTCGGCGGTGTACCGCCTGCCCAGCGGCCAGTTCCTCAAGCCCGTGCTCGGCAACTGGCAGCTCAGCACCGTCATCACGCTGCAGGACGGCACGCCTGTGAATCCCGTCTACTTCGCGGCCGACTTCGCCAACACCGGCACACCCAACCGTCCCAACATCGTGCCCGGCCAGTCCATCACCCTGCCGCGCAGTCAGCGGACGGCCGACCAGTTCTTCAACCCCAACGCCTTCTCCACCCCGGCGCCGTTCACCTTCGGCAATGCCGGCCGCGATACCATCATCGGTCCCGGCAACAATGTCTTCGACATCTCCGCGCAGAAGCGCATTCCCGCCGGCGAAGGCCGTGCGGTGGATTTCCGCGCCGAGTTCTACAATGCCTTCAACCACCCGAACTGGGGAATCCCGGGACCGTATCCCGATTTCGGACCCTTCTTCGGGAAAATCTTTTCCACCGGACCGCCGCGGCGGGCCCAGTTTGCACTAAGATTTGAATTCTAGTGACCGCCGCTCCCACGTACGTCCACAAGCGCGGGTTCGGCAGGCATTTCTGGACGTTCCTCTTTGCCGAAAACCTGTACGACTTCGGCATGTACGTCTACTACCTGCTGTTCAACCTGTACCTGTTGGACTGGGGGTATCGGGAGAACTTCCTCGGCTGGCTGAGCAGCGCCATGACGGCGGGCAGCATCGCGGGAACCTTGCCGGCGCCGCTGATTATCCGCCGCTTCGGCCTGAAGCCCGCTCTGATTCTGGCATCCGCGGGCGTTGCGCTGTTGTGCGCCGTGCGCACCCTGCCCTTAGGCCAGCCCGGACTGATCGTCGCGGCCTTCCTGACAGGCCTCGTGTCGTCGTGTTGGGCGGTGTCGTTGCCGCCCATGGTGGCGGCGCTCACCTCCGCGGAGAATCGCCCGCTCGGCTTCAGCCTGTGGACCGGTTGGGGCATCGGCCTGGGAATCGTCTGCGGTCTGATCGGCGGCCGCATGCCGGGCTGGATGCAGGCACTGGGCCTCGCCGCCACGGCCCGCGACGCCAAGCAACTGTCTCTGCTGATCGGCTGTACGGTGGCCTTGACCTCGCCGCTGCTACTGATCCGCGTGGCCGTACCGCGCGCCGATGTGCCCTCGCCCAAGCTCTTCCAGCGGAGCCCGTTCCTGACGCGATACCTGATCGCCTTCGGCGTCTGGAACCTGGCGATGGGAGCGTTCAATCCCTTCTTCTCGGCCTATTTTTCGAGGCACCTGCACATGCCGGTGGACCGCATCGGCGTGGTCTTCTCAGCCTCACACGTTGCGCAGATCGCCGGCGTGCTGCTGGCGCCCATGGTGTTGCGCCGGGTAGGGACGATCGCGGGCATCGCGTCCATGCAGTTGGGCGCCGCCGTGATGCTGGGACTCCTGGCCGCGGGTCCCTCTGCCATCGTCGCGGGCGGTGTCTATGCCTGCTTCATGGCCTTCCAGTACATGAGTGAGCCCGGCACCTTCACCCTGCTGATGAACCACGCATCGCCTGAGGAGCGCAGCGGGGTATCCGCGCTCAGCTTCTTCGTTACGAATTGTTCGATGGCTCTTTCGGCTGGATTGGCGGGAATGGCTGTGACCGCGTTCGGCTATCCGGCGGTCCTGACGTGCGCTGCGCTGACGGCGGCGGTGGCGGCGGGGCTGTTCTACAAACTGCTGGCCCCGCACTCCGCCGCCATCTCTCCATAGCGGTTCCGGCTACTCTACCGGGCTGCCGGACCGAGCGTCGGAATCGTGATCGGCGCCGGCAACAAAGTGGGTTGGAAGGTCACTTCGCCTTTCAATACGACCGTAGTCTTGTTGGAAACGTTGTCCAGAATCTCCAAAGTCGGGACCACACTGCAGGCTGCGCCCGTGGCGCTGAGTCCGGGCGTGAGCACGACCGCGCGAACCTGTACCGGACCGCTACCGGCAGGCAAATCGGTATCGGCATTCAGGCTGACCGACGCGGTCTTCCCGCCGGCCAGTTGGACGCTGTCCGATTTGACGGTGCCATTTCGGTCCGTTGCGATCACCGATAGGGTTGCCGAACAGAGGATCTGGGCGCCCAACGGGGCGGGAATGGTCGGATACAGGACATTCAGGCGGGCCGTCTGGCCCGGCGCCAGTCCCACCGTTCCGGTATCGTATTGGCGGGTGTTCACGCCGATCTGCGCCATCGCACTGAAGGCGCTAAAAGCGATCGCCGATAAGAAAACGAGAGTCTTCATGATTGAGGATCCTGATTTGGAATTAAGCTACTCAATTCAAAGACGCCCGTCCCGCCGGTTTGTCGACTGCTTGCGCAGATCAGGTCCTCTCGCGGTGTAGCGTCGGCGGCCTTCTCACCCCGCCTGCCGAAGCAACCTTATGCAGTCACGCGGGTTTTGAAAATTTTATCTCGCTCATCCCAAACCACTTATCCCCTTACCGGCCCCGAACCTCGCCTGACCGGGTGCTACTGTAAATTCGTAAGGCAGGGTCACACCTGCCAAGCCACCGATTTGGAATCCTGGCCAGGACCGAGCAGTATGGTGGTGGTGCCCTTCCCGCACGGCAAAATGACCTATAAAGGAACAGGTCGGACGGGAAGACCCTTGCGATCGATCGCAAAACAAGTCGTTTGGACGGGCGGAAAGCGCGGCCCAGGGGATTGAATCCCAGGACCGCGGGAAAGCCGCCCCAAAATTCTGCCCCGCGCTCCCCCACTCCGCTCAGGCGTAGTGTTTTCAACGGCATCGCCCCCTTCCACCGGACCGCACAGTGTGCCCTCCATTCACGGATTGACCCTGGCAACTCATACGAACTAAAATGGATGTCAGCCGATTTAACCTGTCTGGAAGGAAGCGGTGTGCCTTATGACTGCTACACGCCTTTCGATTTCCTGCGTATCCCTGTGCGCTGTGGTGTGTCTCTTTGCTGCCCCTCAGAAGGGGGACGACTCCAAAAAAGCCAAGGACCAGCGTGAGACTGTTGCCAAACCGTTGACGGAACGCCAAAAGCGCAAACAGGAGGAGAAACTCCGCAAGGAACTCGAAACGCCTTACCGGAAGTGGCTCAACGAGGACGTCGCCTACATCATCACCGACGAAGAGCGCGGAGTGTTCAAGCGCCTCCAGACGGATGAAGAGCGCGAACAGTTCATCGAGAACTTCTGGCTGCGCCGGGACCCCACCCCCGATACTTTCGAAAACGAATTCCGCGAAGAACACTACCGCCGCATCGCCTACGCCAATGAACATTACGCCTCGGGTATCCCGGGCTGGAAGAGCGATCGCGGCCGCATCTACATCACCTTTGGCCCTCCGGACGAAATCGAATCGCATCCCTCGGGCGGTACCTATGAGCGTCCCCCGGAAGAAGGCGGCGGCACCACGTCCACCTTCCCCTTCGAAAAGTGGCGCTATCGCTACATCGAAGACCTGGGCAACGATATCAACATTGAGTTCGTCGATCCCACCATGTCGGGCGAATACCGCATGACCAGCGACCCGTCCGAAAAGGACGCGCTGCTCTACGTCCCCGGCGCCGGCCTCACCCTCATGGAACAGATGGGCATGTCCGACAAGACGGACCGCTTCAACCGCACCGACGGCACCCACCTGGGCGTTCCGTTCGGCGGCGAAACCCAGTCGATGAACGAGTTCAATCGCATCGAGCAATTCGCCAAGTTGCAGCGCCCGCCCGCCATCAAGTTTAAGGATCTGGAAGCCGCCATCACCTCGCGCATCAGTTTCAACGTGCTGCCCATGAAGGTGCAGGTGGACTATTTCCCGGTCACCGACGCCTCCGTACTCACCTACGTGACGGTGCAGTTCGACAACAAGGATCTGCAGTTCCAGTCCAAGGACGGGGTGCAGAAGGCCGCCGTCGAGATCCTGGGCCGCATGACCACCCTCACCCGCCGGCCGGTCAGCAATTTTGAAGAAAAGGTCGAAGTCGCGGCCCCCAACGAGATGCTGCAGGAGTACGCCAAGCACAAGTCCATTTACCAGAAGACCGTGCCTTTGGCCCCTGGAACCTATCGCCTGAACGTCGTCTCTAAGGACGTCATCGGCGGCAACCTCAGCAGCCAGGAATTCGCCATCACCGTTCCCCGTCTGGACCCCGACAAGGTCAGCCACAGCAGCCTCATCCTGGCCGACCTGATCGAGAAGGTCCCCACCCGCAGCATCGGCTCCGGTCCCTTCGTGATCGGCAGCTCCAAGGTTCGCCCCCGCCTGGGCGACACCTTCAAGCGCGACGAGAAGATGGGAATTTACATGAAGGTGTACAACCTGTCGGCCGACGAGAACACCCACAAGCCCGAAGGCCAGGTACAGTATCTGCTGGTCAAAGATGGCTCGAACGACAAGATTCTGGACTATACCGAAGATCTGGCCAAGATCCCGGATGCCTCCGGAAATCAGGTGACAATTGAACAAGTGTTGCCTTTAAAGGACTTAGCCCCGGGGAAGTACACGATTCAACTGAAGATCACGGATAAAAATCACAACTCGGTACTTACTCCGTCGGCCCAATTTACGGTAATCTAGGGACAAGCGGACTGTCGCCCGCGTGAGAACGAGCGTCGGATGTTTAGAACGAAGACGCAGAAGACCGTAGCTTCTTTGATCTGGGGCGTGGCCTGTTTGGTCGGGCCCGGGGTCGCGCACGCCGTTTCTCCGCTCAAGCTCTCCGGCGCCATTACCGGCGTAGTCACCGACACTTTCGGCATCCCGCAGATGGGCGCCACGGTGGTCCTGTACAACCGCTTGGACCGCCTCTCTGAAAAGGTAGTGACGGATGAGCGCGGAGAGTTTCGCTTCGTCGCTCTTTTTCCGGACCTTTATTCGGTCCGCGTGACCCTCGCTACGTTCCTGCCGGCGTTCCGCCAGGGCATCCAGGTGCAGCCCGGCATGCGCAGCGTTCTGAACGTCAACCTCAGCACCCTTTTCAGCACGATCCAGTTCGCCTATCCGCCCATCGAAAACGGCAACCTGATGACCGACGATTGGAAGTGGATGCTGCGCAGCGCCCCGGCCACCCGGCCCGTGCTCCGCTTCCGCGACCAGAATCCCGCCGACCGGCTCGCCACCGCAAGCCGTGGCAATGCCTTCTCCGATACCCGCGGAATCCTCCGGGTTTCGGCCGGTGAAGGCGGCCTGGTGACCGGAGTCGGAAACGAAGCCGACCTGGGGACGGCCTTTGCCGTCGCAACTTCTCTTTACGGAAGCAACGTGTTGCAGGTGAGCGGCAATGTCGGCTACGGCTCCCAAACCGGTGTGCCCACCGCCGCCTTCCGCACCAGCTACAGCCGCAATGTAGCGGGCGGCACCCCCGAATTCTCCCTCACCATGCGCCAGTTGTTCCTGCCGGCCCGCATGGGAGCGGCCATCTCGGGAAGCGAATCCGCCCTGCCCATGTTACGGACCATGTCGGCCGGTTTCGAAGACCACACTCGCATCTCCGAGGATTTGAGCCTGCAGTACGGGTTCACCATGGATTCCGTGGTCTTCGTGGAGCACCTGAACTACTTCAGCCCGTACGCGCGCCTGACGTACTCCCTGGGCGAGGGATCCAACCTGGAGTTCTCGTATACCTCTGGAAATGCGCGCCCCGATCTCGCCGGGAGCGATGCTCCGGATGCCGATCTGCAGCACGAGCTGAGCACTTTGGCTTTGTTCCCCAACGTTTCGCTGCGCTCCTCGCGCCCGCGCATCCAGCGGGGTGAAGAATTCGAATTGACCTACTCCCGCAAAGCCGGATCGCGGACCTATTATGTCTCCACTTATCGCGAGATGGTCCGCGATGCGGCGCTGTCGCTGGTGGCTCCCACGGGCCTTTATGCCGGCGGCGATATCCTCCCCGACCTCTTCTCGGGCAGCTCCACCTTCAATGCCGGCGACTATCAGAGCGCGGGCTACACCGCCGCCATGTCGCAGGATCTGGGCGAGCACGTCACCGCGACCGTGATGTACGGCTCCATGGGCGCTCTCACCGCCGGCGGCCGCGAGCTCGTCAGCAACAGCCCCGACGACCTCCGCTCCATGATTCACACCGGCCGCAAGCACGCCGCCACCGCCCGCATCACGGCCACCTCGCCGTGGACGGGAACCCACATGGTGGCCAGCTACCAGTTCACCCCCGATCATCGTTGGGCCATGCCCGGCAATCTCTATAGCACCCAGGCGATCCGGCAGACGCCCGGCCTGAATTTGTATATCCGCCAGCCCATCCCCGGGCTCTCCATTCTCCCCTGGCGCATGGAAGCTACTGCCGATCTACGCAACATGCTGGCCCAAGGCTACCTCCCCGTCGGCCTCGTCAATGGCCAGCAATTGCTGCTGGTAGAGACTCCCCGCAGCTTCCGCGGCGGCCTCAGCTTCATCTTCTGATTGCGCATCGACTCCCACCACTCCTTCTCCGCGCGCTATCCCCTCGAGCATCTGGAATCGATTCTCAAGCGCAACCGCTTTGAAGGCTCCATCCTGATCGGCGAACTCGCCCCCGTCCCGGCATTTGTCCAAGGCATCGTCGTCCCCGCCTCCCCAAACGACCTCCACGCCATCGAGGGCTTCCAGCACAACCCGCTGTTCCGCGGAATCCTGAGTTCCATCGGCGAAGAACTGCCGGAGGGCCTGGCCGAACTCGAGCGGCGCGGCATCCCGTTGGACGCCGTCGCCTCTCCCTCCACCGTTCTGCGCATCGCCGAGCGCTTTCCCGCGCTGCGCATCGCCATGGTCCACCTCGGTTCACCGCCCGCGGAGGGTCCCTCACTCGACGCATGGGCTCGCGACTTGGCCTTGGCTGCCCAGGCGCCCCAGGTCGTAGCCAAGCTCAGCGGCATCGCCGCGCTGCCGTCGCCCCGCGCCTGTGTGCAGCACGCCCTGGCCGCCTTTGGACCCGGGCGCCTGATGTTCGGCAGCGATTGGCCCGCCGGACTGCCCGATACCACCTGGAAGGCCTCCCTCGCCGCCTTTACCCAGGCCATCGGTGCCCAGCCCATTGAGGTCCGGGAAGAACTCCTGGGCGGAACGGCCGCCCGCTTTTACGCCCTGGGACCGCCGCGATACACTGAGACGAGTGTCTAAAGCATTCGGGTTTAACGACGATGAACTGAAGCTTCTGCTGGTAGCCGTACGCCAGATGCGGCGCACCTTTGCGGAACCGCGCCAGAAAGACCCGTCGCTCGAAGCCTATGCCACCCTGTACGACCAGCTTTACGAGAAGCTCCGCGACATGACCGGCCCGCTTCCCGACAAAGTGGAAGATCTCTTGTAACTTCTGTACGTTTCCGTACATCGAATTCCCTGGTCCCTGTAGAGATTGGCTACTTTAGACTATATTTGCCGCATAAATAAATGACGCCGTCTGATTCCACTAACAGATTGCGTTTATAGAGGTTGGAGGAGGGTACTTTGAAGAAGTTTAACAAAACAGTTGTAGCCGCTGCCTTGGTTTTGGGCTCCGTGAGCGCCCAGGCGCAGAACGCGCCGAATGTTTCACAAGTGTTAATGTTCTCGACGGTGACCAACACGAATGTGGGCGCCGGTTTTTCGCAGAGTTCGCTATTCACACCCAACACGTCCGGCGTTCTGCCGCGTGCCCTGTTTACCGTGTACACAGGGAACGTTAGCGCCAGCGCCGATCTCAACCAGCCCAAGAACTACGGGCTCGCCAATATCTCGCCGCTCAACAGCGCCATCAGTTCCAGTATCGGCCTGGCCCTTTCGTTGATTCCGGTGGCCTCGCCCACCTCCGCGGTAATCCTGAAGACTGACCCGGCCACCGGCGTGGCCCTGCCCGCCAGCAGCACCCTCGGCCCGGTATTCACCGAGCGCGCCGAGACCATCGGCAAGGGCAAGTTCTTCATCGGAATTTCGCACCAGGACTTCCATTTCGATTCCATCAACGGCCAGAAACTCAATGGCCTGCGCGTGCTGTACAAGGGCGGCGACACCTCGGCCTTCGCCAATGGCGCCGGCTCCACCGCCACCCAGCCCGCCACCTTCAACATGGCCCTGGATGTCCGTCTGTCGCAGGACCTGGCCTTCCTCACCTACGGCGTGACGCGCCGCTTTGACGTGTCGGTGGGCCTGCCCATGGTGCACTCCGCCGTGGCCTCCACTGCCTTCAACGGACAGATCTACGCCGGCGCCGGCCTGGGCGCCAACGGCAACAATTGCTGGTGCCAGAATACCTTTTCCCCCGGCACCTTCCGCCTTTCCGAGCCCATCATCGGCCAATCCTCTCTCTCCAAGACCGGCTTCGGCGACCTGCTGGTCCGCCTGAAGGGCTCCGTGGTCGAGGGCCAAAACGCCGTCGTCGCCGTCGGAACCGACCTCCGCTTCGCCACCGGCGATGCCGATAACTACCTCGGCACCGGCACCACCTCCGTGAAGCCCTTCGTCGCCGTGTCGCTCTACACCAAGCCCGTCGCCAACGGCCTGGTCCTCTCGCCCCACGTCAATGTCGGCTGGCAATTCAGCGGCAAGTCCGCTCTGGGCGGCTCCATCAACGGCAGCCCCCAGGTAGCCACCCTCGCCAATGGCGACAAGGTCAACTACCTCGGCGCGCCCCTTATCGTCACCAAGGACAATCTTCCCGACGTCCTCACCTGGTCCGCCGGTGTGGAACTTGCCGCCGGCAAGCGCAACACCCTGGTGGCCGACGTCCTGGGCAACCAGATCGGCTGGATCAACGGCGCGCAGCTCGTGAAGCAGGATTCCGCCAACGGCTTCGCTCCCGCATCGCCCTTCTCCGCCGTCACCGTCTCCGGACTGGTGGGCGCGGGCCGCGGCTCCTTCTCGCAGTATTCCGGTTCGTTCGGTTACAAGGCTCGCATCGCCGGCAACCTGGTCTTCACGTTTAACGGCCTGGTTCGCTTCGATAACAACGGCCTGACGGCCCGCTTCGTACCGCTGTACGGTCTCAGCTACAGCTTCTAAGCAGCAGCAAAAAGAGCAGTGGCACTTTACAGGGCGCCGGCCGCAAGGCTGACGCCCTAATTTGCTTTCAGGTCCGTAATAACCCAGCCGTCACCCTGCTTCTGCAAGGTAATCCTCACATTGCGGCTTGCGCTTACTTTTCCACGGATCGTGGTGGTCTGCGCGCAAATGATGGTCGCCTGGTCCCCCGTGATCGCCGGATCTCCCGAGGGCTTCAAATCCAAGGTCGCCTGGCTCATCGCCTCCACAAAGCCCCCCGGCACCGAAGGCCAGACTGCTTTCAGTTCGCTCTTGCTCGCCACTTGATAGGAATGGTTGAACCGCTGCAGGGCGTCCAAAACCTTGCCCTTCTGCGCGCTCAACTCCGCCTTCAATCGCGCCTGCTCTGTGTCCTTGTTCAACGCATCCAAAAGCTGCTGAGCCTGAGCCCTATTCGGATTGCCCGGGTTTTCCGCGATGAACCGGCGCAGGTCATCCGCCTTGGTCTTATCCACCTTGTTCCACGGCAGGTTGGCGATCCGCATATTCGCCTCGGTGACGTGCGAACTCTTGGGGTTGGCCTTCACGAAGGCCTGCAGCGAATCCACACTATCCTTGTTGACGCTGCCCCACAGCAGGCCATCCAGCAGGTTCTCCGCATCGGGACGATGCGTGCCATTGGGGTGCCCCGCCAGGAACGCCCTCACCTGATTCGCGTCATTCGAAATTCGTACCGTGGCCCACTCGCGATTCTCCTTCTCTTCCTCCGTGGGACCAGTCGGCGTCACCGGTGGAGGCGTGCCGATCGGCGGAGTCGTTCCGCCGGTCTTGCCCGGCGCAATCTCACCCCAACTCACCGTCATCGTGCCATCCGGCAGGAAGTTGCGCGCTACCTGCAGCTTGGTCGCGCCCTGCGTCACCTGCAGCGTCTGCTGGCCGGGAGGAATCGTCTCCCGGAACCGGAAATTCGCCGAGCCATCGGTCTTCCCCACCAATTTCCCGGCCACCCGCACTTCCACGCCTGCCGGAGCATTCAAGAATTCCAGCCGCGCTTCCTTGGGAGCCAGCGTGACGCTCAGACTCTCCTCGCCGTCGCGCTTGATCGTCACCTTCCGGTCCACCGGTTGATAGCGATCCTTCTCCACGTGGATATCGTGCGCCTTGGCTTCGAGCTTCAACGAATAAGCGCCCGAGGCATCGGTCCGGCCATACTCCTTGCCGTCCACCTTCACCATCGCGCCCGCCTGCCCGGCGCGGATCGTCAACTGGCCCACCGCCACCGTGGTGGGTGGCGGAGGCGGCGCCACGGGCGTCAGCGAGAGGTCCACGACGGTAGGCTTGGCCGAGTTGGCGTCGATCGTGAACGACTTCCGCCCCGGCTCGAATCCGCTCAACGTCCCCTGTGCCGTATACGAGCCCGGCGGCAAATCGAAATTACAGGCCGGCGCCACGCAGTTCTTGTCGCCGATGGTCACCGAGGCCCCGGGCGGATCGCTGCGCACCTGCACCGGGACGTTCGAAATGGGCGGAATGACCGGCGTATCTTTGTGGAACAGGTGCGGTCCCACCACCAGCGCGCCTCCGACTGCCGCCGTAGCGCCCAGGCCGATCCCGATCCACTTCCACGGCGCCTTCTTCGGCTCGGGGACCACTACGGCCGGAGCGCTCACCGGCCGTTCCACGACCTTCGCCGGCTCCGCCTTCACCGGTTCGGGCTTTACCGGCTCTACCGTGGCCGGACCGGCTCCGCGCGTCTGCGGCTGTCGCGACTTCTGCCGCTCGGCGATCTCCGCTTCGAGCGCGGCCCACGCGGGGTCCTGCGGGTACTTCCGCTTCGCCGTAACAAGTTCCGCCGACGCCTTCTTGAAATCGTCCTTTTCCAGCAGGGCGCGCACCTTCTGCGACGCCGCCGCGATCTCGTCCTGACGCTTCCGGGCCTTCTGCCGCGCGTCAATCTCTTCCTTGAAAGTGGCCCACTGGCGCTCGCCCGGGAAACGCGTCTGCGCGGCGCCGAGTTCGGTCGCCGCCTGCTTCAGATCGTCGCGCTCCAGGCACTTGCGAATACTCTCCGCCACGCCCGCGATTTCGTGCCGGCGAACCTCGGTATGCAGGGCCTCGAGGACCGTGTGGCCCGGGTGGCGCGCGCGTGCCGCGGCCAGATCCATCGCCGCCTTCTGCGAATTCCCCGCGGCCAGCAGTCTGCGAATACTCTCCGCCGCCGCAGCGACCTCCTGGTCGCGCACCGACCCCTGCCGCGCCTCGATCTCGGCCTCGAGCGCATCCCAGACTCGCTCGCCGGGACGGCCCTTCCGCGCGACCGCCAGGTCCGCCGCCGCCCGCTGCACGTCACCTGCGGCCAGAAGCTTTCGGATCTGCTCCGCCGCGAGAGCGACATCCTGCTCTCGCTCCTGCCGGGCCTCAATCTCGGCCTGGAGCGTGTCCCAGGCCCGCTCGCCGGGACGGCCCTTTCTCGCGATCGCCAGGTCCGCCACGGCACGCTGCAAATCGGCCGCGGCAATCAGTTTGCGAATCTGCTCCGCGGCGATCGCGACATCGTGCTCGCGCTCCTGCCGAGCCTCGATCTCGGCCTGCAGCGTGTCCCAAACACGCTCGCCGGGGCGGCCCTTCTTCGCGACCGCCAAGTCCGCTGCCGCACGCTGCACATCGCCCGCGGCAATCAGCGTGCGGATCTGCTCCGCCGCGATTGCGACATCGCGCTCACGCTCCTGCCGAGCCTCGATCTCGGCCTGCAGCGTGTCCCAAAGACGCTCGCCCGGGCGCCCCTTCTTCGCGACTGCCAAGTCCGCCGCCGCACGCTGCACATCGCCCGCGGCAATCAGCGTGCGGATCTGCTCCGCCACGATGGCGACATCGCGCTCACGCTCCTGCCGCGCATCGATCTCGCCCTGCAGCGTGTCCCAGATGCGCTCGCCGGGACGGCCCTTCCGCGCGATCACCAGGTCTACCGCCGCGCGTTGCACATCGCCCGCAGCCAGCAGCTTGCGAATCTGCTCCGCCGTGGCAGCGATCTCCTGCTCGGGCGCCGACCCCTGCCGCGCGTCGATCTCGCCCTGCAGCGTGTCCCAGATGCGCTCGCCGGGACGGCCCTTCCTCGCGACCGCCAGGTCCGCTGCCGCCCGCTGCGCCTCGCCGGCTGCCAGCAGCTTGCGAATCTGCTCCGCCGTGGCAGCGATCTCCACCAACACGCGCTGCCGCGCTTCCAACGCCGCGCTCAGCTCGTCCCATACGGGCTCGCCCGGAAACCTCGTGCTGGCCGCGGCCAGTTCGGCCAGCGCCTGGCGCAGATGATCCGCCTGCAGGTGCTGGCGGATGTTCTGCTCCTGGTAGCCCGCAATCTCGGCCTCGATCAGGTCCCACACTTTCACCGTGGGGTACTTGGACCGCGCCGCCGCCAACTCCGTATCGCCGCGCTGCAACTCGCCGCGCTTCAAATACTCGCGAATCCGCTCGGCCGTGGCGGCGCTGTCACGCAGCAGGGTGGCCTTGGCCTCGATCTCACCTTCGATCGTGTCCCAGATCCGCTGGCCGGCATAGCGCGACCGGGCGGCAGCCAAACTGGAACGCGCAGGCTGCAGTTCGCCATCGTGGATGAACTCGCGGATGTTCTCCGCCAGGGCGTCGATCTCCTCGCCCGTGCCCGCCCGCGCCGCGATCTCCGCCGCCAGTGTTTCCCAAACCTGCTGGCTCGGATACTTGGCCCGCGCGTTCGCAAGCACGCTCTCCGCCTGCGCCACTTCGTCGCGCTGCAGGTGCTTGCGGACTGTCTGCGAGGCCGTATCGATCTCGCGCAGGGTGCGCCCGCGGCCGTCGATCTCCTGTTGCAGCGTCTCCCAAATGCGCTCGCCCGGCCGCCCTGAGCGGGCCGTGGTCAATGCCGCCCCGGCCTGCCGCATCTCGTTGCGCTCGATGAGCTGCCGGATGGAAGTGGCCGTGGCGGCAATCTCCTGATCGCGAAGAGCGGCCTGCCGCGCGGCAATCTCCTCCAGCAGCGTCTCCCACACCGCCTCGTCCGGATACTTGGCTCGCGCCGCGGCCAGGTTGGCGGTGGCCTGGCGGAAGTTGTCGGCCAGGTTCAGCTTGCGAATCGCCTCTGCGGCTGCAGCGACCTGAATCTCGCGCTGCGAACCCTGGAGCGCGTTGATCTCCGCCTGCAGCGCGTCCCAGCGGCTCTCGTTCGGGTACTTGGCCCGCGCCGCCGCCAGTGCCGTCGACGCCTTCTTGAGATCGCCCGCCTGCAACTGCTTGCGGATGCCTTCCGCCGCGGTAGCGGCGTCGATCTCGGACTGCAGCCGGTCCCAAACGCCCTCGCCCGGAAATTTGGCGCGCGCCGCGCCGAGGTCCGTGGCAGCCTGCCGGAAGTTCTCGGCATCGAGGAGCTTGCGAATCCCAGCGGCCGCGCCGGCTACATCCTTTTCCCGCAACGACCCCGCACGCGCGGCGATCTCGCCCGCCAAGGTCTCCCACTCGGGCTCGCCCGGGTACCTGGCCTGCGCGGCGCTCAGCGCGGTGCCCGCCGCTTGCAGGTCGTCGCGCTTTAACTGGGCGCGAATAGCCTCCGCCTTCGCTCCAATCTCGCGCAGGCTGGCCTGGCGGGCTTCCTCCGCGGCGGCCTTCTGCCGCGCCGCGATCTCCGTCTCGAAGCTATCCCACAGACGATCGCCGGCATACTTCGAGCGAGCGGTGGCCAGGAGTTTGGCCGCCTGCGCCAGGTCGTTCCGCTCCAGGCTACGGCGAATCTCCTCGGCCGCTGCGGTCGCCCCTTGCCGCGCGGCGATCTCCGCCTGCAGGCCTTCCCACAGGCGATCGCCAGGATACTTCGCGCGAGCGGCGGTCAGCAGTTTGGCGGCCTGCGCGACCTCTCCGCGTTCCAGGCTGCGGCGAACTTCATCGCCGGCCGCAACCGCCTGCTGCCGCGCCGCGATCTCTTCCGCCAGGCCGTCCCACTGCGGCTCGGCCGGGTACTTGGCACGGGCCGCAGCCAGTTGTTTGGTCGCCTGCGCGATCTCTCCGCGCTCCAGGCTGCGGCGAATCTCCGCGGCGGCCGACACCGATCCCTGCCGCGCGACAATCGCCGTCTGCAGGCCTTCCCACTGACCGTCGCCTGTATACTTCTTGCGGGCTGCGTCCAGCAGTTTGCCGGCCTGCGCCACATCGCTGCGGTCCAGGCTCCGCCGAATTTCCTCGGCTGCCGCGCCGGCTTCCTTCTCGCGAATGGCGCTCTCGCGCGCCGCGATCTCCGCCTCCAGCGTTCCCCAGATGCGTTCCGCCGGGTACTTGGTGCGTGCCGCGGCCAGCGCGCCCGCGGCCTTACGCACGTCATCGCGCTCCAACTGCTTGCGGATGGTGTCCGTGGTGGCGGCAATCTCGGTCAGCGCCCGCTGGCGTTTGGCGATGTCCGCCTGCAGGACGCCCCACACCGGCTCGCCCGCGTAATCCTGCATGGCGGCGCGCAATTGCGCCGTGGCCTTCACCACGTCGTCCTGCTCCACGCTTTGGCGAATGGCCGCGGCAACCCCGTCGATTTCCTTCTGCCGCAGCTTCTTCTGGGCCGTGGCGATCTCGGCATCGAGAGTGGCCCACATCTCTTCGCCCGCGTACTTGGACCTGGCCGCCGCCAACGCCTTCTGGGCGCCGCCGATATCGTCCCGCCGCAGGCACACCCGCACTGCCTCGGCCAGCTCGGGGATCTCCGCCAGCCGCCGTAGCAGGGCCTGGCGCGCGTCCAGTTCGTCCTGCAGGGTCGTCCAGATGGCCTGTCCGGGGAACTTGGCGCGTCCTCGCTCCAACTCGCCCAGCGCCTGCCGCAGGTCGTCCCGCTGAATCCAGGACCGCACCTTCTCCGCCAGAGCCGCGATCTCCTTCTGCCGCGCCGCCTCTTCCTTCTGGCGGGCCACTTCCGTCGAGAGCGACTTCCAGCGCGCATCGTGCGAGTAGCCGGAGCGTGTGGCGTCCAACTGCCGCGCCGCGTCGTCCAGCTTGCCCGCCGCGAGCTTCGCCTGCACCTCGGCGGCAATCTCGTCCAGCCGGCTATTGAAAATGCCGGCTTCGACCTGCGCCGCCAGGTCGTCGAACGCGCTGTCGTTGGGGAAGGTGGTGCGTGCCTGCCGCAGGGCCGTCTCGGCGCGCTTCCAGTTCTGATCCTGAATGGCGCGGCGGATCTCCGTGCGCTGGCCCTCGATGGCAATGCGCCTCTGCGCCTGCTCGATCTCCACGCGCAGAGCCTTGACGGACGCCACGCCTGCGTACTCGCGAGCCTGCGTCAGGCCTTCGAGCGCCTGCGCATACTTGCCGGCGTCCATGCGTTCGCGGGCCACATCCAGCAGCAATTCGAGGCCGGCGTTGTAGCGTTCCCGCTCCTTCTCGCGCGCCGCCTGCTGTTCCAGCTTGGCCAGCGCGGGGTCATCGCCGTGCCGCGCGCGAGCCCGTGCGAGCACATCCACCGCATCCGCAAAGGCCTTGCGCTCCATCAGCGCGCGAGCCTCTTCGAGCGTGCTTTCGACCTGCTGCTTGCGCAGCCGCGTGGCCAGTTGATCGCGCAGTGCGGGCAGCGCCTCGGCGGCTCCTCGCTCGCTCGAGAAGTTGGCCACCAGGTGGTCGATCATCTGGCGCGCCAGGTCCAGTTCGCCGCCCTCCAGGGCTTCGCGCGTGCGAGCCAGGCCGAGCTGGAACTTCTCGGTGCGGATGCGACGATCTTCTTCGGTCTTGGCGAGTTCTACGCGCTGGCGAAGCTGCGCCACATCTGCCGCGCCGGGATTCTCCTGCTCTGCCTTTGCGAGAATCGCCAGGGCCTCGGAGAAGCGCTTGGCCTCCAGGTGGCCGCTGGCGGCTTCCAGAACACGCTTCCGCTGGCCTTCCCGTTCGCGGCGCTCCAACTGCTCGCGCAGCCGCGGGCTCATCACCACGGCCTCGGTATGCTGCGGATCTACCGAGAGCGCCTCGCTCAAGCGGTCCAAAGCCTCGGCCAGCAAACCCTTCTGCTGGTTGTAGCGCGCCTCGGCCACCAGCCGGCTGGCGCGTACCGATGCCTCCAGTTTGGCTCGCGCCTCGGCGAGCTTCGCCAGCACGGTGGTGTTGGTGCCATCCAGGCGCGCCGCCGATTCCAGACTCTGCACGGCCTCGGCAAAGCGCCGCTCGCCCATCAGCGACGCGGCCTCCGCCAGTTGCTCCGCCACACGGCCCTGTACGTGGACCTTCTGCAACTGGTGCGTGATGGTGTCGCGAAGCTGGCGCGCCTCCCGATTGCCGGGATCGAGCTGCTGCACCTCGCGCACCTTGCCCAGCGCCGCCTGCAGGTCGCCCGCGGCCACCAGCGGGTGAACCTCCTGCAGCAGCGACAGGGCCCGCTCCTGCTGCAGGTCCGCGAGAATCGACCGGCTGTCGATGATCATCTCGTCGAAGGTGCGGTAGCGGAACTCCGCGTCCTTGGCGAGCATGCGGTGCACCAGCAGTTCGAGCGACTCCGGACACCCCGGCACGAACTGGCTGACGGCCGGAGGATCGTGGCTCAGAATGGCGAGCTGCAACGCCTTCCAGTCATGCCGGAAGCGTTCGAAGGGATGCTTGCCCGAAAGCAGTTCGTAGTAGACATCGCCCAGCGAGAAGATGTCGGTCTGCTCGGTGGCCTTGTAGCCTTCCAACTGTTCGGGCGCGAAATAGGGAGGCGTGCCGATGATGCCGCCGGTGGCCGTCATCACGGTATTCCGGTCCGGCGCCAGCGCAATCCCGAAATCCATGATCTTCACCGAGTCATCCGGCAGAAGCATGATGTTTTCGGGCTTCACGTCGCGATGGACGATCCCCTTGCCGTGCGCGTAGGCCAGCCCCTCCGCCGCCTGGGTCATGATGTTGACCTTCTCCAGGAGGGTAAGCGGGCGCTGCGTCGCGATCACGTCCTTGAGGGTCTGGCCCTCCAGGAACTCCATGACGAGATACGGATTCCCGTTCTCCACGCCGCTCGCGAAGATGGCCACAATGTTCTTGTGGCGCAGGCTGGCGGTGGTGCGGATCTCATGCTGGAAACGGCGCAGCATGTCCGGGTCGGTACCCAGTTCCACACGCAGGTGTTTGATGGCAACCTTCTGGCCGACGTCGGGATCGAGCGCCAGATACACGTCGCCGAAGCCGCCGTGTCCCAGCTCCTTCTCGACCGTGTACTTCCCGATCTTGGCTACCATCGTTTGAAGGCCGTCTGCGGTTGCGCGCCCACCGAAGCGCCTGGACAGGCTGCGGCCCTAAGTCCGCAATCCCCCCACTATGACAGCCGGTAATTATATGATATCGCACCGCTCAATGGGGCCGGACCCATTGGTACTGCTGTCCTAATACCTACCAAAAGTAGTGCGCCACGTAAGTAATGGTCTTTTCCTGGTTAGGCTGCAGAGTAACTTCGAATTCGATGGTGCGGCTGTCGATTTTGCGATGCGTGTCGGACTCCTGTGTGATGTTCCAGTTGGACCAGCGGTACAGATGCTCCACCGCGCGTACCGTGGCCACCTCTTTCTTGTGGTTGCGCAGCTTGATCTCGAAGGTCTCGTCCAGGACCTTGCGATTCTGGTCGATCGCGAAATTCACCTGGCGCCTTTCGCCGGCCAGGTCGAAGGCGTCTCCCGTGTAGATGCGCATGCGTTCGTCGCGCGCCGTGTGGTCGATCAGGTTCTCGCCGGTGAACTCCATCTGCCCATCGTGGTCGCGGCGATAGAAGCGCATACGGCCCCTGGGAAGGGGCATGCCGAGGTGGTTGGCCTCGGAGTTGACCAGCTCGCGCATCACCCACACCTTGGGATTGGATTGCGCTCCGTACTGCGGCGTGTTGCGCAGGTCCTCGCCGCGCAGGTAGCCGTACTGCTGCAGGTTGATGGACACGCCGTCGTAGATATACAACTGTTTCGAAGGGATGCCCGAAGCACGCAGAAACTCCACCTGCTTGCTCTCGCGATCGCGAATGGTGGCGGGACGCGGCAGGGTGTAGAGATGGTACTCGTCGAAACTGCTCTCGGTCACCTTGCCCGGCGCCTGGGCCATGACCTTGTTGAGTTGATCGCGGTCGGAGCGCGTCTCATTGACGCCGCCGCCCTGCAATTTGCTGACGTCCCCGGCCACCAGCTTGATGCGGGCATTGTCGAACTGCTTGCCGCTCTGATTTTCGATGGTCACCCAGCCCACCAGGTCGAGGATGTCGCCCTTTTCCGGAGCGATGATGTTGTAGTCGGCGTTCCAGCTCATGCCGCCCGACACATAGCTGAGTTCCGCATTGAAGTGCGCCGCCTCGGTGGAGTGGATCACCCAATCGAGGGTGGGCTTGAGGATGGCGTTGACCCCCAGCGAAGAGAAGACCGGCTGCCCCGGCAGGGTGAAGAGCAGTTGTCCGTCCACTTCGACGATCGGCTGGCCGCTACCCTCGTTGTACATGGCCATCTGTTGCGCCTGGTACTGCGAACCATATCGCGACATGGCCGAATAGTGAGGAACATAGCCACTGCGAATGACCTTGCCGGGGATCAAGCGCGGCTTGCCATCCGGACCCGGCACCGAGAATTGCAGGGTCTTGCCTTCGTTGAGGGCGAGGAGAAGCCCTTGCGAGATGGTATCGGCGCGATAGTTCTGTTCCAGAATCTGGAAGGGATGCGCGTTGGCCGAATCGCGCAGAATGACCGAGTCCGGCTCGGCATGGGCCGTGACGCCGGAGAACTGGACCGAGTTCGACCCCGGCCTCAACTCCAGTGGCAGCGTCTCTCGCACGACGGCGAACTGCTGGTTATAGATGGTGAGCGCCGGCCCGGGTGCTTGCTGGGGAGAGTCCGGCCCCGCCCCGCACGCCACGGCGCAAGCGGCGATGGCAGCCAATCGCATGATCTTCATACTGCGGGAATGCCCCCGCGCAGGATTTACTTTCGGCGGTAGGTCCCGGAGAGGGGTACCAGGGGTGTCGGGCGAAAAGGAGAATTCACGCCAAGCACGCTAAGGCGCAAAGTCGCAAAACCAAAAAGAATTTCTTTGCGGCTCTGCGGCTCTGCGTCTCCGCGTGAAACGCATTTCCAGCGGGAATGCCCCGCGCAGGAATTACTTTCGGCGGTAGGTCCCGGAGAGGGGTACCAGGGGTGTCGGCGAAAAGGAGAATTCACGCCAAGCACGCTAAGGCGCAAAGTCGCAAAGAAAAACCAAAAAGAATTTCTTTGCGGCTCTGCGTCTCTGCGGCTTTGCGTGAAACGCGAAACCCCTTAGTGCCGCACTAGCCGCTGCGCTCGCTCGTTCCAGCGCCATAGGGCCTCGGTGCCGGACAGGTGGACGCCGCCCAGCCAGCGGTTGATGCCGTTGAGACGGACATGGTCGGCTTGGGCGGCTAATACTTCGCGGCCGGTCGGCGTGATCCGGTAGACGCCATCCTCGTCGATCAGCAACGGGCGGCGGCAGGTGGCCAGGCCGTGGATGTAGCGCGCGAAGCTGGTGTCTCCCATGAAGATGCGCTCCTCGCGTTGTTGGTCGGCGCGGAAGAGTTTGCGGAAGTCGTTCTGCCCCTCTTCCACCAATTCCAGAATCTGCTGCTCCGTGCGCGCCAATCCGTTCTCCACGGAAGGAAATTGCTGCAGGTGGCGGCGCATCGCTCCCGCGAGGAAGGGAAGGGCCGAGGTGTCGCGCCGCAATAAGGCTTCGAGGTCGATGGGATCGGGCGCACGAAAGGCACGCCAGGCGTCCACTGCCAGGTCGAACTCGCGCGCCGTGATGGTATGGCGGTTGGGCCACAATGCCGCCAGTTGATCGCCCGTCAAATTCCCCAGATAGCGATCCACTGAGATCATGCTCAGGCGAGTGGCCGAAGCGGAGCGGGCGTGCAGCCAATCCAGGATCTGGATGAGCTGCAACTGGTCGAAGAGGTCGTGCTCGAACCACAGCACCACCTCCTCATGCTCCTCGAAGCGGGCCAAGGTGGCGTCGCGCTGCGCCAACGACTCCTCCGGTGCGGAGCCGGGCCAAACGCTGCCCAGGAAGATGCTGCGCAAGCGGGTGAGTTCGTCGAAGGCGAGTCCCGCCGGAACGGGACCGTCGTGCAGTACATCCCGCCAGATCAGAACCTGGCCGCCGAGACCGCTGCGGTCCAACGACACCGAATCCCCGTTCGTCACATGAAGCATCGAGCCCTCCTACAGCGCCGCGATCTGCTGGTAAATGGGACGCAGCGCCGGGTACAGCGCCCGGTAGACCTGGTGCGCCTTTCCATAGAATGCCGCATCCGCGCTCCCAGGGGAGACCGAACTGGTCTCCTGAATCGCCACGCGGCAGACCTCGGGTACGGAATGGTACGCGCCGGTTCCCACCAGCGCCAGCAGGGCCGCACCGTAGGCCGAACCTTCCTGGGTCTGCAGGGTCACCACGCGCTGGTTCAGGATGGACGCCAGCAACTGCCGCCAGAAGATGCTCTGCCCGCCGCCGCCCGAGGCGCGCACCGAATTGATGCCCACTCCCAGTTCGGAGATGATGTCGAGACAGTCGCGCTGGCTGTAGGAGACGCCTTCGATGACCGCGCGGATGAGATCGGCACGCGTGTGACTGTTGGTGAGGCCGATCCAGCCGCCGCGGGCCGTGGCGTCGAGATGCGGCGTGCGCTCGCCCATCAGGTAAGGCAGCCAGAAGAGACCCTGCGCGCCGGCGGGCGATTTGGCGGCTTCGGCAGTGAGGTCGTTGTACGGCGTTCCGGGAGCCAGCTGGTTGCGCAGCCACTGCAGGCTGAGCCCGGCGCCCTGCGTCACGCCCATCACATGCCACTTGTCGCGCACCGCGTGACAGAAGGTGTGGACTCGCCCGGCGGGGTCGTAGGCGACCTTCTCCATGTGCGCGAAGACCACGCCCGAGGTGCCCAGCGTGCAGGAGACGATGCCCTCTTCCACGATGCCGTTGCCCACGGCGCTGGCTGCCTGGTCGCCACCGCCGCCCACCACCGGGGTGCCGGCGACGAGGCCCGTGGCCTCCGCCGCCTCCGCGCTGATGGTTCCCGTGACGTCGCTCGATTCGTGGCACGTGGGCAGAATGGAACGGTCGAGCCCCAGCCCATCCATCATCTCGAACGACCAGCGGCGGTTCACCACGTCGAAGACCGCGGTGCCCGACGCATCCGAGACCTCCGACGCGAACTCGCCGGTCAGACGGAAGCGCACATAGTCCTTGGGCAGCAGCATCTTGCGCACGCGCTCGAAATTCTGCGGCTCATGGTCGCGGACCCACAGCAGTTTGGGCAGCGTGAAACCGGTCAACACCGGGTTGGCGATGTAGCGGAGGATGTTCTCGCGGCCCAGGTTGGCGTTGACTCCGTCCACCTGCGGCTGGCTCCGCTGATCGCACCAGATGAGGGATGGGCGGATCACCCGGTTGGCCTCGTCCAGAATCACCAGGCCGTGCATCTGTCCCGAGAGGCCGATGCCTTTGATATGGCTCCCGGATATCTGTGCGGCCGTCAGCACGCCGCGGATCGCGGCCACCGCGGCGTCCCACCAGTTCTCGGGACGCTGCTCCGCCCAAAGCGGGCGCTCCATCTTCATCTCTTCGTGCGGTGCGGTATATCCGAAGCGGACGACGCCGCTCTCATCTACCAGGAGGGCGCGCGATCCCCCGGTGCCGATATCGATGCCAAGCCACATAGAGAACATCGTAGCCTACGGCGGCGGACGG
>JADMIO010972827.1_pt1 | contig 25388 bp, 21 predicted proteins | sample 8958161 | NCBI WGS metagenome assembly JADMIO01 (sample SAMN16585339, study PRJNA669376) | soil metagenome | isolation source: Crop rotation soil | place: USA: Cullars Rotation, Alabama | collected 2011
GCCGCGACTTCAAGTCACGTGAATTCCAAGCTTCGGATCCCACTGTGCTGGAAAGCATCGCCTTCGCTTCGAGCCATTCCGGCTGATGCGGATCGGTGACGTGCATGTGCATCGTCTCGGCCGCGTCCTCGAACGCCGCGACGTTGCGCTCGGCGTAGAAGAGGCTCAGCAGCTCGAGATGGAGGCCGAGGTTGGCCGGATCGTGCTCGAGCTGGTCGCGCAGCGCCTGCTCCTCGCCGCCGATCGCGATCGCAGCGCCGCCGTCGTCACGCAGCGGCGATTCGCCGAATGCGCCGGCGATCGAGCCGCGTGTGACAGCGTTTGCGGCCGCCTTGCGGCGACGCATGCTGAGAAGGCCCGCGAGCAGCAGCAACGCAGCGGCGCCGATCGCGGCCGGCTTCACCCATGCCTGCTCGTACCAGGTCGGCGTGTTCGGCGGCAGCGTCTGCGTCGTCGTCTTCGCGGTCTTGACCGGCGTCGTCGTCGCGGCGGGTTTCGCCGGTGCCGATGCGGTCGTCGATGCGGCCGGCGGTGACGTCGCGGCGCCCGTCGTGCTCGATGATGTCGTGCCGGTCGACGGCGTCGTGGACGGCGTCGTCGAAGCGCTCGTCGATGGCGTCGTCGTCGAAGGCGTGGTCGTGCCGCCCGGCGGCGGCGTCGAGCCCGTCGCCGCCGGCGTCGTGCCGGTCGTCGAAGGCGTCGTCGTGGTGCCGGTCGCGGGCGTTGTCGTCGACGGCGGTGTCGTCGACGGCGTCGTGCTCGACGCGGTCGAACCGGTGCCGGTCGGCGGCGGTGTCGCTGTCGCGCCCGGCGCCTTGTTTTCCGGCGTCGTCGCCGCGGTGCCCCAAATGTCTTCCTTCGAGACCTTGCCGTCGGTCTTGCCGGTAGCCGCCGGCGGCGTCGAAGTCGCCGACGGTGTCGTGCTCGGCGTCGTCGAAGTCGTCGTGGCCGGCGCGGTCGGCGTCGTCGCTGCGGGCTGCTTCGTCGCGGCCTTGCCCTGCTGCTCGCGCAGATCCTTGAGCTTGTTCTGAAGGTCGGCGATCTCGTTGCTTTGCAGCGACAGCTGGCGATCGGACTTGCCCTTGAGATCCTCGAGCTCCTTGACGCGCGACTTGAGCTCGCCGGTCTCCTGCTCGCGCGCGGTCAGCGCTTCCTTCGCTCGCGCAAGCTCCGATTTGAGCTCGGTCGTCTGCGCGTTGCCGCCGCTTGCGCCGCTGCCCGGCCGATCGTTCATTGCGACGCTGTCCTTGCCTGATTTCGGCGGCACGAGCTCGAGGCGCTCGCTGCCGCTCTTGGTTGTGGTCGATGCGGTCGAAGCGGTTCCGCTCGGCTTCGTCGCGGGCGGCTTCGCCTTCGGCTCCGGTGCCGTGCCGGTGTCGGCGACGAGCGTCGGTTTCGCGGCCGCGCCACCGCGCCAGTCTTCGATCTGCGAGTGCACCATCGCGGCGGCTTCGCTCGCCGAGCCGACCGCCTTGATCTGATCGGCCGCCGGGATGCGCAGGATCGCGCCGCGCTTGAGCGCGTTGATGTTGTCCTTGTAGAACGCGTTCGGATTCTGCTTGAGGAGCGCGAGCATCAGCTGGTTGATGTTCGTCGCATCGTCGGCCTTCACCTCGCGCGCGATGCCGGACAGCGTGTCGCCTGCCTGCACCGTGTATTCGTTCGCGCCCGCGGCTTTCGGAGCCGGTGCGGGCGGCGCGGCCTTCGGCGCGGGCGCCGGTTTTTCCGGACGCGGCGCCGCGGCAACCGGCGCGGGCTTCGGCGGCGGCGCAGTGGCCCTCGGCTTCTCGGCCGGCGGCGGAGCCGGTGTGCGTTCGGGTGCTTTCGGCGCTTGCGCAACGGCGGCGGCACCGGTTGCCGGCGCCATCACCGGCGGATCGAGCAGCACGGTGTATTCGCGAAGCAGGCGGCCCTTCGGCCAGTTCGCTTCGACGAGGAAATCGAGGAACGGCTCGCGAACGACTTCCTTGCTGGTGACCTTGATCACCATTTCGCCGTGCGGGTTCTTGACCAGCGAGAACTCGAGCGGCACCGAGAGCCGCGAGCGGTTGAGTCCGACACGGTCGAAGTCCTCGGCGGCCGCGAGCTGCACGAGCAGCCCTTCGGCTTCGCCCTGCGTGCCTTGCAGGACCGGAATCTCCGCGTCGAGCGGCTGGTTCAGCTTGGAATTGACGTGAATCGTGCCGAGGCCCAGGGCGAAGGCATTCGTCCCGCCCAACGCGAGCGCGATCGCGAGCGGCAACTGAAGCGGTCGTTTCATCTCGATAGCCCCCCAACAGGCTTTTGCGACCGGCCGCGGTACCGTTCCGGCAGCCGGCAGAGCTTGAACGAATGATCTCGAAACGGGCTTATAACACAACCGTAACTATGGATTACAGATACGATTTCGCAGGATTCCAAAAAAGCACCCATTTCGGCTCTGTGAGGGGCGAGACCCCGCCCTACCCGTCCGCAGCCGGCCTCTTCGAGCCCCTCTCGAGGACGGCGGCGGGAGGCGGACGTTACAGCGTCTTTGCGAGGATTTCCGCGATCTGCACCGCGTTGAGCGCGGCGCCCTTGCGGATGTTGTCGGCGACGATCCAGAGATCGAGGCCGCGCGGATGCGAGATGTCCTCGCGGATGCGGCCGACGAAAACCGGATCCTTGCCGGCGGCGTGCGTGACCGGCGTCGGATAACCGCCGGCCTTGCGCTCGTCGACGACGACGACGCCGGGCGCCTTCTCGAGCAGCGCGCGCGCGTCGGCGGCCGTGATCTTCTTCTTCGTCTCGATGTGCACGACCTCCGAATGGCCGTAGAAGACCGGCACGCGCACCGAGGTCGCGTTCACCTGGATCGAATCGTCTTCGAGGATCTTCCGCGTCTCCCAGACGATCTTCATCTCTTCCATCGTGTAGCCGTTGTCGGTGAAGTCGCCGCCGTGCGGGATCACGTTGAAGGCGATCTGCACGGGGTAGACCTTGGCTTCGACGTCCTGGAAGTTGAGGAGTGCCGCGGTCTGCCGGCCGAGCTCTTCGAGCGCACGATGACCGGTGCCCGACACCGACTGGTACGTCGCGACGTTGATGCGCTCGATGCCGACCGCGCGATGGATCGGCGCGAGCGCGACGAGGAGCTGCATCGTCGAGCAGTTCGGGTTCGCGATGATGCCGCGCGTCCTGTATTGCTCGATCGCGTGCGGGTTGACCTCGCTGATCACGAGCGGCACGTCAGGTTCGTAGCGGAACTCGGATGTGTTGTCGATCACGATCGCGCCTGCGTCCGCTGCGCGCGGCACGTGCGCGCGCGAGACCGAGCCGCCGGCCGAGAAGAATGCGATGTCGATGCCATTGAAGTCGTAGTCGGCGAGATTGCGCACGGTGATCGAGCGGTTGCCGAACTCGACCTTGCTGCCGGCCGAGCGCTCGCTCGCGAGCGGCACGAGCTCGCCGATCGGGAACTTGCGTTCCTTGAGAATCGAGAGAAGCGTTTCGCCGACGGCGCCGGTGGCGCCGGCGATGGCGATGTTGAAGGTCTTGTCTGTCATGGATTCTCTTTTTTCGTCATTCCGGCGAAAGCCGGAATCCAATTTGATCTTCGTCGTCGCGACGCTTCCGAAAAATGGATTCCGGCTTTCGCCGAAATGACGGCTAGGGTGTGGACTCGGGCGTTCCGGGAATGCGCGGCTCTATGTCGCCGACATCGCCGCACTGCGCACGATGCCGCAACGCGTGATCCATCAGCACGAGCGCCACCATCGCCTCCGCGATCGGCGTCGCGCGAATGCCGACGCACGGATCGTGGCGGCCTTTCGTCACGACCTCGGTTTCCTCGCCGGCGAGATTCAGCGTGCGGCCCGGAATCAGGATGCTCGAGGTCGGCTTCAGCGCGATCGACGCGACGACCGGCTGCCCGCTCGAAATGCCGCCGAGAATGCCGCCCGCGTTGTTCGAAAGAAAACCTTCGCGCGTCATCTCGTCGCGATGCTCGCTGCCCTTCTGCGCGACCGACGCGAAGCCGGCGCCGATCTCGACGCCTTTGACCGCGTTGATCGACATCAGCGCCGCGGCGAGATCGCCGTCGAGCTTGCCGTAGATCGGCTCGCCCCAGCCGGGCGGCACGCCGTCGGCAACGACCGTGATGCGCGCGCCGACCGAATCGCCGGATTTGCGCAACGCCATGATGTAGCTCTCGAGCTCCGGCACCATCGCGGCGTCGGGCCAGAAGAACGGATTCTCTTCGACCGCGTTCCAGTCGAATGCGCGCGGCACGATGTCGCCGATCTGCGCGAGATGACCGCGCACGCGGAGGCCGTATTTCTCCGCGAGCCATTTTTTCGCGATCACGGCCGCCGCGACGCGCATCGCGGTCTCGCGCGCGGACGCGCGGCCGCTGCCGCGATGGTCGCGGATGCCGTATTTCTGCAGATACGTGTAATCGGCGTGGCCCGGCCGGAACTTGTCGACGAGATCGTCGTAGTCCTTCGAGCGTGCGTCGGTGTTGCGGATCAGGAGTGCGATCGGCGTGCCGGTCGTCCTGCCTTCGAAGACGCCGGAAACGATCTCGACGTCGTCGGCCTCGTGGCGCTGCGACGTGTAGCGGCTCTTGCCGGTCGCGCGGCGGTCGAGATCGCGGCGGAACTCTTCGGGCGTGATCGCGAGGCCCGGTGGACAGCCGTCGACGACGCAGCCGATCGCGGGCCCATGGCTTTCGCCGAAGGTCGTGACGGTAAAGAGTTTTCCGAACGAGTTGCTGGACACGCGTTTCGTACCGCTACGTTGTTACCGAACCGCCACATCGTCATCCCGGCGAAAGCCGGGATCCATTTGCATGCGGTCCAAATCAAAATGGGTCCCGGCTTTCGCCGGGACGACGGAATCATTTTGCGCGCGCTTTCGCCGCGCTCCGAATCGCTTCGCCATGCTCGTCGAGATCGTCGCGATCGAGCAGGAACACACCCATCTGTCCGACGTTGAACTCGATCCAGTTGAATGGCACATCGGGCAGGAGCTCGACCAGCGCCTTTTCGCTCTCGCCGACCTCGACGATCAACACGCCCTCGTCGGTCATGTGATCCGGCGCCTCGGCGAGGATCCTGATCGCGAAGTCGAGCCCGTCGTCGCCCGCGCGCAAACCTAACGCCGGCTCGTGGCCGTATTCGGGCGGCAACACGGCGTATTCCTGCTCGGTGACGTAAGGCGGGTTGCTGACGATGAGATCGTAGCGCCGGCCTCTCAGCCCTTTGAAGAGATCGGACTTCACGGCCTCGACGCGATCGGCCGCGTCCTGGTATTCGATGTTCTCGCGCGCGAGCGCGAGCGCATCGTCGCTGATGTCGGCGAGATCGACCTGCCATTCGGGATTGTGCACGGCCATCGCGATGCCGATGCAGCCGGAGCCCGTGCAAAGATCGAGCGCGCGCGTGACGACGCGATCGTCGAGCCACGGCGTGAAGCCGCTCTGGATCAGCTCGGCGATCGGCGAGCGCGGCACGAGCGCACGTGCATCCGATTTGAATTGGAGCCCAGCGAACCATGCGGTGCCGGTGAGATACGCAACCGGCTTGTGCTCGTCGACGCGGCGGTCGATCAGGTCGAGCACGCGCTTCTTCTCGTCGGCGGTCAGGCACGCCTGCCCGTACGCGGGCGAGAGATCGTGCGGCAGGTGCAGCGCGTGCAGCACGAGGTGCGTCGCCTCGTCGATCGCGTTGTCGTAACTGTGGCCGAACGCGAGCCCGGCCGCGCCGAAACGGCTCGCGCCGTAACGGATGAAATCGATGATCGTGGCGAGCTCTTGGGTCACGTGCCGATTCGCGCGGGAAGGCCGCGAAGTATAGGTGCAAACGCGGGATCCTCGTCGTCCGGCGAAACGGCGGCCGTATAATCGGCGCATGCCCTCTTCCTTTCGCGCCGGCCGCGTTTCGGCGACCTATCTCATTCTTGTCGCCGCAGTTGCGGCCGCGGTCGGCCTCTGGCTCGGCAGCCGCACGTTCGCGCCGTCGGCGCCGAAGCTCGCCGCGGCCGTCATGTATCCCTCGCCGCGCGACGTGCCCGATTTCAAGCTGCAGCGCGCCGACGGCACGACGCTGACGAAAGCCGACTGGACCGGCCGCTGGACCGTCGCGTTCTTCGGCTACACGAACTGCCCGGACGTCTGTCCGACGACGCTCGCGACGTTCAAGCAGGTTTTCGCGAAGCTCAAGTCGGGCGGCATCGCGGACAAGGTCCGCTTCGATTTCATTTCGGTCGATCCGCAACGCGATACGCCCGATCAGCTGACGAAATACGTCGGCTACTTCGACAACGATTTCATCGCCGCGACCGGCACCGACGAAGAGCTCACGCGCGTCACGCGCGCGCTCGGGCTCATCTACTCGCGCGAGCCGACCGGCAACGGCGATTACGCGGTCGATCACAGCGCATCGGCGGTGCTAATCGATCCGACCGGACGCGAAGTCGGCCTGTTCCGGCCGCCGTTCGACGCGAACGCGATCGCCGCCGATCTCAAGACGCTCGCGGAAGCGCGCTGATGCGTCCCGCCGTCGCACTGCAGTATCTCCTTCCGCATCGGCTCCTCTCGCGTCTCGTGCACTGGGGCACGCGCTGGACGTGGAAGCCGTGGAAAAACTTCCTGATCCGCACGGTCGTCAAGAACTACAACGTCGACCTCAGCGAAGCCGAGACGGCCGACTTCGACGCCTACGCGAGCTTCAATGCGTTCTTCACGCGCGCGCTCAAGGCCGGCGCGCGCCCGCTCGATCCCGATCCCGACGCGATCCTCTCGCCGGCCGACGGCCGCGTGAGCCAGGCCGGCGCGATTGATCACGGCCGCATCTTCCAGGCGAAGGGCTTCGACTTCGGCACCGGCGAGCTCCTCGCCGACGACGCGCGCGCGGCACCGTTCCACGACGGCAGCTTCGCGACGATCTATCTCTCGCCGCGCGACTACCACCGCGTGCACATGCCGCTCGCGGGCGAGCTCGTCGAGACCGTGCACGTGCCGGGACGCATCTTCGGCGTCGCGCCGTTCGCGGTCGAGGCGATCCCGCGGCTCTTCGCGCGCAACGAGCGGCTGGTCTGCCATTTCGAGAGCGCGCTCGGGCCGTTCGCGGTCGTGCTGGTCGGCGCGATGCTGGTTTCGGGTGTCGCGACAGTGTGGGACGGCGTCGCGATTCCGCCGTATGCGAGCACGATCGTGCGCCGCGACCTCCGCTCGCGTGGCATCTGGCTGAAGCGCGGCGCCGAGCTCGGCCGCTTCGAGATGGGCTCGACCGTGATCGTGCTGCTGCCGGCGAAACTCGGCCGCATTTCCGCGCAGCTGATGCCCGAGCAATTCGTGAAGATGGGGCAAAAAATCGGCACGATGAACGAGCGCATCAGCCGATGAAGGGCACCGAGACTGCGTCATTTTGTGACGTCGTTCGACGAAATGTGACCAAATGGACAATCCGTTCACGGCGATCCCTATAGATTGCGTTTCGCCAGCTCGTTCTACAGCAGAAGCTGGGTCAGACTTCAGGGGGAACTCCGATGCAGCTCGTCACTCGATTGATCGCTCTGAGCCGCGCGATGCAGTTGCGCCGTCAGTTCCGTGCGATCGAGAAGGCGCTCGTCGACCTGCAGCCGAACGCGCGCCGCCAGCTGGCCGCGATCGCGATGCGCGAGTTCCAGAACGCGTCGAAGAGCGAGTTCCCGCACCTCTACGCGACACCGCCCGACCACAAGTACCACCCGTGGGGCAGCGGCGCCGACATCGGCCTCGAGCGCATGCGCTCGGACAGCCTGCAGGTGCGCCTGCGTGGCGTCGCGCTGTGGCTGACGGTCGTCTATCACGAGACGAAGGATTCGCAGTTCCCGGAACAGCAGGAGCTGCATCGCCAGGTCATGCGCGCCGTGCGCGCGCTGAAGGATTCGATTCCGGCCGCCGAGCTCAACAACTGGTTTGCGGCAGCGAATGAGGCGCAAGCGGCCTGACCGGCAGCCGCCGGCCGCCCGCGGCGGCGGTTGACCGGTCGAAACGGTCTTGTTGATTTCGGGCGCCTTAGGGCGCCCGAATGCTTTTGGCCCTCCGTCAACGCGAGGGCGCCCTCTTGCCGTCATTCCGGCGAAAGCCCGAATCGATTTTCGTCTTAGCCCTTCCCTTCAAGAGGAGGGTTGGGTGGGATGGTGTTTCGCTCGTCATTCCGGCGCGGGCCGGGCCCTCTCCCGACGTCATCGGTCCCCTCCCGACGTCATCGGTCCCCTCCGACGTCATTGGTCCCCTCCCGACGTCATCGGTCCCTCCCGACGTCATCGGTCCCTCCCGACGTCATCGGTCCCCTCCCGACGTCATCGGTCCGCTCCCGACGTCATCCCGGCGAAAGCCGGGATCCATTTTGACTTTGCTCTTGGTCGTTGTTGCGATAACCGACTCACGTCCGTGTGCGTTTCGTCGACCATCCCTGGTCGCCGGTCACTTTCTTTTGCTTGCCCAAAAGAAAGTAACCAAAGAAAACGGCACCCTCGGCGCCGCGCCGCTCGCAAAGCGAGCGGTTCGCGAAGGGCGGACGGGTTTTTTCTACAGGCCATCCCTGGCCTGTAGAAAAAATCGGCGCGATCCCTCGCGCCGCCCGCGTGCGGGGCACGCGGCTGGTCCGTCCGCCCTTCGCCGCGGCTTTAGAGGGGACCCGAGAGCAAGAGCAAGAGCAACAGCCAATGGATTCCGGCTTTCGCCGGAATGACGGGGGGGTGTCAGTGACGCACGCAGTCGGGAATCTTCAGCGTCTTGCCCGGACTCAGCGCATAGTTCGGTCCGCGTAAGTTATTCACCGCGGCGATCTGCTTGACGCCTTCATATCCGCAGCCGACTTTCTTCGCGATCGACGACAACGTGTCGCCCTTGCGCACGACGTAGCCGCGCGGCTTGATTTCTTTCGTGTGCACGAGGCTGCCCGGCGGCGGCGTCGGGACAACTGCCGAGTGCAGGTCCGATGCGAGCGCAACCCACGGTCCGTCGGCGCAGTTCTTCGCATAAACGGCTTCGAGCTCCTGCGGCACCGCGAGCTTCGTCCCGGTCGAGAGCGCCTGCTGCGGATCGATCTGCGGATTGAGATTGCGCAGCGCGCGGAACCAGCCGCTTTCGGCGTCCGCCGATTGACCGAGGCAGATCGTGAGCTCGGCGAGCGATGCCGGCCGCGCCAGCGTGATCGAGCCCGGCGCGCCGACGATCTTCGGAAACGCGAGGTTGTAGCGCTCCGGATGCATGAAGAGCCACGCGGCCGCGAGCACCATCGGGACGTACTCGCGCGTCTCCTGCGACACGGCGTAGTAGATCGACGGATCCCAGAAGTTCTGCGTGCCCTTCGCGAGCCGCCCCATCGCGCCTTCGCCGCCGTTGTACGCGCCGATCACGAGCTCGAGCTGGTTGTTGAATATCGCGAGCTGCTCGTTGACGTACGCCGCGTTTGCGCGCGCGGCGAGTTTCGGATCGAAGCGCTGGTCGAAACCGTCGACCGTGCCAAGGCCGAAGCGCAATCCCGTCGCATACATGAACTGCAGCGGCCCCGACGCGCCGGAGCGCGACACCGCGTGCACCTTGCCGCCCGATTCCTTCGCGAGCATGCCGAAGAGGAGCGCTTCGGGCAGGCCCGCCTTCTGGTACTCGGGCCACATCAGGTAACGCATGTATTCGTAGTTGACGTACGCGGTGATGAGGTTCGGCCGGTACTGCGTCAGCCATTCCTCGAGCGCGGCCTTGACCGGCCCGTTCAGCGCGATGATGTCGCCGAGCTCGCGGCCTTTCAGCAGCGTCACCGAGCGGCCGAGCTCCGGCACGGCCGCGACGACCGGCGACTTCGCGCCCGCCTCCTCGGTCGCCTCGGGCGCGGTGCCGCTCGCGTCCGCGTCGGATTCGTTCGTCGCGTCGCTGCCGGTGCTGAGGCGGAGCAGGCGATCGAACGCATCGACGAAGCGCTGCTGCTCGCAGCCAGCCGTCGTGCTGCATTGCGTTGCCGCGGCGCGAAGATCGTCGAGCGCCGTCGCGACCTCGCCCTGCGCCTGATCGGTCTTGCCTTCGCGCGCGAGCGAAAGCGCGTTTTCGTAGCGCGTCGAATCCTGATCGAGCCGCGCGTACAGCGCGTTGATGCCGGCATCGTCGACTTTGGCTGCGGCGGGCGCCTTCTGTGCCGGTGTCGCGGCGCAGCCGGCGAGCAGCGTGAGGGAGGCGGCGACGAAAACGTTCCTGACGTGCGGCATCGAGGGTTCCGGTGAGGCTTCGCGACAACTTATCGTCCATGCCCGATGTGCGCAACCGCTGCGGCCGCGCCTATACAATCGACGACACGTACGGCGCGAAGGGGAACGCGATGAGCCAGATCCTGATCGGCAAGAGCGACAAGCCCATCTATCTGCTCGCGAAGTACGCGAACCGCCACGGCATGATCGCGGGCGCGACCGGCACCGGAAAATCGGTGTCGCTGATGGTGCTCGCCGAGGGGTTCTCCAAGCTCGGCGTGCCGGTGTTCCTTGCCGACGTCAAGGGCGATCTCGCCGGCCTCGCGGTCGCCGGCGCGATGAACGACAAGCTGAAGGCGCGCATCGACAAGCTCGGCATCGAGTGGACCGCGGCGGCGAATCCGGTCGTGTTCTGGGACATCTACGGCAAGGCCGGTCATCCGGTGCGCACGACGATCTCCGAGATGGGACCGACGCTGCTCGGCCGGCTCATGGAGCTCAACGACACGCAGCAGGGCGTGCTCGAGATCGTGTTCAAGGCCGCCGACGACAACGGCCTCCTGCTGCTCGACATCAAGGATCTTCGCGCGCTGCTGAGCTGGGCCGTCGACAACGCGAAGGACATCTCGCAGCATTACGGCCTCGTCGCGCCGACGTCGATCGCGGCGATCCAGCGCGGCGTGCTGACGCTCGAGCAGAACGGCGGCGATGCATTCTTCGGCGAGCCGGCCCTCGATCTCGCCGACTTCATGCGCCAGGATCTTTCCGGCCGCGGCATCGTGAACATCCTCGCCGCCGATCAGCTGATCCTGAAGCCGAAGCTCTACACGACGTTCCTGCTCTGGATGCTGTCGGAGCTCTTCGAGAAACTGCCCGAGGTCGGCGATCTCGATCAGCCCAAACTCGTTTTCTTCTTCGACGAGGCGCATCTCCTCTTCGACGACGCGCCGCCGGCGCTGCGCCAGCGCGTCGAGCAGGTCGTGCGGCTGATCCGCTCGAAAGGCGTCGGCGTCTATTTCTGCTCGCAGAATCCCGACGACGTGCCCGACGTGATCCTCGGCCAGATGGGCAATCGCATCCAGCACGCGCTGCGTGCGTTCACGCCGCGCGATCAGAAAGCGGTGAAAGCGGCCGCCGAGACGTTCGCGCCGAATCCGAAGATCAAGGTCGCCGACGTGATCACGCAGCTCGGCGTCGGCGAGGCGCTCGTCTCGACACTGCAGGAAGGCGGCGTGCCGATGCCGGTCGAGCGCGCATTGATCGCGTCGCCCGGCTGCCGCATCGGCGCGATCACGCCGGACGAGCGCGCGGCGGTCCGCGCACGCTCGCCGGTCGGCGGCAAGTACGACACGACGGTCGATCGCGAATCGGCCTTCGAGAAATTGAGCCAGCGCGCGCAGCAATCGGCCCCGCCGCCGGCGCCCGATGCGCCTTCGCCGGTTGGCAAGGGCGCGCAACAAGAAGGCGGCGGCTGGACCGGCATGGCGAAGGACATGATCTTCGGCACGAGCCGCCGCCAGGGCATGCTCGAGACGATGGCGAAATCGGTCGTCCGCAACGCGGGCGGCCAGCTCGGCCGATCGATCCTGCGCGGCGTGCTCGGGTCGATCTCGAAGCGCTGAGATCGATGTTCGCGCGGCGTTGACGCGCGCGCCGCAGCAGACTAGCGTCGCTGAGTTCCTCTCCGCACGCATTCACGCATGGGCCGTTGGCGATCCGCCGCCGCGCCGTCGACCGCGATCATCACCGCCGACGGCCACCGCCGCCTCAAGGAAGAGCTCGACGTGCTCTGGCGCGTGCGCCGTCCGGAAGTCGTGCGTGCGCTCGCCGACGCGGCGGCCGAAGGCGATCGCTCCGAGAACGCCGAATACACCTACCGCAAGAAGCAGCTCGGCGAGATCGACCGGCGCGTGCACTATCTGACCAAGCGACTCACGGACCTTCGTATCGTCGACGAGCCGCCGAGCGATCCCGCCGCGATCTATTTCGGCGCGTGGCTGCGGCTCGAATCGGAGGATGGCGCGATGCACGAGTACCGCATCGTCGGGCCCGACGAGACCGATGCGGCGCGCGGCTGGATCAGCATCGATTCGCCGCTTGCGCGCGCGGCGCTGAAGGCGCGCGTCGACAGCGAGTTCGAGGCGGAGTTGCCGAGTGGGCGGATGCGGTTCGTTGTCGTGGCCGTAAGCTACCAGCAGCCCTTGTAGGAGCGGCTTCAGCCGCGATCTTGTGCGATCGAGCGCAGTTTGCGAAAAAGATCGCGGCTGAAGCCGCTCCTACAAAAAAAAGGACGGCGCTGGCCGTCCTTTTTCTTTTCAATGACGCGTTGCGCGCGTCATTGCGCCTGGATCGGCAGATACACCTTGAACGACTGCTGGTCCTCGGCCGCGTCCGGCGCCGACGTCAGCTCGTCCCAGAAACGGCCCGTGCCCATCTCGGCATACGGATAGCCGTGCGTCTCGGCGTATGCCTTCTCCATCAGGCGAAGCAGCGGCAGCTGCGCCGGGCTTCCGGTGTACTCGGTCACGAGCGCCTTGCCCTGGTACCAGATCGCCGCGCGCACGTGGTCGTCGAGCACGAGCATGCCTTCCTCGTCCTTGTCGCCGGGCTTCAACGACGGATTTTCTTCCTCGTCGCCGGTCGAGCTCGCCTTCGGCATCGGCGATTCGATCGTGTACTGCTGCTTGTCCATCGTGAACGTGGTCTGGTCGACCGGGACCGCGACGCTGAACGCGTAGTCTTCCTCGCCCCAGTTCGTCGTGATCGTCATGCGCGGACCGGCGGCGTTGAGCCCGGCCTTCTTCATGACGGCCTCGATTTCCTTCATCGCGGTGTCGGTCGCTTCGGCGACGTCGTCGAGCGTGCGCTTGGCCTTCGTCGCGACGAGCAGCACCGGCTTCGCGGTCACGTCGGTAACGTCGATCTTGACGTCCTTGTAGTCGACGTTCGGGAACGACGCGAGCATCGCGGCGATGTTCGAGAGATTGAGCTGGATCTGCGTCGCGGGATCGCCGTGGATGTAGAGGCCGGCGTAGCGCCAGATCAGGTTCCAGCCGTAGTCGGCGTCGTACGCCCAGTTGATGTTGACGGTCTTGCCGTTCTGCGCCGGCAGCAGCGTGATCGTGTAGGTCTTGTTCTCGCCGCTCCACTGGTTGTCGAGCGTCATCGTGACCTTGCTGTCCTGCTCGGCGGTCGCGATCGTCAGGCTGCCGTCGCCGTTCTGCGGCGCCGTGCTCGACCATGTCACCTTCGCGCCCTGCCCGGACTCGGGACCCTCGAACGTGAACTTCGTCTGCGGATCGATGCGGCGCTGCGCTGCCCACTCTGGGAAACGGTGGAACGTATTGACCGAATCGAAAATCTGGCGCAGCGGGCTCGACACCTCGACCGTGCGCTCGATGTGGCCGTGCGACGGCAGAATCACGCCGACCAGGACGGCCAGCACGAACACGATGATCAGGGACACCAGAAGTTCTAGAAAACGGGTCATATTCGGGGCTTCTCCAGGAACTCGGGATCACCGGCGTGCGCGCGAACGGCGGCCGCCGAGCCCCTCTCGGGACATGGCCGGCAGGCGCATGTCGCCACACTCGGGTCCGGGCGCGGAATGGTACTTGAGTGGGCGCCCGGGCGCTACGGCGGGCCCCGCGGGTATCTACGAGGCTTTTCCTAGCCCATGCGATGACGCTCCGGAGCGTCCGATCGGCGCAGGATCCGGCATTTGTAGGAGCGGCTTCAGCCGCGATGGGCGCCGATCGCGGCTTAAGCCGCTCCTACAGCACGCCGCTCGACGATGATTGCTGCAACGCGATCAGACAATTCCGAGCTCGAATGCTTTCAGCACCGCGCGCGTGCGGTCGCGGACGCCGAGCTTGGAGAGGATGTTCGAGACATGGTTCTTGACCGTTCCTTCGGCGACGCCGAGCGAGTTTGCGATCTCCTTGTTGCTGTAGCCGCCGGCCATCAGGCGCAGGATCTCGGTTTCGCGGTCGGTCAGCGGATCGGGCCGGTCGAGGCTCGTGAACTCGTTCTGCATGCGCTCGAGACCGGAGAGCAGGCGCTGCGTCACGACCGGCGCGACGAGCGAGCCACCGGCGGCGACGGTCTTGACCGCGTCGACGAGCTGGTCGAGCGAGACGTCCTTCAACAGATATCCGCGCGCGCCGGCCTTGAGCCCGGCGAGGACGAGCTGATCGTCGTCGAACGTCGTCAGGATGATCGTCGGCGGCAGCTGGTTCGTCTGCGCGAGCGCGTTCAGCACGTCGAGCCCGGACATGCCGGGCATGCGCATGTCGAGCAGCACGACATCGGGCTTGACGCGCGGGATCGTCTCGACGGCCTGCATGCCGTCGCCGGCCTCGGCGACGACGCGGATCGAGTCCGACAGCTCGAGCAGCGAGCGGATACCCTGCCGGACCAGCGTCTGGTCGTCGACGAGACACACTTCGATCATGCGGCGCCCTCCAGCGGCAGCCAGGCGTCGAGCGCGAAGCCCTGATCCTTGGCGGTAACGATATCGAGTCGGCCGCCGTATTGCGCGAGACGCTCGCGCATGCCGGCAAGGCCGTTGCCCGGCTTGAGGTGCGACGCGCCGCGTCCGTCGTCGCGCGCGTGGATCGCCATCTGGCGGCGATCGTTGCGCTCGAAGCGGAGCCAAAGGTTCCTCGCGCCGGCGTGGCGGACCGTGTTCGTGATGATCTCCTGCGCGCAGCGGAGCAGCACCTGCGCGCGCTTGGGATCGTCGACCGAAAACCGCGGCGGCAATTCGAGATGGATCGCGAGCCCCGGCACCCCTTCGGTGAGGCTTTGCAGCGCCTGCGTGAGATCGATGCTGTCCTCGTCGCGGAGCTGGCTCACGACCTCGCGCACGTCGCCGAGCAGGAGCTTGGCGACCGACTGCGCCTGGCGCACGTGATCCTGCGCCTGCCCGTTGACGAGATGGCTCGCGACTTCGAGATTCAAGCTGAGCGCCGTCAGATGATGGCCGATCAGATCGTGCAGCTCGCGCGAGATGCGCATGCGCTCGGCGAGGCGGCTCGATTCGGCGAGCAGCGTGCGCGTCGCGCGGAGCTCCGAGTTGAGCCTGCGCTGATCCTCGCGCGCCTCGGCCTGCTGTTTGGCGACGACGCTGGTCACGAACACCGCGGCGCAGATGCCGATGTAGAGGCTCGACTGCAGGAACGCGTCGGTGAACGTGTTGATGCGCTCGATGCTCGTCTGCAGCGTGCCGTCGACGATCGAGTACGTCACGGCCTGCACGCTCATGAACACCGGAATCAGCGAGAAGTTCTGCAGCACCATCCAGATCGCGCTCGCGCGAAGCGGCAGGAGCCACGGCAGCACCAACGCGACGACGACGAGCAAAAGCGCGCAAAGGCCGCTCTGGCTGATCCAGCCGATCGCGATCGCGGTCGCATTCAGGACGAGCAGCAGCACGATCTGGCCGATCCGCTCCGGCCACGTCGGCCTGCGCTCGCCGAGGTTGTGCGTCAGGAACCAGAACACGAGCCCGAACAGGAAATAGCACGCGAGCCAGAGATCGACGTAGTAGCCCGGCCGCTGCTTGACGAGCATCTCCTCGACCAGCGCGTCGTAGCGCAGCAAAGGAATGCCGACGCACGCAAAGGTGAAGAGCCCCGCGTAGCGCAGGAGCTGCACATGATTGAATTGCGGCCACGCCATGGGCGCATCATAGGCGCGCGAGGGGGAGCCGCAACCTGCCCGAAAGTCACTCGTCGCGATCGGCGTCGAGCGGGCGAATCGGCGGCAACGGCCCTTTAACTTCGGCGCCCCGACCCCGTCATGACCGAGGGCCAGCGCCATGCGATAATCCCGGGATGCGCGGTGCGGCAGGATGCCGGGGTTGCACCGCAGATGCGCAGGAGCAAGACATGAGCTTGACCGTCCGCGACGTGCAGGCGCACGAGCTGGATGCAATTCTCGCACTCAACAATGCGGCCGGATCGACGATCCTCCCGCTCGATGGCGCAGGCATCGCGCGACTCGCCGGTTATGCTTCTTACCTGCGTGTCGCCGAAGCCGACGGCCAGATGGCCGGTTTCCTCCTCGCGCTCCGCGAAGGAGCGCCGTACGAGAGCCCCAACTACCGCTGGTTCAGCGAGCGCTATCCCGAGTTCGCCTACATCGACCGCATCGTGATCGCGCGCCCGTTTCGGCGTCTCGGTCTCGGACGCGTGTTCTATGCGGACGTGACGAGCTATGCCGAAGTGCGCGTGCCGGTCCTGACGTGCGAGGTTTTCCTCGAGCCGCGCGACGACATCTCGGTGCTGTTCCATGGCACGTACGGATTCCAGGAAGTCGGCCAGCAGACGATGCCGGGCGTCAACCGCCGCGTCGCGCTGCTCGCCAAGGATCTCTGCAGCTATCCGTTCGTGCGCGACACTTATCTTTCCGGCGATGGACTGCCGCATGTCGACTGGCTTGCCGAGCGTCCGCGCGCGTCGGCGCCGACGGCAAAACGCGCAGCGGGAGGCGTCTGACACTCGATGGCAGCCTCGCCCGGCGTCATCCTCGAATCCGTCGCCGACATCAAGTTCGGTCAGGTCGGCATCGCCAACCTTCGCTTGAAGCGTCTCGATCCGGAAGAGCTCCAGCGCGAGCTCGCCGAGAAAGTGAAGAACGCGCCGAATCTGTTCCGGCACGCACCGGTCGTCCTCGATCTCTCGCATCTCGCGACACTGCCCGACCTCGAAACGGTGCGCGATCTCCTGGCGCGCATCAAGGACGCCGGCATGGCGCCCGTGGGCCTTTCGTACGGAACGAGCGAGAACGAGCAGCTCGCGCGCTCGCTCGACGTGCCGCTGTTCGCGAAGTTCCGCGCCGCGTTCGAGCGCGACGGCGAGAGCGAGCCGGTCGTCGAAGCGCCGAAGCCGCGCGAGCGCCGTCGCGAGCCGGAACCGGCGCCGGTGCCACAAGCCGCGTCGCAGCCGGAAGGCGCGGCCGTGATCGGACTCGTGCACGACAAGCCCGTGCGCTCGGGCCAGCAAGTCTACGCGCGCGGGCGCGATCTCATTCTCACGAAGCTCGTCGCGAACGGCGCCGAAGTCATCGCGGACGGCTCGATCCACGTCTACGGCGCGCTCCGCGGCCGCGCGCTCGCCGGCGCGCAGGGCGATGCGTCGGCGCGCATCTATTGCCACGAGTTCCACGCCGAGCTCGTGTCGATCGCCGGCCAGTACCGCGTGTTCGAAAACATGCCGGATGAGCTGCGCGGCCAACGCGTGCAGGCGTGGCTCGATGGCGACAAGTTGGTGGTGCAGAAACTATGAGTGGAGAATCGGTCATGGAAAACGAGCACAGCGATCCGGCAAGCGTCGACACGCCTGTCCTCCCAGCCGCCGATTCTCCACAACCCAGTCCCGGGAGAACTTCATTGACCGAAATCATCGTCGTCACGTCCGGCAAGGGCGGCGTCGGCAAGACCACGACGAGCGCATCGCTCGCGGTCGGGCTCGCCAAGCGCGGCAAGAAGGTCGCGGTGATCGACTTCGACGTCGGCCTTCGCAACCTCGATCTGATCATGGGCTGCGAGCGGCGCGTCGTGTACGACTTCGTCAACGTGATCCACGAGGAGTGCACGCTGAAGCAGGCGCTGATCAAGGACAAGCGCTTCGATACGCTCTACGTGCTTGCGGCCTCGCAGACACGCGACAAGGATGCGCTCAGCAAGGAAGGCGTCGAGAAGGTGCTGAAGGATCTCACCGAAGACGGCTTCGACTACATCATCTGCGATTCGCCGGCCGGCATCGAGAAAGGCGCGAGCCTCGCGATGTACTTCGCCGATCGAGCGGTCGTCGTCGTCAATCCGGAAGTCTCCAGCGTGCGCGACTCCGATCGCATCCTCGGGCTTCTTTCGAGCAAGACGCGTCGCGCCGAGCTCGGCAACGGGCCGGTCGAGCAGCATCTCCTCCTCACGCGCTACAACCCGGAGCGCGTCGCCGGCGGCGACATGATGGGTGTCGACGACGTCAAGGAAATCCTCGGCATCGAAGTGCTCGGCGTGATCCCGGAATCGCCCGGCGTGCTGACCGCATCGAATGCCGGCGTGCCAGTCATCCTCGACGACATCTCGCCCGCGGGCCAGGCCTATGAAGACGCCGTCGCGCGTCTCGCCGGCGAGACGCGGCCGATGCGCTTTCTCGAAGCGCAGAAGAAGGGCTTCCTTGCCCGCATTTTCGGGAGCTGACGAATGGGCATTCTCGATTTCTTCCGCTCGCGCCCGAAGAACACCGCATCCGTCGCGAAGGAACGCCTTCGCATCATCGTCGCGCAGGAACGCGCAGCGCAGGGCCGCCCGGACTACCTGCCGCTGCTCCGCCGCGAGATCCTCGAAGTGATCAAGAAATACGTCAACGTCGATCCCGACGCGATCGACATTCACGTCGAGAAGGACGGCGAGAGCGAAGTGCTCGAGCTTTCGGTCGCATTGCCGGACCGGAACGGCGCCGCGCCGATCGACGAGAGCACGAACGCGACCGCAGCCGCCGGCGAGGCCTGATCGCATTGCTGCCCGCGCGTGCGGGCAGCGATTGCACGGATCGGACGCGATGGACGGCACCCACGTGCTCCGCCTCGCATCGATCGAGCTCGACGGCGTCCGCGCGCTGCTCGCGCAGTACGGTCTCACGCTCGAATGCGTCGCCGACGGCGCACCGATCCCGGGCAGCTACTGGGGCGAATCCGAAGCCGGCGTGATCGGACACAACGTCTACGCGCGCGCCGACACGCCGGTGCATTCGCTGCTGCACGAAGCGTGTCACCTGATCGTCGCGCCGGACGCGAAGCGCGCGACGATCCACACCGACGCTTCCGATTCGCAGGCCGAAGAAGACGCGACGTGTTATCTGCAGATCGTGCTCGGCGACGCGCTGCCCGGCGTCGGCAGCGCACGCATCCTCGCCGACATGGATCGCTGGGGCTACACGTTCCGCCTCGGCTCCGCGCGCGCGTGGTTCGAGCACGATGCTGAAGATGCACGCGCGTGGCTCATCGCACGAGATCTCCTACCCGCCTTTTCCCCTCTCCCGCTTGCGGGAGAGGGTTAGGGTGAGGGCAAGCTGGTTCAACGCGTCAAAAGAAAGATATGTAACGCTCCACTCCGCGCTGCCCTCACCCGGCCTGTGGCCGGCCTCTCCCGCAAAGCGGGCGAGGCGAAAGGCCGCGTCAGCATACATACATGCGGCAGAGCAACAATGAATGCACCTGCGCGACACCGCTGTCCGCCGCGGCCGTTTCGCGCGCAATCCGATTCGACATGAGCACCGTCCCGTCAGCCGCCGCCGATCACGACGTCCTGCCGCCGCCGCCGCGCGCAGACATCGCCTCGCTCGCGCTTTTCGTCGACGTCGACGGCACGCTCGTCGACATCGCGTCGCGCCCCGACGCGGTCGTCGTCGACGCGGCGCTGCCGTCGGCGTTGAAGCGACTCAAGGTGCGCCTCGGCGGCGCACTCGCGCCGGTCAGCGGACGTCCCTTGCGCGACATCGATGCGCTGCTCGGCCTCGACGGCGCCGCCGCCGGATTGCACGGCGCCGAGCTCCGCGGTCCTGACGGCGCGTCGCTCGCGACACCGATCGTGCACGAGGGCCTCGACGCCGCACGCAGGCGCGCCGTCGCAGCGGCGGCCGCGATCCCGGGCGTGCTCGTCGAGGACAAGGGCGGCGCGATCGCGCTGCACTATCGTGCCGCACCGGACGCCGAGCTCGACGTGCGGCGCGCGGCGATCGCGATGCTCGACGCGGCCGGCGACGGTTACGAGCTCCTGCACGGCAAGCTCGTCATCGAGATCAAACCCGCCAACGCCGACAAGGGCGCCGCGCTCGCCGCGTTGATGATGATCGCGCCGTTCGCGGGCCGCGTCCCATGGATGGTCGGCGACGACGCGACGGATGAAGATGCGTTCGCCGAAGTCAACGCCGAGCGCGGCGTCAGCATCCTCGTCGGCGCGCGCCGGCCGACCGTCGCGCGCTATGCGCTCGCGGGCCCTGCCGCGGCACGCGAATGGCTCGCGGCGCTCGCGAACGAAACGTCACCGGGAGCGATGCGATGAGCGACGAATCGACGCTGGCCCTCGGCGTCGTCGGCAACGGCAGCATCAGCGCGCTGATCGATCGGAACGCGCGCATCGTCTGGTCGTGCCTGCCGTCGTTCAACGGCGATCCCGTGTTCTGCTCGCTGCTCTCGCCGACGACGCACGCCGATCGCGGCTACTTCGACGTCGCGCTCGACGGCCTCGCCGCGAGCTCGCAGCACTATGTCGAGAACACCGCCGTGCTCGTCACGCGGCTCGTTGCCGAGGACGAGAGCGCGCTCGAAATCACCGACTTCGCGCCGCGCTTCAAGCAGCACGGGCGCATATTCCACCCGATGAGCCTCGTGCGCACGATCCGCCCGCTCGCGGGCACTCCGCGCGTGCGGCTGCGCCTGCGTCCGCTCGCGGCGTACGGCGCGCGCGTGCCCGAGCGCACGTTCGGCTCCAATCACGTGCGCTATCTGTTCGACGATGTCGTGCTGCGCGCGACGACCGATGCGCCGCTGCCGATGCTGCGCGACGAGCTGCCGTTCCTGCTCGACCGCGAAGTGCACGTCGTGCTCGGGCCCGACGAGACGCTCGCCGAGTCGCCGGCGCGCCTCGTGCGCGACACGCTCGATGCGACGCTCGACTACTGGCGCGAATGGGTGCGCTATCTCTCGATCCCGGCCGAGTGGCAGGACGCCGTGATCCGCGCCGCGATCACGCTCAAGCTCTGCCAGTACGAGGGCACCGGCGCGATCGTCGCCGCGATGACGACGTCGATCCCCGAGGCGCCGGGCACGTCGCGCAACTGGGATTACCGATTCTGCTGGCTGCGCGACGCCGCATTCGTCGTGCGCGCGCTGAACCGCCTCGGCGCGACGCGCAGCATGGAGGAATACCTCCGCTACATCTTCAACCTCGCGGTCTCGGCCGACGGCGCACTCGCGCCGGTCTACGGCATCCATTTCGAGCGCGAGTTGCTCGAGACCGAAGCGCAGCATCTCGCCGGCTACCGCGGCATGGGTCCGGTCAGGATCGGCAACGACGCGTGGCGGCAGACGCAGCACGACGTCTACGGCAGCGTCGTGCTCGCCGCGATGCAGCTTTTCTTCGACCGCCGGCTCAACGTCAGCGGCGACGCGGCGGCTTTCGCGCGGCTCGAGCACGCGGGCGAATCGGCGTGGCGCATGCACGATCAGCCCGATGCCGGGCTCTGGGAGTTCCGCGGCCGCTCGGCCGTGCACACCTATTCGAGCGTGATGTCGTGGGTCGCGTGCGACCGGCTCGCGCGCATCGCGCATCATCTCGGCCTCGGCGATCGCCGCGATCTGTGGAACGGTCGTGCGGCGCGCGTGCGCGAGCTCGTCCTTGCGCGCGCGGTGCACAAGGACGGCCACTTCGTCGGCGCGTTCGATGGCGACGCGCTCGATGCGAGCCTCCTGCTGCTCGCCGATCTCGGCTTCGTCGCGGCCGACGACAGGCGCTATGTCGCGACGGTCGATGCGATCGGCAAGGCGCTGCTGCGCGGCCGGCACATGTTCCGCTATGTCGTGCCGGACGATTTCGGCGCGCCGGAGACGAGCTTCACGATCTGCTCGTTCTGGTACGCCGACGCGCTCGCGCGGATCGGCCGCATCGACGAGGCGCGCGCGATGTTCGAGTCGCTGCTCGCGTCGCGCAATCCGCTCGGGCTCATGTCCGAGGACATCCATCCCGAATCGGGCGAGCTCTGGGGCAATTTTCCGCAGACGTACTCGCTCGTCGGGCTCATCAATACCGCGATGCGACTGTCGCGAAGCTGGGAGAGCATGCTCTAGCCATGGGAAGGCTCGTCGTCATTTCGAATCGTGTCGCGCTGCCGAAGGAAACGCGCGCGGGCGGGCTCGCTTCCGCTCTGCGCGGCGCGATCGCCGAGCGCGGCGGTCTCTGGATCGGCTGGAGCGGACGCGTCGTCGACGACGACAGCAAGCGCGGGCTGCACACCGAGCGTTCCGGCAACATCGAGTACGCGCTGCTCGACCTGACGCGCAGCGAATACGAGCATTTCTACCTCGGCTTCTCGAATCGCACGCTGTGGCCGCTGCTGCACTTCCGTCCTTCGCTGCTCGAATACAAGCGCGCGGATTTCGAAGGCTATCGCGCGGTCAACAGGCTCTTCGCCGAGCACGTCGCGCGTTTCGTCGGCGACGACGATCTCGTCTGGGTGCACGACTATCATCTGATCCCGCTCGCCGATGAGCTGCGCAGGCTCGGCGTCGGTGCGCGGATCGGCTTCTTCCTGCACATTCCGCTGCCCGCCGCGGCGTTGCTGACGCTGTTGCCGCATCACGAACATCTCTTTCCGCTGTTCGGCGCGTACGACCTGATCGGTCTTCAGAACCGTCGCGATCGCGACGCGCTGCTCGAATACTTTCGCACCGAGATGCAGGCGAAGACGCGCGTCAATGGCGACGTCGAGCTCAAGGGCGGCAGGCGCCTTCGCGTCTGCGCGTTCCCGGTCGCGATCGACACGCGCGAGATCGCACGCCAGGCGCAGCGAGCGGCCGGCAGCGCCGCAACGCAGCGGCTGATCCGTAGCCTCGAGCACCGTGCGCTCGCGATCGGCGTCGATCGGCTCGACTATTCGAAGGGTATTCCGCAGCGCTTCGAGGCGTTCGCGCATTTCCTCTCGCAGCATCCGGAATGGCGCTCGCGGATCTCGTTCCTGCAGATCGCGCCGCCGTCTCGCGAAGAAGTGCCGGAGTATCGCGAGCTGCGTTCGCGTCTGGAGCGCCTCGCCGGAGCGACGAACGGCCGCTACGCCGAGCCCGACTGGATGCCGATCCGCTACGTCAACCGGAGTTTCAACCAGGCGACGCTGGCGGGTTTCTACCGCGTCGCCGATATCGGGGTCGTGACGCCGCTCCGCGACGGCATGAACCTCGTCGCGAAGGAATATGTCGCGGCGCAGGACCCGGACGACCCGGGCGTGCTGATCCTGTCGAGCTTCGCCGGCGCGGCCGACGAGCTCAAGCAGGCGATCATCATCAACCCGTTCGATTCGGACGACATCGCGGAAAGTCTCGTCGCGGCGCTCAGCATGCCGCTCGCCGAGCGGCGCGAGCGCTGGCGCGCGATGTTCGACTACCTCGACCGCAACGACATCGCCGCGTGGCGCACGCGCTATCTCGATGCGCTGACCGACGACGCGCCGCGCGCAGCGGCCTAAAAAAAAGCGGGAGCGCGGCGTCCTGCCGCCTCCCGCATCTGCCGATTCGATCCGTCCCTGGATCACCGGGCCGGCGTCAGGGGCGCCGCCGGCTCTCAAGCGATCAGAACTTCACGGTGACGCGTCCGAAGTAGTAGCGGCCCATCAGGTCGAAGTTGGCCGGATCGGTGTTCGCGTTGTTCGTGTTGTTCGCGTAGAGGAACGGCGGCTGCTTGTCGCCGACGTTGTTGACGCCGACGTCGAACCGCGTGTTCCACGCTTCGAGGTTGTAGCCGAACGAGATGTCGTGATAGACGGTCGCGCCGAAGTCGTAGAAGAGGCCGTGGATCGAGCAGTAGTCGCCGTAGTAGCACGTGCCCGCCGGGAACACGTCCTGCGAAGGCGACGGCGAACCCATGCGGAACCGCCCGATATAGCGCATGCGCCACGACGCGTCGAAGCTTCCCAACTGCCAGTTCACCGCGCTCTGCGCACGCCAGCGCGGATAGAGGCAGACGCCGCCGGAGCCGACACCGGTCGCGCACGCGGCCGCTTGCGACGAGCCGAACGTCAGGAAGTGGCCGGCGTAGTGATAGACCGTGTTGGCCGGCGTGCCGGGCGCGGTCGAGACGTCGTACTTTTCGAGGTACGTCGCATTGAACTGGATGTTGAAGCGCCCGAACGAGAACTCCGGCAGCCGGTAGTTGAAGTTGACGTCGACACCTTTCACGTCGACGCGGCCGAGGTTCGCGGTCGGCTCGAGCATCGTCAGGATCTGGCCCTGGTTCACGCCGGAAGCCGTGCGCGTGAACATGTTGCAGAAGATCAGCTGGCCCGCGGCGCATAGATCGATGACGCTCTGCGCGCCGACGTTCGTGATGATGTCGTTGAGGTAGAGGCGCCAGTAGTCCGCGCTCACCGAGAGACCATCGATGAAGTGCGGATCGTAGACGACGCCCCAGTCGAACGACTTGCCAAGCTCGGGTCCGAGCGGGAAGCCCGCGAACTCCGAACCCGACGCGACCGCGTTGATCTGCACGCCCTGCGAGACGGAATGGTTGCGGAACGAGCCGTCGGTCGGCACGTTCGTGCACGCAGGATTCGGCGGATTGCCGGTGTAGCCGTCGCACGGATCGTGCGAAAGCCGCGGCGCATCGTTGACTGCCGCGCCGAAGAGGTTCAGCACGGTCGGCGCGCGAAACACCTGGGATACCGTGCCGCGCAACAAGAGGTCCTCGATCGGACGCCATTCGAGCGCGACCTTCGTGTTGTTCGTCGAGCCGAAGTTGTTGTACTTCGAGTAGCGGTCGCCGAGCGTCAGGTTCAACGCGTGGACGAACGGAAGGTCCTTCAGGAGCGGCACGAAGAGCTCGGCGTAGTAATCCTTGACGTTGTAGCCGCCCTGCAGCGGCGAGGCGCACTGGCTGCCGAGCACGCAGTTGCCGGTCGCGGGATTGATCAGCAGCGAGGTATCGACGTTGCCGTGCGAGTATTCCTTGCGGTACGACGCGCCGACCGCGAGCTGCATCGTTCCCGCGGGCAGCTCGAAGATGCCGCCGTTCGCGTCGGCGCGCCAGACCTTTTCCTGCGTGAAGCCGCCGCTCGATGCCGCCGAGGCCGCCTGCCGCAAGACCGCAAGCGTGTTCGGATCCTCGAGATTGAAGATGTTTATCGGCGTGCAGTTGTTGATGATCGCGCCCGGCTGGCCGCAGACGACGGTGCCGGTGTCCGGGTCATAGAACGAGGGTCCCGTCGCCTGATTGAGGATCGTGAGGTTCGGCAGGCCGTATGTCGTCGTCTGCACGGTGTTGTGGCCGTAGTCCATGCCGACTTCCCAGTTCCATTGCTGGTCCTGCCAGACGGAGAACGAGCCCTTGAAACCGGTCGATAGCTGGTCGGTATTCGTGCCGAACGACACGCGGCGGTTGCCGAGCACGGCGAAGCGCGAGCGGTAGTCGAGCTCCGTGCGGCTGAACT
>JADMIO011298060.1_pt1 | contig 25388 bp, 25 predicted proteins | sample 8958161 | NCBI WGS metagenome assembly JADMIO01 (sample SAMN16585339, study PRJNA669376) | soil metagenome | isolation source: Crop rotation soil | place: USA: Cullars Rotation, Alabama | collected 2011
GGAGGCGGTTGTGGCGCCGCCGCTCGAGCCGGAAGTGCAGGCCGCGCCGGAGGCGGTTGTGGCGCCGGTCGAGGAAGTGGATGCGGGACCTTTGGCGGAGCCGGAAGTGGCGACGAGCGCCGAGCCGGATGCGGGGCCGGCGGGGCCGCAAGGTCCGATGCCGGAGCCGGAGCTCTGCAGTGACAGCGATGGCGATGGGTATTGCGACTACATCGATTCCTGCTGGGGATACGGCTGGCAGGAAGATCTGGATGGCGACGGCATCTGCGGCGATGTCGACTACTGCATCGGCATGGGGAACTGGGACAGCGACGGCGATGGGCGCTGTGATGTCGAAGACTGGTGCTGGGGGAACGGGCAGTTCGACAGCGATGGCGACGGGTATTGCGACCAGGAGGACTTCTGCCCGGGCTGGGGCACGCTGCCCGACAACGACGGCGATTGGGTTTGCGGCGAATACGATGGCTGTCCCGACGACGGGGCCAAGGTTTGGCCGGGGCTGTGCGGATGCGGGGTCGCAGACACGGACGACAACTGGAACGGAATGCCGGACTGCATGGAAGCAGACGGCGGCGCGGTCTTCTGACGAGCTGACGCGCTGATAGCGAGACTGACCTTGGAGCCTCCCGTCGCCGGGCGGGAGGCTACTCGTTGCTGCGGTTGAGCGCTTCGGCCTGAAAATGGGTGCGCAGCGCTTCGATGGTGTCCGAAATGTCGCCGTCGAGCACGCTCGGCAGGTTGTGCCGGGTGAGACCGATGCGGTGATCGGTCATGCGGTCCTGCGGAAAGTTGTAGGTCCGGATCTTGTCGGAGCGGTCGCCGCTCTTGACCAGGGCGCGGCGGGCGTCGCGCTCCTCGGCGTCCTTCTTGGCCTGTTCCAGGTCGAGCAGGCGCGAGCGCAAGATGCGCATCGCCTTGGACTTGTTCTTGTGCTGGGATTTTTCGTCCTGGCAGAGCACCACTTCACCGGTCGGGATGTGGGTGATGCGCACCGCGGAATCGGTGGTGTTGACCGACTGGCCGCCGGGACCGCCGGAGCGCATCACGTCGATGCGCAGGTCCTTGTCCTCGATCTTGAGGTCGATCTCCTCGGCTTCGGGGAGACAAACGACGGTGGCGGCGGAGGTGTGGATGCGACCGGCGGATTCGGTGGCCGGCACGCGCTGCACCCGGTGGACGCCGGACTCGTACTTGAGCTGCGAGTAGACGTCTTTCCCCTCGATGAGGACGATCACCTCTTTGACGCCGCCCGAGGAGCCCTCGTTGATGGTGAGGATCTCGGTGCGCCAGCTGCGGCGCTCGGCGAAGCGCATGTACATCCGGAACAGGTCGCCGGCGAAGAGCGCAGCCTCGTCGCCGCCGGTGCCGGCGCGGATTTCGAGCAGGATGTTCTTTTCGTCGTTCGGATCTTTGGGCAGGAGCAGGATCTTGATCCGCTCCTGCAGCTCGGAGGCGCGGACCTCGAGCTGGCCGAGCTCGTCCTGCGCCATCTCGCGCATCATCTCGTCGTCGCTCTGCGCCATGGCGCGCGCGTCGATGAGCTCGCCGCGCACCTTGCGCAGCTCGCGCCACTTCATCACCAGCTCGTCGAGCTCGGAATGCTCCTTGGAGAGCTTGGTGAACTCCTGCCGCTTGGCGATGATGTCCGGATTGCCGAGCAGCTCGGAGACCTCGTCGTAGCGCTTCTCGAGCGCCTCCATCTTCGCCACGAATGCCTTGTCGTCGAACATGGCGCGGGCGAGCTTACAGCGCGGCGGCCGCGGCGGGAGCCGGCAGAGTGAGCGGGAGATGCACGTCGGCGCCAGAGGCGTAATGCTCGATACCCTGCACGCCGATCGGCGGCGCCTCGGGGCCGAGCGCCTCGCGCCAGAGCGTCTTGCGGATCGAGATCAGAGCGATCTCGAGCTGCGCATCATCCGGCTCGCGGGTGGTGATCTTTTGCAGCAGCATCCCCGGCGTCGAGAGCAGGCGGGCGATCCGGCTGGTGTCGCAGTACTTGCCGGTCACCTTGATGAGCTCGTAGGCGAGGCCGGCGACCGGGAACATCAGCGGGATCTTGATGACAATCTTGAGCAGGTTGTCGACCACGGAGTTGTCGGCGATGCGGTAGGTCAAGAGTGCGGAGAAGAGCACCACCGACACCATGATGACAATCAGCAGAAACGAAGTGCCGCAGCGCGGGTGAAAACGGGTCTGCTGGCGCGCGTTGTCGACGGTCAGCTCGAGCCCCTTTTCATAGGTGAAGATCGCCTTGTGTTCGGCGCCGTGATACTGAAAAACGCGCCGCACCTCGGGCAGACGGGAGATCGCCGCCATGTAGCCGATCAGGATGGCGAGCTTGATGGCGCCGTCGACCGCGTGGAAGACGAACGAGGTGGCGTCGAAGCCGAGCAGTGTGCCCAGGCCCCAGGCGGCCAGATGCGGCGCGCCGACGAAGAGGGCGAGGCCGAAAAGAATCGAGATGGCGATCATCCCGTAGGTGGCGAGATGAGAGCCTTCCTCCGGCTGGTCGGCAGAGCGCGCGCCCAGGGAACGGATCGGCTTGAACTCGGAAACTGGCTTGTCCGCGCTCTCCTTTTCCTTTTCCTTTTCCTTCTGCGACTGCTCCTGCTGATGAGCGGAGAAGGTGAGCGCCGAGATGCCGTTGACCATCGACTCGAGCAGGACGATCGCCCCGCGCAGCACCGGCCAGCGCAGAAACTTCAACTTGCCCCAGAGCGGGCGCCACGCCGCTTCCTTGATGACGATGGAACCGTCGGCGCGGCGGCAAACGACGGTGAACGATGCGGGCGACCGCATCATCACCCCCTCGATGACCGCCTGTCCTCCAACGTCCGGGCGTTTGCCCACGTTATCCGCCTGTCTTGCTCCCGCCGCGGCCGTACTTGCGGTTGAACCGCTCGACGCGACCGGCTGAATCCAGAAGCTTCTGCTTTCCGGTGTAGAACGGGTGGCAGTTCGAGCAGATATCCACCGCGAAGTCACCGCGCGTGGAGAAGGTTTCGTAGATCATCCCGCACGCGCAGGTGATCGTGGAGGGTTTGTAGTCGGGATGATTGGCGGTGGACTTCATGACTGAATACCGTACGGCCATAGGCCCGCTCGCGGGCCGGTATCAACAATAGTTGAAACGAAGGGAGCTTTATAGCTCTTTCAAACCCGGGCAGCAAGCCCGCGCGAACCACCCAAACGCCGTGGCGCTTTGGCCGGGTAGAGCGGCCGGATTTCCGACCCGACACGCAGGTCGTGGACCGACTGGTAGCGGTGCCCGAGGTCGAGGTCGAGGTAGACCTTGTTCTCGTCGAAGACGCCGAAACTAGTCGAAACCACGATTTGCTCGTCCCCAATCCGCTCGAACCCCTCCGGAATCACGTCGTGACCATAGATGGCGATGGTGCCACCCACGGCGCTCAGAAACCGTCGTGCTTTATCCGGGGTGGCGGAGCGTGCCCACAGGATCGGTCCAATCACCGGGACCTCGAAGATATCGACCGGGCTGGCCACCTTGGTGAGGCTCAGGTCCGCCTCCTCGATCTCCCGGAGCGAATCGATCTCCGCGGCCGGGGCGCCGTGGGTGAAGACCGCGCCGCACGGAGCGATGGCGATGAGCGGCAGCTGAGAGAGCACGCTGCGCAGCCAGGCGGAGCGGCGCGGCCCGAGCTGATGCTCGAGCAGGACCACCTCGTCCATGGCGAACTTGGCGGTGTGCGGCCCGCCGACGTGTCCGTGCTCGTGATTGCCGAGGATGGCGTGCACGCGCTGCGGGTACTGCTCGGCGAGGTCGACGAACCCCTCGACCACCTCGCCGCTCTGATCCCGGTAGTACTCGCCGAGGAACTCCGGCCACTGCTCAGGCTCCATGTGCGGGCCATGCACCAGGTCGCCGGTGAAGAGCAGCTGGGCGTCGCCGCTCTCGCGCATGATCCCCTCGAACACCTCGACGATGGCGCCGAAATCGCGCAAGCAACCCTGCAGATCCGTGCACACGATCAGGCGACCGTGGTCCGGTAACCGAAGGATCCGGGCCATGATCTATCAGTCTATCATGGCGCGCGACCGCTACTTGGCCGCCGCCGCCAGCAGCTCGTGATTGGAGCTGTGCGAGGAGAGGTGCTTGTTGAGGAGCTCGATCGCCTCTTCTCGCGATACCTTGCTGAGCTCCTTGCGCAGCTTCCCGGCGGCGCGCTGCTCTTTTTCGTTGAGCAAGAGCTCCTCGCGCAGGGTGGAGGAGCGGTGTATGTCGATGGCGGGGAAGAGGCGCTGCTCCACCAGCTTGCGCTCGAACCAGATCTCGCAGTTGGCGCTGCCGGCGAACTGCTCGAGGATGATCTCGTCGGTGTGATAGCCGGTGTCCCGCATGGCGGTGGCAATCACGGTGAGCGAGCCGCCCCCCTCGATCTTGCGCGCGGCGCCGAAAAAGCGCTTCGGCTTCTGAAAAGCGGTGACGTCGAGGCCGGGGACCAGCTCTTTGCCCGAGGCCGGGAGCACGGCGTTGTAGGCGCGCGTGAGCGCGGTCAGCGAGTCGAGCAGCACGACGACGTCGCGGCCGTTTTCCACCATGCGCTTGGCCTTCTCGAGCACGATCTCGGCGACCTGTACGTGGCGGCTGGGCGGCTCCTCGAAGGTCGAGCTGACCACCTCGCCGACCTCGACGGTGCGGCGCATGTCGGTGACCTCTTCCGGGCGGGCGTCGACCAGCAGGACGAGCAGGGCGACATCGGTATGATTTTTTGCCAGAGCGCGGGCAACGTCGCGCAGCAGGGTGGATTTGCCCGAGCGCGGCGGCGCGGCGACCAGGCAGCGCTGGCCTTTGCCGATCGGGCAGAGCAGGTCGACGGCCCGGGCGGTGGTGCGATCCGGGGTCAGCTCGAGGGCGAGCTTCTGGGTCGGATAGATCGGCTGGAGCTCGTCGAACGGAATCTTGCCGCGCTGCTCGTCCGGCTGGCGGCCATTGACCGCCTCCACCTTGAGGAGCGCGAAGTAGCGTTCGCTCTCCTTGGGGGGGCGGACCACCCCCTGCACGGTGTCGCCGGTGTGAAGATTGAAACGGCGGATTTGCGAAGGTGAGACGTAAATGTCGTCTGGGCCGGGTAGGTAGTTCGACTCACCGGCGCGCAGAAAACCGAAGCCGTCGGGCAGAACTTCCAGCACGCCGTCGGCGCGGATTTCGCGGCGGTCTCCCTGCGCCCGCAGGATCGAGAAGATGAGCTCCTGCCGCCGCATCAGCCCGACCGCGTCGATCTTGAGCTCGGTGGCCAGGGCCGACAACTCTTGGATGGTTTTGTTCTTCAGCTCGGCGAGGTTCATGGCAGGAGCGACGGGGCAGACCACGGGGCCAATAGCAAAGCCGCCGAACGAACTTGACCTACTCGGTTGCGGCGGCGATTAGAATCCATTCATAGTGCGATGACTGTCAAGCCGGGCCGCACACTTCGCCTGCGCGTCCGCGTCTCGGGCGTGGTGCAAGGCGTGTATTTCCGCGCTTCCACGGCGGAGCGGGCCCGCGCACTGGGCGTCACCGGCTGGGTGCGAAACACCGAGGACGGATCGGTGGAATTGGAAGCGGAAGGGGAGGAAGCTCGAGTGCGCGAGCTATGCGACTGGTGCCGGAAAGGGCCGCCCGCGGCCCGGGTGGACCACCTGGATATCGAAGAGCTGAGCCCCTCTGGGGCAGACGCCTCGTTCCGGATCCGTCATTAGATCATGGAGGGGATGGATGAGCGACCCGGTGAACGCATCGAGTAAAGAGCCGCGCCTGATGAACTGGCTGCGGCGCCTGCCCCATTACCTGTATGTGGTCGACCTGGTCGCGGAGCGCAGGGTGCTCGAATTTGGCTGCGGGGAAGGGGACGGGGCATTTTTTCTCGCCAACAGCGGCGCGGCGCAGGTGGTCGGGGTCGACCCGGATCCGGACGTGATCGCGGCGGCGGAGGCACGTCACCGGCTGGAGAACCTGACGTTCCGTCGCGAGGATCTGGCCTCGGTGGAGCTCGAGGACGCCTCGTTCGACTGCATCTTCGTGCCCGAGGGGCTCGAGGTGTTGCGCAGCGAAAAGGTGCTGCTCGAGCTCCGGCGACTGCTCGCCCCCAACGGGCATCTGGTGCTGAGCGCGCTGAGCGCGGACCGCAGGCTGGCAGCCGGCATCGGCGCTTCGTACTACGAGTTTCAGGATCGGTTGTCGGAGCTGTTTGCGCCGGTGCGCATGGTGGCGCAATCGGCGTTTGTCGGCATGAGCCTGGTGGAGTACGGGGAGGACGGGGCGCCGGAGCCGGAGCTCGACCTCGACACCACGCTGGCGGAGCTCGGCAACGGGGTGGAGGTGAGCGAATACGTCGCGGTATGCGGCGGCGGCGAGATGGCGCTGCGCGGTTTCACCGTGGTGCAAATTCCGTCGGGCGAGGGGGTGGATGCGCTGGCGGCGCTGGTCGGCAGCGAGCTCTCCGAGCGGGCGCGCGAAGCCGAGGGGAAGGCGCAGCGCGCGCTCGAGCACGTGCGCGATCTGGAGGCGGAGGCGCAGCTGCGCCGGCGCGGCCCGGTGGCCGGAGATGACGCGCAAAAGCGCATGCAAGCGCTGGCACTGGCGCAAAAGCGCGCCGCCGAGGAGGTGGAGCGGCTCAAAGAACAGGTCGAAGAGGCGCAGCTCGAGACCGGACGCGCCATCGCCGAGGGGGGGCTGGAGCTCGGCAAGGCGCGCGGCGAGATCGCGGCGCTCAGGCAGCGCGCGCTCGAGCTCGAGGCGGATCTGGCGCAGCGGATGAGCACGGCGTCTCTACCGTCGCCCACCGAGCGGATCGCCGATGCGGTGACCGCACACCTGGCGGAGATGAAGGCGATGGAGGACGCGCTCGACGAGCGCCAGGCGTTCGCCGATGAGCTCGGTGATGACCTGCGCGAAGCGGCCGAGCGCGGTGAGCTGGCCGAGCGGCAGCGCGCCGACGCGGAGGCGCGGGCCGACAAGCTCGGTGAGGAGCTGGCCAGCTGGCGCACCCGGGCGTCGCGGCTGGAGGGAGAGCTTTTGCGGCTACGCGGGGGGGCGAGCGGGGACGACACGCTCGAGGAGGAGCGAGAAGTCACCGACGAGCGCGAGGCGGCAGAAGAGATCGAGCGCGTCGAGCAGGTGCGCCACCGCGTCGAGGAGCTGATGCGCCGGGTGGAAACGGCGGAAGCGCGCGCGCAGCGGGCCGAGGCGGAGGCGCAGGAGCTCCGCGACCGCCTGGCGGCCGCGGATGGCGCTGGAGCTGGCGCGGGCGATGCCGATGGCGAGCTGGCGCGCGCTGCAAAGGAGCGCCGCGAGGCCGAGAGCGCACAGCGTCTCGCCGATGCAGCGCTGCAGCAGGCCGAAGAGCTGGCACGACAGGCACGCGCGGAGGCCGAAGCCGCGGAGCGGCGCCACCGGGAGCAGATCGAGCGCGCGCGGGCGGAAGTCGAAGAGGCACGGCAGCGGGGCGAGGAGCTTCTGGGACAGGCGCGTGTGGAGGCGGAAGAGGCGCGGCGCCGGAGCGAGGAGCTTTTGGGACAGGCGCGGGTGGAGGCGGAAGAGGCGCGGCGCCAGAGCGCAGATTCGTTGCGGCAGGTGCAGGCGCAGGCAGCGGAGGCGCAGCGGCGCGAAGAGATTGCGCAAAAAGAGCAGCGCGAGGTGGAGGCGGCGCTGCGGCGCAATGAAGAGGTCGGCCGGCAGGCGGCGGAGGCGCAGCGGCGCGCGGATGCGGCGCTGCAGCAGGCCGAGGAAGAGTGGCGCAAGGCGCGGGCGGCGCGGCAGGCGATCGAAGACCACGCGGTGAGCTTCTCGGCGCCACCGCCGCAAAGCGCAAAGGTGGCGAAGCCAGCCGTGCCGGCAGCCGAGCTGGAATCGCTGAACCGGCGCGTCGATCAGCTCAGCCGGCGGCTCGGCGATGCCACCTCTCTCATCGAGGAGCTGCACGGCGGGATCGCGGCGGTGCGCGATGAGGCGCAGGCCTCGGCGCGCGAGCGGGCTCCTTCGGTCTGGGCGGCGCAGCGGGAAGAGGCGCTGCGCAACCTGGCGGCGGATATCGGCATCCGCGATGCGGAGCTGACGCTGCTCACCGCCGGCGTGGCGTCGCTGCGGCAGCGGCTGACGGAGGTCGCCACGGCGGTCGGCGAGGTGCGGTCGCGGCTCACCGACAGCGCGCCGGAAGAAGTGCGGCGCGCGCTCGATCGGCTCGGAGAACGGCTGCAGGGGCTGGTCAGCTAAAAAAGAAGAGTGCTTCTGGTGGGGGAGCAGGCGTAGCGCCGGCGGCACGCCGCTTGCTGGGGCGGTCTGCGCGATGAAGCGATCGACCGTAAGGTTTCTGTCGGCCTGCACACTCGGGTTGTCGATGATGGCGACGGCCGCCAACAGCGCGGAGGCACATCCGCGCTCGGTGCGGGTGAGCCGGGGCAAGATGTCGGCGGTTTTGACCCGGGAAGCGGATCATTTCACGCTGCGCATTCGCGAGCCGGGAACAGGGGAGCGCAGCGTGTATCTGGGCACTCTGCATCTGGATGCACAGCGCGGGATCCACCTCCCGACAGCCAGCCCGCATCGGTTCACGCTGGGTGGGGCCTGGACTGGCTACGTCGCGGAAGCAGAAGTAAAGACGGCTTCACTGGCGATCATCCGGGTTCCCAGGCTGGGCATCGAGGTGCGACTTTCCGACCAGGGCGCCTCGCTGGCGGACGTGCAATCCATGGCGCCTGAAAGAGCCATTTCACGCAGCCGGATCGTGCGGCGCGCGGAACGCGAGGAGCTGAGAACTTCGCTGGCCACATCGATCGGCACGCGCGGCTCGCGCAGCGCAGCGTTCGGGCAGGTGCGGCTGCTGGAGTCCTGGAACAACCATGTCCAGATGCCGCCGCGCGGGTGGGTCCCGGTGAGAAAAGACGGCGTCTCCACCGAGGTCACGCGCTCGCTTCCGCCCCAAGCGCCGACCTTTATCTTCACCAACTGGTACGGTGGAACCAAGCTGGAAGTCGCCAGCGAGTAGTCACGGGGCCGCGAGGCCGAGCACGTCGGCCATCGAATAGTTGCCGGGTGGGCGGCCGATCAGCCAGCGGGCGGCGCGCAGCGCACCGGCGGCAAAGGCGCAGCGCGACTCCGCGCGATGGGTGATCTCGATGCGCTCGTGGGTGCCGAGGAAGTGGGCGGTGTGCTCGCCGACCACGGCGCCTCCGCGCAGCGACGCCATGCCGATCGGCGCGCTGGCGGTCCCGCCGCGGGCGAGCGCATCGGCGAGGGCGAGCGCGGTGCCGGAGGGGGCGTCCTTTTTGGCGCGATGGTGGATCTCGACCACGCCGAGGTCGTAGTCGGCGCCGAGCGAGCGGGCGGCGCGCTCGGCGAGCTGCAGGATGAGGTTGACGCCGAGGGAGAAGTTCGGGGTCGCGCAGACCGGAGCGCGCGCTGCCAGATCGGCGAGCACGCGCCTGGCTTCGGCATCGAGCGCGGTGGTGCCGATCACCGCGGCCACCCGGTGCGCGGCGGCGGCGAGGGCGGCGGCGCGGGTCGCGCTGGCGCTGGAAAAGTCGATGTAGACGTCGGCGCGCTTCATCGCCGCGCCCGGGTCGTCGAGCACCTCGAGGTCGGGAAACAGCTTCTTTGCCTCGGCGGCGCCGCCGGCGTGATCGAGGGCGATCACCTCGAGATCGGCGCGGGCCAGCTCGATGACCGCGCGGCCCATGCGACCGCGCGGACCGACCACGCAAAGGACGGTCACAAGAGATCCTGGCTGCGCAGATACTCCTCGAGGCGCGCGCGCAGCTGCGCGGAGCAGGGGGAAAGCGGTGGGCGCAGCTCCGGTCCGCAGCGGCCCAAAAGGTGCAGCGCCGTCTTGGCCGGGATCGGGCTCGACTCGGCGAACAGGAGCTCCATCAGCGGAAAGAGCTCGAGGTGAAGCTGGCGGGCGCGCTCGACATCGCCGGCGCGATAGGCGTCCCACATCGCCGCGGTCTGCGCCGGCGCCACGTTGGAGACCACCGAGATAACGCCGCCGCCGCCCAGGCAAAACAGCGGAAAGGCGGTGAAGTCGTCGCCGGAGAGCAGGTCGAGGCGGCCGCTCAGGCGGCGCTGCAAATCGGCGGCGCGGCGCAGGTCGCCGGTCGCCTCCTTGATGGCGACCACGTTCGGCAGGTCGGCGAGTCGCAGCACCGTATCCGGGAGCAGATCGACGCCGGTGCGGCCCGGCACGTTGTAGAGCACCACCGGCAGATCGGTGGCGGCCGCGCAGGCGGCGAAATGCTGGTAGAGGCCGTCCTGGGTCGGCTTGTTGTAGTAGGGGGTGACGTGCAAGAGCGCGTCGGCGCCGGCCTGCTTTGCCCGCCGCGAGAGCTCGACCGCGTGAGCGGTGGCATTGGAGCCGGCGCCGGCGATGATCGGCACGCGGCCTCGGGCGGCGCGCACCACCAGCTCGATCACCTGCGTCTGCTCGTCGGCGCTCAGCGTCGCCGATTCGCCGGTAGTGCCGACCGCGACCAGCCCGTCCACGCCGGCTTCGATCTGCCAGTCGACCAAGCCGGCGAGCGCGTCGCGGTCGATCTCGCCGTCGCGCATCGGCGTCACCAGCGCGGTCATCACGCCTTGCAACCTGCATTTCATCTCGCGGCCCCTCCTAGAATGCGCCGCGCCTCGGCGATGTCGAGCTGGATCTGCTCGACCAGCGCCTCCACGCTCTGGTAGCGGCGCTCCTCGCGCAACCGCTCCACGAACTCGACGCGCACGCGCCGGCCGTACAGGTCGCCGGAAAAGTCCAGGACATGCACCTCGAGCGTGAGCTTTCCGCCGGCAAAGGTCGGGTTGGTGCCGAGGCTGGCAGCGCCGGGGAGCGCGTCACCGCCGCCCTCGAGCTGGCGCAGGCGCACCGCGTAGATGCCGGTGGCGGGCAGAAGCTCCGCGTCGCTGTCGACGTTGGCGGTCGGGACGCCGATCTGACGGCCACGGCCGGCGCCGCGCACCACCACGCCGTCGCAATCGAACGGGCGGCCGAGCAGGGCTGCCGCGCGCCCGACCTCACCGGCGGCGAGCCTGCGCCGCACCTCGGTGCTCGACACCACCACGCCACCGACCTCGACTGGCTCGATCACCTCTACGGTGATGCCGCGCGCGGCGGCGAGCTCCCGCAGCATTTTGGTGTCACCGCCGCGGTTTTTGCCGAAGGTGAAGTCGTAGCCGATCACCAGGCTGCGCGGGCGCAACACTTGCGCGATCACCTGATCGAAAAATTCCTGCGCGCCGAGCGCCGCGAACGCGGTGTCGAACGGCTCGAGGATGCAGACATCGACCCCGGCGTCGGCGAGCAGCTCGAGCTTGCGCGCCAGCGAAGTGATGAGCGGCGGCGCGCGCTCCGGTGCCAGCACGCGCGCCGGGTGCGGCTCGAAGGTGTAGAGCACCGTGTCGCCATCCGCCCCGGCGGCGGCGCGCGCCGCGGAGATGAGGGCGCGATGGCCGAGGTGGACGCCGTCGAAGTTGCCGAGCGCGACGGCCGGTGCGCTGAGCGGGCGGAAGAGCGCCCGGTGTCCTTCGAAGACCTCCATGGGGAGGCGGGATTCTAAACTAGGAATCGAGGGCGCGTTCCTAGTTCCTGATCTGGCCTACCGCCGGCGGCGGTGGCGGCGCCCGTGCTTCTTGCCGTGGCGGTTTTTGTGCTTGCCGCGGCGGGCGTGACGGTGACCGCGCTTGCCGCGCTTGTGCTTGCCGAAGCGTTTGTGGCGGCGATGGTGCTTGCCGAAGCGCTTGTGGCGGCGGCTGTGCTTGCCGAAGCGGCGGTGCTTTTTCCCCTTGGAACGGGCGAAGCGGCGGTGCTTTTTGCCGTGCTTTTTGCCGAAGCGCTTGCCATGATGGGCGCTGGCAAAGCGGCGCGTCTTACCGGAGCTGCGCGAGATGTTCTTGCGCGGCGGAATGCGCGGCGTGCTCAGCTCCGGGGCTGGCTCGTCCGGGACGGCAGGACGAACGCGGTTGCCCGGTTCGTACTCGTTGACCGTCTGCTTGAGCGTCGGCTCAGTCGGGGTCTCCGTCTGCGCCTCCGGATCCTTGTCTTTCTTCTTCTTCCCTTTCTCATTGCTCTGGCATGCAGCAGTGACGAGAAGAAGGATGAGGCCGATTTTGAGTAGATGTCTCATGATATTCGGTCCCTGGATGGTCGGGAGACCGGTGACTCGGACGGAGGAAAGAGCAACCAGCGGGCCAACTTGACCGAAGTCGAGACTCGCTATCATTCTGCACGGCTCCGGCCGCCCGAGAATGTTGGTTCGGCTGCCGGCGAACAGGATCCGGCGGCTGGCGACTCAACCGGTCACCACCTGAAACGGCGTGCTACGCGCTCTTGCTTCCCACTACGGGAAGATGCCGCGCTCGATGTAGCACTGCTGCAGCCGCTCGAGACCGAGCGCGTAACAGGCAGTTCGCCAGTCGAAACCGCGTTGCGAAGCGGTCTGCCGCACGGCGGCATACGTGCGCCGCATGCGCCGCTCGAGCCGCTGCAGCACGTCGGCGTGGTCCCAGCGCTCCGAGCGCTTGTTTTGCAGCCACTCGTAGTACGAGACCACCACGCCGCCGGAGTTGGCCAGGATGTCCGGAATCACGTGGATGCCGCGCTTGGCCATGATGTCGTCCGCCTCCGGGTAGGTCGGGCCGTTGGCCCCCTCGGCGACCAGCTTGCAGCGCAGCGCCTCCGCCTCGGCCGCGCCGATCTCGAGCTCGAGCGCCGCCGGAATGAAGATGTCGGTCTCCAGCCCGAAGAACTGCTCGCGCGAGATCGCCTTGGCAGCGCGGTAATCCGCCACCGATCCGGTCTCGTTGACCCACTCGCCGAGCTTGTGCGGATTGATCCCTTCCGGGTTGGCGATGTAGCCCTTCCAGTCGCCGACGCCGACCATCACCGCGCCCTTTTTGGCCAGCAAGCGCGCACAGTGCGAGCCGACGTTGCCGAAGCCCTGCACGGTGAAAGAGCAGCCGTCGAGCGAGAAATTCTCGTCGTGCGCCCACTCGCTGATGCAGTGCACCAGCCCCATGCCGGTCGCTTCCTGCCGGCCGTAGGAGCCGCCCGACGCGATCGTCTTGCCGGTGACCACGCGGCGCACCGCGTTTTTGTCGAGATAACCGACCACGTTCATGAACGTGTCCATCATCCAGACCATGATCCGATCGTTGGTGCCGACGTCGGGCGCCGGGATGTCCCACTCCGGGCCGATGTTGCTGCCGAGCGCGTGGGTGAAACGGCGCGTGATCCGCTGCAGCTCGTCCTGGGAGTGCTCGCGCGGGTTGAACTTGATGCCGCCTTTGGCGCCGCCGAACGGGATGTCGTGCAGCGCGCATTTGTAGGTCATCCAGGCGGCCAGCGCCTTCATCTCGTCGAGGTTCGCCTCGTGGTGGTAGCGCAACCCGCCCTTGAACGGCCCCATCAGGTTGTTGTGTTGTACCCGGTAGCCTTTCAACATGTGGTAACGACCATCGTCGAGCCGTACCGGAAAGTTGATGATGAGCTCGTTCTTCGGTTGCCGCAGGATTTCGCGAACGTCAGGGTCGAGATCCACCGCGTCGAACGCCTTCTCGAACTGCTTGGAAGCGATCTCGAAGAGGTTTCCGCGATCCTTGAGGGCTCGCTCTTTGGGCACACCCGAAGTTCCTGACTCGGAGATGGGGGCAGGCTGGCTGGGCATCGGGAGAATTCAATGACGGAAAGCGGCGAAGTGCAAGGCCGCGAGCTCACCCAGCTGATGCGGCGGACACAGGGGCTGCTTTTGACCCTGTGGCGGCGCACCCGGATGGACTGGGGATTCGTCACCGATCGGCTGGCAGAAGCCTTCCGCAACCAGCGATCTCTCGGGAGCAGGGAGCGACGGTTCATCTCAGAGACTCTCTTTGGCATGGTGCGGCATGCGCGGCGCATCGACCACGCCCTGGCCGCCGCCGGGGTGTCGATGGCCAACCGAGCTCCCGACCTGGAGCGCCTGATCGGCTACCTCCTGCTCGAGGAGAGGCTCTCTGCCGCGGATGCGGCGGCCCTCGCCCCGGGGGTGGACTGGGCGCGCGCGCTGGCCGCCGACGCGGCGCTGGCCGGCGAGGAAAACGCGGCGCGACGCCTGGCTCTGCGCCATTCGCTCCCCGACTGGCTGGCGGGGCGGCTGGCGGCAGAATACGGCAGTCAGTCCGAAGCGCTCGCTCAGGCGCTCGGCCAGCGCGCGCCGATGACGGTGCGCGCCAACCTCTTGCGCGGCGATCGCGATGCGCTGGCGGCGGCGCTGGCGGCGGAGCAGGTGAGCACCCATCCGGGCGAGCTTTCCCCCTGGTCGCTGATCTGCGATACCCGCGTCAACCTGTTCGGGCTGGCCGCCTTCAAGGCCGGCAAGTTCGAGGCGCAGGACGAGGGGAGCCAGCTCATCGCGAGATCTGCGCGCCGCCGCCGCGCGGCCTGGTGATCGATTACTGTGCCGGCGCCGGCGGGAAAACCCTGGCGATCGCCGCGGCGCTGGCCAGCCGCGGGCGGGTCATCGCCACCGACGTCGATGCGCGCAAGCTCGCCGAGCTGCGGCGGCGGGCGCGGCGCGCCGGGGCGAGCAACGTGCAGGCGATCGAGCTTCCCGGCGGCGGCGAATCCTGGCCGGCCGGCCTCGAGCAGTACGTCGGGCAGGCAGATCGGGTGCTGGTCGACGCGCCGTGCACCGGAGTCGGGGCGCTGCGGCGCAACCCGGAGGCGCGCTGGCGTCTCGATCCGGAGAGCCCGGCACGCATGGCCGCCGCCGAGATCGCCATCGCCGAGCGCGCGCTCGCGCTGGTGCGCCCGGGTGGCCGCCTCATCTATGCGACCTGCAGCCTGCTCGGCGCGGAGAACCGCGGGGTGGTGGACCAGTTACTAAAGCGGCATCCCGAGCTCGAGCTCGTGCCCGTGAAGGAAATTTGGGGTAAAGAACGCGCCAGCCGGGTCTCCGACCAGCGCGGCGAGATGCTCGAGCTCGTTCCGCATCGTCACGGAACCGATGGTTTCTTCGCAGCAGTGATGCGTCGCGCCGATGTTCGATAGCGTTTTTGAGGTAGCCTTCCGGCCGGCAGTCCATGTCCGTTGAGTTCAAGCCGATCGAGTCGTTGGCGGAGGCGCAGGTGCTGGCGCCAGCGTGGACCGAGCTCGCCGGCGCGGCGGGCAGCGCCGGTGCGGGCGCGCTGTTTCGCGGGCCGGAGTGGCTCATTCCCTGGTGGCACGCCTACCACCGGGTGCTCGGCGCCGATCTCTTCATCCTGGCCGGTTACGCCGACGGGGATCGCGGCCGGCTGATCTGCCTGGCGCCGTTCTACACCCGGCTGGCCCGCGCTGCCGCCTTCAAGGTGCGCGAGATCCGGCTGCTCGGCGACGCCGGGCCGCGACCACCCGCCCTCGACATCCTGTGCCGGCCGGAGTTCGAGGAGCGCGCCGGGGTGGCGCTGGCGCGCGCGGTGATCGACTACGGCGGCGAGTGGGACCTGCTCGATCTGCAACCGCTGCGCGATCCGTCGCGGGTGCGCGCCTTCTTCGCCAGCCGGCTCAACTCGCTCGGCTATCAGGTGGAGTCCAACGAGAGCGGCGGCGCGCGCCGGGTGGCGCTCACCTCGGCCGGCATCGACGCCGCGGCCGAGCCACACGACGCTCTCGCCCGCGCCTACGTCGGCGATCCGGCGCTGATGCGCAAGGGATTGGCGGCGCTGCGGCGCCTTTCCCGCCTGGAGTGGGCGGTGCGCGAGGAGGCGAGCCCGCTCGCCGACGCCGAAGCCAGTCGCTTGCTCGAGGAGGTGACGCTCAGCCTGGCCGAGGCCGGGCGCGCGCGCCTGGCTCGCCTCGACGACAGCGCCCAGGAGGCGGTGGCGGCGGCGCTGGTGGTGGACGACGGCGATCGCTCGGTGGTGCTCGCCATGGCTGCCGACCCGGAACATCCGGGCGCGGCCGAGCGGCTGCTCACCGCCGAGGCGCGGGCGGCGGCCGAGCGCGGCAGCATCGCCCTGGACGTGGTCACCGGTGCGGGCGACTACTCGGTGCCGACGCTGCCGTCGTCGCGGCAGCGCGCCATTCGCCTGCGCGCCTTCGGCAGCTCGCCGGCCGCTGCACTGGCGCGCACGTATAGCTCGGTCAACCGGCGCCTGCAGGCGGCGATCGGCGCGCCCAGCGCGGCAGCGGCCGGAGCGCGCGCCGCCTGGAGCAAGATCCGCACGGCGGCGGCCAACGTCGCCGGCTACGAGCGCTTGCACCTTTACCGCGGCGAGCTGTGGACGCGCGGTATCGCCACCCCGGCTGGCCTCACGCTGCAGACGCTCTCGGAGCTGGAGTTCGACGCCATGAGCGACAGCGAGCGCGAGGAGATGCTGGAGAGCCTCGAGCTCGATCTGGAGTACTGCCGCGAAAAATGGCGGCGCGGCGACCTCACCATCTTCGCGCGCTTCAACCAGCGCGCCGGTGGCATCGCCTGGTGCGCGTTCGGCTCGGTCTACGTGCCGGAGCTGGAGCGTGCGCTGGCGCTGGAGCCGGCCGAGGCGTACATCCACGATGTGTTCGTGGCGCCGCAGGCGCGCGGCCGCGCGGTCGCTCCTTCGATGCTCGAGTTTCTGGCGCTGCAGCTGCGACAGCGCGACCTGTATCGATCCTGGGCGCTGATCGGCAGCGACAACACCGCCTCGCTGCGCGCCTTCGAGAAAGCGGCGTACACGGCGGTGTGCGACGTCATCTATGCCCGCATGGGCGCCGTCGACCGGGTCACGGTGCGGCCCCCGGATCCAGAGGCGAAAAAGCTGCTCGGTTTGACATAGGACATGGAAATGACTGCGACGGATCGAATCACGCTGGTGGTGCTCAACGATGACGGCACCCGGGAGAAGTTCACGTTGAGCTCCTGGGTCGGCATTCCGCGCAAGCACGAGCTGATGTGGATCGGCGACGACCCGTACATGGTGATCGAGGTCGAGTACGCGGTCTCGGAGGGTTTTTTCGGCGCCCGCGCCATCGAGGCGGCCGGCGTCTATGTGCGCCGGCTCAACGAGGAGGAGCAGGCGGCGGTGGCCCGGCGGCTGGCCAATGTGGTGCGCGGGGAGGACAAACAGCCGTTCCGGCCGTGACGCGCCCGCGATGACCATGATGATCGCGATCCTCAACGGCAGCCCGAGCGGCGCCGGCGGCAATACCTGGATGGCGGTGCAGGCGCTCTTGCCGCACCTGGCCCCGGCAAAAAGCCAGTGCATCCAGCTCGCCGAGCAAGACGATGTGGCGACAATCGCGCCGGTGTTGGCGCGCGCGCACGGCTTTTTGTTCGCCACCGGCACCTACTGGGACTCATGGGGGAGCCCGCTACAGCGCTTCCTGGAACAGGCGACCGATCTCGAGGGGAGCGACGTCTGGCTGGGCAAGCCCGCTGCGGTGCTGGTGACGATGCATTCGGTCGGCGGCAAGGGGGTGCTTTCCCGCCTGCAGGGGGTGCTCAGCTCGTTCGGCATGGAGATCCCGCCGATGAGCGGCATGGTCTATTCGTTCGCCAACCAGCTCGCGCTCGGCGCCGGCGGCGGCAGCGAAGATGCCAGCGGCGCCGACCTCTGGCAGCTCGGCGATGTGGCGGTGATCGCTCACAACCTGGTTACCGCCGCGTCGGCGCCGCGTGCCGGATGGAAGCGCTGGCCGCTCGATCGCGGTGACGGTCGTCGCGACTGGTTGCGCGCGCCCGGAACCTAGGCGCGCGCCGGCCGGTAATCACCAGGTCGGCGACTGCACGACCCACCGCCGCGCCGGCGCCAGCTCGCAAGCGAGCGCGATCTGGATCCAAATAGACCTTCTGCGCGGTGGCGTGCGGATTGCTCGACTCCGCGCCAATGTCCCGCGTCGTCCCCTCTGCTCGCAATGCCCTCGAGTTGCGTCTGTTCGGCATGAAGCGAAGCGGACATCACGCGGTGATGCACTGGATCGCGTCGCAGCTGCCCGGCGCGGTGCTCCACCTCAACAACATCGAGTTCGTGCGCGAGAGCGGCTTCGGCGAGACGGCGGAGTGCCAGCGCAGCGCCGCCGACTACGAGTTCGGCTGCAAGGAACCGTTTGCGCGGGCGCGACTGGGCGCGCGATCCGCCAGCTTCTACCGGGGCGGCCACTCCGTCGGGCGCGTGAAGTTCTTCCATCCCGACCTGACCTTCTCCAGCGCCGGGGATCGACTCACCGCCTGTGCGCTGGCCGAGCGAGCCGCCTGCGAGGCGGCCGCGCTCCCCGAGCAGCGCGACTGCCTGGTGCTCAGCTTCGAGGACTTTCCGCTCCATCGCGCCGCCGAGGTTCCATGGGAGCTGGCATCCCGAGGGGAGAGCGAGCGCTGCGTCTACCTGCTGGTGGTGCGCGATCCGTTCAACTGGGTGGCCAGCCGGATGCGCGCCGGGCTGCGCACGACCGACGCGACGCTGGGCGCCTACCGTAGCCACCTGTTCGAATTCGCGCAGCCGGGTGGGCATCTCTCCCCCTGTGTCGCGGTGAGCTACAACGCCTGGTTCAGCGACGCCGCCTACCGCCGCGGCATCGCCGCCGAGCTCGGCCTCTCCCTCTCCGATGCCGGCCTGGACGACATCCCCGGTTTCGGCAACGGTTCCAGCTTCGACGGCGAGCGCTTCTCCGGGCGCGCCCGCCAGATGGATGTGCTCGACCGCTGGCAGCACTACCGCCACGACCCGGGTTTCTTCGAGCTATTTGCGCGCAACCCGGATCTGATCGAGCTCTCCGAGCGCGTCTTTTCCTTCAATCCGCTATGACGACATCCCTGCGAATCGGTATCAACGGGCTCGGCCGCATCGGCCGCGCCGTCTATCGCGTGCTGGCGCGGCGCGGCGGCGCCCGCGTGGTCGCTGTCAACGACGTCAACGGCGACGTCGGCAACCTCGCCTATCTGCTCCGCTACGACTCGCTCTACGGGCCGATGCCGGGCGAGGTGAAGCTGCTCGGCGAGCACATCATCCACGACGGTCGCTCGATGCGGGTGACTCACGCCGACCGGATCGACGCCGCCCCCTGGAGCGGCTGCGACCTGGTGATCGACGCCAGCGGCGTGCCGGACAACGCCCGGCGCGCCCGCGCGCTGCTCGACCGGGTGCGCACCGTGCTGGTCACCAACGCCAGCGGCGACGCCGACGCCACCCTGGTGTTCGGCGTCGAAGATCTCTCCGGCTTCCGCTTCCGCGGGCGCGTGATCGCCACCAGCACCTGCGACGCCAGCGCCTGTGCGCCGGTGCTGGCCGCCCTCGACCGGGGGTTCGGGGTCGAGCACGGTTTCATCACCACGCTGCATCCCTGGCTCGGCTATCAGAATCTGCTCGATGGCGCGCCGCCAAAGATGAGCTACGGCGGGCCGCGGGATGAACATTACGTGCTCGGGCGCGCCGCCATCGGCTCGCTTTTGCCCAAGCCGACCAGCCTGATACCGTGCTGCGCGCAGGTGATCCCGCACCTCGCGCCGCGCGTGCAGGCGACCTCGTTTCGCGTGCCGACCGCCATCGTCTCGGGCGCCGACATGACGATTTGCCTGGGGCGTGACACCAGCAGCGAGGAGGTGCTCGCCCACCTGGCCAGCTGGCCGGAGCAGCTCGGCTGCCAGCGCCTCTTCGATCTCTGCGATCAGCCGCTCGCTTCCATAGATTACCTCGGCCGCGAGGTGTCCGCTTCGATCGACACGCGCTGGCTGAGCGTGTCGCGCGGCCGCTGGCTCAAGCTCCTGCTCTGGTACGACAACGAGTGGGGATATGCGGCCAAGGTCGCCGATGCGGTCGAGCTGGCTGTGAGCCGGGTCGCCGCCGAAGGCGATAACCGCGCGCGCACCGTCGCGTAACCGGGGGGGCGAGCCCGGGGGCGAGATCCAGATCGGGTGTTCTGACCGTAGGCCAGATCCTCCACCATCGACGCGCAAGTAAGCCGCGTCACGCGCAGTTGACGCAGCGCTGGCGTGGCGCGACTCGTGCAGCGCGCTTACCGACTGCGGTCGCGGGTGCTTCCGGAGCGCCTGCATACACGGGGGTACCATGTCGTACGAATTGAAGGGACGAGACGACAACTGGGAAGACAGCTCGGCCGAGCAGACCAACCCGGCACAAACCCGCCCTTCCGACGATATCGATTCGCTCGAACGAACGCGCCCGCGCATCTGGCTCGACATCGAGCCGACCATGGAATACCCGGACGATTTCGATCCCGGCGAGATGTTCGGCGCGACGCGGCCGGCGATTCCGCGCTTCGAAGAGGCGATCGCGGCGCAGGCGAACGAGCCGCCGATCGAGCCGTCGGTCGAGTCGCTGCTGATCCGGGTCACCTCCTGGGCGCAACATCCACACGAGGCGTCGTTCGAGCCGAGCACCGGCGCTGCCCGCGTCGCGCGCGGAACCGGCACCGAGATCTACGAGCCGAGCGGGCCGCCCCGGCGCCTCTCGGTGGCGCGGCCGGCGGAATCGGTGGTGGCGCCCGTGCCGTTTTACGTCCCGGTCGAGCCGACGCCGATGGTTCCTACTCGCTCGCTCGCGTCGGTGGTGCTGCTCACCGGCGGGCTGCTCGCGATCCTGGTCACCGCCGGCACCTTCATCGCCAACGGATGGGTGCGCGCGAGCTTGCTCGCGTGTATGTCGAGCGTGGCCTGGCTCGGCTGTGGGGCGGCACTGGTTGGCTATCGCCGCGGCGGTCGCCGGCTGTTTCGCTGCACACTGGCGATCACTACGACGCTGGCTCTGGTCTGGATCGGACGCGCGCTCGCCGGCGTCATCTGGGTGTTTGGCGGCGTCGGTGCGCGGGCAGCTCTCGCTCACGCGGGCGCAATGGCCGCTACGTTCTTCGAGCCGCATATGCTTTGCCTGGCGGCTGCCGAGCTGATCGCGCTCCTGCTCTTCTGGGGCGCGCGGCCGGTTCGGCGCTGACCTGCGCGCGGGCGGGTGGTCGTCCCTCCCCGTAGTGCCGAGTACAGTTAGCGGATCGCGCCCGCTGGCCGGGATACCCGCGGTTCCAAGCGCCACACATTCTCGACTTCTGCCGCGTTCGCCCCGGTAGGGAACGACGCTTGCACTCCGGCTCGGACGCGGAGGAAGTTGATGATGTTGCTACGCGTTCGGCGAGCGGCCATGACGCTCGCAGTCGGCGCGGCTGCAGCGATGGCTGCAGCCTCGATCGGATTCCCGCTCCCATGGTTGCTCGGCTCGATGATCGGCGTGCTGGCGCTGATGGCGACCGGCCGCGCGGTGGAACTGCCGGATGGTATCAACCACGCCGCGGTCGTACTGCTCGGCTTACAGGTTGGCAGCGAGTTGTCGCGTTCCGCGGTCGAGAGAATGGCCGCTCTATGGCCGAACGTTTTCGCCCTCGTCCTTTACATCGCGCTCGGGTTCGTCACCACCGCAGCCGTGCTGCGCCGCACCGCCGGCTTTGATCGCCTGTCGGCGTATTTCGCCGCCGCCCCGGGCGGGCTCTCGGTGATGACGGTGGCCAGCCAGGACGCCGGCGCGCACCCCGCGGTTCCGGTCTCGCACGCGGTTCGCTCCGCGCTCACCGTGGTGGTGCTGTCGCTGGTGGCGCGCGCGCTATCGGCGGCGCCGGCGGCGGTGAGCTACGCCGCCGCGCCGCTCCCCCTCTCCGGCGCGCTGGCGCTGGCGGCATGTGCGCTGGTCAGCTGGCACCTGCCCCGTTTTTTCCCGTTCGCGGGCGCGCGCGTGGTCTGGCCGATGATCGCCGCCGCCAGCGTCACCGCCCTGAGCCTCGCCCAGATGCACCCGCCGCGCGCGCTGATGATGGCGGCGCAGGTGGCGTTCGGCGCCGCGGTCGCGCTGCGCTTTCGCGGCTCACCACGCCAGGCGCTGCGCAAGGCGATCACCTCCGGTTTCTGGGCCTGGCTCTGCCTCGGCCTGCTCGGCCTGCTCTGCGCCGTCGTCCTCTATCCCGTGGTCGGCGCGCAGGTCGACTTTCTCACCTTGCTGGTGGCGTTTTCCCCCGGCGGCATCTACGAGATGTGTTTTCTGGCCGCGGCCGTCGGCGCCTCGCCGATCCTGGTTGCCGCGCATCACCTTTTACGACTGGGCCTTTTGACCACCGTCGCCCCCTGGCTACCCAGGCTGGTCGGGCGCGCTCGCGAAGGAGTAGGAGTGTCATGCGTTCTCAACAAAGAGTCCGTTGCGTCATCATGCGCGGGGGCACCAGCAAGGGGATCTTCTTTTCCGATGACGACGTTCCGGTAGAGGAGACGGCGCGCGATCGGGTCATCCTCGACGTGTTCGGCAGCCCGGACGTGCGCCAGATCGACGGCCTGGGCGGCGCTGATCCGCTGACCAGCAAGACCGCCATCGTCGCGCCGGCGACCCGCCGGGGTGCCGACGTCGACTACGCATTCGGATACGTGGGCATCACCTCGCCGCGCATCGACTGGCGCGGCGACTGCGGCAACATCTCCGCCGCGGTCGGTCCGTACGCGATCGACGAGCGCATGGTGGTGGCGACCGATCCGATCACCACGGTGCGCATCTACAGCCGCAACACCGGCAAGGTGCTGATCGCCGAGGTACCGACCCGCGGCGGCATCTTTCAGCCGGAGGGAGACTACGCCATCGACGGGTCGCCGGGCACCGGTGCCATGATCCGGATCGACTTCCGCGAGACCGCCGGCTCTCTCACCGGCAAGCTGCTGCCGACCGGGAACACCACCGACACCATCGTGCTCGACGACCGGCGCAGCTTCACCGTCTCGATCGTCGATTGCGCCAACCCGTTCGTGTTCGTGCGCGCCGCCGATGCAGGCATGACCGGCTGCGAGAGCATCGAGGAGTGGGAGCGCCACCCGACCGCGCTCGCCACCATGGAGAAGGTGCGCTGCGCGGCCGCGGTGAAGCTCGGGCTGGTCACCGCCACACCCGGGGTGCCGAAGGTGGCGCTGGTGGCGCCGCCGCGCGCGTTTCTCTCGCTGTCCAGACGGCTCGTCCAGGGGGACAGCGTCGATTTCCTCGTGCGCATGACCGCGCTGCAGCGGCCGCACCGCGCTCTGGGCGGCACCGCCGGCATCTGCGCCGCCGTCGCTTCGCGTATCCCCGGCACGGTGGTGCACGAGATGGTGCCGCCGGCGGCGCAGGAGCGGGACACGGCGGTGATCGGTCATCCCTCCGGCACCATGCCGGTGGAGGTGCAGGTGACGGCGATCGGTGACCGCCTGACGGTTCGGCGAGCCGCCATCGGTCGCACTGCCCGCCGGTTGATGGAAGGTTTCGCCTACGTCGGTGGCGCCGAGCCGCGCAGGGCACGCATGGCGAGCTGAAAGCCGGTTACAGACGCGTCGCATCTGGTGGTGGCGAAACGCGTTTCGGGGAAGGTATCCCCGAATCCCGAGCGCACCGGTGCTCATGACCGGGTGAAATTCTGGTCATGTGCGCCGGTCCCGAATGCTCCGCTTAAGTGGCGCGTGATGTGCACGATGGCAAAGACGCCGGCCGAGTGGAGAGAGTGAAATGAGTAAAGCGGGCGTCTACCGTTTGTGCACTTTGTTTTTGTCGATGGCGGCGTGCGATGCCTTCGGCGGCGAGAACCAGTTCGGCTATCTCGCCAACGAACCGATGACGGTACAGTGCGTTCCGGGCATCGCCCCGTCGCAGCAGCGCTGCGAAGCGCGCGCCACCAACGCGGCGCTGGCGATCGGCGCGGTGCGCGCCGTCGAGGTGCGCTACACCCGGCCGACCACGCAGCCGACGCAGGCGGTGCGCGCGCAGATCCAGGCGATCGACGCCAACAACCAGCCGGTCGGCACACCTTTGCCAGCGGCGGCGCTGTCGGCGGGGCCGACTGGAACGGTCACCATCAATCAGCAGCTCACGCCGACGCCTCCCGGAGCGGGCGGCAGCTTGCGCTTCCTCGTGTTGCTCACGCCGGGTGGCGGCGGCAACGGGCAGGGTGGCGGCAACGGGCAGGGTGGCGGCAACGGGCAGGGTGGCGGCAACGGGCAGGGTGGCGGCAACGGGCAGGGTGGCGGCAACGGGCAGGGTGGCGGCAACGGGCAGGGTGGCGGCCAGGGCACGGTTGGCCAGCCGATCGCCTTCACGGTGGTGCGAGCCATCTACGTGACCCCGGCGCAGCAGGGCAACGGCAACGGGCAAGGCAACGGCAACGGACAAGGGAACGGCAACGGGCAAGGCAACGGCAACGGCCAGGGCGGCGGCGCGGCGACTGCGACGCTGGTGGTCGAGCTGAGCGGAACCGGCGCGGCCACGCCGCCCGGCACCCCGCCGATCACGCCGTCCCCGTCTCCCTCCCCGACACCGTCCCCGACGCCGTCTCCATCGCCGAGCCCGAGCCCGAGCGGAAGCCCGCAACAGGGTGCGCCGCAAAATCAGGCCGGCTGCATGTCGATCGCCGGCGAAGGCTCGGCGTTCCCGTGGGAGCTCCTCGCTCTCGGCGGCTTGTACGGCTTCTACTTCGCGGCGCGTCGCCGCATCAAGGGCCGTCGGTCGGCTGCTTGAGTAGCTGCACCCGGTCCTTGAGGCCGGAGGAGATATGCACCTTGTTGTCGGAGTCGACGAACACCGCGTCGATCTCCGGCAACTTCTCCACCAGCTTCATGCCGCGCTCGACGCCGACGATGAACAGCGCCGTGTCCCAGGCGTCGGCGATCGCCGCGTTTTTGGCCATCACCGTCACCGAGCGGCAGCGCATCGCCGGATAGCCGGTGGCCGGATCGAGGATGTGGTGATAGCGGCGCTGGCCGATGAAGACGAAGCGCTCGTAGTCGCCGGAGGTGGAGAAGCTGGCATCTTCGATCTCGGCCACCGCGAACGATGACTCGCGCGGTCCGCGCGGATCGCGAATGCCGATGCGCCACGGGCGGTCCCCCTTCTTGCCGGCGACGTACAGGTCGCCGCCCGCCTGCAGGATGAAATCTTTGAGCCCCTGCTTGCGCAGCACCTTCTCCGCGCGGTCGACCGCGTACCCCTTGGCGATGCCGCCCAGGTTGATGCGCTGCCCGGCGCGCGCCAGCTTCACCTTCTTCTGCTTGCCGCGCGTGAGGATGACGTCGCGGTAATTGACCAGCGCCTTGCGCTTTTTGATCTCCTCGTCGCTCGGGATGGTGCCGTCGCGATCCTGATCGAACTTCCAGGCGCCGCTGAACGCGCCGATGGTGATGTCGAAGGCGCCGCCGGTCATGCGCGAGACCTTTTGCGCCAGCTCGATCACCTCGAACACCTCGTCGCTCACCGGCACCGCCTTCTTGCCGGCCGCCGCGTTGATCTTGCTGACCTCGCTGTCCTCGCGCCAGGTGGTCATCATCGCCTCCAGGCGCGCGATCTCGGCGAAGGCGGCCTGGGCGGCGCGCGCGGCGCCGACCTCGTCGCTCGACCAGATGGTCAGGTTGACGAGCGTGCCCTTTCCAGCACAGTGGGATCCGAAGCTTGGAATTCACGTGACTTGAAGTCGCGG
>JADMIO010647486.1_pt1 | contig 25382 bp, 35 predicted proteins | sample 8958161 | NCBI WGS metagenome assembly JADMIO01 (sample SAMN16585339, study PRJNA669376) | soil metagenome | isolation source: Crop rotation soil | place: USA: Cullars Rotation, Alabama | collected 2011
TTTCCACTTCTGCCAGCGCATCAGCCAGGGTCACATTTTCAACCGCAGTTGAAGTACCGTAGAGCAATCCCTGCCGCTGGGCGCACCGCAGGATGTAGTGATCCAGCGCATGGGGTCACCAAGCGCGACTTACGCCCTGCCCGCGGGGCAGCGGCTGCAGTTTTCCTGGGGCCCGTTCGGCCGCCAGACCTGGAACGTTGATCTCGATGCGGCGGGCCGTGTGACGGCCGTGACCCAGGCATTGCAGCCGTCCGAACTGGACAAGCTGTCCGGGCGCCAGCTTTCCACGGCGGAGATCACGCGCGAGCTCGGCCCGCCGGCGATCATCGACAGGGTGTGGAGCTTCAGCGGTGATGTCTGGACGTGGCGATACTGGGAGATCGGCACGCCACGGTTTTTCCACGCTTACGTCGACAAGGCCGGGATGGTGGTTCGGACGCTGAGCACTGATGAGCCCGCCAGAAAGTGGCGGGGTGACTGAACCTGCCCACTTACGGCAAGGCCGAGAAGCCCTGAGCCGGCGGATCGGCCGCGCGCATGGCTTGTTGCAGCTGGTCCGACTTGTGAACCACGGCTTGCCCGGCAAACGTAATGGCATTCACGCGCATACCGCTGTCGGGCTTGGATTTCATGTCGATCCAGCCCAAGGCGCTCAGCAGCTTCGCGGCTTCGTAGCGTTCGGGGGTCACATCTTGCGGCAGTTTGGTAGCCGCCAGTTCGCGCAGGTAGTCAATGGTCTTGGCCATAGTTGTATCTCCGTAGACTGATGGCAACGACTATGGGGATAGCCGCATGGAATCTCAAGGGGGGCGGACTGTGCGGTGCGTGCGGCAAGCGCGGCGCGCAGAACAGAACGTGTCCGAACGCGTCGGAATCTCGACGGTCCGGGCGTCAGGTGGTACCGCACATCGTCGATCTTGAGGAGGCTCCGCGCCTAGGCTAGGATGTCTTATTTTCGGCCAAAAGCGGACATACCCAAATGCCAGTTGAATGGATTGCTCGAGAGACCATCAGGTGCTCAACTGTCGATCTCCAGTGCGACGCTGAATGCTTCACTGACGATTTAGGCGCGATCACTGTTGTGCTGCAAGGGTCGGGACTGAGAAGGGGCAGTGAGGGAGTTTTCCAGCCAGAAGAAGCGGCAGCTTTGGAGACCGAACTGCGCAGAGTGCTGACTGTTCGCCGTTGGATCGGTATCCCTATCGGAAGGCGCGAAGTGCACGTCCAAAGGACGCAACACATTAGTTGATCACGACGCGCCATTCCACATGTCGGCTTTGGGCCCAAAGCAGACATCATCTGTGTCAATTACCGCGGATCAAAGCCCATCCCACTGCAACCAAAAGCCAGATCAAAAAGATCGCGCTGGGTAGCGCCAGTAACGCAGCGGCGACCAGAATGCCCGTTGACCGACGGCTTTCGCTGTAGCTCAAAAGCAGCGCCGCTAGAACGTCAAGCAATAGTAGGCAGGCAAAGAACGCTCCGGTCATGGCACTCCCGAATATGGCGGTTAGAAATGTCCGCTGATGCCCGAAAGAGATATCGTATCAAGGTCTGCTTGGGGCCCAAAGCGGACGTGACGTCACCATCACCAAGGATCATTGCCCCGAAAATGGCTGTAGCAACTCATATGGCCCTGTCTCCCCTACGCTGATTGACGCGGCAGAAACAGTCAAGGCACTCCCGTCAACATACGTGAACTCAGCGTAAATAGCGCCTGAGAAATTTGCCGGCAAAGTTAAATCGACTTCTTCCCCGTCGACCGAGACGGTGGCGTCTGAAATTTTTCCCAGGCACTTACCGTCCCTACGCTCGACACACGCCTCGCCAAATAGAACGTCCACCGGCTGCATGCCGCATTCGCCTTGGTCGAAGCCAGCCCGCCCGTGCGACCGATGCACACACGCAGAAGATAGGGAAATTCCGAGTCCTTGAGGTCCGGCTGTTACGCATCGAACATATGAGTCGTGGAACTCCAATAGGGTATTCATATTTTTCGCCTGTGCAGATGTCCGCTTTTGGCCGATAGGAGACATGCTACCCGAGGTTCGCTTCGGTCCCAAAGCAAACTTAGCAACCTAGCAGCCGCCGTCCTTTTTAGAACACGGATTATCAGGCGCACGACGTCTTGCTAAGGCGATCTCGCCAGAATGCGAAGCTACTTCTCAACCAGTTTGAGCGTGGAAGGTCCGATAGCCGGCGGGCAAGAAACGGCGCAATAAAATCATCATTGCCGAACCGCGCACGGTAAGCGCCAACGAGTATCCAACGGCGCCGTCTAACCCGTGCCTTGACAGCGCCGGGAGACAAGCCTTGTTCACGAAAACCGTTGCCACGAAGCACACCTCGCAGCGACTCTTTTGGCATGCGCAATAGCTTCGCCCGATACTTGCTAGCGTAGGTTCTGGCTGTCCGGAATCTGTATTTTCTAGCTCTCATGTAGTTCAGCCTACGTCCGCTTTTGGCCGAAAAGAAACATCCTACCAATGTCTACTTCGGGCCCAAAGCGGACCTGAGCTACGATGTCGGCTATCGGCCAAACGCGGACACTGCACATGTGGCACCGATTTGATCCTGAAACGCTAGATGCCCTCATCGCGGACGAGTTCGAAGCTTGCACCGAAGCGGAAGTCGCCGCTTTTAAAGCTCACCAAGTGCCGCTTGCTGACGGGCTCATCAGGCACACGGAAGTCGGAAAATTGGAACCAGTGTTTATTGTGGCTCGCTGCGGTGTACGCGTCATCTTCTACAACGACGTCGAAGAAGGTTTTGGTGTTGCGGAGCAGACTGAGGAACTAGTCCTATGTAGCACTCGCGAGGGCCAGTGGCCCTTGGGGTTCGCGGTACGCGAGCTAACGGCGAAATAGCGCGAGTGTGATGTCCGCTTTGGGCCCAAAGCCGGACCTTGGTAGGATGCCTGTTTTCGGCCAGAAGCGGACATCTCAGAGACATGACAGAACTACCGGACGAGCATCACGAACGAATCAAGGTTTTATGCGCCGAGGGTGACGCCCTGGCAAAGAAAGCAGCTTATGAAGAGGCGATTTCCGTCTACAGCCAAGCTTGGGCGCTAGTGCCGAATCCGGCTACCGACTGGAACGCCAGCACATGGATTCTTGCTGCGATAGGCGATGCAGGCTTTCTTGGCGGCTTTCACCAATCGGGGCTCGAAGCTCTTGAATACGCTCTGAATTGTCCCGATGGATTCGGCAATCCATTTATTCATCTGCGCCTCGGTCAGTGCGCTCTCGAGAAGGGACGAGAGGAGCTTGCTGCAGAGAATCTTGCTCGCGCCTACATGCTTGAAGGTCGAGATATTTTCGCTACCGAAAGCGAGAAATACTTCGACTACCTCAAGACCAAAATATCACCGCCTGCCTCAGGTATTTGGTGATCTCAGTATCCGCTTTGGGCCCGAAGCAGACATTGTTACGATGGCTGCTTTCGGCCAGAAGCAGACGTTTAGAACAGGCTACGGCCATAAACTTCCCAGGTGTATCTATGCATTCAGCACTTGAGACATGGCTTGTCGATGTCGGGGACTCTGTCGTCATAAAAAGTCTGAGCGCGGCGTAAATTTTCTATCCCCTGCAGAGCGCGCCATCTACTGCATGTGGCAAATTGACTACGCTGTAAGGAACTCAGGCTCGTTCAGACCGCTCGTTGACATGGAATCAACTGCGCTATCTGACCTTGCCGCAATTGCAAGTGAATTTGCCTTGCCCACGCTGTCATCCTGGCTACGGTTCTCAACCGACGAAGGGATTTTCTGCCAAACATACGATCAAAACTTCGACGAGGCCTGTACTGAACTTAAACGCTTTTACGAGGCGACATCCGCTTAACAATCGCTACACGAACGTCCGCTTTGGGCCCAAAGCGGACATCAAGACGCGCCTCTAAACGAGCCGATTCGCGTCGGGAACGCGCCCACTATTTCATCGAGTTCCCGAAGCGCCGATGACAGGTGCCCCGTATCGAGGTCGAGGTGGAATTCAAGTCTGTTGCCCATGCCAGGCACATCAAGCGCCAACCCTTTCAGCGCAATGTGACCTCGCCCATCGCCAGTTAGTTTCAAGCTCAGTTGGTCTTCGATGGTCGAGAAGCGAGCTACCCCCGCAAGGGTTTCGTGAAGCACTTGCAGACTATCGCGAAACTCGGAGAACTCAGGCGCGAGGAAAGCGCAGCCGAACGTCCCGGAGAAGGCGCCAGCCTGAATGCTCACGGACACGCGCAACCAATTGTCATCGTGATAGTCGCCAACCGGCACGCGCGCATAGGCATGGACTTGCACCTCGAGTCGCTCACGCTCATTGCCGCCGAATGAAAAGCTCTGCACTGTATGTCCGCTTCTGGCCGAAAGCAGACATCCTAGCCGAGGTCCGCTATGGGCCCAAAGCGGACCACTGTCACCTAAAGGACCACTAGCTGCACGGAATTACCGAAATCGTCAGAAATCTGCATTGCAAGAGCAATCGCGTCCTGCGCCGTCTCGGGCGGCTCATGAAACGCAGTAAGCATGTCATACGGAGAGCTTCCGTCGCCCACACATAGACCGTCGATAACATCCTCTATGCGTGATGCATTTGGGCCGACAACGCCGACATACCGCACTCCAGATTTAATCCAAGCAGCCACAAGAGCCTCTAACTCTGGTCGATAGCCGGCTGGGCAATGAAGAACAATCTTTGGCGGATTTTGCATAGCGTGTTTACGTCTGCTTCTGGCCGTTAGGAGACATCCTGGGTCAGGTCAACGTTGGGCCAAAGCAGACCTCGGCAAATCACCAAAACAGCCACCATGGAGCGCGCTCTAGCGACTGGTCACTGGCGCAAGCAACGTAAAGCGCCACAGCGATACTGACGAGACCGATGAGAAGGCCGACCGCAAATTTGGTCTCCATCCAACACACCCATCCAAAGACGCCTCCAATCGCCAAGCAGGACCCCACCGTCAGCCACCTACTGGTTCGCGGTAAGCCTCTTTTTTGCATGTGGTGTACATCCGCTTCTGGTTCATCGCCGATATCGTAGCGCAGGTCACTTGGCCACGAGTCGTTGCCGCGAACTCAACGTTCATTTCTTGCAATGAATGCCCGTATCGGCCCTTCCCTGGTTGAGGCCAAGATGCCTGGGTGTCTGGCCGCTGGCCACCGCGCTCTATCTCCGCGGCTGTGCCGCTGCGACCGGGCTTTCGGTCCCGGCCCTTCGGGTGACGATCCCTGACACCTCCGCGCACGTTGTGCGCTGCGCGCTGCGCTTGCCCTCCAGGGGGGCGGCGCGCGGCGCCATCCCCCTGCCGGCGCTTTGCTTGGCCACCCCCTGAAGATCCGACCAGGCTCTGCCTGATCGGGGTGCGGGCTTCGCCCTGTGCGCCGGTGGCGCGCTTGTGCGCTTTGCGCAGGGGGCGCTCGCCGCGCGGCGTGATGCTGGGACGCGGGGAGCCGCCCTGGGCACCGTTTCCCCTGAGTTCGCCGTCTTGTCCGGTGAACCGTAGCGGATGCGTCCAGCTATTCAAGGGCCTTTCGCGGCATATACGGCGCCTTCCCGCCTGGGCGGGCCCCTTCCATTTATTCCACGGTGCCCTTGACCCCCTGGCCTTGTGCATCCGCTGCGGAATCACCGGACGACGAACTCAGGAAAAACGGCGACAGCTTCCAGGAGCCCCCTGTCACAGCAACACAGAAATCGCTGGACTCGGAATCTTGGAATCCGGTCAACCGGGAAACCGGGAAGCGAAGTCCACAACCTCAACTTTGAAAGAAACACCATGCCTACCAAAAAGTTCAACGCTTCGACGCAACATGACTCCACCGCCGACTTGGCCACCCTCGAGACGAAGGTCGCTGTTGATTCTTCCGCCGACGCCGCGTCCGGCACTGATCACAGGCCCGCGTCGCGGGGTTCATTGGTGCTTGCGCCGACGGCGCGATTTGATGGCGCGCTGTTCAACATTGCCGAGAAGCGGCCGGACGGCCCGGTGATGTCGGGGCTGGTCACGCTCGAGGGGCAACGCGTCGGCCTGAGCGCGTTCCTCAAGTCGCCCGATGGCAAGAAGCAATATCTCTCGCTGTCGATGGGGGAGGAGGGGAGCGTCCACTACTACGGGAAGCTGTTCCGGGTCGATGGCAAGTTCAACGACACGTCCCCGGACTACTCCGGGTACATGAAGACCTTGCCTTGCGACGGCGAGACGGATTACTCGGGCGAGCAGTGGGACGCGGCACCGCAGGTGCAGGTGTTCGGCTGGAAGCGTCGCAGCGCCGACGGTACCGCGCGCATTGCCCTGTCCGCTTCGCCGCGCACCGTCGACGACGCCGAGCTGCCCCTGTAAATAAACCAGCGGGGAGCAGGCCCCCCCGTATCGAAAAGGAATCACATGAACGAGAACATTGCCATGCCGACGGTGAACGAGGTGTCTGGCGCGCGCTTCCCGCTCGGGAGCATTCTGTGCACGCCGGGCGCGAAGGAATTGCTGTCTGAACAAGGCAAATCGGACGGCGGCGGGTTCGGCATGCTGACCATCCTCCTGCTCGCGCGTCATCAGCTTGGCGACTGGCGCGAGATGAGCGAGCACGACCGCCTCGAAAACGAGAAGGCGGCAGATGGCGGGCTCCGGGTCTTGAGCAGTTATCGGCTGCCGGGCGGGCAAACGCTTTGGGTGATCACCGAGGCGGATCGCTCGACCACGACGATCCTGCTGCCTTCGGAATATTAGCGAGGGCCGCTCGAAAGGGCGGCCTGTTCGACAACAAAACGGAATATACTGAAATGGATATAATCAGGAAACGACTGCAGGCGCAAGTCGAACCGAAGAGGAAGCCGGTGACCTTCCTTGGCAGTTCGCTGCAGGACATTCGCGATTTCCCGGAAACCTCGCGGATGGATTGCGGCTACCAGCTGGACAAGGTGCAGCGCGGCGAGGAGGCGGATAGCTTCAAGCCGATGGCGAATGTCGGCAAGGGGGTCGAGGAAATCCGGATCAAGAACGCGGATGGCACCTATCGGGTGATCTACGCGGCGCGATTCGAAGAGGCGGTCTATGTCTTGCACGCTTTCCGCAAGAAGACGGACACGACCCCGCAGAAGGACATGGACCTCGCGCGGGCCCGCTTCAGGGAAATGATGGAACTGCACGCGGCCTTCGCCAGCTTTCGAAAGGAAAATGCCAAATGAAGAAGCCAACAACCAAATCGCAGGCACGAGCCGCCAAGGCGGCTCCGAAGGCTCAAACATTCCAGAGTGTTTTTGATGCGCTGGCGGACACGCGGCAGGAAGCAGCGAACATGCGGACGCGAGCCGACCTGGCGCGGCGGGTCACTTCCATCATCAAGTCCAAAGACTGGACGCAGGCCGTGGCCGCGGCGCACTGCGGCGTCACGCAGCCGCGGATAAACGACCTCCTGTCCGGGCACATCTCGCGTTTCTCGCTGGACGCCCTCGTCAATATCGCATCGACATTGGGCAAAGTGCGGCTTGAAGTCGAGGAGCCAGAAACCGTTTGAACCGAACCGCCCCTTGGGGCGGATTCGGGCGCCAAGCGCTGGTCAACCATCGCGTGATGTCTTTATGGCGCGGGCGCGTCGCTCAACAGTGCGCGGCCGCCGCGCAGGACCAGGGCGGAAGGCATGCTCATGCCGGCGTCCTGTTGCCTGGCGACGACATTGCGTGCCGATGGCGTAACATCCCGGCGCGCTCTGGCGCATCTTCGCTGCTGTCCGGCGCCGGCGTCTCCGGCGGACTGAACGAGAGCATCCACGGATGCGCGTGCGCAATGAGTGTGTCCCCCGTGCCGGCCGCCTGTGCCAAATCTTTGCCTTCGCTCGAGCTCGACGAGCGCTCCCTTGTTTTTCTGAAATGGCTGGCACTGGCGCTGATGCTGGTCGACCATTTCAACAAGTACCTTCTTGGCGGGAGCTCCCACTGGATGTACGCCGCGGGGCGTGTGAGCATGCCGCTCTTCGCATTCGTGCTCGGCTACAACCTGGGGCGGCCCGGCAGCTTGGCGGTCGGTGTCTACCGCAGGGTGGCGGGCCGGTTGCTCGTGTTTGGCGCCCTCGCTACGCCGGTGTTCGGCGTCATCAACAAGCTGCCGGGCGGCTGGTATCCGCTCAACATGATGTTCGCCCTGCTGGTTGCCGTGCTCGGCATGTGGATGATCGACAGGGGAGGGCGCTGGATCATTGGCGCTTGCCTCCTGACCGCGTGGGGTGGTGCGTTCGTTGAATTCTGGTGGCCGGCGATGGGGCTCTGCTTGGCCGTGTGGGCATATCGTCGCAGGCCTTCCTATGCGTCGATGTTCGGCTTCGCGCTGTGCCTGGCACTGCTGTACCTGATCAATCGCAATCTGTGGGCAATGGCAGCGGTGCCGGTGATTGCGCTGGCCAGTCGTTGGACCGCGACGCTGCCGCGCGCGAAGTGGCTGTTCTACTGGTTTTACCCGGCGCACCTGTGGTTGTTCTGGGTTTACCTCACCTGGGCTCGAGGATGACGTCACGCGGGCCGTCCGGGCATCCAGGAGCAGCTGCCGCACCTATCGCATGACTAGGACGCAGAGCAGCCCGGCTGTCGCGACGCCGCAGGCACCGCCGACCGCGGCGGCCATCAACCAGTCCAGGCGGCTACGCCTGAGCAGCTGCGTGGTGAGCGCACGCTGCATCGCTTCAGTGGCGGCCTGCTGCAGCGTCGCGGCCTGTTGGCCGACCAGGCTCTTTGCCGCGTGCTCGGTTGTCTGGGTGATGATCCGTGCCGTCTCGCTGCGCAGACGCGCGGTCATCTCGTCGACCTGGCCTTGGTAGCTCGCTGTTGCCGACGCCAAGGCCTGCACGGTCGCCCGGGTGCTGACATCGGCCTTCTCCACGCGCTCCAGCAGCAGCTGGACGTCGCCGATCAGCTCGGCGACGAGAGCCTCTCTGGCGGTGCCCGGCCGGCTCGAGCTCATTTGAAGTCGAGCGCGGCGAAACAGTCATCCAGTTCGGGGAGCACGCCGGTGGCCAGCCGCTTGACGGCAAGCTTGTCGGCGAGGATGAGCTTCTGGTCCTGCTTCGGCTCTTTGGCGATCAGGGCCTTGTAGTCGGTCTTGTCGCCGGCCAGCTCGGTGATGCTGCGACCGTCGAGCTTCAGGCGCTGATAAATCTCGTTGTCGGTCAGGTGCGCGCCCGGCGTGAGCGTGGCCACCTTCTTGGCGGCCAGGTACCGCACGAGTGCCCCGAACTGCTTGTCCGGGGTTTCAGGGTCTTCCACCCGGTTCAGCACAATCTTGATCCTGGCCGGGGCGACGCCCATCTTGACCAGCTGCTCCGCGGTGTTGGCCGTGTCCTTCTGCTGCTTCACATCCGGTACCGCCGGCACCACGAAATAATGGAAGTCGTCGTGAGAGCCCTTGAACTTGCGCATGAGGACCAGCAGGTCTTCGACGTTGCTGGCCCCGATGTCGACCACCAGGTTGTCCGAGGCGAGCATGTACTGCTGCAGGTGCGCGAAGTCCTTTCCGCGAAGCGCGTCGCCCTCCTGCTCATCCGCATTGGCCGATTCGACCGAGACGATCTCGGCGCCCGGTATGCGCGGCGCCAGAAGGTGGCGGGCAATGGTGGTTTTGCCGACATTCCCCGAGAAATTGATGATCGCGACCTTCATGTGTGCTTCCGTTTGAACAGTGGGTTGGAAATATGGCTGTCGAAAAACCGGTCCAGGTCCGCCGTTGCGGTGGCCTTGCCCCGGGTTACTGCTGGGTCAGATTGAGGCGCTGACGGCACTTGTGCGATGCGCTTGCCCGTCGGCTTGGAGGTGCGCTCTGGCCGCACTACTTCGCGCTGCACCGTCGCCCAACTTACGTCGATGCCCGCGTTCTCCAGAGCCTGGTGGATCGCGCGGATCGTGTAGCCCTCGGCCCGGAGACGATGAATCTCGGCCAGATGCGATCGCAGCTTGCGCCGCCCATGTCCGGGGGGTTCATTTGGCGTCAGTTCCATGTGCAAATTGTATTCGTGGGATATGCGCTGAGTACTCGAAAACTACTCATTAAATATTCATTTGTTTTGACGCGCTGGCTCCAATTGAACACAATAGAGCTACAGAAATCCCGTTGAAGAGTTTTGCAGGATAGGCTCACGCCGGTGTATGTACTACGTATCGAATGACTGAACGACCCTCGTCTCGCGCCGCCGGCAATCTCACCGTCCAGCTCGGCCCCGAACTGAAAATCCGGTGGGCCGCTTGGTGCGCAATCCGCGGCCAAGTCCCCGGCCCGGCACTGCGCAACATGCTAGAAAGAGCGCTCGCCAGCGACAACGAACCCGCGTTGCCAGCCGTCGTTCCCGGCGTCCGCGTGTCCGTGGGGAAATGCCCCGACACCGATGCAAAGCTGGGAAGGGAGATCTACTTCACGCGTTCCGAACACAACGCCGTCGAGGCCACGGCGGCCGCCCAGGGCTTTGGCTTCCACGAATGGGTGATCGGCGCCGTTCGCGCAGCGTTGACCAATTCCGCGGCCTACGGGCAGAGCGAGATCGAGGCGCTGACGCAGAGCAATCTGCGCGTCACCCAGCTTGTTGCCGAACTGGCGGCCGCGCGCCGGGCGGCACAACATGAGGAGTTGCATGGCCGACTGTCCGACCTGGAACGCGTTCTCCGGGAGCATGTAGAGGCGGCCAGCGTGGCAATGGCCAGGGGGGCACAGCGATGGCAACTGAAGCTCTGAGGCTTGGCCGTGCCTGGGATGAGGTATTCAGCGGCTGGACCGACGATCTGCAGCTGGGCCGCAAATACAAAAAGGCATCGAGCTCAAGCGGAGGGTCGTCATCCGGCTGGACGGGCGCTTGCGTCGCTGCGCGCGTGCCAGCCGAATATCCTGGCAAGGGATCGCGCGCCGATATGCGAGGGCGCCTGGCGGGCGTCGCGCGCGCGTCACGCCAGGTCATGGTCAAGATCACGCCGGGGAAGAATAAAAGCATGCGGGCGGTCCGCGAGCACCTGGCATATATCGCTCGCGAGGGCGAAGAGACGGCACATGATCAAGACGGCCACCGGTACCGGGGCGCCGACGCCATCAAGGATCTGGGCTGGGCCTGGCAACATTCCGGCCCGATGATGCTGGAGAGCGCGGAGTCGCGGCTTGCATTCAACATCATGTTCTCGATGCCGGAGGGGACGGATGAACGCGCGCTGCATGAAGCAGTGAGAGCCACCGCGGCCGTGGAATTTGCCGGCCACCAATGGGTGATGGTCCAGCATTTCGACGAGCCGCAGGTGCATTGCCACGTGTGCGTGAAGGCCGAAGGCATGGATGGCGTGCGGCTGAACCCGCGCAAGGCCGACCTGCAGCGCTGGCGCGAGCGGTTCGCGCACGAGCTCCGGGAACGCGGCATCGAGGCAGAGGCGACTCGCCGGGCATCGCGGTTGCACCAGCAGCGGCTGGACAAGCCCTGGCAGGTCACCCGCCTGGAAGAGCGGGGGGTGCCGACGCATCCCCGGATCGCGGAGACCGCGGGCGCTCCCAAGGCAAAAAAATGGCGGGCTACGGAAATGCGCGCGGCGCATTCCTATGATCGCATCATCGACGCGCTGAGGCGGTCGGAGGACGCCGCGGATCGCGCCCTCGCCAAAGAGCTTTCCCAGAGCACCGTCGGTGCAAAGGTTCAGCGGATCGCCGGCAAGCGCGAACCGCAAAGGGATATTGGGAGGTCGTGAACGGCATGACCCATTCAAAACACACTCATCATTGGGAATTCAACGTGAACCTGAAAAACTTGCTCGCTGCGTCGCTGATAGCCCTTTGCTCCCTGGCGCACGCCGATTTCAGCGGGAATGTGATCGCCATTGTGGATGGTGACACCATCGACGTGCTGCTGGATGAAAAGCAGAAAGTGAGGGTGCGGCTTGCCGACATCGACGCGCCGGAATCACACCAGGCCTTCGGCAGCCGCTCGCGACAGCACCTCGCCTCCCTTGTATTTCGGCAGCAGGTTCGGGTGGTCGACAAGGGAGTCGACAAATACGGCCGCACGCTAGGTGTCGTTTTCACCGGCCAGGATGCGAACGTCAATGTCGAAATGGTCCACCAGGGCATGGCATGGGCGTACCGCTACCGTGAGCGCGCATCCAACAGCGCGATGCTTCCTGTCGAAGCCGAGGCGCGATCGGCCAAGAGAGGTTTGTGGTCCGATCAAAATGCAACGCCGCCCTGGGAGTTCCGCCGAGCACCAAGCACCACGGCGCATTGATCGAAGGTTGTCGTGGCGGGATAAAGAGGGATGGTGGGGTATTCGATCAGCCCTCATCGCACGCTTGCTTTGCAATGGCCGAAATTCGGCGACTCAGCTCCTCAATGGCCAGCATGACAGGTTCAGGATCAAGCAGGCCGGCCTGGCATTCGGAGGTCAAGTGCTGGATGCCACTTGCCAGTGCGGAACACCGGCTTATCGGCCCTGCGGGTATGGCTGACTCGTCCTCACGTTCTCCCGAGGGGGTGTGCGGCTGAGTGAAATGTGAGTTCTGCCGGGAGTGAAGCACGCTTTAAATGCTATCTTTAGAGTGTAGACCGAAAGATAGCACATTTCTACTATCCGGCGCATGGTCGGACTCACCGTTACTCAGAAATTCGGAACGCGAATACGCACGCTGCGGGCGGCCGGCGGCCTATCGCAGGAAGCCTTCGCGGAACTGGTCGGCATTCATCGCACCTATATCGGCGCGATCGAGCGCGGCGAGAAATCCGTCACCATAGAAACCGCAGCCAAGTTGGCAAAGGCGCTCAGGCTGTCCCTTTCCACCCTGTTCCAGGATATTTGATCGCTCGGCGCCTTGCGGCTCGTTGAATTGCTACCCCGTGAACTATGACCTCGAACGCTTCATTACCGCGCAAGCGCCGGTTTATGAAGCCGTGCGCAGTGAACTGTCCGCGGGTCGCAAGGTCACCCATTGGATGTGGTTTGTTTTTCCGCAGCTGGTGGAGCTCGGCCGTAGCGGTACCGCGCGACGCTATGGTCTCGATGGCTTGGAGGAGGCACAGGCGTACTGGGAACATCCTCTCCTTGGGTCTCGGCTCGCTGTATGCACGGGCTTGGCCCTGGCGAGCGGGGAAACCGACGCTCACCGATTGTTCGGCTCTCCTGATGACTTGAAATTCCGCTCTTGCATGACGCTTTTCAGTGAAGTTCCCGGGACGGCGGCCGTATTCGAGCGTGCCCTGCAACATTTCTACGGCGGTGAGCCCGACCCATTGACGCTGGACGCGCTGAGGACACGAAGCCGAATTAAATGAATTGTCGAGTTCAGCAGCTGAGGGCCTAGCGGAAGTCCCGGCTGCCGGCGGCCAGGCCTCCCAACATCGCGGAGAGATCGACAAGGTGCTGCGCAATCAAGTGGCGCACCTCGCCTTGACGCTGCCACTTCCCGTACACAGCAAGAAGGCGCGCGCGCAGCAGCGGCTCCCGTTGCTGATCTCGAACCGACTTCCAGACAATGACGTTTACAACGCCGGTCTCGTCCTCCATTGTCAGGAACACCACCCCTTTCGCGGTTGCCGGCTGCTGGCGCACCGTGACCAGGCCGCAAGCCCGGGCGAGGCGTCCGTCTTCGAGTCCCTCGAGCTCGCGTGCCGTCCGAACGCGATACTCCTGCAAGCGAGACCGCAGCAGTGCGAGTGGGTGGCTTCGAAGGCTCAATCCCAATGCCGAATAGTCGAAGATGACTTCTTCGCCCTCGGAGGCGGACGGCAATTCCAGGATGTCCTCGTTTACTGGCGCTTCCTTCAGCAACGCCGGCGCTCGTACCAGGCCCGCGGCATCCCAAACCTGCTGACGCCGATGCCCGGACAAGCTCATGAGTGCATCGGCACCGGCCAGCAGCTTCAAGTCGCCGGCATCCAACTCAGCGCGCAGTGCCAAGTCTTCGGTGCTGTCGAAGGGCGCCCGATGGCGCGCATTCAAAATCCGCTTTGCCCGCATTTCCCGAAACCCTGAGATCATCCGAAGGCCCAGCCGCACAGCAGGCTGCTGGCCGCCTGCATCTTCCAGCGTGCAGTCCCAGTTGCTCTCCATCACGTCGACTGGCTTGACTTCCACACCGTGCCGCTGCGCGTCTTGTACCAGCTGCGACGGCCCGTAAAAGCCCATGGGCTGCGAGTTGAGCAGGGCGGCGAGAAAGCATGCTGGCTCGTGGCATTTGATCCAGCAACTGGCGTAGACGAGCAACGCGAAGCTGGCTGCGTGGCTTTCCGGAAAACCATACTCCCCGAAGCCTTCGATTTGCGCAAAGATCGCCTGTGCAAACTGAAGCTCGTAGCCGCGCGCAACCATGCCTTGGACAACACGGTCGTAGAAGCGCTCGATCCCCCCCTTGCGCCGCCAAGCTGCCATCGCGCGGCGTAGCTGGTCCGCCTCATCGGGCGAAAAGCCGGCAGCCAGAATTGCCACCTGCATGACCTGCTCCTGGAATATCGGCACGCCGAGCGTCCGCTCCAAAGCTTCCTTCAGGGCATCGCTGGGGTAATCGACGGCCTCGAAGCCTTGCCGGCGCTGAAGATACGGATGCACCATGCCGCCCTGAATCGGTCCTGGCCGGACGATGGCAACCTCGATCACGAGGTCGTAGAACCGTCGCGGCTGCATGCGTGGCAGCATCGACATCTGGGCCCGGCTTTCAATCTGGAACACCCCAATCGTGTCTGCTTTGCAGATCATGTCGTAGGTCACCGGGTCTTCCGCCGGTATGTCCTGCATCAGCATCCGCTCTCCGCGCCATTCACCGACCAGGTCCAGGGCACGGCGAAGAGCGCTCAGCATGCCCAGCGCGAGAACGTCGACCTTGAGCAGGCCAAGTGCATCGATATCATCCTTGTCCCATTCGATGGTGGTGCGCCCCTCCATCGCTGCATGAATGACAGGAACAGTCGAAGTCAGCTTGTCGCCGGTAAGTACGAAACCACCGGTGTGCGTGCCGAGCTGGCGTGGGAAACCGAGCAGCTGCCCGGTCAGCATGACCAACAGCTGGACCTCTCGCGAATCCGGGTCAAGCCCGATTGCGAGAAGCCGTTGCGCGTGCACTTCGCCTCCGTCCCACCACTGGTGATCCTTAGCGAATGCATCAAGCAGCTCGGGCGCAATGCCGAGCGCCTTTCCGACGTCGCGAATTGCGCTGCGGGGCCGGTAGCTTTGCACGGTTGCGACAAGCGCGGCACGGTCACGGCCATATTTCTCGTACAAGTACTGGATGACCTCTTCGCGTCGTTGATGCTCGAAATCCACGTCGATATCGGGCGGCTCGTTGCGCGAGCGCGAGATGAACCGCTCAAAGAGCATGCTCATGCGCGACGGATCCACCTCGGTGATGCCCAGGCAATAACACACAGCTGAATTTGCAGCCGAGCCGCGGCCCTGGCAAAGGATGTGACGGCTGCGCGCAAAGCGCACGATGTCGTACACGGTAAGGAAATATTTCTCGTAGTGGAGCTCTGTGATGAGGGACAGCTCATGCTCCAGCATCTCCTGGACCTTGGCTGGCACGCCCGAGGGATAGCGCTCGCCCGCGCCCTGGTAGGTTGAGCGGCGCAAAAATGATTCAGGCGTGTCCCCATCGGGGTAGACCTCTTGGGGATATTCGTATTTGAGGTCATCGAGCGTGAAGGTGCAAAGCGCAGCCACACGCGAGGCCTCCTGCAGCAGCTGCCGGGGATAGATATTGGCCAATCGAACCCGCGGCCGCAGGTGCGCTTCCGCATTCGGCTGCAACGCGAAGCCGCACTCGGAAACGGGTTTGCCCATTCGAACGGCCGTTATCACGTCCTGCAGCGGCTTGCGTGAGCGCGCATGCATATGTACATTGCCTGCGGCCACCAGCGGCACGCCAGCCAGGCGTCCCACCTCGCTCAGCTTGTGGAGCCAGATCGCGTCATTCATCTGTCGAAGCAACTCGACAGCGATCCAGCAACGCTGGGGAAACATGGCCTTTGCCCATACTGCGGCGCCGAAGATGCTTTCGAAATGTGCGCCAAGTTCGGTACCCGTGTCCTGGCGTGGCACGAGCAGCGCCAACAGATCCCGCATATGGTGTGCCGGCCACGAGTCGGTCCGGAGTTCGTATTGGCCTTTCTCGCGATCAGCACGGGCCGCGGTGATGAGTTGGCAAAGCTCACCATAGCCGGCCCGGTTGCGCGCCAGCAGCACGAGCGAGAAATAGCCCGCGGTCGAGCCCGGCGTCTGCACCTTGACCTCCGTGCCAATGAGCAGATGGAGGCCGCGCGCCTTGGCCTCTACGTGCGCGCGCACGACGCCTGCCATGGAGCATTCATCCGTGATCGCCAAGGCGGTGTAGCCAAGCTCCGCCGCCCGCTCTACAAGTTCCTCCGGGCGCGAGGCACCGCGCTGGAAGCTGAAATTGGTGAGGCAATGCAATTCGGCGTACGCCGGCAGCTCCCATGGTTTATCCGTAGATGCCATGGAGGTACCAGCCCGGGCCATCGTCAGGTTTACGCTCACGGTAAATCCACAACAGGCCCGCGTGCTCACTTTCGGCGATGAAATAGTCGCGCTGCGTCAGGTCCTCGGATGTGTCCCACCAGCCGGCCTCGATGCGATCGGGCCCTGCAAGAAAGGTGAGAGCGCCCTGGTACAGCGGGCGGTCTTGCTTGACCGCCAGACGCAGCGGCTTCCGCAGAAGCCAGGAGGGCCGGGTGCCGGCGTAGCCCGGCAATGCGGGTGACTTTCTGAGGCGCGGCGCGCTCGAGGCATTTTCCCAGCTCAAAGCAAGCTGTGGTCGATGGTCCGCCGTAATAGTGCCGCAGGTCACGTTCTCTGGTCCGAGCCGAGCCGACAGGCGCTCGACTAGTTGTTGAAAGGATTCGCCGACAAGGCGATCCTCCACCAGCAGGCTGGCACTGGCCGTAGGGAGCGCTTCGACTTGGCTGGCTTCGAGGCGGATTGCGACAACGGGCGCGTTCAGCGTGGTTCGGCCCAACTGCTCAGCCATGAGCTTGGCCAGGTGCTGCATGTCGCGCGTCGTCTCGGCGGTGCGAACCTCCAGGGACCCGTGGGCGGCTTCGCTGCGGCGCTGCAGATCATGTTCCCAATGGAGCACGACGGCCCGGACGCCGCATTGCCGTGCGCTCAGCCAAGCCTTGAGTTGCAGCAACAGCCTGTTGGCGCCGAACATGAGGCCCTCGGCGACCTCGATGCGGCCAAGAAATTCCAATCGAGCGGCAAATTGCTCCGGCAAGGTCGCCCAGCTATAGGCCTCTGGCCGCAATCCATAGGCCCGGTCCAGCGCCTCCAGGATGGCACCTGCAAACCTTCGCGATAACCCGCCGCGCGGCAGCCGCCGGACATCGCCCAATGTGCGGCACCCTAATTGGCTCAATGTTGTTGAGTGGGCTAAGACAGCAGAGAGACCTGTCATGGGCATCGCATCAAGCGTGGTCGTGAGGTCTCGCTGCGCGCAAGCAATTGCCGGGAGTGGTGAGGCTCCAGCCTCCAGCCGGCGTCCCAGCGCCAGTGCGGCCAGCGCCGTTGGCGCAGCGGCCAGCTTGATTACGCCTTGTTCGGCGCACTCCATCCGAATGCGGCTCAGCATCAGGCGCCGGCCTCCAAATAACCGCGCGCTCGCCTCCACTTCCAGCAGCACTGCTTCCTCTAGCGCCGTGACCCGGGGACTGAACTGCAACGCCCACCAAATGAGCGCCTGCAGGTCGAGTGCGGAATCGGGCTCAAGCGAGGACGTGCTGGGTGACGATAGGCCGGGGAAAACTGCTATCCACAGCATGGATTGACTGCGGCACAGCCGCAGTCCTGCGCAATGAAGCTACTACCGGGAAAGGGGCGGGAACACGGATGGAGTGGTCCAGTCCGGGCCCACGTCGCTTCAAGATTCTTACCTCCAAGCCAGCCCGGCTCAGGCCCTGCAGCCGGATACGGAGTGGCGCTGGCGAAGACTCATGTTCGCTGCCGGCGGGCCGGAATACAAACAGCAATGCACGTCCACCGGCGTGGCTGGCGAGCTGCAGTCGGCGTAGCTGCTCTGGCTGGGCCTTGGGAAGCCAGGCGAGGACAACGCTCACCTGGCCGCAGCGAAGAGCCTGTTCGGCCGCCCAAAGGCGTTCGGCCGGCCGCCGGGCGTCGACCATTAGCAATGCCTCCGGCGGAATCCCGTGACAGGACAAAGCTGGAAGGTTGGGCAGATGGGGACATCCGATCAATACCGCGGGTACTTTGTACGCCATGCCGCGCAGCGCGGGCAACAGCAACCTCCACTCATGAATGCCTGGTTGGGACTGGAGAATTTCGGTCAACGCACCCTTTGGCCAGCCAGCGCCAGGTAGTTCCACATCAAGCGCGGAGAACCCGGTGGACCGTGTTTCACATGGGGTGGTACCCAGCTCGCTCGCCCGCCACACGCCATCAAGCGCCGCTTCGGCGGCTTGCAAGTGTCGATCAGTCCGGGGGGACGCAGCCATAGCAACTAACGGAAATCCTTGTCAGGCGGCTTCGGACTGCCGCTCAAGCCGAACTTCAAAATGCGGCGTACCTTCGAAGTGGCCGAGTCCATGCATACCTGCGGTCTGGGCCGCCTCTGCCGAGCGTTGCCACCGGCTGGCGCGCTCAGTCATGGCTGCGGTGAGAATGCCCGGCTCGCACTCATGTGCTTCCAGCCAGGCTTTGTACGTGGCGACCACACCTTCTTCACCGCCCAGCGCTCGCTCCAACGCGGCAGCGTAGCGACCTTCGACTGACACTCGTGCGGGGAAAGGAATCGCGCTTGCATCCAGGAGCGCGACGGAATACGACTTGGACATGAATTGCTCCAGTTGAAACACTGGATAAGCATACAGTACACTTTCGAACCCGGACATGATTTACAGAGGGAGCGCGCCGCGTGGCTGCGCCGCGCCCACAAAGCTCAACGGCCAATACAAGGGGACTTGGTTAGATGAGTGCCCTGAAACGAAAAGGTAAGTAAGCGCACAGACAGTGGCCGAGGATGAACACACTATGTGCAGAGCATCATGAAATCTATGACTCGGCTACACCTGTACCTGGTGAGTTGGAAGTGCTTGCCCTGTTAGCAGAGTTGCGAATTGACGAAGTGCCAACCGCCAGTGATGTGCGCTTGGGCATACGAAACGCTGATGGAGAGATACGCTTGATGCTGGTCTTCACGGCACTTTTGGAACTGACGGCGGTTGAAGCGGTGTTGGAGCGGATGGAATTCGCGCTCGATCCTGGTGGGGAGGTGTCTAACGCTCGTGGCACCCGCTACCATTTTTTTAGAGGCCATCATTTGGATTTTGTCTTCCGGCCCACGCGAACTTCGCCGGCTTAGCAGATTTTTTTCAACGTCGTGAGGGGGCAGAGCGGCGCGTTCTGGGTTGTAGAGACTCTTATGAGGCGCTATTTTTTGGCGCGGCTTTCAGCGCGTAACATCGTTGTTCGTCACCGGCATTGCGTAGTTGGCGCTGCAATCACTGCTTACCATTACCCTAAGGAGAAACTAAGTGACCACTCAGAATCCCTCAAATTCAGGTGCAGGCTCCCGCCCGGTTACCGATGGCGCAGTAGACAACATCGGCGCAGCTGATACGTTTACCCCAGATCGGCCAGGAGACAACACCCCCGCTCCGCGGGAACGAACACCTCAAGGGCCTGCTGATGCTACGTCAGTGAAAAGCGACGACTCGGCCCCTTTGGGAATGACGGACGCGGCGCACGACGTCCCTAATACGGAAGCCCCTACCACCGCTCGCGACAATGTCGAGAATCCTTGACGGTTGCTCAAGATTCGTGCCGCCTGGGAAGTCTGGAGCACAGGAGGCCGGAGCATGGGCGGATTTCCTACGCGCGTCCTCTGTTTGCCTACGATGGCGTCTCATCAACAGGAGACACCTATGTCCGACGATAAAAGCAAGACGGGTGCTGATCGTAAACTGATCAGCCTTCAATAAGAGTATGAGGTTCGAGATTGGACCAGGAGTCTGGGATGCACAGAACCCCAGCTTCGCGAGGCGGTGTCTGCAGTTGGCAATTCTGCTGAAAAAGTGCGCGATTACCTGAAGAGCAAGAAATGACTCCCAAGGACAGCGGTAATCCAGGCAAGGACGAGAACGCGCATGGCTGGATCAAGTCAGATGCACTGGCGCCGCGAACCAAGCAGCCTTCGGCATCGCCGGTGGTTGACGAGTCTGTCGCGGGGGAAGAGGATCCGGGGTCATCTTTGGACATCGCGGATCAGCCAAAGTCTCCCATATGAGCCACTTGCGTCGCATCGCATTGACGTGGCAGGGCGGGATCCAGGCTGCTTCACCTGGATGATCATAGAGAGCGCGGGGGACGCGGTGTGTTCGATCGGAACATTGCTGCAGGGGGAAGGCCCAGAACCGAGCTACCAGAAGGCGCTGCGCCGCAGGTTTCACGCACTTAATGACCATCGATGATCCTTTGAATGGGCCTCGCGGCGATGGCGAGGACGACGATGCGGATCGAGGAACTTGGTGATGCGTCAACGCGTGCGCAGTGCTAGTCATTTGGATGCGATCGCAGCCGCATGCTGCATACCACGTACTAGGAAACGGTTGGGCAGCTCACCAACGGGGTGAGCAGCGCTTTTTACTCACGCTATAGTCGCTTTGGGAAGTGTTCAGCCACTAGCCCGCTTAGGCGATTCGGATCGGGCAGTACCATCATCGCTCTGACGCGTTAGATCCATCATTGCGTGGCATCCATCTGTCATCGCGGCCTCGGCGTCCGAAAATTGCTGGGGTCCCTCGCGCACAACATCGTCCATAACAGCTTGCCCTTCGCGAGCTGCCAATATCTGCCAACGATATTTGCCGTCGCTGTCTTCATCAAGGTGCAGCGCCATATGTGCAAGTTTCACATCATCTCCATACGGTTGCAGAAGGCGATGCTAAGGAGGCCTCAAATTTCTCATGTAGGAATTCTCCGCAATTGCAGAGGGAACGCGTCGCTTTTCGGCGCCCATCTTTCCCGTGTGGTCCTCTGACCTAACGATGATGTTGGGGCGGCTGCGCACCGCTAGTACTGCGCTGATGGAGGCTGGCGTCGCTGTTGCCCGACGGAATTGGTGGCGAACGAGGCCGGCCACATGTCGATCCTGGAGCGGCCCGCCGCCCTGGTTGTGGCCGTGCTGCGCTGGCTGGATCGCGTTGATGCTGCGCAGGATCACGCTGGGGTCGCGCGTTTGAAGGCGGAGTTAACATAATGGCGCAACCGCGTTAGTGCATAGGTAGCGGCAGCGTCACGAATTGCGTTTCTGGAGCCCTTGAAGCGGACGGTCTCTGAAAAAATCATGATCCGTGATCGCGGGCGCCTTATTGCCCAAGCGAAGCATTGAGTGCCGCGAGGGATTTCCGGGTCAACGTTGTCTGTAACACCGGTATTTGCAATTGCGACGTTTGCCCGGCTTGCCTTGATCGCACCGGCCGCCATTTCGCGGGCAACCTCCTCACTGGTCAGGTTGCAGCGACGAATCGTCGCCTGCCTTACACCCAAGTACGCCATTTTGGACGCTGGGGAATACGTGACGAAGGCGCAGTCAAGCACCTCGCCCGCGCCGGGGTGATTGCCCAACTTGGACGCTATGAGGCCTGCGGTACAGGACTCTGCGGTAGCAAGTTTGAGGTCATGCTTCTTCATGAATTCCAGCAGTTTTTTCATAGATTTTGCGTCTTAGATCCAGGCGCCGGCTTTACCTTAGCCCTTAAAAGGCGCTGGCGCACCCGCACAATCGGCGCGGCCAATTAACTTGGGTTAATCTGCTGCTCTTGTGATAAATTTTCTTGTTCGGAGGTGTATTTTGAATGATTCGGATCGGAGTTGTGGACGACCACGCAATTACCAGGTCGGCACTTTGCGAGCATTTCGCGTCGCCTGTTGAGTTCCGCGTCGTCGGCCAAGGCGCGACGCCGGAAGATGCGGTAACTCTGGCTGTCAGCGGTGAGATCGATGTGCTGGTGCTGGATTTGCAGCTCGGGGTAAGGAGCGCTTTCGACACTTTGAGTGCGATAGTCACGGAAGCGCCGCAGGTTCGAGTGTTGGTGCTTTCAGGAATGCCAGAGGAGGTGTATGGGCCGGCCGTGCTTGCTGCGGGCGCGGCGGGGTTCGTGAACAAAAGCGCGCAGGTTCATGAAATCATCTCCTCGGTGCGTGCTGTGGCAGCAGGCCAGCGCGTCGCTCCCTTATCGGTTCGTTCCGTGCAGCCGCAACTGCATCACGCACTGTCAAAGCGTGAGATGGAAGTCTTCCTCATGCTGGCGGCGGGTAAGCGCCTGACGCAAGTGGCGAGCGATATGAGCCTGAGCATCAAAACAGCGAGTACCTATCGGGCGCGAATCTTGACTAAGATGAACATGCGTAGCAATACAGCGATGACGCACTACGCAGTGGCCCATGGATTGATAGCGTAGGCCCGCAATGCTCACGAAGGGTCAAGTTATCAGAAGCAAGGATTGTCAGGAATGGCGCGTCCAAGTGTCACCGGCAACCCTTTGCGACCAAGCGACTTCACTCTCTGCTTGCAACCCATCAACGGTGGCGCAATGGTTCATATTCCCTCAGAAAGTTGGGAGGGTTGGTGCAGAAGTCACCGAATTATTGAATTGCCTTCGGAGCCCCCGAGCAGCTAGGCGATAGTGCAAGTGACTTGCAGGGGTCGTGCCCAAGCGATCAGGGCAAACACTCCACCTACTCATCATGCGCACTACACCAAAGCGGTCATGGCAATTCAGACTTAGCTTTTTGAAGGCTCATGTGACTACAGTTCAATCAGCCGAGCGCTACCCCCTTGCAAGCTCGCAAGACCATTCAAAGCATTGGCGCCGACTGTGCGTCTGCGAAGCCGAGACGCTCGCAACATCGAGACACTTGTACCGCTGCAATACGAGCGACGGCGGGCCGTTGCCGATGCTCATCGGCACTCCGTAAATATCTGGGTGCTGCAGCTAACGCTGGCGAACCTTATCTTCGCAGTCCCTAGATGTTAGACGCGCCCAGGACGCGTGCGGCTTCTACCAGGGGGTCGACCACCGCGTGGGTGAAGAATGCGACGAAGTTTTTCACCAAGGCAAGGTTGGATTCGAAATGGGTGCGTTGGCGATGAGCCTCGGCCCTACGCAGCCCCTTGGCGCGTCAGGGCGGGGGCGGGCCGTCAGTTGCGACCGCTAGCTCTTCCTTCAGGATGCGTTTCCATATTGAGATGGACGACTCCGTGACGTCGGACGCATGCGCAGCAATGCTTAGTGCGAGTTGCGGCGCATGGTCGGCGTCAGGCACGGAAATGCCGAGGCCGAACCCGTGTTCCACGACCCGGCCTTGGCTCATCGCAAATCCAGTACTGCGGGCCAGTTCGACTGCGGCTCCCAGGCTTTCCGCGTCGATGCGCGGGTAGTTGCGCAGGCCCGGCGCGATGGTGCGGATGGTCGCCTCCGCGTCTTGGGGTGCGAGCGCGGCCAGCAGTGCTGTGGCGCCCGCGCCGACGCCCAGAAGCCTCCGTTGGCCGACCTCCACGGGAACGAACCGGATGGTGCCGCGCCCGTCGGCCTTGATGAGGCAGACCGCCTCCACGCCGCTGCGCCGCATCAGGTAAGCGGTAACGCCGGTGCGTTGCGCGACGGCTTCCACCACGGGCCGCCAGCGCGCGATCTCTGCGGCGCTTGCCCCGGGCGCCATGCCTAGTTCATGCAACAACGGCCCGACTCGGTAGCGCTTGTCAGCTTCGTGCTGCTCCAAAAGTCCTTCTTCGGACAGGCACCGCAGGATGCGATGCGCGGTCGAGCGCGCCAGCCCATGCATACGCGCGATGTCGGCAAGCGGCGTGCCCTGCACACCAGCCTGAGCGACGCTTCGCATGATGCCGGCGGCCCGGCGCAGAACCTGAGTGCCGTCGGGCGGCGTGGCTTTCGGGGCGTTTGGCATGGTCGATATCTCAGGGCGTCCACATTGCGGAACAGGAGGCGGCTGTTTTCCCTAGCTTGGGGGACATTGTTGCTCGCAAGCCGGCTCCGCAATATTAAAGTGCCATCCTTACGCTTCTGCTTCGCCGCAATGGAACCCACTGTTCCATATAGTGAGACTGACAGTATAAGAGGCAATTTCTTCAATCAGGAGATAGACATGAGCAAGGGTCAAGACGATCAGAACACCGGTTTTCGGGCGCCCCATGCTGCGCGCCGCACTTGGCTGGCCCGGTTAGCTATGACCGCAGTAGCGTTCGCTGCAGCCGCATCGGCGAGCACGTCCTCCGCGCAAACGGGGGACTACCCGAACAAGCCGATCCGCATGGTCGTGCCCTTCGGCGCGGGCGGCTCCGATTCCATGGCCCGCGCACTGGCGGAAAAGCTCAGCACGGTGCTTAAGCAGCAGGTGTTCGTCGACAACAAACCCGGCGCTGCGGCGCTCATCGGCGCAGAATATGCCGCCTCGCAGCCGGGTGACGGCTATACGATCCTGTTCCTGGGGGGCGGCAGCCTGACGCCGGCGCTCATCAAGGACCTGAAGTTCGACCTCCTGAAATCGATGCGGCCTGTGGGCACGGTGGCCCGCGGCGGCATGACGCTGATGGTGCCGGGCACGCTGCCGGTCAACAATTTCCGCGAGCTGGTCGACTACGCCAAAAAGAACCCTGGCAAGCTCAATTACGGCTACACCTCCAGCAGCATCCTGCTGGCCACTGAAGCGCTGAAGACGCGCTCTGGCGTCGATGCCACCGCGATTCCCTACAAGGGCTCGACCCAGGTTGCCACCGCGCTTGTTGCCAACGAGATCCAGATCGGCATTGATGTGCCCCTCTTCTACGTGGGCCTGATAAAGGAAGGCCGCATCAAAGCCATCGCCCATGGTGCCTCCGAGCGCTCACCCTCGCTGTCTGAAGTTCCGACGCTTGCCGAAGTAGGTGTGCCGGACCTGGCGTTCGCTTTCTCGTTCGGCTTCTGGGCGCCGGCTTCGACGCCCACCCCCATCATTGCCACACTGAACAACGCGCTCAACGAGGTGCTTAAGGACCCCGACATCCGCGCGCGGCTGGCCACGGCCGGCGTCGTGCCGGTAGGCGGCCCGCCCGAGACGCATTCGCGCCAAGTGGCCAGCGAGCAGCAGATGTGGGTGCAGGTCGCAAAGCAGATCGGCTTCAAGCCCGAATAAGGCGAGCCCATGTTTTCGCTTGCAGGCAAAACCGTCGTCGTGACCGGCGGCGGTAAGGGGATCGGCTTGGGTATCAGCCGCGCGATGGCGCGCTGCGGAGCCCGGATCGTGGTCACCGGCCGCGATGCAGGCGCGCTGGACCAAGCGTCGGCTGAACTGCTTGCGGCGGGTGCGCCTGGCGTGCTTGCGGTCGTGGCCGACCTCACGCGCATGGCCGACACTGCAGCGGTGATAGAGCAGG
>JADMIO011456535.1_pt1 | contig 25382 bp, 24 predicted proteins | sample 8958161 | NCBI WGS metagenome assembly JADMIO01 (sample SAMN16585339, study PRJNA669376) | soil metagenome | isolation source: Crop rotation soil | place: USA: Cullars Rotation, Alabama | collected 2011
GCGACAACTTGTCCACGTGGAATTCTAAGCTTAGGATCCCAATGTGCTGGAAAGGCGTTTCATCTTGATGTACCGGGCGATCTCCGGAAAGAATACCGCGCCAGCGGCGAGGAACGCGAACAAGATCATACCGCCCAGGCCGAGGCCCAGGGCACCTTCCACTTTTCGAGCCATGACTGTCTCCTTCCTCGTGCTATCCTACCGTTGGCTTTGCCACACACCCACAGACGAGAAGGCCTCTCCATCAAGGAAGCTTCGAACCTGGTCTTCGACCATGGCCACGGCTGCATCCACGGCTGCCCGCACCGGGACACTCAGCCCCGAATCGGTTTCCATCTCCATGTCGATGGGGCTCGGCTCGCAGCCGACGATGCGAACGGTGCCGAGGCGGCCTCCCATGCGGCGGACCATGCCAAGCACCTTCATCGGGTTTATGCCGTGTCCTTCGACCACGCCGTCATCGACATCTCCCTTCAACTCCGGCTCCAACACGTAAAGCGTGCCCGGTGCACCACCGCGCGGCAACGCATCGACCAGGATCGTTAGCGGAATGTCATCGAGCAGCGTGTAGGCCAGGTCGAGGCCACGGATGCCGAAATCGCGAACGAGCACGTAGGGCGGCTGCGGCCGGGACATCAGCCGTTGTGCCACTTCTACGCCGAAAGAATCATCGCCGAAGAAGATGTTGCCGATGCCTGCAACCAGCACGCGCGGCGGTTTCATGACAATCCCTCCAGCAGCGGTTCCACTTCCTCAGGCCGAAAGAAGAACCGATGCCCCGGCTGCCAGAGCTCGCCAAGGTCCTTACCTGGATCGTCATCGACGACGACCGCGAGAAACACGCGGCCTTCGTAGTCCTGCTCAATCGCCTCCACGCGTGCCGCCTTGCCGGCGAGGACGACATCGAGAATATCGGCGCCACCGCGTGGCCGCAGCCGCACGCGCGAGCCGGCACGCAGTTCCGAGTCGGCCACCCACACGCTTTCACGGCGTGGGCCGGCTTCGAAGGGATTATGGTCATTCATGCCGAGACTCCCGCGCGGGCCGCAACCGGCCGTGCATGCCGAGCAGGGACTCGCCCGACAGCCCTTCGGTCCGGTCGAGCAAGGCTCGCGCCCGCTCGTCCACCGATACGACCGCCTCCTTCTCCTCATCCGTGAGAGTGAGGATGCGGAGCGTAAGGATCTCGTCAATCTCGGTGCCGTCGAAGAGGTCGCCAGGACTTTCGGGCGCAATCTGGGCGTGGTCGGGAAGAATGATCGGGGCCGCCAGCATCGTGTCGAAATCGCCGGGGTTGCCGACCAGACATGGCCAGGCGCCGACATTCGCGCAGCCCGCGACTGCCGACCGCAGATGCGCCGGCGGGTCCTGATGGGACACAAATTCGCCGCCACTGACGTGCAGAATCAGGTGCGCCGCCGCCAGCGTTCGCAACGTCGCTTCCTCGCGATCGCCCGGATCGGCCAGCGGCGTGGTGTTATCGATGCAGACGTGCAGCCGGGAAAGGCCTGGCTCCAACCGCTTTGCAGAGAGCGCCATTTGGATGGCGAGTTGGCGTTGCTCGCGAATAATTAGCCCCGTCTCGCCGAGTGCCTGCTCACTTCGCTGCGCCGCAAAACCGAACTCGAGATGAACCGGCTTTTCCAGACGGATGCCGGCCCACTCTTGCTCGCATTCCACGGCTTCCTGCCAGCTCTGGTGCAGTTGGCCTTCGTGACGCAGCGACCGCATCGATTCGAACCTGCCCGCCACGAAGCGGCCCAGCGTCCGGTCTTGCAGATGGAGAAAGCGCAGCATCACACTCAATTCCGGCGCATCGCCCTGCATCAGGCATTCGACCTGCATGCGTGACGACTCCGCGCCCCGTCGCACCTCCTCGTAGGTGGGTGGATAGAGCGAGCCGAACGTCCAGCGCTGGCGGTTCTTCACGGATGGCCGATAGGGATAGAGGATGTACCCCTCGTAGAGAACGGCGCGGCTCAGGCGATCGAGGTGCTCGCGATTCATGGCACGGCCTCCGTCGCTTCCAGCAGCGTTGCCACCGCCTGGGCTGGCCCCGTCAGGCCGCGCTCGCGGGCAACTTGCCGCAGTCGATCGAATACGTCCTTGCGCAGCTCCAGCCAGGCACTGTTCGGGTGATAGTGCTCCATCATGTTTTTCCACACGGACACCGGCAGACGAAAGGTCGCCTCTCGGTCCCACGGCACCTGCGCCACCTGCAGCCGGCCGCTCTGCGCCAGGTAGAAGATGGTGCCGCTGAAGAGGAAGCAGAGGGGCACCTCGCCACTTTCCAGACCGTCAAAGTACTTCGTGGCTGCCAGGTTGAAGTCGTAGCTGCACGGCACCGGCAGCTCGAAGTCCGTGCTGCCTGCAAAGGACGGAACCGTGGTGGTCGCATGCGTCCAGAGCATCGGCTGCAGCGATCTTCCCCATTCCGACGGCGTCCCGAACAGGTCGAGCAAGCCCGCCCGCTCGCCATCGCCGTAGCCGCGCCGCGATGGCTCGATCCGAATCTGGCAACGCAGCAGGACGTTCTGAATTTCGAGCGCATCCTTTGACTTCGCCGTCAGCCGGAGCGTGAACGCAAGCATCGCCGTTGCGGCGTGCGGCACCGATTTCGCTTCCATCACGGTGAAGCCCAGGTCAAACATGCCGGTCCTCCGCGCGGCTCCGCAAAGCGGAGAAGAATCGATTCACTTCCTGCCACACCGCCGTGCCGCCCGACAGCCCGCGCCAGTGCTTCCGCAGCAGACCGGCGAGATGGAAGCACCGATCGATCGAGACACGATAATATTCTTCACCGCGGTCGCCGCTTTCGACAGGAACAAGCCGATTTACGAGCAGCGCCTCCACATCCGCGTTCAAATCATCCAGAATGGGGTTCTCTCGTGCCAGCTCGGTCCAACCCTCGCCCCCGGCGGAAGATTCCGTCACGCCCACCGGGCTCGGGTAGAGCGCAATTACGGCATTGGCGGGTGTGCTCCGAAAGAAGAACACCAGGTTGATCGGCACCTGCAGGCTCTGCCAGCGAGCCTCGCTCATGTGAAATCCGATGAGTCGTTCGCAGCGCCGCGGCACCGCGCGATACCGCCCACGGCCCTCCGCAAACAGCAACGCGCAAGCGACGCAGGCACACACGAGCGAGCGTTTTTCCGGCTCGAGCAGGTGGTCGTGCTCGGCCGGGATTGGTGCGTCACACAGTTCGCAGACCTCACGCGGGCGGCGAGTGTCCGCAAGCCGGCGCAGCCCCGCCAGCGGCCCGGCCCCGGTTTCAGCATTCGACGTTTTCATTCACACCTCATGCCGGCGGCATGTGAGGCATGGCCGAATCGATCGGCCGTTCGCCGCGGGGATTGATACTGGTGGAGTCGCGGGCCGTGCGATGCGGTGTCCCGTCTCGCCGACCTGCCTCGCGACCCTTCTTTAGCACCAGTTCCTCGCCCTTGTGCGCACCGGCCACGTGTGTCGGCTCCGGCGGATGCTTGCTCAGTCCAAACATGGCACTTCCTCCAGATGTTTCGAGCGAATCGGCAACAACTGCTCGACCGGGATGAAGGTCTCGGCCGGGCGCGAGGCTGGCTCCTCGGCTTCGATCGCCAACCCTGTCACATCGGGCGCGAAGGCGTGCACCGCCTGCTCGATGGAATCCCGCAGCGCCTGCATCGTCGAGCCGCAACCATGCCCCGCGAGATGCAAACGCAGACGGACGCCATCCTGGACAATGTCGATCAGGTCAACCTGCGCGTCGTGCTTGGCGAGCTTCCCTCGCACGGAATCGAGCGCTTGCTGCACCCGTGTCTGCAGATCGAGCGGATGCAGCCCATGCAAGACGAGAAGGCCGGAAACCAGCTCGTCGTCTGCAAGGCGCACGAGCACGCCGGAATCGAATCCCTCGATCAATCGGCTGACGCCGGCGGCGTGAAAGCTGAGGAGGCTTTGCACAATCTCCTGCACCGCGGCCAGCACGGCCGGGTTGCCGTGCTCCTGCACCGTGCCCAGCAACGCCTCGATGCGGGCGAACTGTTCACGCAGCTCCGATTCTGGTTGGACGGTACTCATGCTTCCTCCCGAACCTGACATTTCTAATGCTGCACGCCGAACATCGGTGCGTGCCTGACCTGGATCAGCTTGCCATCGCCCACATACATGTGCACGCCGCAGGGCAGGCAGGGGTCGAAGCTGCGTACGGCCCGCATGATGTCGATGCCCTTGAAGTTGTCCGGGCCGTTCTCCTCGAAGATCGGCATGTCCTGCACGGCGTCCTCATAGGGCCCCGGCGTGCCGTAGCTGTCGCGCGGGCTCGCGTTCCAGGGCGTCGGCGGGTACGGGTGATAGTTGGCGATGCGGCCGTCGCGGATCACCACGTGATGCGAGAGCACGCCACGTACCGCCTCGTGGAACCCGCACGCGATCGCATCCTTCGGCACCTTGAACTCGTCCCACGTCTTCGTCCGCCCCGCGTAAACCTCCTGCATCGCTTTCTCGGCAAAGTGCAGCGCCACCGCGGCGGCGTAGGCCTGGAAGTAGGTGCGAGCCCGGTCACGCTCGATCGCATTGCTCCACTTCGGGATCTTCCATTCGAACTCCACCTCGGGCTTAAGCGCCGTCTTGGGCAGGCGAATCTTTACACCGGTTCCGCTGGTGGCATCGATGAAACCTATGTTGACGATCTTCGACAGTGCCGTGGACCAGAGCCGGGCGATGGGCCCACCGCCAGTATCGAGCGCAAGGTAGTCGCCCGTACGCGAGTCGTACCAGCGCGGCGACATCACCCAGGTGTACTTGCTGTTGAAATCGCGCTTCTGCGGCCGCGGCGTTGTGGTTTGGTTCCATGGGTGTCGCTGATCGACGGGATTGCCCAGCGGATCCTTCTTGACGAAGGTCTCGCCCTCCTGCCAGTCGTCGTAGAACGAGCTGCCCAGGAGGATGCGAATGCCCAGGTTGATGTCCACGAGCTTGTTGGTGACGAGTTCGCCATCAACGACGACGCCGGGCGTGACATACATCGCCTTGCCCCAGTCGTTCATATGCTCGTACTTGTAGTCGCAGATCTCGGGGTTGTTCCAGGATCCCCAACAGCCGAGCAGAACTCGGCGTCGGCCCACCTCTTCGTAGCCGGGCAGGGCTTCGTACCAGAAGTCGAAGAGATCATCGTGCAGCGGCACGACCTTTTTCATGAACTCCACGTACTTCATGAGCCGGACGAGGTAATCGGTGAAGAGCTGTATGGTGGGCACGGTGCCGACGCCGCCGGGATAGAGCGTGGAGGGGTGCACGTGCCGCCCTTCCATCAGGCAGAACATCTCGCGCGTCATCCGGCTCATCTGCAGGGCTTCGCGATAGAACTCACCGGTGAAGGGGTTGAGCGCGGTCATGATGTCGGCGATGGTGCGGAAGCCATGCTCCTTGGCGTGCGGTGCCTCCTTCCGCTGCGCCTTCTCCCATACGCCGGGGTTTGTCTCCTTCACCATCTGCTCGCAGAAGTCCACGCCGACCAGGTTGTCCTGGAAAATGTTGTGATCGAACATGTACTCGGCCGCCTCGCCGAGGTTGATGATCCATTCGCCCAGCGCAGGCGCGTGCACGCCGAAGGCCATGTTCTGCGCGTAGGTGGCGCAGGTAGCGTGGTTGTCGCCGCAGATGCCGCAGATGCGGCTGGTGATGAAGTGGGCATCGCGGGGGTCCTTCCCCTTCATGAAGATGCTGTAGCCGCGAAAGATCGATGATGTGCTGTGGCACTCCACGACCTTGCGATTCTGAAAATCGATCTTGGTGTAGATGCCCAGGCTGCCGACGATGCGCGTAATCGGGTCCCAGGACATCTCGACGAGCTTGCCTCGATCGGCTTCGGCGGAACGATCGGGTGCGGTAACCGTTGCCATGTCTGTCTTCCTTGTCCAGGCCCCAGGGCGAGTCTTCGAGCCCCCAGGGTCGCACGTTGATGTCGCTCCACCCCCGAGGACTCGAAGACGCGTCCTCGGGCTTGGTCCTGATCGTCACGCGTAGGTTTTTGGTTGGTAGCCGGTCGTGAGTTGCTTGCCGGTATGCCGCCACTTCGGTTCTTTGTTGACGGTGCGATTGGTGAAGCCGCGAAGGGTGCGAATGACCCGGCCATAGATCCCGACGGCCACGGAGGAGAAGCTAGCGCCCGGAGGTTCGTCCATGAAGGGCATGAACTTGTCGGGGAAGCCCGGCATGGTGCAGCCGATGCAGATGCCGCCGACATTCGGACAGCCTCCGATGCCCGCCATCCAGCCGCGCTTGGTGACGTTGCAGTTCACAACCGGGCCCCAGCAGCCGATCTTCACCAGGCACTTGGGCGAGCCGTACTCATGCGCGAAGTCGGCCTGCTCGTAATAGCCGGCCCGGTCGCAGCCTTCGTGCACCGTCTTGCCGAAAAGCCAGGTCGGGCGAAGTTGCTCATCGAGCGGGATCATCGGCGCCAGCCCCGCCGCCTGGTAAAGCAGGTAAAGCAAAGTCTCCGTGAAGTTGTCCGGCTGCACGGGGCATCCCGGAACATTCACGATGGGGATGCCGGCCTTCGATCGCCACTTCCAGCCGAGATAGTCCGCCAGCCCCATCGCGCCGGTCGGATTGCCCTCCATGGCGTGGATCCCGCCGTACGTGGCGCAGGTGCCGGCGCCGACCACTGCGAGCGCCTTGGGCGCCAGCCGGTCGATCCACTCGCAGGTCGTGATGGGCTGGCCGGTGGTTTTGTCTGTGCCCATCGCGGCCCAGAAGCCTTCGCGTTTGATCTTCTCGTTGGGAATGGAGCCCTCGACGACGAGGACAAAGGGCTCGAGCCGCCCCTCCTCGGCGAGGTACCAGTACTTCATGAAGTCGTCGCCGTTCTCGTAGGCGAGGACGGGATTGTGGAGATGAACCTTGGGCAGTCCGGGAATCGCGCCGAGCACGATATCCTCAATGCTCGGCTGCATCGCCGCCGTCACCGACACGCTGTCGCCATCGCAGCTCAGCCCGGCCGTCATCCATACGACGTGAACTTCCTTCACCGCCGGCTCACGGATCAAGCCATGCACGCCATTTGCTTCCGCCATGATGTTCTCCTTGCAAGGTGAACGGCGGGGAAGCACTCGGCGCTGAGGATTCCCGTCGAATTGTCCTATCTTCAGCAGATACGGGGCAGTTGTTCGCCCGCAATCATCGTCACCACGCGAGCGCCGCCGACCAGCGACCGCATCAACACCATGCCCGGGTGATCCGCAACCACGTCGCCGATCAGGGCCGCATTCCTGCCCAGCGGATGTGCCCGCATGACGGCGAGTAATCGATCCGCATCCTCTCCCGGCACCACCGCAATGAGCTTCCCCTCATTGGCGACATAGAGCGGATCGAGGCCGAGCATCTCGCAGGCCCCGCGCACCTCCATCCGCAGCGGCAGCGAGGACTCGTTCAGTTCCACCCCTACTTTGGAGGCCGATGCCAGCTCGTTCAGAGCGCTGGAAACGCCGCCGCGTGTCGGATCGCGCATGCAGCGGATTGATGGGCACGCCTCCAGCATCACGCGCGTCAGGTCGTGCAGCGGCGCGCTGTCGCTTTCCAGCGCCGTCTCGAACTCGATCCCCTCACGTACCGACATGATGGCGATGCCATGATCCCCGATGGTTCCCGAAACAAGAATGCGATCGCCAGGCCTGGCGTTCCGGATCGATAACGACCGTCCTTCCGGAACCATCCCGACGCCGGATGTCGTGATAAACACCTGGTCGCCCTTGCCGCGATCGACCACCTTGGTGTCGCCAGTGACGAGGGCGACGCCGGCCTCGGCACACGCCCGGCGCATCGAGGCCACGATGCGCCGCAGGTCATCAAGCGGCAGCCCCTCCTCCAGGATGAACGCCGCGGACAGGTACAGCGGCATCGCACCGCCGACCGCCAGATCATTCACCGTGCCGTGCACCGCGAGCTTGCCGATATCCCCGCCCGGGAAGAACAGCGGCCGCACCACGAAGGAATCGGTGGTGAAAGCGATGCGCGTTTCTGCAGACGGGAGTGTCAGTGTCGCCTGGTCTTCGAGAGCCGCGAGTACAGGGCTGTCGAAGCCGGGCAAGAACAGCTTCTGGATCAACTCCGCGGACAGCTTGCCGCCGCTGCCGTGACCGAGCAGGACGCGATCGTAGCCGGTGAACGGCAGTGGGCAGCTTCCAAAGCCCTCCGCGGTCACGGCCGTGACCTTGCCGTTTCCGGACACATCATTCGCCGCGGCGGACATGCATCGGCCTCGCAAGGAAACTCATTTTCTCGACAATGCCCGATTGGGGCGGGTAGAAAAATCACCATTTGGTAACGGCGACTTGCGGCCGCATCGGCAAATTCGGGAGCGCCGGGCACTCGCTGGCAACATCATCCCGAATGACGCTAAAACTTAACGTATTGACGATCACCTTACTCCGTTTATGACGTTCCCGCGAGCGCCACCGGCCTCGGTTTTGGGACGCCCAGCGTCGTCAGGTGCCGCCCATAGTTGTAGTAGGCAGCGCAAGCGCCTTCTGAGGAAACCATTGTCGCCCCCAGCGGCGTCTGTGGCGTGCAGGCGGTGCCGAAGGCGGCGCAGTCGTGCGGCTTCTTCAGCCCACGCAACACCTGCCCGCTAATGCACTGCGCGGATTCCTCGGCCGCGATCGCCCCCACCTCGAAGCGACGCTCCGCGTCGAAATCGCGGTAGGCATCGCGCAGCCGATAGCCGCTTTGTGGAATGGCACCCACGCCGCGCCATTTGCGATCGCAAACTTCAAAGACATCGCCCATCACGCGGAGGGCGGCCGCGTTGCCGTCGCGGCGCACCGCTCGCCGGTACTGGTTCTCCACTTCCGCCCGCCCCGATTCAAGCTGCCGCAGGGCCAGGAGCAGCCCCTCCAGCATGTCCACCGGCTCGAAACCGGTGATCACGATCGGCACGCGATGGCGTTCGACCAGCGGCTCGTATTCCCGATATCCCATGACGGTACAGACGTGCCCCGGACCAAGAAACCCCTGCACGCGATTGCCGGGCGAATCAAGGATGGCGGTCATGGCGGGCGGCACCAGCACGTGCGAAACCAGCACGCTGAAGTTTGCCAGCTTGCGCTGCCGCGCCATCCACACGGCCATGGCATTCGCCGGTGCGGTTGTCTCGAAGCCGATCGCGAAGAACACCACCTGCCTCTGCGGGTTCGCCGCCGCCAGATTCACGGCGTCGAGAGGCGAATAGACGATGCGAACATCGCTCCCCTGCGCCTTGAGTTGCAGCAAGTCGCCGCGCGATCCCGGCACGCGAAGCATGTCGCCAAAGGAGCAGAAAATCACCTCGGGCCGCGCCGCAATTGCGTGGGCTCGGTCCAGCATTTCGATGGAGGTCACGCAGACCGGGCAACCCGGCCCGTGCACCAGTTCCACGCCCGGCGGCAGAATCTCATCGATGCCGTACTTGACGATGGTGTGCGTTTGCCCGCCGCAGACCTCCATGATAACCCAGGGCTTCGTCACCGTGCGTGCGATCGCGTCCGCCAGCTTCCGCGCCGCTTCCGGGTCGCGATACTCGTCGAGGAATTTCATGGGCGCACCGCCTCCGGATCCAGGGTCGGAGATTCCGCCTTGATCTCGTCGAGCTGGTCCATGCGCTTCAGAAACTTGAAGACCTGCGCGGCCTCGGCCTCATCGAGACGCGAAAGAGCGAAGCCGACGTGCACGAGTACGTACTCGCCCACGCTCACATCGGGGACGTGCTCCAGGCAGACGCGTTTCGAGATTCCACCGAAGCCGACCTTGCCCATCAGCACGTCATGCTCGCGGTAGATTTCGGTGACCTTGCCGGGGATGCCCAGGCACATCGGCGTACCTCCCTGAAGTCGTTTAGGAGAGCCCGGCGGCGGCCACGGCTAGCTGGCCCAGGCTAAGGCCGCCATCGCCCGGCGGCACCAATCGATGACGATATACGCGAAAACCTGCTGTTTCCAGCCCCGCCTTCGTTTCGCGTGTCAGCAGCACATTGTGAAAGACGCCCCCACTCAGAACAACCTGGTGCAGCCCCATCTGATTCCGAATCCGCTCACAAACGGCCACAATCATCTTTGCGATTGCGTCGTGAAAGCGACGTGCAATCCGCGCCGCGGTGACCGAGGCCCCTGCATCCTTGACTACCGCGGCGATCAGCGGGCGCGCATCGATCTGAAGGGCATCCGATGAACCCTCTTGAAGGATCTCGAACGGATATTCTTCATCGGGAGGAACACCTTCCGCCAGCCACTCCAGTTCAATCGCCGCTTGGCCCTCGTAGGTGACGCGATCCCGCACACCCGCCAGAGCGGCTACTGCATCGAAGAGCCGGCCCATGCTCGAAGTCGGCGGAGTGCGCAGGCGACGGTCCACGATCTGGGCAACGACACGCCAGGCGGCCGGATCGATCCGCGCTTCGAGCGTCGGCACTGCGGCGCCCGCTGCCCTCGCATGCGCCAGTGCCATGCGCCACGGTTCGCGCGCCGCCTGATCGCCACCGGGTTGGCCGACATAGCGAAGATGAGCCGCACGCGTGAAATTACGGCAGTCGCCCGTTAAGAACTCGCCTCCCCAGATAGCACCGTCGCTACCAAACCCCGCCCCGTCAAACACCACGCCAATCACCGGATCCATGAGCCCATGTTCCACCATGGCACTGGCCATGTGAGCATGATGGTGCTGCACGGGAAGGCGTGCGATTCTCATACCGCGAAGTATTACATCGCCGTGCTCCGCGACGCGTCGCTCGGCGTATCGCGTTGAAGCATAGTCGGGGTGAAGATCGTGAGCGACGACTGCAGGTTCGGTCTGAAAGAGCTTTTCGTAGAGGGTTACATCGCGCTCGAAGGCGCGATAGGCCTCGTATTGGTCCAGGTCGCCCAGGTGATGGCTAACCAGCGCATGGCGGCCACGCCCCAGCGCAAACGTCGCCTTGAGTTGCCCGCCGACGGCCAAAATCGGTCGCGGGCATTCGAAGGGCAGCGCAATCGGCTGCGGCGCGTACCCGCGCGAGCGCCGCAGCGGCAACTCTGCACCATCCAACTGACGCGTCACCGAATCATCGCAGCGCACGTGAATCGGGCGGTTGTGCAACAGGAACAGGTCAGCGATGCCGCCCAGCCGCTGCAGCGCGTCCTCGTTCTCGAACGCGATGGGCTCGTCGGAGCGATTGCCGCTCGTCATCACCAGCGGCCGAGGGCAGGCTTCGAACAGCAAGTGATGCAATGGCGTATACGGCAACATGACGCCGAGGTATGGATTGCCCGGAGCAACACCTTCGGCGATGGCGGCACTCGCACGCCGCCGCAGCAGCACAATCGGCCGCCGGCGTGACTGAAGCAGTGACTTCTCGTCTCCATCAACAACGCACAGACGCTCGGCGGCAGCCAGGTCCCGAACCATGATGGCGAAGGGTTTTTCGTCGCGATGCTTGCGCTTCCGCAACTCCGCTACGGCACCTGAGTCATCGGCGAGACATGCCAGGTGAAAGCCACCCAGCCCCTTCAACGCGCCAATCTTTCCCTCGCCCAACGCCTTGGCGAACACTGCCAACGGATCAGCGGCTGCAATCGCAGCACCCGCGCTGTCGCGCAGCTCCAGCGATGGCCCACACGCGGCACACGCCGTCGGCTGGGCGTGAAAGCGGCGGTCGCGCGGATCGTCATACTCTGCCTGGCATGCCGGGCAGAGCGCGAACCCGGCCATCGTCGTTCGAGGACGATCATACGGTGCGCCGCAAATAATCGTGAGTCGCGGTCCGCAATGCGTGCAGTTCAAGAAGGGATAACGATAACGCCGATTGCTGGGATCGAACAACTCCCCGAGGCAGGCATCGCACGTTGCGACGTCCGGACCAATGAAGATAGGCCCGGCGTCGGCTTCGCTCACTTCGATATGGAACTGCCGGTCGCCGCAAGCCGGCAGGACGTTCCAGGAGAGCCGATCGATCTGCGCCAGCGGCGGCGGGTGCCGCTCGATCGCATGGAGAAAATGATCGAGCGACCGGCCTTCGCCTTCCACCTCGATCCAGACGCTGCCGCTACGGTTGCGAACGAAGCCGCGCAACTGAAAAAGCGTGGCCAGTCCATGGACGAACGGCCGAAAGCCGACGCCCTGGACAATGCCCTCGATGGTAATGCGCGGCGCTCCATGTCCGGCTCACGAAATGAAAAAAGCCCGACAGAATATCGGGCTGCAACGCCGAGACCGCTTCATCATCTCCCGTCGGCATCCGGTTTGTCAACGTCCATTCGCCGGAATGGGCCGACGGGAGCAGCATGCCTTGTCAGAGTTAGTCCACGTGCTGGAACCAGCCGCGGTGCACCTGGCCGGTGCGGACAATGTAGAACGTCAGCGGATTGAAGGTGGGCAAATCGCGGTGCGTGAGCACGAAGACCACGTTGTCCAACGACACCGTTTCCCACTGATGCAGACCGATGAGAATGTCGCCGCGCTGAATGCCGGCCTTGCCCGCAACGCTGTCGGCGCGAACTTCCGCCACGGAAAGACCGCCATTGAGCTGGCGACTGCTCTTCGAAACCAGCTCACCCTTCACCGGGGTGAGGCGAACGCCCAGCTTGCGCCAGACCACGTCCACATGGCTGGGGGCGGGCGTCTCGATCGTCTGGAGCGAAAGGTCACCGTTCTTCTCGGCGCCCTCGTGGCGGAACGAGATGGCGACCTTCTCGCCCGCTGGCTGATCGACCAGGGCGCGTTCGAGGTCGAGGCTGCAACCGATGCGGATATCGCCGACCTTGGTGATGAGGTCGCCGGGCTTGAGGCCGGCCGAGGCCGCCGGGCTGTTCGGCTCCACCTTGTCCACGCGCAGGCTGCGCTGCACCAGGTACGTCGGCGTGCCGCCTTCGGTCTTCAGAATGCCCCCCTCATCCTCCGGGCTCTGCACCTCGTCGCGCACCACCAGTCCGTGGTAGGTGCCCGCACGCTTCTTGCTCAGCATTCCGGAGGTCACGCGAATCATCGTCTCGACCGGGATGGCGAAGCTGATGCCCTGGGCGCCGGCGCGGATGGCGACGTTAATGCCGATCATCTCGCCATTGATGTTCATCAGCGGGCCGCCGGAGTTGCCCGGGTTGATCGCGGCATCGGTCTGGATCAGGCTCTTGTACTGAACTTCCTTGTTCAGGTTCACGTCGCGCTTGAGTGCACTGACGATGCCGGTGGAGACGGTGTACTCGTAGCCATAGGCATTGCCGATGGCGATCACCTTCTCGCCGACGAGCACATCCGTGGCAGTGCCGAGCGGCATCGGCGTGAGCGGACGGTTGGCATCGACCTTCAGCAGCGCGAGGTCTGATTCGACGTCGCGGGCGACGACGCGAGCGGTATGCTCCGAGCGGTCGCCGAGGCGAACGCGGATGATGCTCACGTCTTCCACGACGTGCTGGCAGGTGACGATGTAGCCGCGCGGGTCAATGACGATGCCCGTGCCCATGCCGTTGATGCGGTTCTGCAAGGGCGCGTGTGTGAAGAGTTCCTCGTTGGAGGAGGAGCCTCGCACGGTCCGCTCGCTGTGGATGTTTACCACCGAGGCGCGGACGCGCTTGACGACCTCGACTTCGGGAGTATGCCGGGGGTTCTGGGCGCGGGCGGCGGCAGGCAGCAGCGCCAAAGCCGCAAGCAGTGACACGGTGCGTCGAATCCGGGCAGGAGGGTGCAGTCGCATGGAGTCTTTCCTGTGGGGTACAACGCTCCGTTCTTGAAGCCAGGCAGCACCGATTGTTCATTCGGTTGCCCCGGCTACCGCGCTGAAGGTCTGTTCGCCAGGCTCACCAGCTTGCCCGGGTGCCGCGGCCCGTCGGCGCCTGCCAGGCACGGGCTGCCGGATATGCCGCCCGCTCCCCCCATATCGCCCCTGCGGGTCGTGCCGACTTCGACCCGCCCCGAAAATCCCTGCCGCGCTTGACTTGACGGGCTATAACACCTGGGCAAGCTGCGAAAGCGGCTGTTGACGTGGGCCGGTTTTCCAAACCGGCCGGGTGTAGAACGCCCTCATAAGATCGCAGCAAACGTCGCCGCTCTGGCCGGTTTAGAAAACCGGCCCACAGAGAATCGCACCGCACTGATTGGGAGAGACGATGGCGAGCCGCAAGCAGCAGATCCTCGACATGCTCGCCGATGACCCCAACGATGCCTTCCTGCGCTACGGCCTGGGAATGGAGTACTTGAGCGAGGGGGACACAGAGGGAGCGTTGCGCACCTTCGCGGACCTGACGCAGGTGCAGCCCGAATATGTGCCGGGCTTCCAGCAGGCCGGTCAGACGCTGGTGAAGCTAGGCCGCCCGGACGAGGCCCGCGACTTCTTCCGCCGTGGTATCGTTGCCGCCGTCAAAACCGGCAACCATCACGCCCGCGATGAGATGCAGGGCTTCCTGGCGAGCCTGGACGAATAAGCACTTCTCGGCGGGACACGCCCATGCCTCAGACCATTCTCAACGTGACCGACGACATGGTGGGCCGCTACCTGTTCCACCAGGTTCTGGAGCAGGCCTGCTTCGTGATCCTGGAGGCGGCCACCGGCGCCGAGGCACTGAAGCTCGCGCCGAAGGCAACGCTGATTCTTCTCGATGTCGATCTACCCGACATGAGCGGCTACGATGTGTGCCGACAGTTGAAAGCCGATCCTGCCACGCAGCACATCCCGATCATTCAACTCTCCGCCGCCTTCCACGACGCCGGAGAGCTGTCGAAGGGACGACAAGGCGGCGCAGACCTGGCCCTGCCAAGGCAAGTCCCCGCGGACACCCTCCTGGCCAGCATTCATTCGCTGATTTCGGATGACAACCTCTAGGCGCCGGTCGCGGCTCGAAGCCCCACCCGCTCCACCTCTTGCCTTGTGGTCCAACCGCGTTCGATCGCCTTGGCCGCTGCCTCGGCGAGCGTCGCGCGTCCTGTACCTGCCGCTGTTTCCAGCGCGGCCGTGTCGGCGCGTGCCAGAATCGCCTGTCGCAGCGATTCCGATAGTGTGAGCAACTCCGCCAGCAACACGCGGCCCCGGTATCCGGTGCCGGCGCAGCGATCGCAGCCTTTCGCCGCGCAGCCGCTGCAGGCTCGTCGAATCAGTCGTTGGCTCACGATGGCCTTCACGCTGCTGGTGAGCAGATACGGCTCGATGCCCATGTCGAGCAGCCGGCTGATGACGCCACAGGTGGAGCCGGCGTGCAGCGTGCTGATGACAAGGTGGCCCGTGAGGGCCGCCTCGATGGCGATGCCGGCGGTCTCGCGGTCGCGGACCTCGCCGATCACGATCACCTCTGGGTCCTGCCGCAACAAACTGCGTAGGCCGCGGGCGAAATCGAACTCCGTGCCGGGCCGCACCTGCGATTGACTCACGCCCGGAATCACCTGCTCGACCGGATCTTCCACGGTGACGATGTGCCGCCCGGCGCCGCCGCTGCGGACCAGATGGCGCAGGCACGCATAGATCGTGCTCGTCTTGCCGCTGCCGCTGGGGCCGGTGAAGTAGATCGCTCCCGTGCGCTCCTCGAGCAGGCGGCGAACCTCTTCGAGCAGTTCCGGCTCGAAGCCGAGCTGATCGAGCTCGAGGACCTGGCCCGACGTGTCGAAGATGCGCACGACGACCTTTTCGCCGTGAATGGTGGGGAACGTGCTGACGCGCATCTCCGCGCCGTTGCGACCCGGCGCCTTGCGGATGCTTCCCTCCTGCGGGATGTCCGTCCGATAGGTCAGGAGTTCCGCAAGCACCTTGAGGCGGGCGACCAGGTTGGGCGCCAGATCCGCCGGCAAGCTTCCCGCAGGCTGCAACACCCCATCCAGGCGAAAGCGGATCTCCACTCCCTGCGGCGTCGGCTCGAAGTGAATATCGCTGACGCCGCGCTGGACCGCCTCGGTCAGCACGAGATCGACCGCCGGCGCGGCGCACTCCGCGCGCGGGCCGTGCAGCGTATCGAGCTTCGATTGCAGTCGTGCGTCCATCGATCCAGCGTAACAAGTGCTCGTTCCGCTGTCTTGATTTATCGTTTCGCGCGAAGTGACCTGGGCCGCGCGCGACCGCAGGTTTGTTCGCGCTTTCGTTGCCACTTCGCGCGAAACGATAAATCAAGACTGGAGGAAAAAGGAAGTGTCCAGACCAGTTCGCGACGCTATACTGATGCCCTAAGCAAATTATTCCTGCCTGGCCTGAGGATTCGCATGCGCCTGCCGAACGGGGTTCTTGCCCTCCTCCCCCTGCTGGTCGCCACGCCTGTCATCGCCGCCGAGCCAATCGGTGAGGCGATTTCTCGCGATTACGACAAGATTCGCCCGCTCCTCATTCAGCATTGCGAAAAGTGTCACGGCGCCGCCATGAAGGAAGGCGGCGTGGAGTTCACCAGCATCGCGAAGGGCGAACAGGCTCTGGCGAAGGGCAAGCTGTGGAAGCGGGCGGCCAAGCGCATTACCAAGGGAGACATGCCGCCCGAAGGCGAGAAACCGCTGCCGAAGGAAGAGCGCGACCGCCTGCTGGCCTGGCTGAAGTCGGCCGGTGATTATGTCGATTGCGACCCGCGCCGGATCGATCCGGGCCCCGCGGGCCTCCGCCGCCTTACCCGCAACGAATACAACCGCACCATCCGCGACCTGTTCCAGATCAACTTCGACGCCGGCAGCGCCGCCGGGCTGCCGGAAGACGCCAACGTCGATGGCTACGACAACCTTTCCGTGACGCTGACGATCTCCACGGCGCTGATGGAGAAGTATTTCACGGCGGCCGAGAAGGTCATCGAGCATCTCTTCAGCGGCCCGCCGCAGAATCGGCGGATGGTGTTCACCGTCATGCCCGGCAAGGACCTCAACGAGCGCGATGCGGCCCGCAAGATCATTACGGCGGTGTCGCGGCGAGCGTTTCGTCGCCTGCCGACCGCAGGGGACATCGATCGCCTGCTCGGCTTCTACGATCGCGCGGTCGCGGGCGGCGGGAACTTCGAGGCCGGCGTCCGCGCCATGCTCAAGCCGATGCTCGTCTCGCCACAGTTCCTCTTCCGCATCGAAAACGACCGCAAAGCCAACGGCGAGGAACGCGGCGTCAACGTGGACGACTTCGAACTCGCGACACGCCTCTCCTATTTCCTCTGGTCCTCGATGCCGGACGACGCTCTGTTCGCGGTGGCCGAGCAGCACAAGCTCTCCGACCCTGCGGTACTGGAAGCACAGGTGAAGCGAATGCTGGCCGACCGCAAGGCCCACGCATTCACGGAGAGCTTCGCGGTGCAATGGCTGCAGCTCAAGAAACTGCGCACCGCTCGCCCCAGCCAGGAGTTCTTCCCCACCTTCAACAACCGCCTCAAGGACGCCATGTACCAGGAGGCGGTAATGTTCTTCGACAAGCTTCGCGAAGAGGACCGCAGCGTCCTGGACTTGCTGGACGCGGACTACACCTTCGTGAATGACGTGCTGGCACAGCACTATGGCATCGAGGGGGTACAGGGCTCGCAGATGCGCCGCGTGTCGCTGAAACCCGAGCATCATCGCGGCGGTCTGCTCGGCATGGCGGCGACGCTGACCATGACCTCGCACACCTTCCGCACCAGCCCCACGCAGCGCGGCAAGTACATCCTGGAGGTGGTCTTCGGCACCCCGCCGCCTCCGCCGCCGCCGAACGCCGGCATGATCAAGGACGAGAAGCCGGGCAAGAAGAAGGACGTCACCACGTTCCGCGAGCAACTCGCCCAGCACGCCACGCAGGCAAGCTGCGCGGGCTGCCATCGCAAGATCGATCCGCTGGGCTTCGCGCTAGACAACTTCAACGCCATCGGCAGCTGGCGAGAGAGCACGAAGGAGCAGCCCCTGGATGTCTCCGGCGTGCTGCCGACCGGCGAGAAGATCAACGGCGTCGCCGACTTAAAGAAGGTACTCAAGGAACGGCAGGCAGAGTTCACGCGAAATCTGGGCGAGCAGATGCTTATTTATGCGCTCGGGCGCGAACTCGACCATTATGATGAATGCACCATCCGCGAGGTCGCGGCTGCGGCCCAGAAGAGCGAGCATCGCTTGTCGAGCCTTGTGCTGGGTATCGTGAAGAGCACGCCGTTCCGGCAGCGTCGCGCGGTGGAAAAGTAGCCTTGTCCCCCTCTCCCCTTGGGGGAGAGGGGTTGAGCCCAGGCTTTGCCCCCTCACCCCCGGCCCCTCTCCCCCAAGGGGAGAGGGGGGAAAGACAATAGGAGCGATGAATGAAGACGTGGAACCCCCTTGCGAACTGGAACCAACCACTGACTCGTCGTTCCGTGCTTCGCGGCGCGGGTGCCGTGCTGGCGCTGCCGTTCCTGGAATCGTGGGCATCGCACCTGGCGCGGGCCGCGGGCGAGAAGCCGGCGTCAGTCAAGCCGCCGCTGCGCATGGGCATCTTCACCGTCACGGGCGGCACCGTACTCGAATCGTGGAAGATGCCGTCGGCAGGCCCGCTCGCGAAGCTGCCTTCCATTCTTCGCCCCCTCGAACCGCTCAAGGACGACCTGCTGGTCCTGACCGGCCTGTCGCACGACAGCGTCAGCGAGGGCCTCAACGGCCATGAGTACTGCGGCTACATGCACCTGACCGGCGCCCCGCGCGTCGGCAAGGCGGCCGGCAAGCCCTACTCCGGCATCTCCGTGGACCAGGCCGCTGCCCGTCACTGCAGCCGCGACACGTTCTTCCCGTCGCTGGAGTTCGGCCTCGCCAACCAGGAGACTCGCTACTCCTTCCGTTCCACGGACGAATGGGTTCCCTACGAATCGGACCCGCGTCTGGTGTTCGAGCGCATGTTCCGGGGCCGCAAGCCAATCGTCCCGAACTGGTCCCGCCGCACGCAAGCCCGCGCCGCGCTGGACGTGCGCAACTCCGCCAAGAGCGATTCGTACGACCGCAAGGTGGTCGATTCCGTACTCGATGAGGCGAAAAACCTCCGTGGCCGCATCAGCAGCGGCGATCAGCAGAAGCTCGATCAGTACCTGGAAGCCGTACACGCCATCGAAGACCGCATCGAGCGGTTCGAATCGCTGGTGCGTCTGGAAGCACTGGACGCGGCCGATCCGGGCCCGTCGAAGATCGTGATGCCGAACCTGCCGCCGAAGAATGCCCCCTTCCACAAGCTTCTCCACCTGGTCCACACCGACCCGGAGAAGCACGGCGACTTCATCCACATCATGTCCGACCTGATGGTCCTGGCGTTCCAGACGGACACGACGCGCGTGGTGACAATGGCCATCGGCGACGACGGCGCCCAGTTCCCCGGTGTGGTTACGGTCGGCTATGAGACTCACGCGCACACGCTGGAGCACCAGGGCAACGCCGGCCGCGTCGAAGATGCAGACCCGATCTCGCGCGAAGGCTGCCGGCAGATCCACGCCTGGTACACGAGCTTCTTCGCCGAGATGGCCGCCAAGATGAAGGCGATCGACGAGGGCGGCAGCAACCTGCTGGACAACAGCATGCTGCTCTACACCTCCTACATGGCCGACGGCGGCCACGGCACCCAGGACTACCCGGTCGCACTGCTCGGCAAGGCCGGCGGCACCCTCCGCGGCGGCCGACAGATCGACTTCCAGAAGAAGACGCCGATGGCCAACCTCTATGTCGAGATGCTGCAACGCATGGGCATGAAGATCGACACCTTCGGCAACAGTAAGACCTCGAAGAACGCCGCGTACGACGGCAAGCTGCCCGGCCTGGTATAGTCCGCGGCACCATAATCCTCGTTCCCAGGCTCTAGCCTGGGAACGAGAAGGACCTCACAGAATCACAACCAGATTGTCCCGGTGGATGATCTCCTCATACGGAAGATCGCCGAGGACTCCGTGGATCTGATCCGTACGTAGCCCGAGGATGCGGCCGGCGTCGTCGGCGGAGTAGTTGGAGAGACCGCGGGCGAACTCCGTGCCCTGGGCGTCGCAGAGGATGACGACGTCGCCCTTGCCGAAGCCGCCGTCCACGCGGATGACGCCGATCGGCAGGAGACTGCGGCCCTTGTGCTGCACCGCGTCCCGTGCGCCGGCGTCCACGATCAGCTTGCCCTTCGGCTGCGCGGTGTAGCCAAGCCAGCGTTTCCAGGCCGGCATCGTGGTGCCGTGCGGCAGGAATAGCGTGCCCACCGGTTCGTTGGCGAAGAGCGAGTCCAGGATGCCGGGGATGGAGCCGTTGGCCATGATGACCGAACCGCCGGCCGCGGTGGCCACCCGCGCGGCGCGGAGCTTGCTTCGCATGCCGCCCGTGCCCAGTTCGCTCCGGCTCGAGCCTGCCATCTCCAGCACCGCATGATCCAGGTGCGGCACGGTCGGCACCAGCTTCGCCGTCGGGTCCGTACGCGGATCGGCCGAATACAGGCCGTCCACCACGGTCAGCAGCACCAGCAGCGGCGCTTGCAACAGGTTCGTCAGCATTGCTGCCAGCTTGTCGTTGTCGCCGAAGCGGATCTCCGCGACGCTTACCGTGTCGTTTTCGTTGATGATGGGTAAGCAATTCCACTCGAGCAACGTCAGGATGGTGTTGCGAGCGTTGAGATAGCGGGTGCGATTGTCGAAGTCGCCGGCGGTGAGAAGGATCTGGGCGGTGCGGATGCCGTGCTTGCTGAGGCACTCCTCGTAGGCACGCATGAGGAAGCATTGCCCGACCGCGGCGCAGGCCTGCAGTTGCGGCAGACTGTCCGGCCGCGAAGACAGGCCCAATCGGCCGATGCCCGCGCCAATGGCGCCCGAGGTGACCAGCGTCACCTTTCGGCCCGATTGGTGGATGCGCTGCAACTGGTCGCAGAGTGCCTGCAGACGCGAGTGATCGATTCGGCCATCCGCGGAGGCAAGCACATTAGTGCCGACCTTTACGACGACCGAACTGGCCTGGGCGATCACTTCCTGGCGAACAGGATCAATCATGCGGCGTGGCGGCAAGTAGCTTGCCATCTCTTTGGTTGTAGGCGACGTCCAGCGGTCGGATGGCAAGTTGAAGACTTGCCGCCACAGGGGTTACACCCTTGTTACACGACGCGGGCGAGGTTTCGGTTAGACTGCGGGCGTACGGTTACAGCAAGGATTTCCGGCCTCATCCGATTTTGCGCAAACTTTCGCAAAGCCTGAAACGTCTATTTGACTGGCACCGCACGTTTTGTTTATACTCGGAAAGATTTCGGAACTGGCAAGGCTGCGGTAGATACCACTCCTCACGGAGGTGTGCCTTGACGGGAATGCGAAGAGCCCGAAGCTCCCTGAGCCTCGCAGTCTTGTCCCTTCTGGGACTGGCATTCCTTTGTTCCCCAATTCAAGCGGCCGATTCCAAGCAAGTTGACGAGGCGCGAGCCCAGGCTCGCCAGGCGGAGCACGATCTTCGTTACTCCGAAGCCTGCTCCTGGTACGCCTTCCTCCTGACGCACAAGTCTCAGGCCACGGCGGAAGACCGCGAGTCATTCCAGCGCTGCCTCCGGCATCTGCACCGCACGCGCCGTCATCAGGACGCCAGCTATCGCACGCAAGTTTTAGAACTGGAACCGGCCGTGGCTCGCCGCGTCTATGGCGAGGTGCTCAATCAGCTCCATACCGAGTACGAGGATGAAGGCCGGACGGGCATCAATCGGCTGTTCCAGCAGGGCATCGCTGAGTTCCGTCTGGCCCTTCTCGATGAAGCCTTCCAGAAACTCTATTGCAGCACGCCCGGCTCGGCGGGCACGGTTGAGGCTTTCATCAGCGGGCTTCAGACGAAGTTCAACAAGCCGCTCAAGACGGTCGAAGAAGCACAGACCGCCGTGTTCCGCATTGGTTTGGCCGCGCGGGCTCAGTTTGGGATTCGTCCGACGGTGACGATCCTGGAGTTCGCGTGCGGTGCCTGCAACGCACTCGATGAGCACACCTACTACATGACACCGCGCCAGTACGGCGAGGACCTCGCCTCCCTGCGCGGCGACACGGTCGGCGTCGGGATCGATGTCGAGGTCACGGCGGACCGCAAGTTGCTTGTTAGCCAGGTGGTCGTGAACAGCCCGGCCTCCCGCGCGGGATTCCGCGGCGGCGAGGAAATCGTTCGCATCGACCGGCAGGCCGCTGACAAGCTCACCGCCGACGGCGCCCATGACCGCCTCAAGGGCAAGGTTGGCAGCACCGTCGAACTCGAGATAATCGCGGACGGCAAGACCCGCGTCCTCACGCTCATTCGCCAGCCGGTTTCCGCGAGTGTCGTGAACTACCGCTTGCTGGGCGATCCCGCAGAGGGCATCGGCTACCTGCACCTCGCGGCCTTCAATCAGAATACGCTCACGGAAGTGGATGAGGCCCTTCGCAACCTGGAGCTGCAGGGGATGAAGGTTCTGATCCTCGACCTGCGTGACAATGCCGGTGGCCTCTTTGACGCGGCGGTGCAAGTCGCCGAGCGCTTCCTCTGGGAAGGTGCCTACATCGTCTCCACGAAGGGCAAGGTTCGCGACGTCAAGCGCGTGTCCCGCAACCCAAACCCGCTCGCCATCCCGCTCATCGTCCTGGTGAACAATAACACCGCGAGCGCCGCCGAGATCCTGGCGGGAGCGCTCAAGGAAAACACGACCGAAGACATGCAGCCCCGCGCCAAGGTGATCGGCGTACCGACCTTCGGCAAGGGCACCGTCCAGCACATGGTGGAGCTGAAGTCGGTGCAGGCCGGCGGCATCCGCATCACCTGGGCCAAGTTCTTCTCCCCCCGCAACAACGCCTATCACGGCATCGGCGTGGAGCCGCACTTCAAGGTCGCCGACCCGAACCAGCAGATCGGCGAAGCCATCAACCAGGCCCGCGAACTCACCAACCGCATGATGACCATGATGCGCTAGGGCTTTGCACAAGCCCGACGCGTAAGCGAGGGATGTCCCTCGCTTACGCGTCGGGCTTGTTCTCTGAATCGAAACGCCAAGCGAAACACTCCCCTCGCTCGTTTTGTTTTCATCCCGCCGCCACTTCGGTTAACATAGCCACATCCTTCCCGCCTCGCCTTGCCTCCCACCCACCCGGAGGAATCGCATGCCTGAGCCGAAACGCATTGCCGCGATCGTCACCGAATATCGTCGGCACTCCCACGCCGATGTCATCGTTGGCAAAATCCTCGAAGGGTACAACTACGACGGCAAGGAGAAGCCCGACCTCAAGATCGTTGGCATGTACGTGGATCAGTTCCCGGAAAAGGACATGAGCCGGGACCTGGCCAAGCAGTTCAACTTCAAGCTCACGAAAACGATCGGCGAGGCACTGGTTGACGACAAGGGCGAGCTGGCCGTGGATGGCGTGCTCTGCGTCGGCGAGCACGGCAAGTATCCCAACAACGCCAAGGGCCAGATCCTCTATCCGCGCCGCCGATTCTTCGAAGAGGTGTGCAAGGTCTTCGAGAAGTCCAAGAAATCCGTGCCGGTGTTCAACGACAAGCACCTGGCGGCGACGTGGGAAGATGCGAAGTGGATGTACGACCGCTCGCGTGAGCTGTATGTGCCGTTCATGGCGGGGTCCACGGTGCCGCTGACGTGGCGCAGGCCGCCGTTGAAGCTGGACAAGGGCTGCGAGATCGAGGCGGCCGTGCAGATCGGCTACGGCCCGCTCGAAGGCTACGGCTTCCACGCCCTGGAAGGCTTGCAGTGCATGATGGAACGCCGCAAGGGCGGCGAGACCGGCGTCAAGGCGGTGCAGTATCTCAGCGGCGAGGAGATGTGGAAGGCCCTGGATGCGGGCCGGTGGTCGAAGGCGGCCATGGATGCCGCGCTGGAGCGAGTGCCTGCGCATGCCGCCGGCGACATGCGTGCCATCACCACCAAGACCGCGGACGCCTGCGTCTACATGATCGAATACAGCGACGGCATGACCGTGGCCGTGCCGATGCCCAACGGCTGGATCCACGAGGGCGACGGCGGCGGCTTCACCTTCGCCTGCAAGCTCAAGGGCCAGGACAAGATCCAGTCCACGCAGTTCTACCTGCAGCAGCCCGACCCCTTCGCCCACTTCAGTTACCTGGTGAAGGCGTTCGAATCGATGGTGCGCAGCGGCCACGCCGTCTATCCCATTGAACGCACGCTGCTGGTCACGGGCATTCTGGATGCGCTCATGACGAGCCACGCGGAGAAGAACCGCCGCGTGGAGACGCCGCATCTGGCGATCAAGTATCAGCCGACGGAATGGCCGTTCGCGATGGATCCGATTCCGAAGGGGATCAAGCGGTGAGGGAGACGCTTCCATGTCGTTCGTAGGCCTGGTCCTGCTCACCGCGACGCTGGAAGCTCCATCGCCCGAGCATCAAGCCGTCGCCTTCCTGTCCCGTGAAGTCCCGAAGTGGACCGCCGACCACAAATGCTATTCGTGCCACAACAACGGCGATGGGGCGCGAGCGCTGTTCGCAGCGAAACGCATCGGCCTCACCGTGCCCGACAAGGCCCTCGCGGATACGCTCCGCTGGCTGGCGAAACCCGAATCGTGGGAGAACAACGGCGAGCGCGATACTGCGGCGCGGGACAAGTCGCTCGCGCGGATCCAGTTCGCCTCCGCCCTTGTCGATGCGATGGATGCGCAGCTTATCAAGGACACGAAGCCGCTGGCCGCGGCGGCCAGGCTGGTCGCGGAGAATCAGGACAAGGACGGCTCATGGAAGGTGGATGCCGACGGCACGATTGGCTCGCCGGCGACCTACGGCGCCGTGCTGGCGACGCACCACGCCCGCCGCGTGCTCCAGCACGCCGACCGGGATAAGTACAGGGAGGCGATCGCGAAGGCTGACTGCTGGCTCTGCAGCGTGCCGACCAAGTCCGTCTTCGATTCCGCCGCTGTGATCCTCGCGCTGCACGACGCGGACGATGCCGAGGCGAAGAAACAACGCGAACGCTGCCTGGAGGTCATCAAGAAGGGCGAGCGCAAGGAGGGCGGCTGGGGCCCGCAGGTCATGTCCGGTGCAGAGCCCTTCGACACCGCCATCGTGTTGCTGGCCCTGGTTTCACTCAAGGACAAGGAACCGACGCCAATGGTGCGCCGCGGCCGGGCGTATCTGATCGCCAGCCAGGAGAAAGACGGCAGCTGGCCGGAGACGACTCGGCCGGCCGGCAGCGAAAGCTACGCTCAACGAATCTCCACGACCGGCTGGGCCACGCAGGCGCTGCTGGCGACCAGATGATGGGATGATGATTTTGGCGGCCGGAAAAATGAGAACCGAGAACGGAGACCGGAGAATGACGGCTGTCCAATCTCGATCATTGTTCGTTCTCGGTTCTCCGTTCTCGGTTCTTCATTGGTGTTTTCCCGGCAGACTTCACCAGCCCGACGCGTCAGCGAGGGACGTCCTTGTGCACAAGCCCGACGCGTAAGCGAGGGACGTCCCTCGCTTACGCGTCGGGCTTGTGCAGGCCGAAATCGTAGCCTTGCACTTTCCAGCACAGTGGGATCCGAAGCTTGGAATTCACGTGACTTGAAGTCGCG